>Ga0182746_1000626_pt1 | contig 43965 bp, 39 predicted proteins | sample eDN3rd30CBELigOP_FD_128881 | JGI IMG/M metagenome (GOLD analysis project Ga0182746, IMG submission 128881) | Enriched Organic Plus compost microbial communities from Emeryville, California, USA - eDNA 3rd pass 30_C BE-Lig OP (version 2) (version 2) ...
CCCTCAAGATGGCCTACGCGCTGTCGACCGGCTCGCACTACGGCGCGGGCGCGGACGCCTTCGCCAAATCCATCGAGCAGTCCAGCGGCGGCAAGTTCAAGATACAGCAGTTTGCCAACAGCGCCCTGGGCGGCGAGCGCGAGGTGATCGAGGGCCTGCAGATCGGCACCATCGACCTGGCGATCGTCTCGACCGGGGCGACGCTGAACTTCGTGCCGGAGACGGGCGTGTTCGACATCCCCTTCCTGCTGCGCGACCTGGCGCACGCCCGCAAGGTGCTGGACGGCCCTATTGGACAGGACATGCTGGCCAAGTTCCCGCAGCGCGGCATCGTCGCGCTGGCCTGGGGCGAGCAGGGCTTTCGCCACCTGACCAATAGCGTGCGGCCGGTGCGCACGCCTGCCGACGCCAAGGGCCTGAAGATACGCACCACCGAAAACCCCGTGCACATCGCGGCCTTCCGCAGCATCGGCATCCTGCCCACCCCCATGGCCTGGCCGGAAGTGGCCACCGCCCTGCAGCAGGGCACCATAGACGGCCAGGAGAACCCGCTGTCGGTAATCACCTCGGCCAAACTGTCGCAGCTGCAGAAATACCTGTCGCTGACCGCCCACGTGTACGGCCCTGCCCTGGTGCTGATGTCGCCCTCGATCTACGACGGCCTGCCCGACGAGCAGAAGAAGCAATTCCAGGACGCCGGCCACGCCTCGGCCCAGGCCATGCGCGACTACGTCGACAACGTCGAGCGCACGGGCGTGGCCCAGCTCAGGCAGGAAGGGATGGAAGTGGTCGAGGACGTGGACACCGCCGCCTTCGCCGCCGCGGTCGAGCCGGTCTACCCCGAGTACTACAAGAAGTACGACAAGGGGCTGGTCGACGCCATCCGCGACACGGAATAGGCAAGCCGGGCGGCCCGCGTCCGCCGGGCGGCCCTTGTTGCCCCGCCAGGAATTTCTGCCATGCCCTGCTTCAAGATGATCGACCGCTGCCTGGTGCGCGCGGTATCGGCCGCCGCCCAGGTGCTGCTGGTGGCCGCCGCCGCGGCGGCCTTCTACCAGGTGATCGCCCGCTTCGTGCTCCGGTCGCCCGCCGACTGGAGCGAGATCCTGACCCGCGCGCTGCTGATCTGGGCGGTGCTGCTGGGCGTGGCGCTGGCCTTCCGCCAGGGCGCCATGATCAGCGTGGAGGTGCTGCGCAGCGCGCTGGGCGCGCGCCGGCGCTGGCTGGACGGCCTGGTCGCCCTGGCCTGCATCGGCTTCCTGGTCTTCATGGCCTGGATAGGCGCGCAGATGACCTGGCGGGTGCGCTTCCAGACCATGCCCAGCCTGGACATCTCCATTTCCTGGATCTACCTGGCCATACCGGTGGGCACCGGCCTGGCGGCGCTGGCCGTGCTGGCGCGCTGGCTGGAAGGCCCGGACCAGGCCGCCGACGTGCCCGGCGAAGCGCAGGGCTAGGGGCTAGCTAGCCCCGCCCGCCATGGATACCGCGCCGGCCGCCGCCCCCGCGTCGCCGCCGCACACCCGACCCTTGCTCAGGAATCGCGCATCATGCCGCAAGTGATGATCGTCTCGATGATGGTGTTCTTCGCCCTGTCGCTGCCCGTGGCGGTGGCCATCGGCCTGTCCAGCCTGCTGGGCGTGGCCGTCTCGGGCAACCTGACCTGGCTGGTGGTGGCCCAGCAGATCTACGCCGCGCTGGACAAATACCCGCTGGTGGCCGTGCCCTTCTTCATCCTGGCCGGCAACCTGATGGAGGCCGGCGGCATCTCCGAGCGCATGGTGGAGTTCGCCAAGAGCGTGGTGGGCGGCGTGCAAGGGGGGCTGGCCTGCAGCTGCGTGCTGACCTGCATGATCTTCGCGGCGGTGGCCGGCTCCAGCGTGGCGACCACCTTCGCGGTGGGCGCCATCCTGATCCCGGCCATGGTGCGCCACGGCTACCCGGCGCCCTTCGCCGCCTCGCTGCAGGCCTCGGCAGCCGAACTGGGCGTCATCATCCCGCCGTCCATCCCCATGATCCTGTTCGCGGTGTCCACCGACACCTCCACCGGCGAGCTGTTCGTGGCCGGCATCGGGCCGGGCATCCTGATCGGGCTGGCGCTCATGGCCTACGTCTGGCTGTACGCGCGCCGCACCGGCGTGGGCAAGCGCGACGGCGAGGGCCGCCAGCCGCTGGCGCGCGCCTTCGGCCACGCCTGGCTGGCGCTGCTGATGCCGGTCATCATCCTGGGCGGCATCTACGGCGGCATCTTCACGCCCACCGAGGCGTCGGTGGTGGCGGTGATCTACGCGTCGGTGGTGGGCATCTTCATCTACCGGAAGATCCGGCTGGACACGCTGTCGGCGGTGCTGCACCGCTCGGTGGTGTCGACGGCGGTGATCATGTTCATCATCGCCAATGCGGGGGTGTTCAGTTTCCTGCTGAACCGGGCGGGGATTCCGGATGCGCTGGGGCAGTGGCTGGGCGGGGTGTTCGACAGCCGCCATGCTTTCCTGGCCGGGGTGAACCTGGCGCTGTTCGTGATCGGCATGTTCATCGAGACTTCGGCGTCGATCGTGGTGCTGGCGCCGCTGCTGCTGCCGGTGGCGGTGCAGTTCGGGATCGATCCGGTGCATTTCGGGGTGATCATGGTGGTCAACCTGGCGCTGGGGATGGTGACGCCGCCCTTCGGGGTCAACCTGTTCGCGGCCTGCGCGGTGGCCAAGGTGCCGCTGGAGCGGCTGGTGCGGCCGCTGCTGCCCTTCGTGGGGGTGGTGGTGGCCTGCCTGATGCTGATCACCTACCTGCCGGAAGTGTCGCTGGCGCTGCGGGATCTGGCTTACGGGCGGTAGGAGCTCTTCAACCCGCAGTCTGCAGCAGCAGCAACGCCGCGGTGGCGAACAGCACCGCCGAGAAAGCCGCGCGCAGCAGGCGCTCGGGCTGGCGGTAGGCCAGCCGGACGCCGGACGAGACCAGCATCAGGCTGCCGGCGGCCAGCGGCAGGCCCACGTGCCAGGCGGTCTGGCCGTCCCAGGCGTAGGCCGCCAGCGCGATGCAGGAACCCGGGATGATCATCGTCAGGGCCAGGGCCTGCGCCGCCGTCTGCGGCAGGCGGAACACCGTCGTCAGCACCGGCACGGCCAGGATCGCGCCGCCGACGCTGAAGAACCCCCCCATTGTCCCGGCCATCACCCCCAACATGGCGGCCTGGACGCGGCCCAGCGGACGGGCCGGGCGACGCGGCACGGCAGCGCCCGGCGCGACGGCCGCATGCGTCCGGGAGGGACCGGCGGCCGCCCCCATGGCGGCCTCTCGCGCAGGCTGGGCCGCGCGTGCCCGGCCGCGGCGCCGGGCCTGCCATGCGTAATACATGCCCAGGCAGGCCAGGAAAACCGCAAAGCAGCGCCGCAACAGGACCGGCGAGATGCCCAAGGCCAGCTGGGCGCCCAGCCAGGTGAAGGCCACGGCGCCCGCCGCGCCCGCGGCGGCCACGCCCAGGTCGATGCGGGCGCTCTGGTTGTACTTGCGCACGGCCATCAGGACGGTGGGCAGGACCATGACCAGGGCCGTGCCTTGCGCCATCTGCTGGCTCATGCCCAGGGCCAGCCCCAGCAGCGGGATGGCTATCAAGCCACCGCCTATGCCCAGCATGCCGCTCAGGAAGCCCACCAGCGCACCTGCGGCCAGGCAGGCGGGGATCAGCAGGTAGAGGCTCACCGCAGCCTGTCCAGCGCCGCGTCCAGCCTGTCCACCGCCCAGATCTCCAGCCCCTCGATGGGCTGGCGCGGCGCGTTGGCCTTGGGGATGAGGGCGATGCCGAAGCCCAGCTTGGCGGCCTCGCGCAGGCGCTCCTGGCCGCGCGGCGCGGGGCGGATCTCGCCGGCCAGGCCCACCTCGCCGAAAGCCACCAGGCCGTGCGGCAGCGGCCGGTCGCGCAGCGACGACATGATGGCCAGCAGCACCGCCAGGTCGGCCGCCGGCTCGCCGATGCGCACCCCACCCACGGCGTTGACGAACACGTCCTGGTCGAAGGTGGCCACGCCCGCGTGGCGGTGCAGCACCGCCAGCAGCATGGCCAGGCGCGTGCCTTCCAGGCCCAGCGACAGGCGGCGCGGATTCGGCACGTGGGCGCTGTCGACCAGCGCCTGGATTTCCACCAGCAGCGGCCGCGTGCCCTCCTGGGTCGCCATCACGCAGGAGCCGGCCACCTGCCGGTCGTGCTGCGACAGGAACAGCGCGGAAGGGTTGGCCACGCCGCGCAGCCCGCGGTCGGTCATGGCGAACACACCCAGCTCGTTGACCGCGCCGTAGCGGTTCTTGAAGGCGCGCACCAGGCGGAAGGACGAATGCGTGTCGCCCTCGAAATACAGCACCGTGTCGACGATGTGCTCCAGCACCCGCGGACCGGCCAGCGCGCCGTCCTTGGTGACGTGGCCGATCATGACGATGGGCACGCCGGTCTGCTTGGCCAGGCGGGTAAGCTGCGCGGCGCATTCGCGCACCTGCGACACCGAGCCCGGCGCGGAATTGAGCTCGCCCGAATACAGCGTCTGGATGGAATCGATCACGGCCACCGCCGGGCGCTGCTCGGTCAGGGTGGCCTGGATGGTCTCCAGGCGGATTTCGGCCAGCAGGCCGACCTGGGCCGTGCGCAGCTCCAGGCGGCGGGCGCGCAGGGCCACCTGCTCGGCCGACTCCTCGCCGGTCACGTAGAGCACGCGGGCCGATTCCGACATGGCGGCCAGCGCCTGCAGCAGCAGCGTGGACTTGCCTATGCCCGGGTCGCCGCCGATCAGCACCACGGCGCCGGCCACCAGGCCGCCGCCCAGCACGCGGTCGAATTCCGGCAGGCCGGTGGGCTGGCGCGGCAGCTCGCGCGCCTCGATCTCGGCCAGGTTGCGCACCGGCGCGGCGGCGCCGGCCAGGGGCTCGTAGCGGTGGCCGCCGGCCGGCGCCGCGGCGGTCTCGACCAGGGTGTTCCAGGCCTCGCAGTGCGGGCAGCGGCCCAGCCACTTGGGCGAGGTGCCGCCGCATTCGGTGCAGGTATAGAGGGTTTTGCTTCGCGCCATAGGGCGCCAGTGTACTTGGCCGCGCAGGCGCCCGAGGCGGCGTGCGCGGCCGGCGCGCGCGCCGCTTGCGCCGGCCTCAGCCGCGCGCGATGCCCAGGCTGCCGCCGCCGTCCACCCCCAGCACCTGGCCGGTGATGAAGCCGGCCTCTTCCGACAGCAGGAAGGCGATGGCCGCGGCGACCTCGGCCGGGGTGCCCAGGCGCTTCATGGGGATGGCGGCCAGCGCCTGGCGCTCGCCCTCGCTGCCCACCGGCCGGCTCTGGCGGAACAGCTCGGTCTCCACCGGCCCGGGCGCCACCGCGTTGACGGTGACGCCGTATTCGGCCAGCTCGATCGCCCAGGTGCGCGTGCAACCCACCAGCGCGCTCTTGGCGGCCGAATAGGAGGTGCGGTCCTGCGCGCCCCAGATGGCCCGGCTGCACACGTTGACGATGCGCCCCGCGCGGCGCGCCTTCATGCCGTCGACGAAGGCCTGGGTGACCTGCACCGCGGCGCGCACGTTCAGGTCCAGCACCTGGTAGAGGCTGGCCAGGTCGACCTCGCCCAGCGGCTGCGGCAGGGCGATGCCGGCGTTGTTGACCACGCCGTCCACGGGGAATTTGTCGCGGATCGCGCGCAGCACGTCCTCGGTGCGGCCGGCGTCGGTCAGGTCGCACTCGTACAGATAGCCCGGGAAATCGATCTCGGACGTGTGGCGGGCGATGCCCACCACGTGGCAGCCCAGGTCGGCCAGCCGGCGGCTCAGCGCCCAGCCTATGCCCTTGGTGGCTCCGGTGACCAGCACGCACATGTCTTTCACGATCTCGTTCCTCCAAACGGGGGCGGGCGTCAGCCCTGGGCCAGCCGCACCGGCACCCGCCGGGCCAGCGCGCACAGCAATTCGTAGCCTATGGTGCCGGCGGCGCGCGCGACCTCGTCGACCGGCGGGCCGCCGTCGCCCCACAGCACCACGGGCGAGCCCACGCGCGCCGAAGGCGCCGGGCCCAGGTCCACGGCGAGCATGTCCATCGACACCCGGCCCAGCAGGCGCGTGGCCGCGCCGGCCACGTAGACCGGCGTGCCGGTGCCGGCGTGGCGCGGGTAGCCGTCGGCGTAGCCGCAGGCCACCACGCCCACCCGCATCGGCGCGGGCGCGCGAAACGACCCGCCGTAGCCCACGGTGTCGCCCGCGCGCAGGTGCTGCACGGCGATCAGCTCGGAGGCCAGGGTCATGGCCGGCAGCAGGCCGCGCGCCGAAGCGGGCTCGTCCTCGAAGGGCGAGGCGCCGTACAGGCAGATGCCCGGGCGCACCCAGGCCGGCTCGTCGCCGGGCAGGCAGGCCGCCTCGGGGTAGCGCAGCAGCGCGGCGGAATTGCACAGGCTGGCTGGCCCGGGCAGATGGCCGGCCGCCTCGGCGAAACAAGCCATCTGCGCGGCCACGCCCGGCGGGCCGTCGGCGTGCGCGAAATGCGTCATCCGCCCTATCGTCCCCAGCACGCCCTGCTCGTGCAGCTGGCAGGCGCGGGCATGGGCCTGGGCGTAGGCGGCGGGGGCGAAGCCCAGGCGGTTCATGCCGGTGTTGAGCTTGACATAGGCGTCCAGCCGGCGCGCCGGTCGGGCGTGCTGGAGCATGTCGATCTGCGCGATGTCGTGCAGGACGGTAGTGAGGTGGTAGCGGTCGACGATCTCGATGTCGCCGGGCTGGAAGAAGCCTTCGAGCAGCAGGATGGGCCCGACCCAGCCGGCCTCGCGGCAGCGCACGGCCTCGTCCAGGTCCAGCATGGCCAGGCCCTGCGCGGCCTGGAAGGCGGCCACGGCGCGCTCGATGCCGTGGCCGTAGGCGTTGGCCTTGATCACCGCCCACACCGACGGCGCCGGCACGCCGGCCGCGCGGGCGTGCTGGTCCAGATGCCGGCGCACCACGCCCAGGTTGTGGGTCATGGCGGACAGCGATACCGTGGCGTGTATGGGGCGGGGCATGGGGGTCCGTCCTGAGGCCGCTAGTCTACCCCAGCCCCACCCCGGCGCCCGGGCCGGCCCGCGCCCTGCCGGCCATGCCCGGCCAGCCACTAAAATCGCGGCATTGCAGCGCCGCTGCACCCGTTCAAGGATGGCATGGCCGTCGATCACTACGAGAACTTCCCCGTCGCCTCGCTGCTGCTGCCGGCGCGGCTGCGCGGCGCGGTGCGGGCCATCTACCGCTTCGCGCGCAGCGCCGACGACCTGGCCGACGAGGGCGACGCGGCCCCGGCCGAGCGCCTGGCCGCGCTGGCCGCCTACCGCGCCGAGCTGCACGCCATCGGCCTGGAGCCGGCGGCCGGCCGGCCCGCGCCCGACCCGGCGCTGGCGCCGGTGTTCGCGCCGCTGGCCCAGGCCATCGCCCGCCACCAATTACCCATCGCCCCTTTCTACGACCTGCTCTCGGCCTTCGAGCAGGACGTCTCCGTCACCCGCTACGAGACCCATGACGATCTGCTCGACTACTGCAGCCGCTCGGCCAACCCGGTGGGCCGCCTGATGCTGCACCTGTACGGCGCCGCGCGGCCCGAGAACCTGCGCCTGGCCGACGCCATCTGCACCGGGCTGCAGCTGGCCAACTTCTGGCAGGACGTGCGCCTGGACTGGCACAAGGGCCGCGTCTACCTGCCGCAGCAGGACCTGCGCCGCCACGGCCTGGGCGACGACGACATCGCGCGCCAGGCCGTCACGCCGGCCTGGACGGCCATGATGCGCGAGCAGACCGCCCGGGCGCGCGCCTTGCTGCGATCCGGCGCGCCGCTCGCGCGCAGCCTGCCCGGGCGCATCGGCCTGGAGCTGCGCCTGGTCGTGCAGGGCGGGCTGCGCATCCTGGAGCGCATCGACGCCTGCGCGGGCGACGTCTTCCTGAACCGGCCCGTGCTGCGCGCGCGCGACTGGGCCATCATGCTGTGGCGGGCCAAATGACCCCCGACGAATACTGCCAGGACAAGGCCGCGCGCAGCGGCTCCAGCTTCTACTACGCCTTCCTCTTCCTGCCGCCCGAGCGGCGGCGCGCGATCACCGCGCTGTACGCCTTCTGCCGCGAGGTCGACGACGTGGTCGACGAATGCGCCGACGCCCAGGTCGCGCGCATCAAGCTGGCGTGGTGGCGCACCGAGGTCGACCGCATGTACGCCGGCTCCCCCGAGCACCCGGTCACGCAGGCCCTGGCGGCCCACCTGCAGACCTGCGGCATCGACCGCGAGCGCCTGCACGCCATCGTCGCCGGCATGGAGATGGACCTGGACCAGAGCCGCTACCTGGACTGGCCGGGGCTGCGCAACTACTGCTGGCACGCCGCCGGCGTGGTCGGCGAGCTGTCGGCCGGCGTGTTCGGCTACAGCGACCCGCGCACCCTGGTCTACGCCGAGAAACTCGGCCTGGCCTTCCAGATGACCAACATCATCCGCGACGTCGGCGACGACGCCCGGCGCGGGCGCATCTACCTGCCCATCGACGACCTGCAGCGCTTCGACGTCAAGGCCGCGGAGCTTCTCAACGCGCGACATTCCGATCGCTTCGAGGCGCTGATGCGCTTCCAGGCCGAGCGCGCGCGGGCCCTGTACCGCGAGGCCATGGAGAACCTGCCCGAGGCCGACCGGCGCGCGCAGCGCCCGGGCCTGATGATGGCCGCCATCTACCACGCGCTGCTCGACGAGATCGAGCGCGAGCGCTGGCAGGTGCTGGAGCAGCGCATCTCGCTCACGCCGCTGCGCAAGCTCTGGCTGGCCTGGAAGACCTGGGTGGGCGGCGGGCGCGGCGTGGTGCGCCGCCTGGGGCGCGCCTGAGCGGCGCCATGAAGGAACAGGCGGACCCGGCAAGCGGGCGGATGCCGCTCCCAGCCGCGGCCCGGGCGCATGCGCCAGCGGCCGCGCAAGCAGCCCGGTACGGCGGCGCGGACGCGGCTCCGGGCACAGGCCTGCGCGTCGCCGTCGTCGGCGCCGGCTGGGCCGGCCTGGCCGCCGCCGCGCAGTTGCACGAGGCGGGCTGCGCGGTCACGGTCCACGACGCCGGGCGCGTGCCGGGCGGGCGCGCCCGGCGGGTCGAGCGCGACGGCGGCCCGGCGCTGGACAACGGCCAGCACATCCTGCTGGGCGCCTACGGCCAGACGCTGGCGCTGATGCGGCGCCTGGGCTGCGACCCGCAGCGCCTGTTCCTGCGCACGCGGCTGCGCCTGGAAAGCGCCGACGGCAGCTTCCGGCTGGCCGCGCCGGCGCTGCCCGCCCCCCTGCACGCGGCCTGGGCGCTGGCCGCCGCGCGCGGCCTGTCCCTGTCCGAGCGCCTGGCGGCGCTGCGCCTGATGCGCGCCCTGCGCGCGGCGGCCTGGAGCGTGCCGCCCGACTGGACGGTCGCGCAGCTGCTGCAGCGCCACGGCCAGCCGCCGCGGCTGTGCGCCCGGCTCTGGACCCCGCTGTGCCTGGCCGCGCTCAACACCGCGCCGCACGAAGCCTGCGCCACCCTGTTCGCCACCGTGCTGCGCGACAGCCTGGCCGGCGCGCGCCAGGCCAGCGACATCCTGCTGCCGCGCACCGACCTGTCCGCCCTGTGGCCCGACGCGGCCGCGGCCCTGGGCGACTGGCGCCCCGGCCACGCGGTGCGCGAGCTGCGTGCAAGCCAGGGGCAGGTGGAAGTGGACGGCCAGGCCTACGACGCCGCCGTGCTCGCCGTGCCGCCGCCGGCCGCCGCGGCGCTGCTCGCCGGCCTGCCGGCCCGGCCCGGCGCGGACGAACTGCAGGACGCCCTGCGGGCCTTCCGCTACCTGCCCATCGCCACCGTCACGCTGGAGCTGGCCGGCCCCTGGCGCCTGCCCCGGCCCATGATGATGCTGTTCGAGGACCCGGCGCGCGGCCATGCCGGCCAGTGGGTGTTCGACCGCGCCGCGCTGGCCGGCCGCCCGGAAAGCGGCGAACTGGCGGTGGTGGTCAGCGCCGCGCACGGGCTGCCCGGCCGCGAGGCAGCCGCCGCCCTGCTGGCCGAGCAGGTGCGCGAGCAGGCCGCGCGCCATCCGGGCCGCCTGCCGCCCATGCCGGCGGTCGCCGCCAGCGCCTGCATCGTCGAAAAGCGCGCCACCTTCGCCGCCGTGCCGGGCCTGTGCCGCCCGGCCCAGGAAACCCCCTGGCCGCGCATCGCCCTGGCCGGCGACTGGACCGACACCGGCTACCCCGGCGTGCTGGAAGGCGCGGTGCGCAGCGGCCTGGCCGCCGCGCGCGTGCTGCTCAGGACGCTGCGCGCGCCGTAGCCAGGCCCAGCGCCGTCAGCGCCACCGACCCCGCCAGGCTGAGCGCCACGTAGCCGGTCGCGCGCGCGTAGGCGCCCGTCTCCAGCATGGCCACCGTCTCGGCGGAAAACGTGGAGAACGTGGTCAGCGCCCCCAGGAAGCCCGTCACCGTCGCCAGCCGCACCCAGGCCGGCCATTCCGGATGCAGCGACACCAGCCCCAGCAGCAGGCCGATCAGGTAGCCGCCGACCAGGTTGGCCGCCACCGTGCCCCAGGGCCAGCCCGAGGCATGGGTGTTCAGCCACAGCGCCAGCCACCAGCGGCTCCAGGCGCCCAGCACGGCGCCGGCGGCAATGGCCAGCAGGGAAAGGGGTTGGAACATGACGATCTCCTTGCGGGACGGCGGTCTCAGCGCAGCAGCCGCCTGCGCATCAGCACGGCCGCCGCCCAGGCCGCCAGCAGCGCGGTCGCGAGCAACTGGGCCACGTGCAGCCAGGCGTCCTCGGGCAGCTGCCCCAGCATCAGCGGGCGGATCAGCTCGATGGCCGGCGCCAGCGGCAGCACGCGCACCACCGCCACCAGCAGGTCCGGCAGCTGCGACACGGGGAAGAACACGCCGGACAGGAACACCATGGGCGTGACGCCCAGCGTGAAGTAATACATGAAGAACTCGTAGTTGCGCGCCAGCGCGCTGACCACCATGGCCAGCGAGGCGAAGGCCAGCCCCGCCAGCGGCAGCACCGGCACGATCCACAGCATGGTGGGCGCGCGCGCGATGTCCAGCGCGGCCGCCACCAGCAGGATGGCCAGCCCGCTCTTGACCGCCTTGGCCGCCGCCCAGAACAACTCGGCCCAGACCACGTCGTCCAGGTCCAGCGGCGTGTTGAGCATGGCGTCCCAGGTGCGCTGGACCTGCAGGCGCGAGAACGCGCTGTAGGTGGCCTCGAAGGTAGCGCCGTAGAGCGCGCCCATGCAGATCGAGCCGGCCGACAGGAAGGTGATGTAGGGCACGCCCTGGATCGACGGCAGCAGGCCGCCCAGGCCGTAGCCCAGCGCCAGCAGCACGATCATCGGGTCCAGCACGTCGCCCAGCACGGTGCTGGAGGCGGTCTTGCGCCAGACCAGGAAGTTGCGCCGGAGCACGGCCAGGCACAGCCGGCTCGGCACGGGCCAGCGCCAGGCGTTCGGCGCGCCCTCGATCATGTTTCCTCCCGCATGCCGCGCCCCGTCAGGCGCAGGAACAGGTCTTCCAGGTTGGCCGGGCGGTGCAGGTAGCGCAGCCCGGCGCCCTCGGCGCCTTCCAGCGCGGCGATGACGGGATCGGCGCGCCCGGTGTAGCAGAAGGCGGTCTCGCCACTGACCTCGATGCGCGCCGGCAGGCCGGCGCGGTGGCGGGCCAGCCAGCCGTCCAGGCCTTCGCCGTAGACCTCGACCACCTGCGGCTCGACGTGCTCGGCGATCAGCGCGCGCGGCGCGCCCTCGGCGATCAGCCGGCCGCGGTCGATCACGCCCAGGCGGTGGCACAGGCGCTCGGCCTCGTCCATGAAATGCGTGGTCAGCAGGATGGTCTTGCCGCGCGCGAGCAGCGCCTTGAGCCGCTCCCAGATCAGGTGGCGGGCCTGCGGGTCCAGGCCGGTGGTAGGCTCGTCCATGACGATCAGCTCGGGATCGTTGATCATCGCCCGCGCCAGCGTCAGGCGCCGCTTCATGCCGCCGGACAGCTCGCCGATGCGGGCGTGCGCCTTGGACGCCAGCGCGGCGAATTCCAGCAGCTCCGGGATGCGCGCGCGCACGGCCGCGTCGCGCAGGCCGAAATAACGGCCGAACACGAGCAGGTTTTCCTCGACGGTGAAATCTGGGTCCAGGTTGTCCATCTGCGGCACCACGCCCATGCGCATGCGCGCCTGGCGGGCCTGGCGCGGCACGTCCAGGCCCAGCACCTCGATGCGCCCGGCGTCGTAGGGCGTCAGCCCCAGCAGGACGCGCAGCGTGGTCGTCTTGCCCGCGCCGTTGGGCCCGAGCAGGCCGTAGCATTCGCCGCGGCGAATGCCGAACGACAGCCCGTCGACGATGGTGCGCTCGCCGTAGCGCTTGACCAACCCGTCCACCGCCAGCGCGCAGCCTGGCGATGCCACTCCATGTTCGTCACGCATGCCGGGCATTCTAGCCGCTCGCGCGGCCGGGCCGGCGGCGCCGGGCCGGCCTTATCCCGTATGTGTCCAAAACGTCCCAGCCGGTCTGGCTCCGGCCGGGCTGCGGCGATAGACTGGCGCTCAAGGCCTTGGCGGACCGGCGCTTGCAGTACCCCGGCCCAGGCCGAGGCTGCCCGATAAATCACATATGTGTTTACAACAGCACGGTTCGTCGTTATGCTGCTTCTGCCGACCGGAAACCTCATGCGGCTGCGTTTCATGCCCGTCTTCGACACGCTGAAGTTCTCCAACACCCTCAAGACCGCCGGCATTCCCGCGCCGCAGGCCGATGCCCAGGCCGTCGCGCTGGCAGAAGCGCTGGAAACCTGCGTCGGGCGCCTCGCCACGTCCGACGGCCTGCGCCAGCAGTCCACCACGCTGCGCGGGGAAATGGCGCGACTGGGCACCGAGCTGCGGGCGGAAATGGCGCAGCAAGGTACCGAGCTGCGCACGGAAATGGCACAGTTGGGTACCGAGTTGCGCTCGGAGATGGCACAGTTGGGTACGGCGCTGCGCGCGGAAATGGCTCAGATGGGCGCCGAGTTGCGTGGGGAAATGACTCAGATGGGTGCCGAGTTGCGTGGGGAAATGGGCCAGATGGGCGCCGAACTGCGCGGCGACATGAAGCAGATGAAGGCCGACCTGCAAGGGCAGGTCAACCAGCTCAAGTGGATGATAGGCGTCATGGGCCTGGGCATCGCCGCCGTGCTGCAGCGGCTGTACTTTCCCTGAACGAGCCGCCGGCGGACGGCCCTGCTGCCCGCGCGCCGGCGTTCGGAAGCGCCAATCCGGAAGCTCGGAAGCGCCAATTCAGAAGCGCCAGTTCAGCCTGACGCTGGCCGCGTCCTGCCGGTTGCCGCCGCCGAACTGCCCCGCATAGCCCAGCTCCACCGACGCGCGGCGCGAGACCGCGGCCTGCAGGCCCAGCTCCACCACGGCCGCGTCGCGCGCGATCGGCGCGCCGCTCACCGTGAACGGCCGGCCGCCGTCGAAGGCCAGCGTCGCAGCCGGCCGCACGTCGCCGTAGGCATGCCGCCAGCCCACGCCCGCTTGCACGGCGCCGCGCTGCCCATTGGCCAGCACGAAGGCCGTGCTCGCGCGCAGCCCCAGCGTGGTCGTGCCCACCGCTTGCCGGCCCCGTTCGCCGGACAGCGCTGCCGAGCCGCCCTGCTCCGTGAAGCCGCGCGTGCGCAGATCGCTCCACGACGCTGCGGCATAAGGCTCCAGGATCGCGCCCGCAAAGCGCCGGCTCGCCGACCCGGCCGCCGGCGCATCGGCGCCGGCCTCGACTCCGACTCCGACCCCGGCCCCGGCTACCGCTGCGGCCCCGGCCTGCGCGCGCCGTGCCACCGTCCCGCCCAACGGCAGCGCATACCCGAGCTCGGCGAACACCTGCCCGTTGCCGGCGCCGTAGTCCGCCTGCAGCGACTGCGGCGCCCCCGGCAGGCCGGCCGTGCGCCGCGTATCCACCTCGCTCCAGGTGTACGCCGCGCCCGCCGTCGCCTTCAGCCTGCCCGGCCCGGCATCGACGGCGCGGCCGGCGTAGGCCACCGCGCTGTAGCTGTCCGCCCGGGCGCGCGACCGGCGCGCATCCAGGTCGGCATGAACGGCCGCGTAGCCCAGGGCGCCACCCACACGCCAGCCGCCGGCCTGCCGGTCCGCGCCCACGAACAGGCCGCCTTCGGACGCCCGGACCCGGCCCGCATTGCCGTCGCCGTCCAGCGTGCGCCAGTTGCCGAAGGCCTGCGCCCAGGCCGGGCTGGCGCCCGGCCCCGGCAAGGCGGAGGCCGGCAAGCCGCCCTCGGCCACAGACGCGGATGCGGATGCCGATGCCGATGCCGATGCGGACGCGGACGCGGACGCCAGCGGCTCGCCCGGCTCCATGCCCGCATCCAGGGCCATCCGCAGCCGGGCCAGCGGCAGCGCGCGCACCGTCTCGCCGCCCGTCTGCAGCACGCTGGCCACGCTGGCGTGCACCTCGCCCGACAGCGCATCGAACACGCCGGCCGCCTGGCCCCGCGCCAGGTTCAGCACGCCGCGGTACAGGCCGCTATCCTGCGGCAGGCTCTGCAGGCCATTGGCCGCCGCGCGCTGGTTGCCGGTGCGCGCCGCGTCGGCGAAGCGCATCGGCCGCGTAGGCGGCTCGGGCCGCGGCCCAGGCCCGGACGGCTCGGGTTCGGCCTCGTCGGGCACCAGCTTGTTGCGCATCAGCAGCGTCACGCCGTCGTCCCGGTATTCCAGCGACGGCTCCAGGAACTCGAAATTGCTGCTCACCGCGTCGAACTCGCCGGTGGTCGAGCCGTCCGAAGACAGGATCGCGTAGCGGGCGTTGGCCGCATAGCTGCCGGCGCCGGCCTGCACGTCCACCGTGCCGCCGTCGATGACGATGTCGCCGCCGACGTCCACGCGGTCCACGCCGCCGGCCGCATCGGCCTCGACGCGGTAGACCGAGCCCGGCGCGAAGCGCAGGTCGCCGGCGACCGCGAGCGTGCCGATGGAATTGCCCGGCGCCAGCACGCCGCCGCTGCGCACCGTGGCGCTGGCGACGCTGCCCGAGCCGGCCAGCATGCCGCCGGCGTCCACGTCGACCGCGCCGCCGACCGCGCCGTTGGCCTTGAACAGGCCGCCGTCCACGGCCACCGCCCCGTCGATGGAAGCGCCTGCCGCGACTTCCAGCGTGCCGGCCGATACCGTCGTGCCGCCGGTGTAGTGGCTTGCGCCGGCCAGCACCGTCGATCCCGCGCCGCGCTGATGCACGCGCACGTCGCCCTCGATGGGCAGGGACAGCGCCAGGGCGTCGCCCTGGTTGAAGTTGACGATGCCCTCGCCCAGGCCGCCTTCGATGGCGCTGGCCGAAAGCGAGCCGGCCGCGGTCGGCGCCGACAGGTCGTAGGCGCCGAAGTTCAGCGTACCCTGGCCGCCGGCCTGACTGCCCAGTATGAGTGGGCCGGCGCCCCCGTCGACCGAGACAACGCCGCCGTCGGCCAGGGTCAGGTCGCCCAGGCCGGCGTTGCCCACATACACGGCCCGGGCCTCCCACGTGCCGCCCGTCTCGACGGCCGCGCTGCCCTGGCTGCCTGCATCGAAGCCGATGACGGCACTGCTGCTGACGATGCTGCCGTTGCGCAGCAGCAATGCAGCCTCGTCGCCGGCATTGGCGGCAACGGTCAGGTAGCCGGCCGTGTGCTCGATGCTGCCGCCGATCACGGCCAGCGTGCCGCCGCGCACTACGGTGGCATCGTCGACCACCCGGCCGTAGCTGTGGCTGCCCCCCAGCACCACCGTGCCCGTGCCGCGCTTGTACAGGGTGCCCGTGCCCGAGATACTGCCGTCGTAGGCCAGCATGCCGCTGCGGTCGAAGACCAGCATACCGTCGGCCAGCGCGACGTCGCCCGTGCCCAGGGTGCCCGAGGCGCCCCCCGCGCCGATCTGCAGGATGCTGCTGGCGACGGTGGTCAGGCCGGTATAGCTGTTGTTGCCGGTCAGGATGGTCGTGCCGGAACTGTCGAGCCGGACCTGGCCGCCGCCGGAGATGGCCGTGGCCAGGGTGTAGCTGCCGTTGCTCTGGTTGAAATTGATCGTGCCGTCGTTGACGATGCCGTCCAGGCCGGCGATGGCGCCCGCCCGCGAGGCGCCGGGCGTGGCGCTGCCGAAATTGAGCGTGCCGGTGGGATTGATGGCGAAGGCGGCGCCGGCGCCGAAATCCAGCGTGCCGTCGCCCAGGTTCAGCACACCCGCGCCGCCCGCGCCGCCGATGCCTCCCCCGTTGGTGCCGTTGCCGCCGGCGGCGCCGCCCAGCACCAGGCGCCCGCCCGCGCCGATGCGCACCGCCGTGCCGGTGCCCAGACTCAGGCGGCCGCCGCCACCCGCGCCGCCCGCGCCCGTAATGCCTCCGCCGCCGCCCGAACCACCTATCAACAGGACCTTGGCGACATCGAGGGTCGCGAAACTGGCAAGGTCCACGCTGCCATCGCCGCCCCGCCCACCCTGGCTGCCGTTGTTGCCTCCGCCGCCCCCCGAACCGCCTATCAGCATCGACTCGGCAACGGTCAGGCGGGCCCCCACCCCTGCCAGGCTCAACGCGCCGGAATCGCCACTGCCTCCCGAAAAGCCGGCGACGTTGCCGGCGCCGCCGCCGCCGCCGCCCACCCCGACGTAGCCATAGCTGCGCGCGTCGCCGACCACGGCTATGGCGGGAGTGAATCCGTCGCCGGCGCCGTCGCCCGCCCCGCTGCCCTGTATGGCATTGCCGTCGATATCGACCAGCGTGCCGTTGCCGCCGCTGGCGCCGGCCTGGGCATCGGGCGACGCTCCCGGCCCGCTGCCGCCACCGCCGCCACCGCCACCGTTGTCGCCGCCATTGCCGCCGGCACCTGCGCCGGCACCTGCGCCGGCCTTGCCGCTGCCCCCGGCGGCGCCGATGGCGCCGCCTCCGCCGCCGGCGCCACCGCCACCGCCGTTCGGGCTGCCGGCACGCCCGCCGCCGCCGCCCATGCTGCCGCTGCCGCCATCCAGGTTGGGATCCCCGTTTCCGCCCGTCCCGCCGGCAGCGCCGCTGCCGCCGCTGCCGCCTGCGCCTTTGCCGGAGGGCCCCTGGCTGCCGCCGCCACCGCCGATGCCCCCGCCGCCGCCGCCAAAGCCGCCGCCGCCCCCGCCGATGCCGCCGCCCCCACCGCCGCCGTTGCCATTGCCGCCGGCGCCGACCAGCAGGTTGTCCGCCCAGGCCGCAGGCGCCAGCGCCAGCAGCGCCGCCCCGGCCAGGGCCGCGGCTGACCTCGGCCTGGCACGGTGGCTGCGGGGATGGCCAACTCGCCCGGTGCAGTCGCCGTGACCGCTGTGGTCGCCGTAGCCCCCGTAGCCGCCCTGATCGGCGTTGCCGCCGCAGCCCCGCTGCTGCCCCTCGGCCGCCCGCTCCGCCGGCCGCAAGACACCCCCCTGCCCGCAAGCCGTGCCATGGATGCGCTTCATCGGATCCTCCCCCGGCCCCGCAGGCCATGCCGTTTTTACAAACGGAAAAGAATAGATGCGGGAGGAATATCCGCACAGTCCCTGATCAGAGACGGTCCGGTACGACCCTATCGGTCCAGTGCAACCCTATCGGTCCAGTACGGCGCTATCGGCCTGGCGGGCCCCTTGATGCCCGGCCGGGGCGGCCCCATGCAGGGACCCGCCGGCCTGCCCGGCGCGCCGCCTCCCGGGGCGCCGCGCACGCTTTGCCGCGCGGCCGGGCTACTGTCCGAGCCACAGGGCCGTCAGCCCGGCCCGGCCCTGGACGTTGAACTTGCGGTAGATGCGGGTGGCGTAGGTGTGCACCGTGGCCGGGGTCAGGCCCAGTTCCGCGGCGATGGCGGCCTCGGTGCCGCGGCCCAGCAGGCCCGCCAGCACGCGGCGCTCGGACGGCGCGAGCGGCTCGCTGGCCACGCCCAGCCCTTCGCTCAGGAACTGCGCGCGGTGGAACCAGCGCAGGCCGCGCAGCGCCATGGCGACGATGTCCTTCTCTGCCTTGCCGAAGCGCGGCTGGCCCGGCCCCCGGTAGAAGCCGAAATAGCTTTCGGCGTCCGCGTTGACCGGAACGCCCGCCCAGACCGCGTCCGTGCGGCCGCTGCCGACGTAGAAGCGCCGGTAGAACTCCCCCTCGAACCAGCCGGGCGGCGCGAGGTCGGCCAGCAGGTTGACGCGGAACGCACCGAAACCCGCGACGTTGGCGACGGTGGTCTCGTCGACGATGCCGGCCTCCAGTTCCTCGCTCTGGCGCTGCGCGACGCGGTCGAAGGCCGGGTCCGGATGCAGGTAGCGGATGACGCCCACGCGCCAGCCCAGCACCGGGTCGCCCGGCTGCGGATCGCCCAGCCGCACGGCGCCTATCCAGGTGGCGTGCGGCGAGTCGATCAGGCGGCAGAGCCGGCCCAGCAGGTGGTCGCGCGCGGCGTCGGCCTGCGCGGCGTTGAAATCGGCCAGCTCGTCCCAGAGGGCGTGGATTCCGGCCTGCACGGCGGCGTCGACGGTCACGGCCTGCCCTCGCTTCCCAGGATCGGTGGTCAGACGCCCGGAAGACGCCCAGGCCGCGCCGCTCACGCGGCGTGCGCGGCGACGTAGTCGCGCACGGCCTGCACGCTGGCATCCAGCACTTGCACGCGCTGCGGGCGCGACTCCAGGTCCTCCAGGCCGGCCGGCAGCGGCGCCGGGCGGCCCAGCGCTTCCTCGATGGTCTCGGAGAACTTGGCCGGCAGCGCGGTTTCCAGCACCAGCATGGGGATGCCGGGCTCGACGTGCTCGCGCGCCACCTTGACGCCGTCGGCCGTGTGCGGGTCGATCAGCACGCCGGTGGTGTCGTAGACCTTGCGTATCGTCGCCAGCCGGTCGGCATGCGAGCTGGCGCCGGCCACGAAGCCGTAGCGGCTTTCGAACTCGCCGCGGCGGGCCGACAGGTCGAAGCTGCCGTCGCGGGCCAGGCCGGCCCACAGCTCGCGCACCCGGGCGGCGTCGCGCCCGACCAGGTCGAACACGAAGCGCTCGAAATTGGACGCGCGCGAGATGTCCATGGACGGGCTGGAGGTGGCGTAGGTTTCCGCCGCCGGGCGCGGCCGGTAGACGCCGGTGCGGAAGAACTCCTCCAGCACGTTGTTCTCGTTGGTGGCCAGCACCAGGCGCCGGATCGGCAGGCCCATGCTGCGCGCGACGTGGCCGGACAGGATGTTGCCGAAGTTGCCCGAGGGCACCGCGAAGGACACCTCCTGCCCCGGTCCCGTGGTGGCGCGCAGCCAGCCGTGGAAGTAGTACACCACCTGGGCGGCGATGCGCGCCCAGTTGATGGAATTGACCGCGCCCAGCCGGTAGCGGGCCTTGAAGTCCAGGTCGCCGGCCAGGGCCTTGACGATGTCCTGGCATTCGTCGAACACGCCGCGCAGCGCCAGGTTGTGGATGTTGGCGTCCTGCAGGCTGTACATCTGGGCGCGCTGGAAGGCGCTCATGCGCCCGTGCGGCGACAGCATGAACACCGACACGCCGCGCTTGCCGCGCAGGGCGTATTCGGCCGCCGAGCCCGTGTCGCCGGAAGTCGCGCCCAGGATGTTGAGCGTGGCGCCGCGCTTGTCCAGCACGTATTCGAAGGCCTGGCCCAGGAACTGCATGGCCATGTCCTTGAAGGCCAGCGTCGGTCCTTCGGACAGGCCCAGCAGCGACAGGCCGTCGGCCAGCGGGCGCAGCGGCACGATGTCCTCGCTGCCGAACACGTCGGTGCGGTAGGCCGCGTGCGTGAGCGCGGACAGCTCGGCGGCGGGGATGTCGTCGATGAAGCGCGACAGCACCTCGGCGGCCAGCTGCGCGTAGGACAGGCCGCGCCAGGATTCCAGCGTCGCGGCGTCCAGCGCCGGCAGCGCCTCGGGCACCGCCAGCCCGCCGTCGGGCGCCAGGCCTTCGAGCAGGATGTCGCAGAAAGGCAGCGGCGCCATGCCGCCGCGGGTGGATATGTACTTCACAGGTGCTCCATGCGCAGGCGCGTGACCGGCGAGCTCACAGCCGGCATTGCCTCGATGCGTTCCATGGCGTGGTCGACGCTGCGCTCGACCGCCTCGTGGGTCAGGAAGATGATGTCCGCGCCCGACTCGCCGCTGGGCTCCTGGATCATGGAGCCGATGGAAATGCCGGCGTCGGCCAGGATGCGCGCCACGTCGGCCAGCACGCCGGGCTGGTCCTCGACCCGCATGCGCAGGTAGTAGGAGCTGCGCACCTCGGCGATCGGCAGGATGGGCACGTCGGACATGGCGTCGGGCTGGAAGGCCAGGTGCGGCACGCGGTGGTTGGGGTCGGCGGTGTGCAGCCGGGTCACGTCCACCAGGTCGGCCACCACGGCCGAGGCGGTGGGCTCCTCGCCCGCGCCCTGCCCATAGTACAGCGTCGGCCCGACCGCATCGCCGCGCACCAGCACGGCGTTCATGGCGCCCTCGACGTTGGCGATCAGGCGCGTGGCCGGCACCAGGGTGGGATGCACGCGCAGCTCGATGCCGTCGGGCCGCAGGCGCGTCAGGCCCAGCAGCTTGATGCGGTAGCCCAGGCGCTCGGCGTGGGCGATGTCTTCCTTGGCCAGGCGGGTGATGCCCTCGACGTAGGCCTTGTCGAACTGCACCGGCACGCCGAAGGCGAGCGAGGCCAGCAGCGTCAGCTTGTGCGCGGCGTCCACGCCCTCGATGTCGAAGGTCGGGTCGGCCTCGGCGTAGCCCAGGCGCTGCGCGTCGGCCAGCGCGTCGGCGAACGACAGGCCGCGCGCGCGCATTTCCGACAGGATGAAGTTGGTGGTGCCGTTGATGATGCCGGCCACCCACTCGATGCGGTTGGCGGTCAGCCCCTCGCGGATGGCCTTGATGATGGGGATGCCGCCGGCCACCGCGGCCTCGAAGGCCACCATCACGCCGCGCGCGGAAGCCGCCGCGAAGATCTCGTTGCCGTGCTTGGCCAGCAGCGCCTTGTTGGCCGTGACCACGTGCTTGCCGTTGGCGATGGCCTCCAGCACCAGCTCGCGCGCCAGCGTGTCGCCGCCGATCAGCTCGACCACGATGTCGATGTCCGGGTCGGCCGCCACGGCGCGCGGGTCGTTGCCCACCTGCACCGCGTCGCCCACGCGCAGCCGCGCCTTGGCCACGTCGCGCACGGCGATGCGCGCGACCTCGATGCGCCGGCCGGCGCGGCGCGCGATCTCGTCGGCGTTGCGCGCCAGCACCTTCCAGGTGCCGCCGCCGACCACGCCCAGGCCCAGCAGTCCTACCTTGATGGGCTTCATTTCAACAGCCCGTCCTTACGGAACATTTCCTTGATGCCGCGCACGGCCTGGCGGGTCCGTTGTTCGTTCTCTATCAGCGCGAAGCGCACGTATTCCTCGCCGTACTCGCCGAAGCCTATGCCCGGGGAAATGGCCACCTTGGCGTCGGCCAGCACCCGCTTGGAAAATTCCAGCGAGCCCATGGCGCGGTAGGCCTCGGGGATGTGCGCCCAGATGTACATGGACGCCTTGGGGATCTCGACCTGCCAGCCGGCCTCGTGCAGGCCGCGCGCCAGCACGTCGCGGCGGCTGCGGTATTTCTCGACCACTTCGGCCACGCAGTCCTGCGGGCCGTCCAGCGCGGCGATGGACGCCACCTGGATGGGCGTGAAGGTGCCGTAGTCGTGGTAGCTCTTGATGCGCGCCAGCGCGTTGACCAGTTCGCGGTTGCCCACCATGTAGCCGATGCGCCAGCCGGCCATGTTGTAGCTCTTGCTCATGGTGAAGAATTCCACCGCCACGTCGCGCGCGCCCTCGACCTGCATGATGGACGGCGCCTTGTAGCCGTCGAAACAGATGTCGGCGTAGGCCAGGTCGTGCACCACCAGGATGTCGTGCTCGCGCGCCAGCGCCACCACGCGCTCGAAGAACGCCAGGTCGACGCACTGCGCGGTGGGGTTGCTGGGAAAGCCCAGGATCATCATCTTGGGCTTGGGGATGGACTCGCGCACCGCGCGCTCGATTTCCTCGAAGAAATCGGTGCCGGGCGCCATGGGCACCGAGCGGATGTTGGCCCCGGCGATGACCGCGCCGTAGATGTGGATGGGGTAGCTGGGGTTGGGCACCAGCACGGTGTCGCCGCGGTCCATCGTGGCCAGCATCAGGTGGGCCAGGCCCTCTTTCGAGCCGATGGTGACGATGGCCTCGCTGTCGGGGTCGATCTCGACCTCGTAGCGACGGCGGTACCAGTCGGAGATCGCCTTGCGCAGGCGCGGGATGCCCTTGGACACGGAATAGCCGTGCGTGGTGGGCCGGCGCGCGGCCTCGACCAGCTTGTCGACGATGTGCTGGGGCGTGGGCCCGTCCGGGTTGCCCATGGACATGTCGATGATGTCTTCGCCGCGCCGCCGGGCCGCCATCTTGAGCTCGCCGGTAATGTTGAAGACGTACGGCGGCAGGCGCTCGATGCGCGAGAACTTCCTCATGGCGGAATCCTTAAGCGGTTCGGGAAGGGAAATGCGGGCTGGGGAAAACCCGTTAATCTAGCGCAAGCCCCCCGGGTCGGCAAATCGCGGCAAACGCGCCACGGCCGGCCGCATCCGCGCCGCGCCGGCCGCCCGCCCGGGGCGCGAGTGCGCTATCATGGTCCGCAGACTGCGGAGTGTTTATTGAAGCTTCATACCGACCCTGCCTCGTCCCTCAATACCGTCACGGCCTATGGCGACGGCTACATCGAGGTCAATCAGGTCCGGTTCTCCCACGCGATCGCGTTCGGGCCGGAAGGTGAAGTCGCCCGCTGGCCGGTGGCGGACGCCGCCGGCATCACTGCCGCCCTGCTGCGCCAGGCCGCCGGCCTGCCCGAAACCGCCGCCGACCCGCTCGCCTTCCTCGACGAGGCCGAATCCGCCCCCGCCGCCGCCCCGCCCGGCGCCCCGGAAGTCCTGCTCGTGGGCACCGGCCTGCGCCAGCGCTTCCTGGCCGAGGCCTGCCTGCGGCCGCTGCTGGCCGCCGGCATCGGCGTGGAAACGATGGACACCCAGGCGGCCGCGCGCACCTACAACATATTGATGGCCGAAGGCCGGCGCGTCATCGCCGCCCTGATCCCACCAGGAGAACCCGCCCCATGATGACCGCCGTCATAGGCAAGCCCGCCCCCGATTTCAAGGCCGAAAGCACCATCGGGCCGATCAGCCTGGACCAGTGCCAGGGCCGCGCCGTGGTGCTGTATTTCTATCCCAAGGACAACACGCCCGGCTGCACCACCGAGGGGCAGGATTTCCGCGACCTGTACCAGGACTTCCTGGCCGCCAGCTGCCTGGTCCTGGGGGTGTCGCGCGACTCGCTGAAGTCGCATCAATCCTTTTGCAACAAGTACCAGCTACCTTTCCCCCTGATCGCCGATACCGACGAGACGGTCTGCAATCTATACGGAGTCATCAAGCAGAAGAACATGTACGGCAAGCAAGTCCGCGGGATCGAGCGCAGCACCTTCCTGATCGACTCCGCGGGCAAGCTGGTGCAGGAATGGCGCGGCGTCAAGGTGCCGGGCCACGCGCGCGAAGTCCTGCAGGCCGCGCGCAGCATCGGCTGACGCCGGCCACAGCACCGATCCCCAGCCCCCCCTAGAGTCACGTCCATGCCGCTGCCGAAGTTGCCCACCCGCCCTGCCGCCATCCTGAGCTTTCCCAGCGACGCCAAGGCGGCGCGCCCCCGACGGGACGCGCCGCAGCAAGCCGAGCCGCCGGCCGCCGCGCTGGCCGAGGACGCCCTGCAGCCCGAGCTGGACGGCCTGCAGATGCCGGCCCCCTCGCCGGCCGAAGTGCCCGTGCTGGCCCCGCTGCCCGCGCCCGCCCAGGCCCCCGCGCCGGCGCGCGGCAAGGCCTCCGGGCGCGGCCAGCCGGCGCGCCAGCCGCGCCTGAAGGCCGCGCCCGCCGTGCGCAAGCTGTTCGTGCTGGACACCAACGTGCTGCTGCACGACCCGAGCAGCCTGTTCCGCTTCGAAGAGCACGACATCTATCTGCCGATGATGACGCTCGAGGAGCTGGACCACAACAAGAAGGGCATGTCGGAAGTCGCGCGCAACGCCCGCCAGGTCAGCCGCTCGCTGGACACCCTGGTGGGCGACGCGCAGAACATCGACGAAGGGGTCGAGCTCAACATCCTGGGCAACCGCGAGGCCAGCGGCCGGCTGCTGTTCCAGACCACCGCCATGAACCAGGCCCTGCCCGGCGACCTGCCCATGGGCAAGGCCGACAACCAGATCCTGGGCGTGGTGCGCTCGCTGCACGAGCAATACCCCTCGCGCGAGGTCGTGCTGGTGTCCAAGGACATCAACATGCGCCTGAAGGCGCGCGCGCTGGGCCTGGCCGCCGAGGACTACTTCAACGACCGCGTCCTGGAAGACTCCGACCTGCTCTACACGGGCATGCTGCAGCTGCCGGAGAACTTCTGGAACCGCCACGGCAAGGGCATGGAGTCCTGGCAGCAGGGCGGCACCACCTTCTACCGCATCAACGGGCCGCTGTGCGCCCAGTTCATGGTCAACCAGTTCGTCTACTTCGAAGGCTCGATGCCGCTGTACGCGCAGGTGCGCGAAGTCAGCGGCAAGACGGCGGTGCTGGCCACCCTGCGCGACTACACCCACGGCAAGAACAACGTCTGGGGCATCACCGCGCGCAACCGCGAGCAGAACTTCGCGCTCAACCTGCTGATGAACCCGGAGTGCGACTTCGTCTCGCTGCTGGGCCAGGCCGGCACCGGCAAGACCCTGCTGGCGCTGGCCGCCGGCCTGACCCAGGTGCTGGAGACCAAGCGCTACACCGAGATCATCATGACCCGCGTGACGGTGCCGGTGGGCGAGGACATCGGCTTCCTGCCCGGCACCGAGGAAGAGAAGATGGCCCCCTGGATGGGCGCGCTGGAAGACAACCTGGACGTGCTCAACATGGGCGAGACCGACGGCGGCTCGCACGGCGGCGACTGGGGCCGCGCGGCCACCATGGACCTGATCCGCTCGCGCATCAAGGTCAAGTCGCTGAACTTCATGCGCGGGCGCACCTTCCTGAACAAATACCTCATCATCGACGAGGCGCAGAACCTGACGCCCAAGCAGATGAAGACGCTGATCACCCGCGCCGGCCCCGGCACCAAGGTGGTCTGCCTGGGCAACATCGCCCAGATCGACACGCCCTACCTGACCGAGGGCAGCTCGGGCCTGACCTTCGTGGTCGACCGCTTCAAGGGCTGGCCACATTCCGGCCACATCACCCTGCAGCGCGGCGAGCGCTCGCGCCTGGCCGACTACGCGGGCGACGTGCTCTGACCCGCTGACCGCACGGCCGGCGATCGCGCCGGCCGCTGCGGCCGCCAGCCGCTTCCCGCCTGCCCTCCACCGCCCGCCATCTTCGCCCCTTCCCTGCTCAGCATGCCTTCATCGTTGCCTGTCGGCCTGACCCTCGGCGATGCCGCGGGCATCGGTCCCGAAATCGTCGTCAAGGCCTGGGCCGCCGGCCTGCCCGCGCCGGCCGTGGTCTACGGCGACCCGGGCGCGCTGCGGCGCGCTGCGGCCATGCTGGGCGCCGCGGTGGAAATCCGGCAAATCCGTTCTCCCGCCGAGGCGGGCGGCGAGCCCGCGCGCATCGACGTGATCGCCTGCGGCGCGCCGCTGCCCGAGGACCTGCCCCTGGGCCGCATCAGCCCCGCGGCCGGGCGCGCCGCCTACGACTACGTCTGCGCCGCCATCGACGACGCCCGGGCCGCGCGGCTGCGCGCCATCGTCACCGCGCCGCTGAACAAGGCCTCCATGCAGGCGGGCGGCGTGGACTACCCCGGCCACACGGAAATCCTGGCCGAGCGCACCGGCACCGCCGACTACGCCATGATGCTGGCCAACGACGAGCTGCGCGTGCTGCTGGTCACCATCCACGTCGCGCTGGCCGAGGTGCCGGCGCGCATCACCGTGCCGGCCGAGCTGCGCGCCATCCGCCTGGCCCACCTGGCCTGTCGCCAGGCGGGCGTGGCCCGCCCGCGCATCGCCGTGGCCGGCCTGAACCCGCACGCGGGCGAGAACGGCAAGTTCGGCCGCGAGGACCTGGACGCCATCGCCCCGGCGATCGCCGCCGCCCGCGCCGAAGGCCTGGACGCCAGCGGCCCCTGGCCGGGCGACACGGTGTTCATGCGCGCGCGGCGCGGCGAGTTCGACATCGTCGTGGCGCAATACCACGACCAGGGGCTGATACCCGTCAAATACCTGGGCGTGGACCACGGCGTGAACGTCACCGTGGGCCTGCCCTTCGTGCGCACCAGCGTCGACCACGGCACGGCCTTCGACATCGCCGGCCGCGGCGTGGCCGACCCCGCGTCGCTGCGCGCGGCCTTCGACCTGGCGCTGGCCATGACGCCGCAAACCGCTGCCCGAGCCTGACCCAGGCCGGCGGCTACAATGCCACGGGGCTCGCAACGCCGCGGCCGGCCGCCATGGCCGGCCCGCCCGTCCCACTCCTGCGCATCATGAAACTGCTACGCCTGCTGCCCGACCGCTTCATCCTGCTGCTCCTCGCCGTCGTCCTCGCCGCCTCCCTGCTGCCCGCCCGCGGCCAGGGCCTGGAGGCGCTGGGCGGGATCACCAACCTGGCCATCGCCCTGCTCTTCTTCCTGCACGGCGCGCGGCTGTCGCGCGACGCCATGCGCGCCGGCCTGCTGCACTGGCGGCTGCACGGCGCCATCTTCTCCGTCACCTTCGTAGTCTTCCCGCTGCTGGGGCTGGCGCTCAAGCCGCTGCTGCAGCCGCTGGTCACGCCCGAGCTCTACCTGGGCGTGCTGTTCCTGTGCACCCTGCCGGCCACGGTGCAGTCGGCCATCGCCTTCACCTCGATGGCGCGCGGCAACGTGCCCGCCGCGGTGTGCAGCGCCTCGGCCTCCAGCCTGATCGGCATCTTCCTGACGCCGCTGCTGGTCGGCCTGGTGGTCGCCCAGGCGGCCGAGGCGCCCATCTCGCTGGACGCGGTCGGCAAGATCATGCTGCAGCTGCTGCTGCCCTTCGCCCTGGGCCAGTTCGCGCGGCCGTGGATAGGCGGCTGGGCGCTGCGCCGCAAGGCGATGCTCAAATGGGTGGACCAGGGGTCCATCCTGCTGGTGGTCTACACGGCCTTCTCCGAAGCGGTCGGCGAAGGGCTGTGGCACGACACGCCGCTGCCGGCGCTGGCGGGCCTGGCGGCCATCTGCGCGCTGCTGCTGGCGCTGGCCATCGCGGTCTCGCTGCTGATCGGCCGGCTGCTCGGCTTCGACACGGCCGACCGCATCACCCTGCTCTTCTGCGGCTCCAAGAAAAGCCTGGCCAGCGGCATCCCGATGGCCCAGGTGCTGTTCGCCGGCCATGCGGTGGGCGCCATCGTGCTGCCCCTGATGCTGTTCCACCAGATCCAGCTGATGGTCTGCGCGGTGCTGGCGCGCCGCTACGGGCGGCGCCCGGAGGCGCTGGCGCAGGACCAGCCCGCGCGGGCCTGACGTCCGCCGCGGCACCGGCGGCTCCTTGGGCGCGCGCGGGCCGCCCGGGAAGCCCGCGCCGCGGGCGGCATCGCCCGCATCCGCGTCAGTATTGCGTGCCCGAGAAATTCAGGAAGCGCGTGCTCGACCCCTGGAAGGTCAGCCGCACGGTGCCGATGGGGCCGTTACGCTGCTTGCCGATGATGATCTCGGCCGTGCCCTTGTCCGGCGAATCCGGGTTGTAGACCTCGTCCCGGTAGATGAACAGGATCAGGTCGGCATCCTGCTCGATGGCGCCCGATTCGCGCAGGTCGCTCATCACCGGGCGCTTGTTGGGGCGCTGCTCCAGGCTGCGGTTCAGCTGCGACAGCGCGATCAGCGGGCAGTTCAGCTCCTTGGCCAGGCCCTTGAGCGAGCGGCTGATTTCGGAAATTTCCGTGGCGCGGTTCTCGCCGGCCGAATTGGCCGCCATCAGCTGCAGGTAGTCGACGATGATCAGCCCCAGCTGGCCGCACTGGCGCGCCAGCCGGCGCGCGCGCGCGCGCAGCTCCATGGAGCTCAGCGCGGGGGTTTCGTCGATGTAGACCTGGGCGTCCTGCATCTTCTGCACGGCGTGGGTCACGCGCGGCCAGTCGTCGGCCAGCAGCTTGCCGGTGCGCATGCGGTGCTGGTCGAGCAGCCCCACCGAGCCCAGCATGCGCATGGCCAGCTGGACGGCGCCCATTTCCATGGAAAACACCGCCACCGGCAGGCCCTGCTCGATCGCCACGTGCTCGCCGATGTTCATCGAGAACGAGGTCTTGCCCATGGACGGGCGCCCGGCGACGATGACCAGGTCGCCGGCCTGCAGGCCGGAGGTCATCTTGTCCAGGTCGGAAAAGCCCGTGGGCACGCCGGTGACGTCGGAATCGCCCTCGCGGTGGTAGAGCTCGTCGATGCGCTCGACCACCTGCGCCAGCAGCGGCTGGATCTCCTGGAAGCCGGCGGTGCCGCGCGCGCCTTCCTGGGCGATCTGGAACACCTTGGACTCGGCCTCGTCCAGCAGCTGGCGGGCTTCCTTGCCCTGCGGGTTGAAGGCGGCCGCCGAGATGTCGTCGGCAATGGTCACCAGCTTGCGCAGCATGGCGCGCTCGCGCACGATCTCGGCGTAGCGGCGGATGTTGGCCGCCGACGGCGTGTTGTGGGCCAGCGCGTTGATGTAGGGCAGGCCGCCGACCTCGTCGGCCTTGCCGGCGCTGACCAGCGACTCGTGCACGGTGATCACGTCGGCCGGCCGGGCCAGGCCGATCAGGCGCGCCATGTGCTGCCAGACCAGGCGGTGCTCGTGGCGGTAGAAGTCGTCCTCGGCCAGCACGTCGGCGATGCGGTCCCAGGCGCCGTTGTCCAGCAGCAGGCCGCCCAGCACCGACTGCTCGGCCTCGACCGAGTGCGGGGGCACGCGCAGGTGCTCCAGTTGCGGGTCCAGGGGCAGGTTGATGCCGTCCATGCCGATGCCGTCGATGCTCATGCCGTTTCGATGTTCATGCGGTCAATAGTAGCTTCATCGCTTCGGCCGTGCCCAGCACGGCCCGCATTTCCCGGCGGTGCACGTGCGACAGCGCCGGGCGCAGCGGGTCCAGCCGGGCGGCCAGCGCCGCCACGCGCCGCAGGCGCGCCAGCACGGCCGGGTCCGGGCCGCCGTCCAGGTAGGCCTGCAGGGCGGCGCGCGCCAGCTCGGCCAGTTCCGCCTCCGGGACCTGGCGCAGGCGCAGGGTCGAGGCCAGCATCTGCACCACGTCGTAGGCCTGGGCGAGCGGACGCGACAAGGCGGAGGCGACGTTTTCCTCGAAATCGATGCGCCACAGGCCGTCCTGCCGCACGGTCAGGTTGCGCAGCTGGGCGCCGCCGTGGCTGAAGCCGGCCCGGTGGAACTGCGCCAGGTCCGCGCCGACGTGGCGCATCAACGCGATGCGATCGGCCGGCGCCACGCGCCGCAGCCGGTGGGGCACGTCCTCGCCCACGTATTCCAGGACCAGCATGCCGGGCTGCTGCCACAACACGGCCGGCACCCGCTGGCCCTGGGCGCGCAGGCGGCGCAGCCGGTCGGCCTCCTGCTCCAGGCCGACGCCCAGCAGCTCGGCGGGTTCCGGGTATTCGCCCATGGCGAGCCCGCACAGCAGCGCCACCAGGAGCACGCGCATCGCCCGCAGGAAGCGGTCCAGGCGGGTGCGGACGGCGCCCGCGGCGCGCCGCTTGACCACCAGCGGGCCGCCGGGCAGCTCGGCCACGCGCACGCGATCGGCCTTGTGGCGGCCCTGGGGGCTGGCCAGCCAGTCGCACAGCCCCTCGGGCGGACGGCCGCCCTCGCCGTCGGCAGGCAGGTCTTGCCGCATCGTCGTTCCGATATCCGTGGTAGCCGGTAATTCCGTCATTGCGTCGCGCCCCGGCGGCTGCGCCGCTACGGGGCAGTCCGGGGCAGCAGTAAAAAAAGCCGGCGGGTCGCCGGCTTTTTTACCGCAATCGCGGGGCTCAGGCCAGTTCGCCGGCCACCGCCACGGTCACGGCCGCAGTGACGTCCGGATGCAGGACGACCTGCACCGGGTATTCGCCGATCTGCTTGATCGGGCCGTCGGGCAGGCGGACCTGCGACTTCTCGATGCCCGAGAAGCCGTCGGCGGCCAGCGCCGAGGCGACGTCCATGGTGGTGACCGAGCCGAACAGCCGGCCGTCCACGCCCGCCTTCTGGCTGAGCTTGAGGGTATGGCCTTCCAGGCGCTGGGCCAGGGCCTCGGCGGCGGCCAGGCGCTCGGCCTGGGCCTTTTCCAGCTCGGCGCGGCGCGCTTCGAATTCCTTCAGGGCCGCCTCGGTGGCGCGGCGCGCCTTCTTCTGCGGGATCAGGAAGTTGCGGGCAAAACCGTCGCGCACGCGCACGACCTCGCCCAGGTTGCCCAGGTTGGCGACTTTTTCGAGCAGAATGACTTGCATGTCGTACCCCGGCTTACTTGTGGTTGTCGGTGTAGGGCAGCAGCGCCAGGAAGCGCGCGCGCTTGATCGCCGTGTCCAGCTGGCGCTGGTAGTGCGCCTTGGTGCCGGTCAGGCGGGCGGGAATGATCTTGCCGTTTTCCTGGATGAAGTCGCGCAGGGTGTCCAGATCCTTGTAGTCGATCTCGTCCACGCCGGCGGCGGTGAAGCGGCAGAACTTGCGGCGCTTGAACAGCGGGTTCTGCTGGTTGAACTTGCGTTTTTCCTTGCGTTTTCCGAAGAAAGCCATGATGTGCCTCTTGCAATGTTGCCCGGCTCCTGGAGCCCTGGCGTATATCCGTTTGCCTGCTTGACTGCCGATGCGGGAAGCGCCGCCCTCAGGCCACCGCGGGATCGCTGCCCGGCTCGGTGCGGCGCGCCTGCTGCATGTGCAGCTTGATGCGCGAGGACCCTTTGCGGGTCGGCGCGAGGAACCCCTGCACGTGCAGCAGGCTGCCCAACGCCGTGCCTTCGAGCATGCGGGCCAGGTCTCCCAGGGCCACCGCCGCCAGCGTCAGCTCGACCCGGCGGGGCATGCCCGCCTCGACGACTTCCGACGCATGTTCCAGCACCATTTCCAGCACCGGCAATCCTGCCGGGGTGTGGCGCAGGGGCTCGCATTCGAGCACCCGGCCACTGAATTCCACGCGGTTCACCGCGAGCGGCGCAAGCCTTACTCGGCCTGCGCGGCGGCCGGTTCGGCCGCGGCCTTGCGCGCTTCCTCGCGCTCGACGGTCTTCATCATGACCGACGCGCCTTCCGGCGCCTTCTTGGTCTTGATGACGAGGTGGCGCAGCACGGCGTCGTTGTAGCGGAAGGAATGCTCCAGCTCGTCGAGCGTGGCCTGGCTGCATTCGATGTTCAGGCACACGTAGTGGGCCTTGACCAGCTTCTGGATGGGGTAGGCCAACTGGCGGCGGCCCCAGTCTTCCAGGCGGTGCACCTTGCCTTCCTGGCCGGTGACGAGCGACTGGTAGCGCTCGACCATGGCGGGCACCTGCTCGCTCTGGTCCGGATGGACGATGAACACTACTTCGTAGTGACGCATTGACAGACTCCTTGAGGATGTCGATGTCCCGAAAGCCGGGCCCGGCGGACAGCCACTGCCGGAAGGCTGGGACGGACAGCCCGCCCAGAAGCGCCGTGCAGCGCCCTGGGTCGAGCAAGAAAGCCTTTGATTATCGCCTGTTTGGCGGCAAAAAGCAAAAAACGCGCTGCGCCTTGGGCTTGCCGCCCCCAAGGGAGGCGTTCTGTCGTGGGGCGGCCCGGCGGCAGAAAAGGGGCCGTCAGCCCTCCACTACCGCGTAGGCGGAGTGGTTGTGGATGGATTCGAAGTTCTCGGCCTCGACCCGGTAGCGGGCGATGCCGGCCAGGGCGTTGAGCCGCGCGGCCACGTCGCGCACCAGGTCCTCGACGAACTTGGGGTTGTCGTAGGCGCGCTCGGTGACGTATTTCTCGTCCGGGCGCTTGAGCAGGCCCCACAGCTCGCAGGAGGCCTCGGCCTCGACCAGGCGGATCAGGTCGTCGACCTGGACCGCGTCGCCGTCCAGCACCGCGTGCACGGTCACGTGCGAGCGCTGGTTGTGGGCGCCGTAGTCGGAGATGGTCTTGGAACACGGGCACAGGCTGGTGACCGGCACCACCACGCTGACTTCGAGCTCGACGTCCTCGCCGCTGGCGCGCGCGGTCCACTGCACTTCGTAGTCCATCAGGCTGCGCACGCCCGAGACCGGCGCGGCCTTGTCGATGAAGTAGGCGAAGGCCGCGGTGATGTCGCCGCGCTCGGCGTGCAGCAGCGGCAGCATGTCGCGCGCCATGGCGCGGAACAGGTCGGCGGTCATGGGACGGCTGCGGTATTGCTCCAGCAGCGCCACGAAGCGCGACATGTGCGTGCCCTTCTCCGTGGCGGGCAGCGCCACGGTGAGCGTCCAGTTGGCGACGGTGGGCTGCGCCTGCCCGTCCGCCGTGGCCACCAGCATGGGATGGCGCACGCCCCGGATGCCGACCCGCTGTATGGGGATCTGTCGGGTGTCCGTCGTGCTTTGCACGTCCGGCATCACGATGGCGGGGTCGATCGGAGAATTCATGACGGCATGGGGGGGTGGGCAGAAACGGATATTATCGCGCAAAGCCTGGCCCGCCCCGGAAAAACCCTAGCCGGGAGGCAGGTAATGGCCGTCAGGCCGCCCCGCGCAGCAGCGCGGCGTAGCGCCCGCGCACCGAGGCCTCGATGCCGGCCGCGTCCAGCCCCAGGCCGGCGAGCAGCGCGCCCTGCTCGCCGTGGTCGATGAAGGCGTCGGGCAGGCCCAGCTGCAGCACCGGCACCGCCAGGCCCATCTCGTTCAGGGCCTCGCACACGGCGCTGCCCGCCCCGCCCATGACGGCGGCCTCCTCGACCGTGACCAGGGCGTCGTGGCCGGCGGCCAGCTCGCGCACCAGGTCGCGGTCCAGCGGCTTGACGAAGCGCATGTCGGCCAGGGTCGCGTCCAGCGCCTCGGCCGCCTTCAGCGCCGCCGGCACCAGGGTGCCGAAGCCCAGGATGGCGATGCGCGCGCCGCGCCGGCGCACCACGCCCTTGCCCAGGGGCACGTCCGCCAGCCCCGGCTCGATCCCGGCGCCGCGGCCCGCGCCGCGCGGGTAGCGCACGGCGGCCGGCCCCGGGTGGCGGTAACAGGTGCTCAGCAGCAACCTGGCCTCGTTCTCGTCCGAGGGCGCGGCCACGACCATGTTGGGCACGCAGCGCAGGAAGGCGATGTCGTAATTGCCCGCGTGGGTGGCGCCGTCGGCGCCCACCAGGCCGGCGCGGTCCAGGGCGAAGGTGACGTCCAGGTTCTGCAGCGCCACGTCGTGGATGAGCTGGTCGTAGCCGCGCTGCAGGAAGGTGGAATAGATGGCCAGCACCGGCTTGGCGCCCTCGCAGGCCAGGCCGGCGGCGAAAGTGACGGCGTGCTGCTCGGCGATGCCCACGTCGAAGTAGCGCTGCGGGAAGCGCTGCTCGAACTCGACCAGGCCGCTGCCCTCGCGCATGGCGGGGGTGACGCCCACCAGGCGCGGGTCGGCCTCGGCCATGTCGCACAGCCACTGGCCGAACACCTGGGTGAAGGTGCGCTTGGCCGGCGCCTTGCCCTGCTGGATGCCGACGGCCGGGTCGAACTTGCCCGGGCCGTGGTAGAGCACCGGGTCGGCCTCGGCCAGCTTGTAGCCCTGCCCCTTCCTGGTCACCACGTGCAGGAACTGCAGGCCCTGCAGGGCGCGCAGGTTCTGCAGCGTGGGCACCAGGGCGTCCAGGTCGTGGCCGTCTATCGGGCCGACGTAGTTGAAGCCCAGCTCCTCGAACAGCGTGGCCGGGGTCACCATGCCCTTGGCGTGCTCCTCGAAGCGGCGGGCCAGCTCCAGCACCGGCGGCACGTGCTGCAGCACCGCCCGCCCGACGTTCTTGGCCGTGGCGTAGAAGCGGCCCGACATCAGCCGCGCCAGGTAGCGGTTGAGCGCCCCCACCGGCGGCGAGATCGACATGTCGTTGTCGTTGAGCACCACCAGCAGGTTGATGCCCGGGGTGACGCCGGCGTTGTTCATGGCCTCGAAGGCCATGCCGGCCGACATGGCGCCGTCGCCGATCACGGCGATGTGGTTGCGCGCGACGCCGGCGTTGCGCGATGCCACCGCCATGCCCAGCGCGGCCGAGATCGAGGTGGACGAATGCGCCGTGCCGAAGGCGTCGTATTCGGATTCGCTGCGCCGGGGAAAGCCCGAGATGCCGCCCTGCTGGCGCAGCCGCGCCATGCCTTCGCGCCGGCCGGTGACGATCTTGTGCGGGTAGGACTGGTGGCCGACGTCCCAGATCAGGCGGTCGTGCGGCGTGTCGAACACGGCGTGCAGCGCCAGCGTGAGCTCGACGGTGCCCAGGTTCGAGGACAAATGCCCGCCCGTGCGCGAGACCGACTCGAGCACGAAGCCGCGCAGCTCGTCGGCCAGCACTTTGAGCTCGCGCCGGTCCAGCTTGCGGATGTCTGCGGGGCTGTGGATGCGGTCGAGGATTTCCGTCGTCATGCTCGTCTGTCGTGTCGTCGTGGCGCGCGGCGGCGTCTGCGCGCGCTGCTGTCTGTCGGTCGCCCGGCTGCCGGCCGCGCCGGTCAGCGCTTCCTCAATACGATGTAGTCGGCCAGCGCGGCCAGGTGCGCGGCGGCGGCGCCCAGCGGGGCGATGGCCTCGTGCGCGGCGTCGCGCAGTTCCTGCGCCAGGGCCTGCGCCTCGTCCAGGCCCAGCGCCGACACGTAGGTGGGCTTGTTGCCGGCGGCGTCCTTGCCGGCGGTCTTGCCCAGGCTGGCGGTGTCGGCGGTGACGTCCAGGATGTCGTCGACCACCTGGAAGGCCAGTCCCACGGCCTCGGCGTAGGCGTCCAGCGCCTGGCGCTGCATGGAGCTGGCGCCGGCGACGATGCCGCCCAGCGCCACGCTGGCCATCAGCATGGCGCCGGTCTTCATCATGTGCATGGTCTGCAGCTCGCTGCCGTCCAGCACGCGGCCGACGCTGGCCAGGTCTATCGCCTGGCCGCCGGCCATGCCGGCGCTGCCGGCCGCGCGCGCGAGCACCTGCACGGCCTGCAGGCCCAGCGCCGGGGCGATGGGCATGTCGGCCAGCAGCTCGAAGGCCAGCGGCTGCAGCGCATCGCCGGCCAGCATGGCGGTGGCCTCGTCGTAGCGCACGTGCAGGGTCGGCCGGCCGCGGCGCAGGGTGTCGTCGTCCATGCAGGGCAGGTCGTCGTGCACCAGCGAATAGGCGTGGATCAGCTCGACCGCGGCGGCCGCGCGGTCCAGCGCGGCTTCGGTGGCGGGGCTGGCCGTGCCGGCGTTGCAGCAGGCGTGGCCGGCGGCGTAGACCAGGGCGGCGCGCACGCGCTTGCCGCCGCCCAGCACCGCGTAGCGCATGGCTTCGTGCAGGCGCGCGGGCGTCTCGTCGGCGGCCGGCATGAAGGCATCGAGCTTGTGCTCCATGCCGTCCACGCAGGCCTGCAGCCAGGCGTCGAAGGAAACCGCCGTCTTCATCCCTGGCCGCCGTCCAGTGCGCCGCCGTCCAGCGGGCGCAGCAGTTCGCCTTCCAGCACGCGCACCTGCTGCTCGGCCTGGGCCAGGCGCTCCTGGCAGATGCGGGTGAGCTCGACGCCGCGCCGGTAGGCCGCGAGCGACTGCTCCAGCGGCAGCGTGCCGTCTTCCATGGTGGCGACCAGGGCTTCGAGCTCGGCCAGCGCGGTCTCGAAATCCTGCGGCAGGGGAAGGGGGTCGGCGGGCGTGGACTCGGCCAAGAGCGGCTCCGGGGCTATCGAAGGGACAATCGCCAATTGTACGAGATCGCCCCGGCGGGCCTGCCCGCCCCGCCACGCGGCCAATTGCAACAGAAGGCCGCCGGACGGGCAGCCGCGCCCGGCGCGGGCTAACGCTTGGAAACAGCAGGAAGCCGGCAATGTGCTAGGGTAAACCCCATGCTGGCTCAATCCGATCTCCGCTTACGCCAACTGGACAGCGCCCGCTGGCTGGCCGCGCTGGCCGTGGTCCTGCTGCACTGCGCCGCGCTGGCGGTGTCTTCGCCCGAGGCCTACGGCAGCTACGCCTGGCTGGCGGCCAACGCCTACGACTCGGCCGTGCGCTGGTGCGTGCCGGTCTTCGTCATGGTCAGCGGCGCGCTGCTGCTGGCCCCGCGAGAGCCCGAGCCGCTGGGCCGCTACTACGGCAAGCGGCTGGCCCGCGTGCTGCTGCCGCTGGTGTTCTGGACGGCTTTCTACATGGCCTGGAGCGCGCTGCTCAACCGTCTGGACCACAACCCGGTCGAGGCCGGCGCCTGGCTCGCCCGGCTGGCCGAAGGCAATCCCTACTACCACCTGTGGTACCTGTACATGATCGCGGGCCTGTACCTGTTCGCGCCCTTCGTGCGCGACTGGTACGCGCGCACCAGCGTGCGCCGGCGGCTGTTCTGGCTGGCCGCGCTGTTCGGCGTCGCCGTGGCCGACACCGTGTACCGCTACGCCACCGGCGCGCCGCGCGGCTTCTTCATGACCTGGTTCGTGCCCTACCTGGGCTATTTCGTGGCCGGGCGCATGATCTTCGCCGGCGACCTGCGCGTGCCGCGGCCCGCGCTGGCGCTGGCCGGCTCGATCGCGGCCACCGCGCTGGGGGTGGCCGTCCTGTCCAGCGACGACGGCCTCAACCTGTATTTCTACGAATACTTCAGCGTCACCGTCACGCTGATGTCGCTGGCCGCCTTCCAGCTCATCCTGGACCACCCGCGCCTGCCCAGCCTGCCGCCGCTCGCGCCGCTGACCTTCGGCGTCTACCTGGTGCACCCGGTGTTCATCGACCTGGCCCGGCGCGCCGGCCTCTACACCGGCGCGGGCCGCGACGGCTGGGGCGTGCCGCTGGCCGGCGCGGCGGTGTTCGCGCTGTCGGCCATGGTCAGCTGGCTGCTGTCGCGCTCGCCGCTGACGCGCCGGCTGGTTTGACGCGCGCGGCCCGTCCGGGCGGCTCCGCTTTATCGGGTACAATTCTCGTTTAAGTGATCGGCCAGTCCGATTTTTCTTCGCGCCAGAACGGTTAGCCCCGTCCTGGCTTTTTTATCCGGGCGGAGGGAATCATGACCGACATTGGTCGGATGGCGCACGTGGCGCCAGCTCGCACCCAGCTAGCCGTCAGCGCCTATTTCGACGAAGCCGTCTTCGCGCGCGAGCAGGAACTCATCTTCAAGCAGTCTTCGCTTTACGTCGGCAACCAGAAGCTGGTTCCCGAGCCGGGCGACTGGAGCACGCTGATCCAGGAAAACGGCGGGCGCGCGCTGGTGCGCAGCGCCCAGGGCGTGGAACTCCTGTCCAACGTCTGCCGCCACCGCCAGGCGCTGATGCTGGGCGGAGAGACCGGCAACGTGGCCGGCCCCGCCAACCGCCGCGGCAACCTGCGCGCCACCGGCGGCAACGTCGTCTGCCCCCTGCACCGCTGGACCTACAACGCGCGCGGCGAGCTGCTCGGCGCGCCGCAGTTCGACAGCACGCCCTGCATGAACCTGCAGCGCTTCCCGCTGCGCGACTGCCACGGCCTGCTGTTCGAGGGCCCGCGCGACCCGGCCGCCGACCTGGCGCCGCTGTTCCAGCGCCCGGAGTTCGACTTTTCCGACTACGTGCTGGACCACGTCGAAATCCACCAGTGCCGCTACAACTGGAAGACCTTCATCGAGGTCTACCTGGAGGACTACCACGTCGGGCCCTTCCACCCCGGCCTGGGCCGCTTCGTCACCTGCGACGACCTGACCTGGGAATTCGCCGACTGGTACAGCCTGCAGCGCGTGGGCGTGCACCAGGCGCTGGGCCAGCCCGGCTCGGACGTCTACCGGCAGTGGCACGACCGCCTGCTGGACTACCGCGGCGGCCAGGCGCCGGACTTCGGCGCGGTGTGGGTGACCTACTTCCCCACCCACATGATCGAGCTCTACCCGCACGTGCTGGTGCTGTCCACGCTCTATCCCAAGAGCCCGCAGGAAACGGTCAACGTGGTGGAGTTCTACTACCCGGAGGAAATCGCCGCCTTCGAGCGCGAGTTCGTCCAGGCCCAGCAGGCCGCCTACATGGAAACCGCGGTCGAGGACGACGAGATCGCCGAACGCATGGACGCCGGCCGGCGCGCGCTGATGCTGCGCGGCGTGTCCGAGGCCGGCCCCTACCAGTCGCCCATGGAAGACGGCATGCAGCACTTCCACGAGTGGTACCGCCGCATGCTGGGCATGCCGCAGGAAGGCTGAAGGCGGGACGCCGCGCGCCCCGCATGGCGCGCGGCCTAGTCGGACTGGCGCCCTTCCCGGTCGTCGCGCAGCGTGCGCCAGACCGACAGCAGGCCGGCCGCGATGATGCAGCCCATGCCTATCCAGGCCAGCCGGTCGGGGTCGTCGCCCCAGAAGGCCATGCCCAGGATGGCCGCGAAGATGATGGTGGTGTATTGCAGGGCGGCGGTCAGCAGCGCCGAGCCCATGCCGAAGGCGCGCGTCATGGCCAGCTGGCCGAACAGGCCGGACACCCCTATGCCCATCAGCGCCACCCAGCCGGCCAGGTCGGCGTGGCCCCAGCCGCCCACGGCCAGCCCGGCCACGCTGCTCGCGCACACCGCCACCGAGAAGAACAGCACGGTGCGCCATTCGGCCTCGCCGATGCGGCCGAGCTCGCGGATCTGCATCATGGCGATGGCCGACAGGCCGCCGGCGGCCAGGCCGGCCAGCGCCGGCAGCCACTGGTCGTGCGTGATGCTGGGCCGCAGCACCGCCAGCACCCCCAGGAAGCCGAACACCACGGCGACGATGCGCACCGGGTCGCGCTGGCTGCCGCCCCAGCCCAGCATCCAGCCGGCGATGAACAGCGGCGCGGTGTAGTTCAGGCTGATGGCGGTGGCCAGCGGCAGGTGCGACAGGCCGAAGAAGCCCAGCCACATCGACGAGACCCCGGCGACGTTGCGCCACAGGTGCGGCCGCCAGCGGCTGGGGACGATGGAATGGCGGCCGGCGCGCGCCCAGGCCAGCAGCAGCACCACCGAGGGCAGCCCCCGGAACAGGATGATCTGCGGCAGCGATGCCTGGTGGTCGGAAGCCAGCTTCACGAACGAGCCCATGACCGCAAACATGGCCGATGCCAGGAGCATCCAGAGAGCCTGCATGGGGTCGTGCGCCGTAAAGCCTGGGGTTGGGCAAACCGCTACTATACTCCGCTCTCGACCGCCCGCCGGCGGCCGGCGGAACCCGGGCTCCGCGGCGCGGTCCAAGGCCACAAACCAACCTCTCGCGGGGCTCCGACATGAAGCGCGTTTTTCTCTTCCTCCTGACCAACCTGGCAGTGGTGCTGGTGCTCAGCGCCACCCTGCGCATCCTCGGCGTGGACCGATTCCTGACCCAGGAAGGCCTGAACGTCCAGATGCTGCTGGTTTTCTCGGCCGTCGTGGGCTTCGGCGGCTCGATCATTTCGCTGCTGATGAGCAAGCCCATGGCCAAGTGGAGCACCAAGGCCCGGGTCCTCGACCCGCAGGCCCCGGGCGGCCCGCGCGAGGCCTGGCTGGTCGAGACCGTCCACCAGCTGGCCGACCGCGCCGGCATCGGCCGGCCCGAGGTCGCCATCTACGAGGGCGCGCCCAATGCCTTCGCCACCGGCGCCTTCAAGAACGACGCCCTGGTGGCGGTGTCCACCGGCCTGCTGCAGAGCATGACCGAAGAGGAAGTCGCCGCCGTGCTGGGCCACGAGGTCGCCCACATCGCCAACGGCGACATGGTCACGCTCACCCTGATCCAGGGCGTGGTCAACACCTTCGTGGTCTTCCTGGCGCGCGTGGTGGGCTATTTCATCGACCGCGCCGTGCTCAAGAACGACCGCGGCGTCGGCCTGGGCTACTACGCCACCGTGATCGTCTGTGAAATCGTGTTCGGCATCCTGGCCTCGATCATCGTGGCCTGGTTCTCGCGCCAGCGCGAATACCGCGCCGACGCCGGCTCGGCCCACCTGCTGGGCTCGCGCGAGCCGATGATGCGCGCGCTGGCGCGCCTGGGCGGGGTCGAGGCGGGCGAGCTGCCCAAGACCTTCGAAGCCTCGGGCATCAGCGGCGGCCGGGCGATCAGCGCCCTGTTCGCCACCCACCCGCCCATCCCCGCGCGCATCCGGGCGCTGCAGGGGCTGCGGGTAGGCTGAGCGGTCCTTTCTTCGCTTTCTTCGCCTTTCTTCGATATGCGCCGGCCCCGGGAGACGGGGCCGGCCGAACCCGCGCGCGGGTACGCCGCGTGCGGCAATCGCCGGTCCGGGGCAAGCCGGCGCCAGGCGACCCATTGCGCTCCTGGGGGGATAATGTGACTTGTCATATATCTGTCACATGGAGGCCCTTCCCATGTCCGCCGTCCTTACACTGCTGGATTTCGCCGGCTATATCGCCCTGCTGCTGTGGGGCGTGCACATGGTGCAGACCGGCGTGCAGCGGGCCTTCGGCGCGGCGCTGGGCGCGACGCTGGCGCGGGCGCTGAGCACGCGGCTGCGCGCCTTCTGCGCCGGGCTGTCGATCACCGCGGCCCTGCAGAGCAGCACGGCGGCGGGGCTGATGATCGCCGGCTTCGCCGCCGGCGGCATGGTGGGGCTGGTGCCGGCGCTGGCGGCCATGCTGGGCGCCAACGTGGGCTCCACCCTCATCGTCCAGGTGCTGTCCTTCGACCTGACGCTGCTCGCGCCGGTGCTGATCCTGGCCGGGGTGTGGATGTTCCGCCGCCACCCGCCCGGACGCACGCGCGACCTGGGCCGGGTCTTCATCGGCCTGGGCCTGCTGCTGCTGGCCCTGCACCAGTTCGTGGCGCTGCTCGCGCCCGCCCAGGACACCCCGCTGCTGCGCCTGATCCTGCAGGCCCTGGGCGCCCAGCCCTTCGTGGCCATGCTGCTGGCCGCCGTGCTGACCTGGGCGGCGCATTCCAGCGTGGCGGTGGTGATGCTGGTCATGTCGCTGGCCGACCACGGGCTGGTGCCGCCGGCGGCCGCCTTCGCGCTGGTGCTGGGCGCCAACCTGGGCACGGCGATCAACCCCATGCTGGAAGGCGTCAGCGGCAACGACCCGGCCTCGCGCCGCCTGCCGCTGGGCAACCTGCTCAGCCGCGTGGCCGGGGTGACCGTCGGCCTGGCGCTGCTGCCCTGGCTGCAGCCCTGGATGAGCGCCATGGCCGGCGACGAGGCGCGCGCGCTGGCCAACTTCCACACCCTGCTCAACGTCGCGGTGGCGGTCGTCCTGCTGCCCTTCCTGAAGCCCTACGCGGCCATGCTCAGCCGCATGCTGCCGGCGCGCAGCGACCCCAACGACCCGTCGCACCCGCAATACCTGGACGAATCGGCCCGCGACGTGCCGGCCGTGGCGCTGGGCAGCGCCGCGCGCGAGGCCCTGCGCATGAGCGACATGCTGCAGACCATGCTGGGCTACGCCCGCGCCGGCCTGCGCCGCGACATCCGCCACCGGCTCGTGCAGGCGCGCCAGCTGGACGGCGCGCTCGACAAGCTGGAGAACGCCATCACCGCCTACCTGGCCACGCTGGACCAGGAAAACATGACCCGCCAGGACATGCAGCGGCTGGCCGACATCACCGCCTTCGCCGGCAACGTCGGGCATGCCGCCGACATCGCCCACCACGACCTGCTGGCCCACGCCAACCGGCTGCGCAAGCAGGGCTGGGCGCTGACCGAGGCGCAGCGCGGCGAGCTGGACGCCACCCTGGCCCGGCTGATCGACAGCCAGCGCCGCAGCGCCGCGCTGTTCGTGGCCGAGGACCTGGCGGTGGCGCGCCGGCTGGCGGGCGAGAAGGACTGGTTCCGCCAGCTGGAGGCGCGCGCCGCCGAGCAGAACATGCAGCAGATCAAGGCCGGCCGCACCGACGTGCTGGACGCCGGCGCGCTCTACCTGGAAATGCTGCGCGACCTGAAGGGCATCAATTCGCACATCGTCGGCGCGGCGGCCTACCCGGTGCTGGCCCGCCACGGCGAGCTGCTGCCCAACCGGCTGCGCGGGGACGACGCGGAACGGTCCTGACGGGAGCCGTCGACTCAGTGATCGTGGTCCGCGTGATCGTGATCGCCATGAATCGCATGCCCATGCCCGGCGTGCCCGCCGCCGTGGTGCATCGCCACGGTCACGCCGTAGATAACGGCCACGCCCAGGCCCACCAGCAGCAGCTGCGGCACGGCGTCGCGCAGCGAGGCGCGCTCGTGCATCTGCGGGATCAGGTCGGCCACCGCGATGTACAGGAAGCTGCCGGCGGCCACCACCAGCAGGTAGGGCAGCCAGGCCTGCACCTCCTGCAGCAGCAGGTAGCCCAGCAACGCCCCCAGCGCCGAGCACAGGCTGGAGAACAGGATCAGCCCGAAGGCGCGCCGGCGCGCCAGGCCGGCGTTGAGCAGCACGACGAAATCGCTCAGCTTGTGGGGCACTTCGTGCAGGATGATGGAGCCGGCCGTCAGCACGCCCAGGGCGGGATCGGCCAGGAAGGCCGCGGCGATCAGCACGCCGTCGCACAGGTTGTGCAGCGAGCTGCCCACCAGGATGAGCACGCCGCCGCGCCCGGCCTCGTGCCGGTCGTGGCCGGCGTGGTGATGATGGCCGTCGCCCTCGTGGTGGTGGCTGTGGCGCAGCAGCGCGATCTTCTCCAGCACGAAGAAGCCCACCAGGGAAGCCAGCAGCAGCGCGAACAGCGGCTGCGCCGGCAGGCCGGACTCGAAGGCCTCGGGCAGCAGGTGCAGCAGCGCGACGGCCAGCAGCACGCCCACCGACAGGCTGACCATGTGGTGCAGGTAGCGGGCGAACAGGCCGTAGGCCAGCCAGCGCGCGATCAGCAGGGCGAACAGGCCGCCGGCGACCGCCGCGAGCAGGATCCAGATGAGCATGGGGAAGGAGAAGGAAGGGTAAATGGGGGACAGAAAGAGTAATAATATATCATTGCCTGAAGCACTTGGCATGTGCTTCGCCCCCCGCCAGCCGCGGCCAGGCCCGCCTAGTGCGCCTGCTCCCAGTTGGGCCCCGCCCCCACCTCGGCCACCAGCGGCACGCGCAGCTCGGCCACCTTGCACATCAGGTCGGGCAGCCGCTCGCGCAGCAGCGCCTGCTCGTCGGCCGGCGCGTCGAACACCAGTTCGTCGTGCACCTGCATCACCATGCGGGTGCGCAGCCCTTCGGCCTGCAGCCAGCGCTGCACGGCCACCATGGCCATCTTGATCAGGTCGGCGGCCGTGCCCTGCATGGGCGCGTTGATGGCCGCGCGCTCGGCCGCCTGGCGGCGCGGGCCGGAGCCGGCGCGCACGTCGGGCAGCCACAGCTTGCGGCCGAACACCGTCTGCACATAGCCCAGCTCGCGCGCCCGCGTCTTGGTGTCGGCCATGTACTGCGCCACCCCGGGATAGCGGGCGAAATAGCGGTCGATATAGGCCTGCGCCGCGTCGCGCGTGATGCCCAGGTTGCTGGCCAGGCCGAAGGCGCCCATGCCGTAGATCAGGCCGAAGTTGATGGTCTTGGCCGCGCGCCGCTGGTCGGCGTTGACCTCGGCCAGCGGCACGCCGAAGACCTCGGCCGCGGTGGCGCGGTGGATGTCCTCGCCGGCGGCGAAGGCGCGCTGCAGGTTGGCGTCGTCGGACACGTGCGCCATCACGCGCAGCTCGATCTGGGAATAGTCGGCCGAGACGATCACGCCGTCGGTGGCGACGAAGGCCTCGCGAACGCGCCGCCCCGCCGCCGTGCGCACCGGGATGTTCTGCAGGTTGGGATCGGACGAGGCCAGCCGGCCGGTGATCACCGCCGCCTGCGCATAGTGGGTGTGCACGCGCCCGGTGCGCGGGTTGACCATGCGCGGCAGCTTGTCGGTGTAGGTGGACTTGAGCTTGGACAGGCCGCGGTATTCCAGCAGCACCTGCGGCAGGGGGTAGTCCTGCGCCAGCCGGGTGAGCACTTCCTCGTCGGTGGAGGGCGCGCCGCCCGCGGTCTTGCGCACCACCGGCAGCTGCATCCGGCCGAACAGGATCTCGCCCAG
>Ga0182746_1000628_pt1 | contig 43878 bp, 41 predicted proteins | sample eDN3rd30CBELigOP_FD_128881 | JGI IMG/M metagenome (GOLD analysis project Ga0182746, IMG submission 128881) | Enriched Organic Plus compost microbial communities from Emeryville, California, USA - eDNA 3rd pass 30_C BE-Lig OP (version 2) (version 2) ...
ACAGAGCAGTTAAGCCCGCCAGAGCCGATGGTATTGCCGTAACAGGCGTGAGAGTAGGTCGGTGCCTTATTTCATTTGTTGCTTACAGCGGCCCCGCAGATAGATACTGCAGGGCCGTTTTTTTGTGTTTCCCTTTTCCAAAGAATTGTGGTACCTAATCATCCTAATCTATAAAGTTTCTTCTTATCGGCCCATCCGTTATTTTTTTGGTAAAAAAACTTTTACCTTAAAATTTTCTGAATACATATTTTATACCGTAAAATTGTATAGAATACTTAATCGGATAAGCAGTTATGTTTAAAAATTTTCCTTTCAATGGATTCTTATATCCTGTCGCTATAGCGCTTTTTACATTGTTATCTGCCTCTATGGCACATGCTCAAGTACAGCGGCCCAAACTGGTTGTCGGGTTGATGGTTGACCAAATGCGTTATGAGTACTTATATCGCTTTGCAGACCGTTATGGCAAAGACGGATTCAAACGCTTGCTTAGGGATGGTTTTTCTTGCGAAAACACACTTATTAATTATATTCCCACTTTTACGGCAGTAGGGCACAGTTCGGTTTATACAGGATCAGTGCCTTCTATTCATGGTATTTCGGCTAATAGTTTTATCATCCAAGCTTCGGGGCAAACGATGTATTGTACGCAAGACGATGATGTGCAGGGAGTAGGCGTAATAGGCAATGAGAAGGAGGGCAAACAGTCGCCACGTAATTTGTTGGCATCCACGATTACCGATGAGGTCAAATTGGCTACCAATTTTCGATCAAAAGTCATCGGCATCTCTATTAAAGATCGTGGAGGGATTCTTCCTGCAGGACATTTTGCGGATGCAGCGTATTGGTTTGACGGTAAGAGTGGTAATTGGATTTCCAGTACATTTTATATGCAAAACTTGCCGCAATGGGTGACGAAGTTCAATGCACAAAAACTGGCGGAGAAGTATTTAAAAAAGGACTGGCATACACTTTATCCTATCCATACGTATGTCAATAGTATAGACGATGACAATAGTTATGAAGGTAAATGGCCGGGAGAGAAGACAGCTACATTCCCTCACCGTACATCCGAATTGATGAAGGATGCAGGTCTGGAACTTATTAAAACTACTCCCTATGGCAATACCCTTACGCTAGATATGGCCAAAGAAGCTATAAAAAACGAAAAAATGGGGCACAATCAACCTGGTATAACTGACTTTCTGTGTGTCAGTTTGTCCTCAACAGACCTGGTTGGCCATCGGTATTCTTTGACTGCAGTAGAAATAGAGGATACCTATCTTAGGCTGGATAGAGACATTGCTGAGTTTTTAACCTATTTGGACGATCATATCGGGAAGGACAATTATACCCTCTTTCTTACTGCTGATCATGCTGCATCCTATAATCCATTATTTTATACAGACAACAAGGGAAGCGGCGGTTATTTGTTTACGCGCCAATTTCAACGTGAACTGGATAAAGAATTGCAAAGCAAATTTGGACACAGCAAGATTATACGCAGTGTACTCAATTATCAGATACATTTAAATTACGATAAAATCGATTCGTTACAACTGGATATGGACGAAATCAAAAAAGTTATTATCCATTATTTGAAAAAGCAGGAAGGTGTGGCTTATGTCATCGATATGGAAACAGCGAATCCCGGCGACCTGTTTATTCCCGCTCCCCTACGCGAAAAGATTATCAATGGTTACAACAGAAAAAGAAGTGGAGCCATTCAGATCATTGCGGAACCCCAATGGTATAACGGTACGCCCAGAAGTCCTGGAACATCGCATGGCGTATGGTCAGCATATGATTCGCACATACCATTGATATTTATGGGATGGGGTATCAAACCAGGGGTAAGCAACAAACAAGTCCATATAGTAGATATTGCTCCCACATTGGCCTCATTACTCCATGTCATGGAGCCAAACGGAAATATAGGTAAACCTATTACAGAAGTTTTGGGACAATAGAATATTGCAGGATTTTTTGTATTTTTCCTCTATAAAAAGAGCCTTCAAAGGCAGAGGAGAATTACATAAATCCATTTTATATGCGGTCGCAATTATATTGCATATAAAAATGAATTTATGTAAGTTTGGGAAAATATAGATTATGCTTTCTAAGAAAACAAAATACGCTATCAAAGCCTTAATGGTATTAGGTAGGAATTACGGAAAGGAACCTATGCAGATTATAAGGATCGCAGAAGAGGAACGGATTCCGAAGAAATTCTTAGAGCAGATCCTGTTGGAGATGCGCAATGCGGGCATTCTCTATTCCAAAAAAGGAGCTGGCGGAGGCTATAGCTTGAATAAGGCTCCCGAAGATATTTATCTTTCACAGGTCATGCGCCTTATCGATGGTCCTATCGCCCTATTGCCTTGTGTCAGTCTGAACTTTTACCGTTCTTGTGACGAATGTGTGGAGGAGCATGCCTGTGGAATACGGGATACTTTTGTCGACGTACGCAATGCGATGTTACAAATCCTCAACGATACCAGCATCGCTTCGTTGATCAAAAAAGAAGGTGAACTGGGATACTTTGGAAACCTTCAAACCCAAGAGTAGTTCCACACTAACAAGGTACTGGGTTGTTTATTGACCTTTTGTTTTCCTTCAAAAAAAGCCATCAGAATATAAAATAAAGATGATAATTAGACAATCTGATTATCCGTTACGCACCTGTTATATTCGCAATGACCAGTCTGTCAAATAATTTGTCACCGAAACACCTTCTGTTCAATTTGTAAATGAACTCGTTGAGGTACAGTTGTAGGTACTTCCTTTTGATTTTATAGTAATTGCCCAGCAATGTCCGTTTTGCGTTGCTGATGGCGATATGTACCCATTTGAGTGTTTCCTTGGTGGAATGTGGGGCTGATGCAACATCGGATCTATAAATCATATGTGTAGTGTATGAATGATTGCCTACGTTAGGCAAGCTTCGCAATTCACCAAGGTTGAGCATGAAAATAGAAAATTTGAATAGCATTTTAAACAGGCTCTTAAACCTAAGAATATTTTGCAAGTCTAAGTCGGTATATCTGCTATATAAAAAAGATAAACGTATTTTACAACTCACATTTTATAATACAAGAAGTACTATTAAATAAATATTGACATTTCAAGTAATGAATTTTATAAAATAAAACCACTTAAATATTATGATTAGAAATATTATTTTATTGCTTCTCTCTAATTGTACCTTATTTTTTAACTTTAATATGGGCATGGCAAAAGAGGGTATAGATCCTATTAACAAGAACATTGCAAAAACTACACATGATCCAATTTATGGAATAGTATTCCCAACGGGGATGACAAAACTAAATCCAATTAAACAAAGCGAAAGATTAAAGTCACTAAATGGAATAAATATTGCCTTAGTAGGCGGAAGTTTTAATGCTCACATCACTCATATTGAATTAAAAAGACTATTTCTGGAAAGATTTCCAAACTCAAAAGTTTATCTTTTAAATGAAATTGGCAATGCGGGCCAATACACTCCTCAAAGTCGTCAAGTAAAAGAATTTCAAAGTAAATTAAAAGAGCTAGGGATTCAAGCTGTTATTTCTGGAAATGCCGGATGTGGTATCTGTACTTTGAAAGAAGTAGGTAATAGTATTTCTGCTGAATATATAGGTATACCTGCTGTTACTATAGCGGCTACATCCTTTTCAAATTTAGTAATCTCGACAAGTATATCTAAAGGTTTATCAGCCCCTCGTGTTGCAATATACCCAGGAGCATTTACCTCTCATACTAAAGAAGAATTGATAGAAAATACGCAAAAAATTGTCTTTCCACAAGTAATAGATGCCCTAATGAAAGGTATTACAGAGGATGAATTAAAAAAATATGATAAAGAGACTGTTTATAATCCTAAGGATATCATTTTTAGTGGCACTTACACGGAAGTGAATAACTATTTTGTTGATAACAACTGGTCGGATGGATTTCCAATTGTTCCTCCTACATTGGACAGAATTGAAGATTTTTTGAAATATACAGATTATGCTTGGGATCAAGTAATAAACACTGTCCCTCCCTCAAATAGAGAGATATTAACATGGCATGTAGCAGTAAATGGTGTGATGGCAGGCTGCAAGCCAGAATATATGCCCATCTTGATAGCCTATACCAAAGCAATGTCTAATGGGAACTACAGAAGACCGTTATCTAGTACTCATGGATGGACTCCATATGGGTGGATTAATGGTCCACTAGCACGTCAGCTAGGGTTGGATAGTGGTCAAGGTATGATAAGCAATCCCAATAACGTGACTATAGGACGATTTATAAATTTGGCATTATTAAATTTTTCGGGCTATTCAATAAAAGAGAATCGTATGGGAACTTTTGGATATCTAATGCCTTGGTTTTTTTCGGAAGATGAATTGGCGTGTGAAAGAATAGGATGGATGCCTTATCACGTTCAAAAGGGATTTTCTATTCATGATAATGTGTTTACTGCGGCTTCAGCATTATTGTGGGGGAATAATCTCACTCCAGCAACTCCAGATCCAGACAAAATAATTGAGCTAATATCTTGGGATATAACCGAAAAGCAACAGAACGCACTAGGAGCGACTAATCCAACTGTTCATAGAACTCTATTAGTTACTGAATCTGTGGCAAGAGATCTTTCGAAATCTTATTCTAAGGGTGGGCTGGAAGATATGTTGATAAAGACTGCTCGGCGTCCTTCTTATATGCGAGCCTATGCCAATTATTGGGCTAATCCTGGTAGCCAGCAATATGAGAAATATACCTTCAATCAATATCAAGAGAATATTAACAGAAAGGAAAATGCTCAGCTTACTGATTTACCTAAATGGTTTGAATTTGAAAATGTTAACTCCCAAAAAAAGGTGCTGACAGTTTCTGTTATGGAGAAAGGAATGACCTCAATAATTGTTGCAGGTGATAGTGATAGAAATAAAGTGCAAACAATACCAGGAGGAGCGTTTTATAGCGTTAAAATAGATCTACCTAAAAATTGGGATGTATTAATGGAGAATTTGGGATATAAATCATTGAAAGAGTTTATGTTTTAAAAGTAGATATTAATGAAACATAAATCGCAACAATTGGTTGCGGATTTTAGTATTTTACCCTTTCATTTGTACACCTTTGCTCTATAGAAACCGGGTACCCATGATTTATTTCCATATCCCTTTCTGCAAGCAGGCTTGCCATTACTGTGATTTTCATTTCTCCACTTCGCTAAAGTATATGGATAACCTGCTTGTAGCTATGCGCCGGGAGGTGGGCCTTCGTCAAGACTATCTACAAGATAGGACAGTACATAGTATTTACTTTGGTGGAGGTACCCCGTCCATTCTGCCCGTAGATGAGATCCAAAAGCTGATCGACAGTGTAGCAGCGCATTTTGAGATTAGTGCTGAAGCAGAGATCACATTAGAAGCCAATCCCGATGATTTGGATATCGATAAAGTAAAGGCCCTCCGTTCTACACCTATCAATCGTCTCAGTATAGGTATTCAGTCTTTCTATGAAGAGGATTTAAAGTGGATGAATAGGGCTCATAATGCCCAGGAAGCAGATGCATCCATCAAAAGGGTGCAGGATGCCGGTTTTGAAAACATTACCTGTGATCTTATCTATGGTTATCCGTTATTGACCGATGAGAAATGGAATTCCAATATACAGCGTTTGGTCGATCTGCAGGTGCCCCATATTTCTTCGTACTCCATGACGGTCGAGAAAAAGACAGCCCTGGCTCATTTTATCCGTCAGGGAAAATCGGCCCCTATAGATGAGGAACAAAGTGCGGAACAAATGTTGGTGCTCATGGACACCTTAACCCAATATGGTTATGAACATTACGAGATATCCAACTTTGCAAAAAAGGGAATGTATGCCCAGCATAATACTAACTATTGGAAGGGTAAACATTACCTTGGTATAGGTCCTTCGGCACACTCCTACAATGGTCGGTCACGCAGTTGGAATATTGCCCATAATATGCGATATATTGCTGCTGTACAAGAGGGCCAACCGGCTTACGAAACGGAGGATCTGGGTCTTCACGATCGGATAAACGAATATATTATGACCTCCTTGCGAACGATGTGGGGAATTGATATGATCTATTTTGAACAGGAGTTTGGTCAAGATGTGTCTCATAATCTGATGGCGGAGGCACATCCTTTTCTGTCAAAAGGACAAATGCTCCATAAGGATGCCTCACTAGTATTGACGGATCAGGGAAAGGTCATAGCTGACCACATTATCTCCCAATTATTTATTCTTTGATAATATGGTATAAATTTGACGTTTTTATTGAAATTATGCCAATGAAATACCCTAAAGTAATTTGCAAAATACTAATTTTTCAATAGTACTTGGTTTTTACTTTGGATTATACCTAAGTTTGTCCCATAATCTTTACAAAAAAAGTTATGATACAACCAGCAGCTTTTGAAGGGGAGATCAAAAGCTATAAAGACAAACAAAATAAAGCTGTAGACTTTATAAAAATTGTCAGTGACCTATGGTTCAATAAGTCTATTGAGCTAGTACTTTTCAGAAACCAACTGATTGATCGGCGTGTCAGCGTCATCTTGAACCTACACCAAAACACAACAGCGCTTACGAATGATCGTCCTTTGCATATTGATGAAACCTTGAGGGTGGCCGAGGCAGTACATGCTCTTCATCTTGCGCCTTCTCGCATCGATATAGGCAAATTGACGCTAAAAATGCGAGAGAACCGGATTTCCGAAGACGAACTTCCGGATTTTGTGAAAAATGAATTGCTGGGCGCCGATAAGCATGAATCTTTTGATCCCAGGGATGTGGTGCTATACGGATTTGGACGCATTGGACGTCTTTTGGCACGTGAACTCATCAGTAAGGCAGGTGGAGGCCGGCAACTGCGATTGCGGGCCATTGTGACGCGGGATCATATCGACGCGGACACGCTGCGAAAAAGAGCGACACTCCTACGGAATGATTCTATACATGGTGATTTTGAAGGAGAAGTTGAAATAGATGTTCAAAAGAATGCGCTCATCATGAATGGGACGACGGTATATATGATTTCTGCGGCATCGCCGGAGGAAATCGATTATACAGCATACGGTATACAGCAGGCACTCATCCTGGACAATACAGGCGCTTATCGTGATCTCCAACAATTGTCCAGACATCTTTTGTCTAAAGGTGCCGCTCAGGTATTGTTGACGGCTCCTGGCAAGGGTGTGCCTAATATCGTGTATGGAGTCAATGAAAATAGTATTGATACGCAGACGACTGCAATATTTTCTGCCGCTTCCTGTACGACCAATGCCATCTGTCCTATACTGGATGTTGTCCATGCTTCTTTAGGGATAGAAAGTGGACATATCGAAACTATACACTCCTATACCAATGACCAAAATCTGGTTGACAATATGCACAAGAAGGCAAGGCGTGGACGTGCAGCAGCATTGAATATGGTCATCACAGAGACCGGAGCAGGAAGTGCCGTGGCCAAAGTCTTACCGCCATTGGCAGGAAAACTTACATCCAATGCAATTCGGGTGCCCGTGCCCAACGGTTCGTTGGCCATATTGAATCTCCGGCTCCGCACAGAGACATCCGTTGAAGCCATCAAGGGCATACTGCGCAAAGGGGCACTGGAAGGAAGACTGGTAGAGCAGATACGCTATTCGGATAATTCGGAATTGGTTTCTTCGGACATTATCGGCACGACTGCTGCATCAGTGGTGGACGCCCCGGCAACCATCGTCTCTGCCGATGGGCAGCATGCCATCCTCTACGTGTGGTATGACAATGAGTATGGATATACGCATCAAGTCATGCGACTGGCACGCCATATCGCAGGTGTACGGCGATACACCTATTATTAACTGTCCAATTTCAATTTTCTTATATTAATTTTGAAAAGCTGCCTCCTTGGAGGTGGCTTTTTTCCTGTAGAATAATGCTAACTGCCTTTATACTTAGTGACCTCTTCCCGAATTCGTTTTATGACCGAGTCGTCCAGACGCTCGATCCGTAAACCTTGCTCCAATTCATTCAATATCCATTTGTGCAAGGGCTTCGGCTTATCGCTATATTGCCATCCGATGATATATATAGCCTTGGTATGCTGGTGAACGAGCACGGAAAAATTGTCGATCAACCGCTGATTGTCAAAACCTGCTAACACATAGTAAGGGAAATAGAGATTGGGATGTTCTGTCAATTCAAACTGTAGTTTTCTATTTGCCTTATAAGGGACGTAAGGCAATCCATGGATCAGGCTCAATGCCTGAATACGGTTTACGCTGTCTACGATGGATTGTTCCTCTGCCGAATATGAAAAAGGATATGGATAATATTTGCTCTCGAAAAGATAATCTTTTGCACTCTGCTGTGATGGCAAAGGATGGACAAGCTGGCCATTTCGATCGATCAGATGGAACCTCAAGGTATCTCTGTCTTCCTTTGGTGCAATAGTCCAATGCTCGCCTCCGGCCAAGGTCACTTTCTTCAATTTGCCATCATAGACCTTTGCATAGCCATAGTTGAATGGTTCGGCAAATTCCCAGCCGGGTGGCGTTACCTTATTGCCCAAGCGGTCAGCAAAACCGATTTTTCCGTTTTCAGCATATCTTCTTAATCCTTCCTGCCAATAATCCGGACCATTGTCAAAGAACTGTGGATAATATAAGAACTTCCCCATGCGATCATATACGGCGCCCATTGGGATGGCAGGTTTTGAAAAGTCATAATCCATACCAAAAGGGAGCACGTTAAACTCAATCGTAGCTTCGGTTATGGAATCCACGGGATGAAAACCATATAAGGGAAAAGCCGGAGCAATGATCGTATCCCCCTGCGCATTTCGTACACCGATCAAGGTACTGTCCGCATTGGAAAAATAGTATAGTTGTCCGCGTACAGCCATGGACCAACACATGCTTAACAACAGTAGAGTGAGCTGCTGACCTTTCATATACTTTTTTTTATTTTCTTGAAACTTGGATAATTTACCCTAACAGTTTTTCCGTTTCCAGGTATTTCATAATGATCTGTGTAGCACCGGATCGCTGTTGTACATATTTTTTTGCCGCTTCGCCCGCTGTCTTCCTCTTTTCCGTATCCATAAGATGTGCGAATACCTTTTGCAATTCTTCTTTGTTGCCTATCGAGAAACCTGCTCCGAATACCAACAGATCTACCGCTTCTTGAAATTTTTCGTACTTCGGACCAAAAATAACGGGTATGCCATAGGCTGCTGCCTCTAATGTGTTGTGGATACCGACACCGAAGCCACCGCCGATGTAGGCAATATCTCCATAATAGTACAACGAAGAAAGCATGCCTATATTGTCGATGATGAGTACTTGTGCACCTTGTATTGTTTCTGTCGTGGACGTGGCCAATTCGGAAAAACGAATCGAAGAGGAAAACAGTTTCGATATCTGAAGAAGATGCCCCTCGTCAATTTCATGCGGAGCCAGGATAAATTTCCATTGTGGGTACAGCTCCTTTAGCACTTGTAATTTTTCTTCGTCGGGTAGCCATGTACTACCGGCAACCAATATGGGACGACCGTTCACAAAGGTTGTTATTTCGGGTCTGGTTTTGTGCTGTCTGGGCAATTCCACCACTCGGTCAAACCGTGTATCGCCCGCCAATCCAGCACGTGTGATACCGATCCATTTCAGCATATGCACACTGTCGAGGTTTTGCGTGAAAAAGAAAGATACTTTTTTCAAGATCGAACGATAGAAACCACCATAAGGTTTGAAAAATAACTGCTCTTCCCGAAAAATGGCTGAGATCATCAACAGGGGGATATTGCGTTTATGGAGTTCATTGAAATAGTGATACCAATATTCGTACTTTGTAAAAATAGCTAATTTAGGATCGAGGATATCCAGAAATCGCTGCACATTCGCAGGTGTATCTTCGGGCAGGTAAAAGACATAATCGGCCAAAGGTGTATTCTTGCGGATTTCATAACCCGACGGGGAAAAAAAAGTAACTACGATTTTTTCGTGTGGAAATTTTTTTTTGATCTGCTCCATGACAGATCTTCCCTGCTCAAATTCGCCCAGAGAAGCAAAATGGAACCAAATGTATTTTTGCCCTGCTGCAACCGTTTGATTGATATGTTGTAAGATGCCTTTCCTTCCGTCGGCCCATTGCTTTGCTTTGGGATAAAAGGGCGCCAACATACGCACCAATAGGCCATACATCCGAATCCCAAGGTCATATAATAACCGCATATTGTGAAATATTACTTATCTTCGTCAAAGATATTAAACCCTTTTCAAATTCACGACCAAGTGCAATCGAGTGTGCGAAAAAGAATATTGATCACCGGAGCTGCAGGATTTTTGGGCTCACATCTCTGCGACCGTTTTATAGAGGAAGGGTATCACGTTATTGCTATGGATAACCTCATCACGGGTAGCCTGAACAATATCGAACACTTGCTGAAGTTTGAAAATTTTGAGTTTCATCACCATGACGTCACTACATTTGTACATGTCCCAGGTGAGCTGGACTATATTCTGCACTTTGCCTCCCCGGCTAGCCCTATTGACTATCTGCGTATGCCTATCCAAACCTTAAAAGTAGGTTCGCTCGGTACGCACAATCTACTTGGTCTTGCCAAGGACAAGAAAGCACGGATACTCGTGGCGTCCACATCGGAGGTATATGGTGACCCTTTGGTGTCTCCTCAGTCCGAAGACTACTGGGGGAATGTCAATCCGGTAGGCCCTCGGGGAGTTTACGATGAAGCCAAACGTTTTCAAGAAGCCATGACCATGGCCTACCACCATGCACACGAATTGGATACCCGTATTGTACGTATCTTCAATACGTATGGTCACCGTATGCGGAGGGAAGATGGACGGGCATTGCCGACTTTTGTGGAGCAGGCACTGCGGGGAGAGGATATCACTATCTATGGCGATGGGATGCAGACCCGTTCGTTTTGCTATATCTCTGATCAAGTTGAAGGCATATTTAGGTTACTACATGTCGACTACCATCTACCTGTCAACATTGGGAATCCAGACGAAATCACTATATTGGAGCTGGCAAAGGACATCATCCGTCTGACCAATAGTACCTCCAAGATCGTTTTTCGAGAATTACCGATGGATGATCCCAAGCAGAGAAGACCTGACATTACATTAGCCCAAACACTTCTTTCCTGGACACCAAAGGTCAATCGGGAAGAGGGATTGTTGAAAACAATTGAGTATTTTAAAAATTTGTAATATAAAAAACTATGCGTAAAATATTAGTTACCGGTGGAACAGGTTATATAGGTTCACACACTGTTGTAGAGCTTTTTCAGGCAGGTTATACCCCTGTGATTGTGGACAATCTATCCAATTCCAGTGTTCAGATCCTGGATCAAATCGAAAAAATTATCGGTGTAAAACCCGAATTTCATCAATTTGACCTGTGTGATACGGCCAAAACAACGACATTTGTACAAAACAACCCCGATATTACCGGGATTATCCATTTTGCAGCTTCCAAAGCGGTAGGCGAATCCGTTATAGATCCCTTAAAGTACTATAGCAACAATTTTTTTTCGTTGCTCAATCTATTGAATGCCTATAAGGACAAGCCCGTCAATTTTGTGTTTTCGTCAAGCTGTACGGTGTACGGCGAGCCGGATGAGCTTCCGGTGACCGAATCTGCACCGGTCAAAAAAGCTGCTTCTCCTTATGGTAATACCAAACAGATTGCCGAGGAAATATTGGAAGAAACAGCCAATGCTTACGATAATTATAATGTGATCGCTTTGCGTTATTTCAATCCTGTGGGTGCACACCATACGGCATTGATTGGTGAGCTGCCCATTGGAGTGCCTCAAAACCTGTTGCCTTTCATCACGCAGACAGCTATTGGCAAGCGTGAAAAACTGACGGTATTTGGAAATGACTACGATACACCGGATGGATCGTGTATCCGTGATTTTATTCATGTCGTGGACTTGGCCAAAGCCCATGTGGCCGCTATCCAATTGTTGGAAAAAGGCAATCCAAATGGTAAATACGATGTGTTCAATGTGGGAACCGGGAACGGGTATTCGGTCTTGGAAGCCATTGGAGCCTTTGAAAAAGTCTCTGGACAAAAACTGAATTATGTCATTGGTCCCCGCCGTGAAGGGGACATCATTAAAGTATGGGGTGATGTAGCCAAATCGTCCCAAGAACTAGGGTGGAAAGCCGAACTTGGCATTGACGAGATGATGGCTTCTGCATGGGCCTGGGAAAAATATTTAAAAGAGCATCCTATTGGATAATGTAGGGAAGAGGTTGAGATTATGAGAGGGTTGGTGACAAAGTCGACAGGCAGTTGGTATCAGGTATTGGGTGATGATGGCCATAGATACGAATGTCGTATCAAAGGGAAGTTCAGAACTAAGGGTATCAAGACGACCAATCCTATCGCGGTAGGTGATTGGGTACATTTTGATTGGGAAGACGATCACAATAGTGCCGTGATCCATACCTTGGAGCCCCGAAAGAATTACATTATCCGCAAGTCGGTCAATCTTTCCAAGCAAACACAAATCCTTGGAGCCAATCTTGACCAAGCTGTTTTAGTCGTGACTTTGGCCTCCCCCCCAACTTCCCTTGGGTTTATTGACCGATTTCTGGTAACGGCTGAGGCGTACGATATTCCGGCTATGCTGGTGTTCAATAAAGTAGACCTATTTAGTGAAGAGGGGTTGGTGCTGTTGGATGAATATATGTCCATTTATGAAAATCTCGGCTATGCATGTTTTGCGGTTTCGGCTTTGGAAAAGATCAATATAGGGGTATTGGAGGACTTGTTAAGGGATAGGGTCACATTAGTATCCGGACATTCGGGCGTGGGCAAATCGACCTTGATCAATAGTTTGGTGCCCGGAGTAGAGCTCCGTACGGGCAATATTTCTGAATGGTCCGACAAGGGCAAGCACACGACTACCTTTGCCGAGATGATCGATTTGCCGTTTGGGGGCTGGCTGATCGACACCCCCGGTATCCGTGAGTTGGGTGTTGTAGATATAGAAAAGAACGAACTATCCCACTTCTTCCCCGAAATGCGAGCTCTGTTGAACACTTGTAAATACAACAATTGCAGACATATCAACGAACCGGGATGTATGGTGCTTGAAGCGGTGGAAGAGGGTAAGATCGAGCCTTCCAGATACGATAGCTATTTGAGTATTTACCACAATGAAGATAATAGAGGATAGTTTTTTAGTCTAGGGTTTTAAACCGTGGACTAAAAAACAATTCCCTTTCGATCTTGTTTAAACCATTATAGACATAAACATAAAAGTTCGTATGAAGCTTCTTTGGAAATGGATAGCAGGCATCGTCATACTCCTTATACTATCAGTGGTCCTTGTGACCTGGTATTATAGTCGCAATTGGCGTCCTATCGTCGAAGCCAAGCTCCAGGAAGTGGTTCATAATTCTACGGGGGGCCTGTATTCGCTCAAATACGAGGACTTGGATCTTAATATAGGACTAGGCAATGCCACGCTATCGCGTGCCGAGTTGGTGCCCGATTCAGCGGTTTATCAAAAGATGATATTGCTTAAGACAGCCCCCAATAATAGATATCATATCAAGATTGGTGCCTTGAAAGTCCGCCGTTTTAGTCTGATGGATGTACTTTCTTCCAAAAAACTGAATATCAAGACTATCGTATTTGATGAACCCGAAATACATTTGATGAGCGAATACCATGCTTTTAACGATACGATCGCGGACAAACCTTCGCAAACCCTTTATGAGAGCATCAAAGATATGTTTACTTCTATCAATGTAAAGGATATACAGGTAGATGATATACGGTTTAAATACTCAAAAATAGAGGAAGGCAAGAGTTCGGATATCAGCCTGGATAAGGTCAATATCCGGGTACATGATGTGTTGGTGGATGAGACGTCTTTGGCCGACACGACACGCTTGTTTTATACCAAGATGGTCGATGTGCAGATACCATCTTTTGAATATGAGCTGCCGGATGGATTCTATAAAGCGAAGTTTAAAGATCTCCGAATCAATACGAGGGATCAAAATGTGCTGTTTACCAAAGTGGAGTATGCTCCCAAGATGAAGAAAGTGGCTTTTTTTCGGCAAAAGAAACAGAACGTGACCATGGCCGTCCTTAAGTTTGATACTTTGCGTTTTGAAAAACTGGATTTTAAGCGCTTTATCGAAGATCAGCAGACCATTGCGGCCAAGATACAGCTCAAGAACGGATCAGTAGATTTGTTCGCGGATAAACGCTATCCGAAAAGGCCAATCAATAAAATCGGTCATTCCCCTCATCAAGAATTGATGAAGCTGAAAAAATTGTTGGCAATAGACACTGTGTTTGTGGACAATGTATCGGTAACGTATCACGAATTCAGTGCAAAGTATAGTAAAGAAGGAGCTATCAGCTTTGACCACACGCATGGTCTATTGACCAACGTGACCAATGATACGACGAGGTTAAGGAACAATAAATATATGCGTGCAGATCTTCGTGCCAAGATTATGGGGACAGGTGCGTTGCATGCACAATTTGGGTTTAATATGTTGAGCAAGCAGGGATTCCATACTTACAAGGGCATGTTAGGTACGATGAAAGCGACTGCATTCAACCGGATTTTGAGACCTTTGCTCAATGTGGAGATTGCATCGGGCAATATACATAAGGTGGCTTTCAATATGGAAGGCAACGACTATAAGAACTGGGGAGAGTTTCGGTTCGATTACGATGACCTAAAAATAAACTTACTGAATAAGCCTGAAAAAGGCGAGGAGAAGAAAGCCAAGAAGCTAGCGTCTTTCTTGGTCAATGAAATTATCATCAACAACAGCAATCCTGATGCGGACGGAAAATACACTATTGGAAAGGTAGATTATACTCGGGTTGCAGAATATCCTTTTTTCAAGACGCTATGGCAAAGCATGTTGGAAGGCATCAAACAGTGTGCTGGAATAAGCCCCGAACGGGAGGCGCGGTTGATGGGAACAGCCAATACGGCGCAAAATGTCGTCAAAGGAACCAAGAAAGTTGTGCGGGATACCGGGAAATTTTTTAAGAATATTTTTAAGAAGAAAGAAAAGAAAGAAGAGGAATCAGACGTTCAAGAAGACCGTGAGGAGGAACAAAAAAAGAAAACTCATTGAAATGGCATTTAGTCCTTAAACAGTATAAAATTGATAGATCCTTGAAAAATGATTGGCAATAATTCGGTTTTGAGTAGTGATATTGCTACTATTGTACCATGAGAGCTATCGTTAGTTTTTTAAAATATATCTTTCGATATCGAGCAGGAGCTGTAGACCAAATCATGTTTTATGTGAGTTTGGTCTGTGCACTGACCGTCATCGTCCACGTAGGCTACATCACGACCCCCTTGATTGCCCAATATACTTTCCAGGCTATACGTATCATGTTTTATACCTTGTTTGCCTGTGAGTTGTTTCGTGTGTTGTCTTCTATTTTTGCGTGGAACAAAGTCGGTGTTTCACATTATTCTGCCTTGCTGATTATCTTCTACTTTTTGTTGGTCGTCGTGGCGCGGTGGACCAATGTACATACATTGGATTTTCTAACCAAAAGTGAGTGGATCTATCTGGGCATTGCAATCATATTCCTATCCGAACTATCCAAGCGGAGCTTGTTCTTCGACAATTTTTATTTCAACCCGACAATTTTATTTGTTATCAGCTTTATTGCATTGATACTGATTGGTACTGTGCTGCTCATGTTGCCCCGAACGACACAATCAGCGCCATTGAGTTTTTTGGATGCCCTTTTTATGGCGACTAGTGCTGTATGTATTACAGGTCTGTCCGTGACCGATATTTCGACCAATTTTACATTGTTCGGCCAATCGGTTATGATGATATTGATACAGGTTGGTGGATTGGGGATCATGACATTTACCGGCTTCTTTGGGTATTTCTTCTCAGGAGGATTTTCGTTCAAAAATCAATTGATGTTCGGTGAAATCCTAGGCGAGAACAAACTCAATTCCGTCATCTCTACCTTATTGAAGATTATTTTTATTACACTGCTTTTTGAATTCATTGGTGCAGTTTTGATCTTTTTTACCTTAGATAAAGCGCTTTTTGATTCGGTGGGAGATCGTATGTTTTTTGCGGCTTTCCATGCTATTTCTTCATTTTGTAATTCGGGATTCTCCATTTTAAATGAGGGGATACAGCATAGCGCTTACCGATTTAATTACAGTTTTCAGTTGGTTTTGGCCATTACCTTTATCTTGGGAGGGTTAGGTTTTGGTACGGTATACAATTTTTACACGTACTTCCGGACGAAAGTAAAAGCATGGATCAATCGGCGTGTTTTTCATAAAAATCCAAAATATAAAGCCCAAATCTTTCGATACAACTCGAAGTTTGTTCTGGCCTGTAATATTGTTGTCATCGTATTGGCCACCCTTTCCTATTTTTTGATGGAACGCAATCACTCGCTGATAGGTGACAAAAGTTTGGTGGGCGAATGGGTGACAGCCTTTTTTATGGCAAACTCATCCCGATCGGCAGGTTTTAATTCCATAAACCTAGATTTTGTAGGAATGCCTACATTGATCATGATCACGACACTCATGTGGATCGGAGCTTCTCCCGGATCGACAGGTGGAGGAGTAAAAGTAACCACCGTGGCTATAGCATTGATGAATATAGTCGCTCTAGCAAGGGGAAAGGAGGGTATAGAGATATACAAAAGGCAGATTGCGCCCGAATCAGTACAGAAAGCCTTTGCCATCATTGTGGTTTCTGTGTTGACTATTGGATTGTCATTTGTACTGCTCAACTTTTCGGATCCACAGCAACAAATGAAAAAACTGCTGTTTGAGGTAGTATCAGCCTATACTACCTGTGGTTTGAGCCTGGGAGTCACACCTTCGCTGAGCCCTATGGGCAAGTTGATCATTATCGTGACGATGTTTGTAGGGCGTGTCGGTACGCTTACATTGCTGGTGGCATTTATCAAGAATACAAAAAACAAGAGTTATATTTATCCGACTGAAAAAGTTTTATTCTAAAAGAACAGGGAAGCCATGAAATATATAGTGTTAGGTTTGGGGCATTTTGGCAAGTCATTGGCCATTCATTTGACTGAGCTGGGCCATGAGGTAATAGGCGCAGACAAGAAAATAACCATTGTGGAACAATTGAAGGATAAAGTGACACATACCGTATGTCTGGATACGACGGATAAAGAGGCTGTCAGTTCGTTGCCGTTGAAAGATAGTGATGCGGTCATTGTTGCTATTGGCGAGGATGAGGGAGCGTCAATGCTGACTACAGCGTTGGTCAAACAGCTAGGGGTAAAACGGATCATCGGTCGTGTGGTATCTGATCTGCAACAGACGGTTATGGAGGCCATGCAGATTGATGAATATATTATGCCTGAAGAAGAGACGGCCGAACGGTTGGCTATGCGATTGGACAACATCGATATTGTGGACTCGTTTAAGGTTTCGGAAAGATACAGTATCATCGAAACGCGTGTGCCGCCGAAGTATATAGGTATGTCGCTGCGGGAAGCCGATTTGACAAATAAATACAAGGTCATCGTCTTGACCACCTTGACCGACACAGAACGTATGGAAAAGGGAACGCCTATATCCTACAAAGAGGCTTCGGGTATAGCCAAGTCAGATACTGTATTGCAGGAAAATGACCTTTTGGTACTTTTTGGGGAACTTTCCGACATCAAAAAACTAATTGAAAAGGGAAATTGATGGGGCGCCAATTTTTATTTGCAACTGGCATGTGCCTCTCTGATGAAATTACTCATGAATATTTTTTGCTATAGGTATTATTCATTTATATTTGTATCCAATGGCCTCCGTCAATTGGCGGATCGGTTCGTGAATGCGAAGCATTTTATCTAAGTTTGACCTATTAAAAAAGAAGTTTAAAATTTTAGAGGGCTTCTTACCATTAAAAAAAATAAAAAACACGAATGAAAAATTGGTTTAAGCAAAATTCCTCCCATCTTATTGTCTGTGCCCTATTTCTTGTGCTTGTCTTTTTTTACTTTTCACCGGTTTGGCAAGGAAAAGCGCTTTCCCAATCGGATGTGGTACAAGCGATGGGCAGTCAACGTGAGATTTTTGAATACAAAGATAAAGATGGCCATGCCCCGCAGTGGACGAACTCGATGTTTGGGGGGATGCCGACTTACCAAATTTGGTATGAACATACCCAAAATATTACGACTTATATCGGCAAAGCTATTCGATATGCATTTCCACAGCCGGCAGATGTCATTTTGTTGTTTTTATTGGGGAGTTATTTTTTATTGAATGTGCTTCGTGTCCGCCCGTGGCTGGCCGCAGTTGGTGCGATCGCTATTTCATTTTCTTCCTATAATTTTATTTATATCGAGGCCGGCCATATCAACAAAGCTTATGCTATTGCTTATATGGCCCCTATCATTGGTGCCGTCATTCTGACCTATCGTGGTCATAAATATTGGGGCGCATTCCTATTGGCGTTGTTTTTGGCTTTGGAAATCCGAGCCAACCATATACAGATGACCTACTATCTTTTCATTGCCCTATTGGTGCTGGTAGGTTTTGAATTGTACTATGCAATAAGAGACAAAAAAATACCTCAATTTGTAAAGGCCACGGGCTTTCAGGTAGTTGCGGCAGCGCTAGCTATAGCGATCAATGCTTCTGTATTGTTCCCTACGTACGAGTACAGTAAGTTGACTATACGTGGCAAAGCAAATATTGCTAAGACAGATGAGGGAGGCAATTCAGGAGGTTTGGACAAGAAGTATGCCTATGACTGGAGTCAAGGTGTTGGGGAGAACCTCACCTTTCTGATACCTAATGCCTATGGAGGGAAATCCTACGGGGTGTTGGGCGAAAATTCGCAGTCCGTTAAATTTTTTACAGACCTTGGAGTGCCAAAAAACCAAGCGATGGAAATGGTGCATAATCTACCGACTTATTGGGGTGAAAAACCTTTTACATCAGGACCTTGGTATTTTGGTGCGGGCGTGTTTTTCCTGTTTATACTGGGTTTGATTATTGTAAAAGATAGGTTGAAATGGTGGATTCTTTCTGCCGGTGCGTTGGTCTTGTTGCTGTCTTTGGGTCGTCATTTTCCGTTGATCTCCGATCTGTTTTTTGATTATTTCCCATTATACAATAAGTTCAGAGCTGTAGAATCCATATTGGTCATTGTGTCCATATTGATTCCTCTATTGGCCGTTTTGGCCGTCAATGAGCTATTGACCAAGGGCAAAGAAATTCCCAATTTGGATAAAAAAGTACTGTATACTTTTGTTGGGGTCGGGGGGCTATGTCTTGTAGTAGCCGTGATGCCCTCACTGTTTCTACATTTCAAACCTTCTACCTACAATGATTTTGTGGCCATGCTAGGGCAACAGTTTGGGGACAACAATTTAGCACAAAAGCTGTCCAGTGCCCTGATCAAAGACAGGTCGGCATTGGCTTCTGCGGATGCTTGGCGTTCGTTTTTTATCGTAGGCATTGCCTTTGTGCTGGTATGGTTTTATATCAAGAAAAAAGCAAGTGCTACTGTATTGATTGTCGGATTGGGCATTTTGACATTGTTTGATCTGTGGTCGGTGGATAAGCGCTACCTTAACAACGATACCTTTGTGGATAAGCAAGTTTCCAAGTCGCCGATTAAAGAACGTGAAGTGGATCAATTGATCCGGATGGACAAGGATCTGAGTTATCGTGTCATTGATCTGACGACAAATACTTTTTCGGATGCGCGGGCATCTTATTTCCACAAAAGTCTAGGGGGATACCATGCTGCCAAATTGATGCGGTTTCAAGAGCTGTTGGAACATCAGTTCAACGGAGCGATAAATGAGGATGTCTTGGATATGTTCAATGTACGCTATACGATTACGAAAGATCCCAACAATGGTGCAGAGCGTATCCAGCGGCGGAGTTCGGCAGCCGGCAATGCCTGGTTTGTCAATAAAGTGACCCTTGTACAGGATAATGCCCAGGAAATGCAAGCCATCAACAGTTTTGATCCGTCGAAAGAGGCATTTGTCCATGATGAGTTCAAAAATGTAATGAACGTATCACGCTTGGGACAGGCTATGAATGCAAATATAAAATTGGTTTCGTATCATCCCGACCGCATGAAGTACGAGTACACGGCACCAAATGATGTGTTTGCGGTGTTCTCCGAAGTCTATTACGACAAGGGTTGGAAGGCTTATGTAGATGGAGAAGAGTTGCCGATTATCCGTGCCAATTATATTTTGAGAGGTCTTCAATTACCCGGCGGAAACCATACGGTAGAGTTTGTGTTTGATCCACCTACGATGAAGCAAAGTAATGTAGCTTCTTTTATAGGATCTATTATTTTGATACTTGGATTGATAGGAGGTGTCGTTCTAGATAGACGAAAGAAGAAAAAGACGACAGCATAAGGTTTCCTGTTCATGAGAAGCCCATGACCGACAGATGACAAAACATGAGGTTTTTGATATTTTGATAACGTTTTCGTTGTTTTGTTATTGATTTTTCTTTGAAAAGCCAATTTTAGGTGTTAATATTGCAATATTATTAAAAATATTTTTCACCTATTTTTTTATCATGAGCTTAGACCTAGAAAGTATTTTCTACGATGAGGAAAATATCCCTGCGGAGTTTGCCCTAGAAGAGCAAGTCGATCAAAGGGAATTTTTGTCAAATGGCGAGATGTTGACCTGGCAAGGTCAAATCAGTGAAGTCTTTTCACCTATCTGTGTAAGAACAAAGGACGGACTCCAACGAAAACGTATCGGCAGCTATCCTGTCTGTACCGAAAAGGAATCGATGGAAGCTTTGGAGGCTGCTGTCAAGGCGTATGACAATGGTCGTGGTGCATGGCCTACGATGAGTGTTGCCGACAGGATCAAGTGTGTAGAAGATTTTACACACAAGATGATCGAAAAGAAGGATATCGTGGTCAAGCTGATCATGTGGGAAATCGGGAAATCATTTTCTGATTCGGTCAAAGAATTTGACCGGACCGTCGAATATATTTATGCCACTATAGACGCTTTGAAGGATCTGGACCGGGATTCGTCACGTTTTCAGATCGAACAGGGCATTATTGCACAGATCAGAAGATCACCATTGGGAGTAGTCTTGTGTATGGGACCATTCAACTATCCGTTGAACGAAACCTTCACAACCTTGATTCCGGCCCTGATCATGGGCAATACGCTGTTGTTCAAACCACCTAAGCACGGTACGTTATTGCATTATCCTTTGTTGGAAGCTTTTCGCACAAGTTTTCCGAAGGGTGTTGTCAATACAATCTACGGACGGGGCAATGCCATCGTACCATCCTTGATGCAGTCTGGCAAGATCAATGTACTGACCTTGATCGGATCCAGCCGTGTGGCTGATGAGTTGAAAAAGCTTCACCCAAAAGTAAACCGTTTAAGGGCTATATTGGGATTGGATGCCAAGAATGCAGCGATCATCAATAAAGATGCGGATCTGGACCTGGCGGTTTCCGAGACGGTATTGGGATCTTTGTCATTCAACGGCCAGCGTTGTACAGCTTTGAAGATCATCTATGTACATCGCAGTATCGCACAGGAATTCTTAAAAAGATTGTCCGCAGAGGTAAGCAAGCTGAAATATGGCATGCCTTGGGAAAAAGGGGTGACTTTGACACCTCTGCCCGAACCTAACAAACCTGCCTATTTGACGGAATGTATCGAAGATGCCAGGAAATATGGTGCGAAAGTAGTCAATGAAAATGGCGGACAGGTCCAAGAGTCCTTTGTCTACCCGGCGATTGTCTATCCGGTCAACTCACAGATGAAACTCTATAGGGAAGAACAGTTTGGCCCGGTCATTCCGGTTGTACCGTTTGATGATCTGGAGGAACCGATTGAGTACCTTATCGGCTCTTCGCACGGACAGCAGGTCAGTATCTTTAGTAAAAGTGCCTCTGTAATTTCTTCCTTGATCGATCCCCTGGTCAATCAGGTGAGCCGTGTGAACATCAACTGTCAGTGCCAGCGTGGACCGGACACGTTCCCATTCACCGGTAGAAAAGACAGTGCCGAGGGTACATTGTCCGTAGTGGATGCGATACGTTCGTTTTCAATACGTTCGTTGGTTGCGGCCAAGTTTACCGAAGATAATAAAGAGTTACTGAACGACATTGTGAGCTCGCATACCTCCAACTTCCTGAGCACGAAGTTTATTTTTTAAAATAGATAAGCGGGCGTTTGAAAAGGTTTTTTGGACACCCGCTTATAATAGTCAAAAAATCCAAAAAAATGATTGATATTTTATAGGATAGCCCTTACATTTGTACCATTGACTTCGTAGCTCAGTTGGTAGAGCAACTGACTCTTAATCAGTGGGTCGAGAGTTCGAGCCTCTCCGGGGTCACCACATCAAAAAGTCGTTTTTTCATATAGAAAACGGCTTTTTTGCGTTATAAGGGCAGATTATCAGTGTTATAAAGGAATAAAAAGACCTTTGCGAGTTAATATTTCTGTTAATTAATTCTATATACTAAGATACGGTTTTTAAACCATATTTGAGTAAAAATTGGATGTTTTGGCGCATTTTTGGCGCACTTTTCTGGACATCATTTTCATTTTATATACCCCCTAATGATTTCCATGTCCCCTCTCAATACCCCTTTCTCTCATAAATCATTCTAAAGCATTCTAATCCTCCATAATCCTAAACCCAACACAAGCCTTGATTTCAATCTCAAACATCTTTATATAGCTTATATTTCACCCAACCCACAGCGTGAAAATTTACATTACTATACCCATGTATTTTTTCGTGCCGTTCTTTTCATTTTGCATTATCCCATATTTTCCGCTCGCCGTCCTGCGAGTTGAGCAAAGGTCGTTGAAGTAAAGTGCGTAGCGCGGTTCAACGATATCTATGAAATAGACGAAGCCTGTTGGCGGTATTTTTGACCTGTGGGATTGTGTGGTGGGTATTTCAAAAATAGTGACAACAGCGAAGCCTTTGCGATCCGCAGGCGAGCCAAACTCTAAAAACATTTGGATTTTGAATGTTTATAAGGAACGCAATAATCATTCAAAAGACAAGGTTGTTTTTATGGAGTGTAGGGGTTACCAATCCATGAAGTATGACAAATTGCGTAGCACTAAAAAAGAAAGTGTATGCAATACTGTTTCTTTTTTAGCTTGATTTGGCGTATCTTAATGGCGGTAATCCCGGAACGGAATGCCTTATTTCCTAAGTTTTTAAGACCTTTTGTTATATGGCCAAAAAAGTATATTACAGTAAACCTTTAAAGTTCTTTTGGAAACATGTCTATGGGACACAGAAGAAACTTACTCCTGAATTTACAGATGAACAGATATACTTTGTGCTTAAGAGAAATCTCTTGTCTAAACCCTTGGGGTTTAGTGAGACCCAGGAGTCTCGAAGTTTAATAATTTCAGGTTTAGAATTATGGCGAGATGATAACAAAGGTGAGCTTTTGCATATTTTCTTTTTAGATAAAGAATTACGAAATTTTCTTGAAAGAACTCCTTTGTCGGATTTGGATGGTATTAAAAAGTTCTTGCTCGAGAATGGGCAAAATAGAGAGGTGTTTCATCTTTATTCAAATGAAAAAACACAATCTGTAAAATTTAAATTTGGGCTGCATTTACCTTACGAAGCTCACGGATATGCATTTTCTTTAAGCATTGAGAGTGATGGTAGTCTGGAACTATATTATTCATTAGGGGAAAACAATGGTCTTATGTCAGATAAGTTTTATGCAGACGTATTAAAAAAAGATGACGAAATATCTAACACGCATTCCAATACGTTTCGGCTTGCAATTAATACAATAGCGTATATGAATTGTTTTCCGGATTGTGTTACCGATGGTGTTCCAAAGGATTATTTTGATTATAGTGAAAACAAATTAGCGAGAAACCTTACTTTTCAAGTGTCTGAAAAGGTCAAAGAGAGTGAAAATGCACCGCTATCAAAAATACCACATTTTAGAAAGGGACATTTTAGATTACTTCAGTCAGATTATTTTACTAATAAAAAGGGACAAATGATTTTCGTAGCGGAAACAATGGTCAAAGGGAAGGCTAAGACAGTTTCAATATCAGAGAATATAGATGAATTTTACCCTAATCCAGAGCGAAATCAAGTCTAATAGTATGTTAAATCATCAACACTCACAGAAACCCACAAAAGTTTCAAGTGAAGTGTTGATGATTGGTTATGATTATTTTTCTGATTGAGCTTCTATGTCCTTTAATAAATCAGCAATAATGATAGCAGGAGCTTCTCCCTCATGGATAAGCCGTTGGAAAGCTGGATATAACAAGTCGCGAAAATTATCAAGATGCTTTCTGGTCTGGGCATGTAAGTAACCCGGATATAAGTAGGGAAGTAGTATGTTATGGTTAAAAGTGTAATCAACCGATTGTCTGCCTGTATTAATAGTGACAGTCCCATAGTCCAATATGTTGTTGAAATGTGTTGCCAGAATAAAAATATCTGAGGTCAATTCCACAGGGAAGTCTCGGCTCTTCGTTTATTTTGTTGTCATAATTGTTCTTTACATTCAATTCGATTTTATTCTCCTTATATTGGATGGATACAGATACCCACTTACATTTTGTAGAGAGGTGCTTGAATGCATTTTCAACAGATGTAGATAGTATAAAGGGAGCAATTTTTAAATCATTCGGTTCAATAGAAATATCCACACTCACGGATTAACGAAAGAAACCTTACTGCTTTCGCCAGTAAATCACAAAAGGTCGTAAACTATCTACCAACATCGAGACAGGAACTATCATGGTTTATCATAGTAGCCATCAGTGCCGGGTTTTGTGAAGAAGTTCTGTTTAGGATGTTTGTGTACGAGTTTGCATTAAAACATATCGGCATAATCGGTAGTCTCTTATTTACTAACGTTATTTTCGCTATTACCCATATAGATACGGGAATGAAAAACTTAGTAGGAGCATTTATTCTGGGTTTGGTGTTTAGCTTAATTTTCTATTTCACGCAAACCATCTGGATTGTTGTTGCCCTGCATATTTCAATTGATCTCCATGCAGGAATGTTGGGATATAGAGTGCATCGGTTTAATACAAGGACGAAATAGTCATTTAACGCAACACAAGGTGTAAAATCCTAAAAATCGTCGCTATTGAAATAATCGGACAGCAACTTTTCCAAACGGGCCAAAATTTGATGATTGGCTTTTTCCCGCGTGATGAAACTGATTACAAGTGTTATTCGGCTCATTACTTATGATGCTTTTTCAGGTCGATTTGACAAAATGGATGGACTTGTGGTTAAGACAAAACAGAAAAGCCCCGAAACGGGGAGGATCGGGGCTTTCTAACTAACCAATTATAAACCTAAATTATGAAAAGACAAATTTTATAACGTATTTACTATAGAGACGTATAACTGTATAACTACCCCGAAAGATTACAGGAGAAGTGTTAAAGTTTTGTCAAAACCGTTCTGAAAAAGGGGCCGGACGCATTCCTCTTTCGTTAGAATTTATATGTAACCCCCGCATTCAGTACAGATACCCCGTAACCCAACTCCGCGAAAGCGCCGATACGGTCGGTGAAAAACCAGCGTCCGCCGATGAATCCGGTAAAACCGACCCCGCTGCCGTAGCTGTTGGCATAGGAAGCGTCATCGCCATCGGAGGAGTATTTGGCTATATTGTAGCTGAGCATGGCACCACCATAGACGTCCAACTCTGGCACGTTGGTAAAACCATTGTAATGATATGCTCCGCGAACTCCAACGATGGTGTAGTTCCACTTGTACGTATAGGTACCGCTTGTGTACCTGTAGCCGGTGTTGCCAACGTAGCCACCGAGACTGATCGCCCCGGGGCCACCGATATCCCACATGCCGTGGTCTACGGACAAAGAAATGGCCGGACGGGCTTTGCCGAGACCACCCAGAGCGGTGCCGAGTCCGATACCGAGGTTGGCCGCGGTGGTTCCATTCTGAAATTGCTGCGCCTGTGCTGCTACGGCGATGACGATCGCCATAAGGGTAAAGATTGCTTTTTTCATCGTTGTCTTGAATTTGTTTGATAAATGTGAGTTGTCTTATAAAAGGTGAGTACTAAGGAGTTATCGTTCCCGGCAATCGCAGTTTGCACTGGCTAAAATCACGCCTCCTGAAGTCATTTCATTGTAATTGGCCCGACCAAAAACAAGTTCGGCATCTACGGAAGCTAACGCTACCTCTTGTGGATTTTCTACGCCTCCTTTCCATTTCATCACAGTTCCAGCGACATTGAACCGAATCCGTTGGATGGAGTTTTCTGTTACGGTAAGGGTAATCTCACCATCATTTCCAAGCCTTCCTTTGTCATATTCAAACCCGTCAAACTCCGGAGCACCTAATTGGAATGCATGAAACAAATTGGCAGTGTACGTCGTACCCACTGGCGTTTCACGGTTGAACCTGGCTCCGTCAGACGAGAAATCGAATACCGGGTCTTGTTGACCATTTGCTTTCGTTTGTACAATCGAAAGACTAAATCCTGCATCTCCTTCATATGATTGGGAGGTAAAGGTCATCCAGTCCTGCCCGAAGCGATTGGCGGTGGTCGTCTTGCCGTCAATGGTAATTTTGTACGAGCATTCAGCGATGCCTTCTTCAGCTTTGTTTTCATTTTTAGAACAGGATGCCATTGCCATGGCTATAAAAATTAAGCCTGCCATTTTTTTAATTGTGTTTTTCATACGTGTATCTTTTAATTTATAATTGGATATGATGTAAAGCATTGGGCATTTCAAATTCGCCGTCCGTTATTTCAATGATTTCACCGGTCTTCTGCCCTTGTTCCGTACCTTTTAGCGTAACGGAAAACGTGCCTTTTAGCCAGTTGATCTGTCTTTGGGCAAATGCACCGTCTCCTTTTTCAAATTCGGTGATCGTCAGCGTGCCTACATGCGGCGAACCCTTAGGATCGGTGCGGGACGAGAAAATAACCCCGGAAGCCGCTTTGTTATAATAGTTTATTTCGGCTGTACCGACCATCATCCCTGACTGTGTAGCATCTGAAGCTACTGGGTACGACCCGATGGGGTTATCAATTTTGTCAGCAGGCAGGCGAAGGCTAATCTGAAATGTCTCTCTATCGCCCGACTGCATGGCAGAGAGCAATAAATGGTACTCACCGGAGTTATCCTCAACTCCTAAACCTCGTTCAACGAATTTTATGTCGAAAGAACCATCGGTTTCCCACTTAGCGCCGTCTATGCTCATTTTGAGATATCGCCCGTATTCCTTACCGACATTTTCTTTATCATCGTTTTTGGAGCAGCTTGCCAACGCTGCTACCGCCAAGAGCAGTATGCCCGTTTTTCTGATTGTTGCTTTCATTTTTGTTTATTTTATCGTTTATAATTTTATCCGGATGCGGGTTTTCAGCTTAATATTGACCGTTCTCCTTCATTTGACAAAGACAAAGGTATAGCGACAAAACTTTCCCCAATACCCCCCAAAGGGGGTTTAGCAAGATTCCTTATTGCAAACTAAGCACAAAATTCCCTATCTTTAGCCAACGACTAACCTGACGGGGCTCCTATCGGCCTATTTTCACGTGGTAAATACCGCCCAAACGTGAAAGTCAGTAAAGACAGGGAAGTTTTCTTGGTATACCAGATAGCAGGTATGGATAAAACCCGTTGGCTTTTTTTGAAAAGACGGCATTAATCGCATGAATGGAACGCAGCTAACCCCAACACTTGAACAGTTCGGCATCTTTTGCTATAAAGCACTGGTATGGCTTTTTCTGGGCGTCGTCATCGGTGCTTTTGTAGCAACCATGCAGGGTTTCCTGCCCGTTTGGTTTATAGTTGTTTATCTTTTGGGATCGATTGGGCTGGGCTTGTTGTTTAGCCGCGTGTTTTTCCGGTATACCGACCGCAAACGACGTGCCCTGGCGCTAACGAGCGGCCTCGCTGCGCCGGCACGCATCGATGCGATCCGATTCGGCGGTGTGCGGATGTTGGAGACGCGCGAGCTGATGGTCATTCAGGTAACCGTGTTTCAACAGTCCGGCGCGCCCTACCAAACGACGGTACGCCAATTCATGACGGTCGGAGAGGGGGACCTACTCCAGGAGGGGTCGCTCGTCACGTTTCTTGAAGATCCGCATGACCCCGGATATGGCATGGTGTCGACTATCCTGCCGGCGGGCGAAATCCCGGCGGATATCAGGACGTTTCAGGCGGATAAGGTTTACCCGGAGCGGCGGAAAACCGGTCTGTGGCTCCTGGTGGGACGCAATCCGAACGGGCTGGCACGATCGGTAAGTTTCATCTTGATTTTAGCGTTGTTCGGCGCCGGGTTTATTTCACCATATACCGCGACGGGCAATGTGGACTGGCTCCGGCTGCGGCTTAGGTACTTTCCACAGAAACTGGTTTTTCAGGATAAAGGCAATTTCAATCCGGAAATGTTCAAAAAGGCCTATGACAAGGCAGTCGCCTATATCGGCGACCGTCGCATCGAATCGCTGCTTTTTTACAAGGACTTTACCGACATCCGGGTTGAGCCAACCGATGAACCGGGCCGTTTGCAAGGCGCGACCATCCGCGGCAACTCGGTCGGCACCCATTTCATCCATTACTCGCTGGATGATGAGGATCGCCTCTTCACCTTGGAGACGGTCCGGTACGATGCCTTGAAAAAAGCGTTGGATGATGCGGCAAAAGACCATGACATCGCGGATATCATGTACATCGGTTTTCGCAAGGACATCCGGTGGAGCATGCCGGTGGCTCAGCGGGAACGCTATGTTGATATCCACATCGTGTTTGAGGGCGGCGAGACGTCGCTCGATTATCACGGCGAGACCGGTGAGCGGTTGCCGGACTAACCGTTGCGCTTCATTGCAGTGGCCGATCACGCCTTTCTTCCATACCACCGTTGCATGGCCGGCTTAATTTCAGTTAAACGATTGCCTAAACGCTAAAGGCGAAAGCTTTGTTTTTGCCTTAAAAAGTTTGCTGAACGACTGCGAATGCTCAAAGCCTAGTTCGTAAGCGATCTCGCTAACTGATAGGTTTGTCGTAGCTAATTTTTCTTTAGCCTTTTCAATCAACCGTTCGTGAATGTGTTGCTGCGTGTTTTGTCCGGTTAGCACCCGAAGCAAACTACCGAGATAACCTGCCGAAACGTTTAATTTTTCGGCAACGTATTGAACCGTCGGTAGACCTCTTGAAATCACATCGTCGCTATTGAAATAATCGGACAGCAATTTTTCCAAACGGGCCAAAATTTGATGATTCGTTTTTTCCCGCGTGATGAACTGGCGGTTGTAAAACCGCTCGGCATAGTTGAGCAATGCTTCGATATGCGAAATGATGATTTGCTTGCTGAATTTGTCGATGTTGGAATGATACTCTTGCCGAATGTTTGCTAAAATTCCGTCGAGTGTTTTTTCTTCTTTTTCGGAAAGGAACAGAGCCTCGTTTACCGAATAATCAAAAAACCCGTATTGTTTAATTCCACGTGCAAGCGGTGTGTTCCACAGGAAATCGGGGTGAATGAGCAACATCCACCCCGATCGTTTTTTTGCGACAGAATGCTGGTCGACTTGAACGCTGAAAACCTGATGGGGCGCGATAAAGAACATCATACCCTCGTCAAAATCATACGCCTGTTGTCCATATCTGAATTTTCCATCGATACCCCGCTTAATCGCGATTTGATAGAAATCGAAAATCCAGCTCACTTCGGTTCCAGTCGGGCGCTTTACGGAAGAATAGTCTACGATGCTGATCAGCGGATGCTCGGGCTTCGGCAGACCACGAAGCTGGTGAAATTGGCTGATTGTTTTTACTCTTGTTGGCTGTCGCTGCTCCATCACAAAATTAAAAATAGTTTTGCCGCATATCCTCCAATAATCCGAGGTGTTCAGGTTTCCAACCTAATTGTTCCTGCGTCTTTAAATGGATTGCCGGACTGTCAAAGGCGATAAATCCGCTCATCCATTCAAAATGTTTTACAATTTGTTCTTCCGACAAAGATACAAGGGGCAAACCCAATTTTTCGCCAATCAATTCGGCAATTTTTTTTACTTCAATGCCTGTGTCTCCAACAACGTTATACACCGCGCCCGTTGCCGATTTCTCGACGGCTAAGCGAAACGCCTCTGCTGCGTCCAATCGATGCACGGCAGTCCAACGGTTGGTGCCAGCTGCTGGATAAGCCGAAACCCCGTTTTTGCGCGCTTGCTCAATGATAAACGGAACGAAGCCCTTGTCGCCTTTGTCGTGAACGGACGGTGCCAAACGAATTACCGAGGCATGAACGCCCTTTTCTGCCAAAGCCAAAGCCGCAGTTTCGGAAAAACGCGGAAAACCCTGGGGGAGACGGCTTTCTTCGGTAATCACGCCATCAATGAGCGGCAAGCCTAAAATCCCTGCGGTGACGACCATCGCTTTGCTTGTCCCAATCAACACTTCGCCCATTGCTTCAATAGCTGCTTTGTCTATTGCTGCTGCCTTGGCGAATTGGTTAAAGTCGTGGAAAAAACCTGCGTGAATAACACCGTCAGCATTATTTGCGCCTTGTTTCAGGGTTTCCAAATCTTCCAGACTACCCAACAAAACCGCTGCACCTGCCTCACTGATTTTCTTTGCTGATTGTTCGGAACGTGCCAAGCCTACTACTTGATGTCCTGCCCGGGTTAGCGCGCTGACGACGGCTGAGCCGATAAAACCCGAAGCTCCTGTTACAAATACTTTCATTTTAGTTGTTTTTTGTTGATACAAAATTCTGCAATGACCAAAAAACAGGTGTAACCAAAACGACGGTTGTTGTAGTCGAAATGGAAGGGACACCCAGCATTAGGGCTGGTCCAATATGTGATCGCTGATTCTATCCCGAATGAACTAAAATGTGAGCCGATTACAAGTGTTATTCGGCTCATTACTTATGATGCTTTTTCAGGCGATTTGACAAAATGGATGGACTTGTGGTTAAGACAAAACAGAAAAGCCCCGAAACGGGGAGGATCGTTTGATTTTAGAAAACTAGTAACCAAGTACAAGTAACTGTGTCAAAATCACGACACAGTTACTTTTCTTTCCAATGGAAAAGCCATTTTAAAAAAGGGTTCAGTTTGATTGGGGTGCAATGACCTCCTTCGTGTCCTCCAAACCTAGGACAAATTAGCGAACTTCTCTTAAGCTTACGGTTCTTTTCCTCCAGTTCGTTTACGCCTTTCAGCTCGCTAACGCAATTTGTAAAACGAGGCCGGATTAACTCCGTGTTCGTGCGTAATCTCCTGAACATTTTTTCCCACCACAAATACCTTAAGAACCTTGCTTATCTCGTTTATCTTTCATAATACACTGGTCAATTTGTAGGATTTCCAAATCAGGATGCTTTAATGCAAGTACCCTTTATCTATTTGAGTATTATATACCTGCCTATTCCTTTTTGTCTCGTTTTGAGGGTTAGGGTTAACACACTCCAAAATTTGTACATTTGTGTGTGAATTAAACTAAGGCAAAGGAAGTGACGCATGACTAAACACTCAGATAATAAACAGAAACATTGGGAAATATTTCAATCTCTTTTCAAACAGGTAGAGATTCCTGCAAAAACCATCCTATTGCAGGAAGGAAAAATTTCCAAAACGATGTACTTCATCGAAAAGGGTTGTTTGCGTACTTGGGTAAATAATGATGGTAAGGAAATTACTACGCATTTTTTTTTTGAAGGAGATAGTGTTTCTTCGATTGAGAGTTTCCGAACCCAACAGCCAAGTTTATATAGCATCGAAAGCATTGAACCCTGTGTTTTACAAGTCCTTTCCCAGAAAGATTTTCAATCGGTTGTTGAAAATTCACCCCAATTACAAAAACAATTTGAAGAGCATCTTTTTAAGCGATTGTTCGAAACCCAACAGCTTGCCTTTTCCTTTCTCAAAAACAACCCTCAAAAACGCTACGAAGCATTGATTGCGCAATATCCGCACATTGTACAGCGCATACCCCAACACTACATTGCCTCTTATTTGGGGATTACTTCCGTTTCCCTAAGCCGCATCCGAAATAGAAGATAACACGTATTTATTAACAATTGTTATCGCTCCAAACCTTATTCTGTTCTCAACTTTGCATTGTAATTAAACAATAAAAAATGAGGACCGTAATTGTATTTAATCATCCATACGAAGGAAGTTTCTGCAATGCCATTTTGAATGCAGTAACCAAAGGACTTCAAAAAAATGGTCACGAAGTGGATGTGATCAATCTTGACAAAGACCAGTTTGATCCAAGAATGACATCCGCAGATTTGAAAGCATTTGTGGCACATAGCGCAGTTGACCCGCAAGTTATCAGCTATCAGGCACGAATTAAAACTGCTGACCACCTCATTTTTATTTTCCCGATTTGGTGGGATATAATGCCTGCCACAACCAAAGGGTTTATTGACCGAGTGTTATCGCCTGGATTGGCCTATGACCATCATCCGAGAGGTTTCGGTCTAGTTCCGCTTTTACATCATTTAAAAAGCGTCACAGTTATTACTACGATGAATAAGCCAGGGATAGTGTATTCACTTCTGATGGGCAATTTAATCAAGAAAGTTATGATAAAAAGTGTTTTCAAAACGATGGGCTATCGAAATGTAGCTTGGATAAGCTATACATCAGTAAAAAGAGTAAAGCACGAAAAACGTCTGAAATGGCTGGTTCAGCTCGAAAATAAGTTCTCAAAATTTCATTAATCAAATCAATGCTATGTTATGAAGCCAAATAGAAATTATGTCACACCTTTTATCTCACTTTTATTTGTAGTAGTCGGCCTTTCGGGACTATTGATGTTTTTCCATTTATTTGAGGGATATACCGAGGTAGTGCACGAAGTGCTCGGCTTGTTCTTTACAATCAGTGCTGTTTTCCATATTTTACTCAATTGGAAAGCGCTGAAAATTCATTTTAAAAAAGCTGTGTTTTTGCCAGCATTGTTTGGCGTAATAATGATTACTTCTCTACTTGTTGTAATGGAAAGGCTATATCCGCCTGTGGATCTTCAAATAATGAATAGAATTATAAAAGCGCCTGTGCGTGATGCTTTTCAAGCATTAAATATCAACTATGAAGAAGCCAATATTAAATTAAAAGCAAAAGGTATTGCAATAGAAAATGCACAGTCTTTGGAAGATTTATGGAAGATGAATAATGCCGATGCTGAAGTAATCATAGACTTGCTCTTGGAATAGTTTGTGTATGTCAGGCGGTAACATTCAATTGAGCCCTACGCGAAAGTTTTTTGAGCTTTGTACGAAAACTATGCCTTTGTCCATTCGATAGCTTTGTGGTGTATTCATTCAAAATAAAAAATTATGATTATCGTTATGACTGGAGCGACCTCAGGTATAGGTGCTGAGGCTTTGAAAAATATAGCCCAATCACCAGACAACAAAATATACGTAGGTGCTCGTGGAAAAGGCCGGGAAGTGCCTGATGGTGTAAAAGTTTTACCATTAGAGCTTTCCTCTTTAAACAGCGTTCGTGAATTCGTAGATGTTGTAAAACAAGAATTAGGGGGAAAGAAAATTGATGTTTTAATATTGAATGCAGCCATTCGTGCTACTGATCCATCAGAGCTTAGTGAAGACAGATTTCAGTTAACATTTGCTACCAATCATTTAGCACACTATCTATTGGCGAGATTATTGTGGCCGCAAATGGATGATGAGGGCCGAATTGTTATCACAACCAGTGACACGCACGATCCAGAGATTGTACCATTTGGTCCTAAAAGTCTAAATCCAAGCGAACTGGCCTATCCCAACGAGCATAGTCCTAAGGGTATGCGGTTCTATGCATCGACCAAGCTTTGCAATTTACTCACAGCACGATCATTGGCTGCATTGAGCACAAAGGAAAACAAAAGCCTCGGTATTATGGCATTCAATCCTGGGTTAACCGGAGGAACATCCCTAATGGGCAAACAATCGGTGTGGATGAAGGCATTGGTTACGGTATTGGTACGACCAGTGCTCTCTATAGTGAGTGTATTTGTTCCTTTTTTGTATGTAGGCAAACCTAAAAATGCGGGAAAAATCCTAGCAGCGCTCGCTTTGGGTAAAAAATCACCTCCGGCGAATAAAATGTATGCATCCTTAGTGAGAGGTAAATTGACTTTCCCAACGCCATCTAAATTGGCATTAAATGACGAAGTTAGAGACTTGCTATGGAGAGAAAGTGCAAAAATGGTAAATCTTGATGTATAAATCTTTAAAGAATTATGGATAAAAAGGAAATAGCAACCCATCCATTTGTATTTACTATTGGAACAGACAAGAAAAAAGAGTCGGATCGATTTCTCTCAGAAAGTATCTTGGCTATGCAAATTGCAGGACAATTAACGCTTGAAACGAATAACGAAAAAGTAACGATGAAACCGGGAAACATCCTTTTGGTTCGCAAACATCAATTTGTAAAAGTCACAAAATCGCCATCAGATACGGAGCATCATAAAGCCATCTTACTAACACTCAATGAGGGAGTATTGAGAAACTATAGTCTAGAAAACCGTATTCAAAATACGGAAAAATATAATGGTCCCGAGAATGTGTTGTTTACCGACAATGCTTTTTTGGAGGGTTTTTTCTCTTCCTTACTTCCTTATACAAAGCAAATTATATCTACACCTTCCAGTCTAAATGATACGAAAATAAAAGAAGCCATTCAGCTATTGTTGGTCATAAAGCCTGAACTAAATAGTTTTTTATTTGACTTTTCTGAACCACATAAAATTGATCTAGAGAAGTTTATGTTAGCTAATTTCCAATTTAATGTACCAATTGAGCACTTTGCCAAATTAACCGGAAGAAGCCTGGCTGGATTTAAACGTGATTTTCAGAAAACATTTGATACTTCCCCTCGCCAGTGGTTACAAAGAAAGCGGTTAGAAGAAGCCTATTATCAGATTGAAAAGTACCATAAAAAACCATCCGCTATTTATTTAGATCTCGGATTTGAAAGCTTAGCACATTTCTCAGATTCGTTTAAGAAAATGTTTGGTGTGTTACCATCAAAACTGCAACAAAATGAATAAGGGAAAAAATCCGATAGCATTATCGGCAAAGAAGAGAAAATGGGTATTCCTGTTTTGCGGCTCACTATCGTTAATTTATCTATATACAGCTATGAAACCAACCGACGCAAACATAAGATTTATAAGCAATCCCGAGCTTGGGTGTATTTTGCCCAATAGCCAATGGAAGGGAAATCGCATAGACGAAAAAGGAAGGTTTAGCAATTTAAATCACCCTTATACGCCGACCTATTCCTCTATTTTAAAAATGATGAGTGAAAAAAATCCTCAAAGAAACGCTAAAAAGAATGACACCTTTCAACTACCGTTTATCGAAGATCTTAGTTTTTTAGACAATAAGGAAGACGTTGTGATTTGGTTAGGACACGCTACCTTTTTTATTCGGATCAATGGCATATCACTCATTACTGATCCTGTATTTGCGAATGTGAGTGTCTCCGAAAGAAAAAGCAAACTGCCATTTTCCCCCGATCTTTTGAGAAATTTAGATTATGTATTAATCAGTCACGATCATCGGGATCATTTAGATAAGAAAAGTCTTCTTCTAATCATCGAAAACAACCCAACTGCTGAAATACTCTCAGGACTTCGGATGGATGAATGGTTTAACAAAATGTTGGTTTCGCCAAAAACACAGCTTGCGGGGTGGTATCAACAATATCATACCGATACCTCCAAAGTTAAAATATACTTTTTGCCAGCACGCCATTGGAGTAGCAGAAATTTAACCGATGCCAATCAACATCTTTGGGGAAGCTTTATTATTCAGGATAACGAAAACACTCTATATTTCAGTGGAGATACGGGCTATGACAGTCATTTGAAAGAAGTGGCTACACTTTTTGGGGAAATTGACATTTGTATGATGGGCATAGGAGCTTACAAACCAGAGTGGTTTATGTCGCCCAACCATATTTCACCTTTAGATGCCATAAAAGCAGTAAATGAAATGCAAGTGAAAAATTTTATACCAATGCACTATGGAACGTTTGACCTAAGTGACGAGCCAATCGGCGAACCCATTGAACTCATTAAACAAGAAGAATTAAAAGGAACTTTGAAACCCAATTTAATTGACCTAAAAGTGGGAGAAAACTATTATTTCTAGACAAAAAACAATTATTATATTTTTATTAGAATGCCATTAATACAACTAATTCTATGAAATATTTTGTATGGATAAGTCAGGAGACTCAGTACAATGACTACACTGATGAAATTATTGACTTTTTCTGGAATAACGGTAATGAAGTGTATATCAGTACCAATTACCAAAAAACTAGCTATGAGCAAATCATTCAAAAATGTAATTGTATCGTTTTGTTAGACTTTCGCGATGTTTGTTTTACGAAGATTACTAGCGAATTCATAGACAACGTTTTCATAGGAAATGGCCAAAACAACTATTTGGTCTTTTCAAATAAGGGTGTTTACACAAGTTTGATTCCTTCTCCATATAAAATATTCCATTTCAATACATTAAGTAAGAGAAACCTGTCACATTTTTTTATTTGGTGTAACAGGCTACAGCTTTTTAAGTAGAACTCTATTAATTAGTTGAACATCTAATGAGCAATAAAATCATAGCTTCATTGGGTGATGATTTTTCACTAGACATCAACAACCCCCAAGAGCCGAAGATACTATGTGTCGGGAATAACCCCGACCGTCAAAACATCTATTCCTCCGCTTTGGGATTGTACAATTCAAGGATTGTAAAACTCATCAATAAGAAAGGACAGCTTCAAAGTTCCATTGTCATAGATGAGTTGCCCACAATTTATTTTAGGGGTTTGGATTTTATCAGTACAGCACGTTCCAATCGGATTTCGTCACTTTTTGGCATCCAAGACTATTCGCAGTTAACGAGGGATTACGGCGATAAAGAAAGTAAGGTAATTCAAAATTTGGTCGGTAATATCTTTAGTGGGCAGGTCGTTGGAGAGACAGCAAAAACACTTTCTGAACGGTTTGGAAAGGTCTTGCAGAAACGCCAGAGCATCACCATTAACCGCAATGATAAATCCACATCCATATCCACCCAATTGGACACGCTTATACCTGCATCCAAAATATCTACCTTGACACAGGGAATGTTCGTAGGGTCTGTTTCAGACAACTTCGATGAACGCATCGAGCAGAAAATATTTCATGCTGAAATCGTGGTGGACAACGAAAAAGTTTCTGCCGAAACCAAAGCCTATAAGAAGATACCGCACATATTATCCTTTACCGATGAAAACGGCAACGACAACATGAAGCAGGTCATTGAAGCCAATTACAGGCAGGTCAAAGCGGACGTTATGCAGATTGTCGAAAGCGAAATGGAGCGCATCAAGAATGACCCCGATTTACAGTATTTAGTGCAACAGGAATAATTTTTTTATAAATTTCTTGTGTGATTAAAATATACATCGTAATATTGCGATATAAAGAAAAGGTTATGGGGCTTACCAAATCAGAAATATTTTCGGACGAACAGAATAGGCTGTCTTCGCTATTTAAGGTTTTGGCACATCCGGCAAGGATTGCTATACTTCAATATATCATCAATCAAAAAGCCTGTATTTGTAATGATTTGGTTGAGGAATTAGGTTTGGCGCAGGCAACCATTTCACAGCATTTAAAAGAGTTAAAGAACATCGGTATCATACAGGGAACTATTGAGGGTAAATCCGTTTGCTATTGCATTGATGAAAATATATGGAAAGAAATTCAAGCCGAATTGAACACTTTTTTTAATCAAGAAGTACAAGTAACCAAGTGCTGTACGTAGTGTTTTTTTAGGATATAACATCGTTATATTGCAATATATAGTTTACTTTTTTCATTTTTTTTAAATTCAGTTATTATGAAACTATCAAAAATCAAAGAAATCTTGCCAACATTGGACAATGTTGAATTTCAATTAGAGAGCGGAACATTTGTTCCCGAACATTTCCACGTTACGGAAATAGGGCAAATCACCAAACATTTTATTGATTGCGGTGGTGTAGTCCGTATAGAGAAAGCGGTAAACTTTCAACTGTGGGATGCCAACGACTATGAACACAGGTTAAAACCCACCAAACTATTGAACATTATCAAGTTATCAGAAGAAAAATTGGGAATGGAAGATGCCGAAATCGAAGTAGAATATCAAAGCGAAACGATTGGCAAATTTGACTTGGACTTTAACGGTCAGCATTTCATCCTAAAGAACAAACAGACGGCTTGTTTGGCAAGCGATGCCTGTGGCATTTCTGTCGAGAAGCAAAAAATAAACTTATCAGAACTGAACAGCACTTGTTGTACACCTAATTCGGGATGTTGCTAAAAACTAAAGACCAATCGTAATGTATAAAAATTTAGCTGAAACCATAAACGGGATTATTGACTTCCAAACCGTAAAAGAGGAACGTAAAACCACACTGCAACCGCTGATAGATTTTGTACGGCAAAAAGCAAACAACGGTGAGGATATAAACCTCAATTTTATCTGTACCCATAATTCACGAAGAAGCCATTTAGCACAGGTATGGGCGCAGTTGGCAAGTGCATACTTCAATATCCCGAACGTACATTGTTATTCGGGCGGTACGGAGGAAACGGCACTATTCCCGAAAGTGGCAGAAACATTGATCCATCAAGGCTTTACTATTTTCAAGATAACAGAGACCGATAATCCTGTATATGCCATAAAATACGGGGATAATGCGTTGCCTATTATTGGGTTTTCCAAACAATACGATAGCCCTTTCAACCCTGCATCGGCATTTGTCGCCATTATGACCTGTTCGCAGGCGGACGGTGGATGCCCATTCATTGCCGGAGCGGAAAAGAGAATACCCATCACATTTGAAGACCCCAAGATTTCGGACGGCTCACCCGAACAGGCACAGGTATATGCTGAAAGGAGTTTACAGATAGCGCAGGAGATGTTCTATGTTTTTTCAATGATTAAAAGTTAGCCGATGCAACCAAAACTAAAATTTCTTGACCGTTACCTAACGTTATGGATATTCCTTGCAATGGCGACAGGAATAGGATTAGGGTATTTCTTCCCGAGCATTTCCAATATTACAAATGCTTTATCCGCAGGCACTACCAATATTCCTTTGGCGATAGGGCTTATATTGATGATGTACCCCCCGTTGGCTAAGGTGGATTATTCATTGTTGCCCAAAGCCCTTAAAAACACCAAAGTAATCGGCATATCTTTATTGCTGAATTGGGTTATCGGCACACTATTGATGTTCGGTTTAGCCGTTCTGTTCTTACGGAACGAACCGGATTATATGACAGGTCTGATACTGATTGGCTTGGCAAGGTGTATCGCAATGGTCATCGTATGGAGTGACTTGGCAAAGGGTAATAGAGAATATACGGCATTATTGGTAGCATTGAACAGTATCTTTCAGATATTGACGTACAGCTTCTTTGTTTGGCTGTTCATCAATGTTCTGCCCAATAAATTAGGCTTAGCCGATTTCAACGTAACCGTATCAATGAAAGATGTAACCGAAAGCGTATTGATATACTTAGGTATTCCTTTCTTAGCAGGTTTTATAAGCCGTTACGCACTTGTAAAGTCAAAAGGTATAGAATGGTATAACCGCAAATTCGTTCCCAAAATATCACCCATTACATTATATGCTTTATTGTTTACCATAGTATTGATGTTCAGTCTGAAAGGTGATAAAATATTGGAGTTGCCAATGGATGTAGTAAAAGTAGCTATACCGCTTATCATCTATTTTGTACTGATGTTTTTCGTGAGCTTCTTTATCAGCAAATTCTTAAATGTTCCTTACGACAAAAACGCATCCATCGCATTTACAGCCACAGGAAATAATTTTGAATTGGCAATAGCCGTAGCAATAGCTGTTTTTGGCATTCATTCACCACAGGCATTTGTGGGCGTTATCGGCCCACTTGTGGAAGTTCCGGTATTGATATTATTGGTAAGAGCAAGTTTATGGTTAAAGGGAAAGTATTACACATAGAATAGGTATTTTTAAGGGATGAAACAAGAGTAGATATTTGAAAACTAATTTTTTTTACCTTTGCATAATGAAATATTTATCATTCATATTAGCTTTAATGGTGTTGGTGTTATCAACAGCACCTTGCTTTGTGGAAGATAAATGCCTTGACCTCGCACAACAAACAACAGACAGTCAAGAACAAGACAATGATGATTGCGGTATGGATTGTTGCTCCCCTTTTTCTAAATGTAATACCTGTACGGGGTTTGTAATAACGTCATTTTATTTTTCAATTGCTAACTCTTTCCAATTACCTGAAAAGAAATTAGGAGTAATAACTACGTCACCTATTTCTGACTTCCCCTATTCTATTTGGCATCCACCACAAATCGCTTAATGTATAGTGCTTCGGCACAAGTTAGTTAGTAACGATGCTTTGCATCGTAATTGTTTATTTCTTCACATTAAGCATCATTTTTACAATGAAAAAAATACTCATTGTGTCATTTTTCATGGCACTAAACCTTTGTGTATATGCACAAAATACATTAACCGCTGTCGTAAAAAGCAGTGGAAAGAAAGAACCTTTAATTGGCGTAACGGCATCTATAAAAGGCACTTCAATTGGAGCAACATCTAACGAGAACGGACAAATTACATTATTCAATATTCCTAATGGATTACAGGAAATACATTTTAGTTATATAGGCTTCAATGAACGTATTGATACATTAGAATTTCCATTAAAGGACACCAGTGTTATTGAAATCCTACTCAAAGAAAGTTCAGAGGAGTTAGACGAAATTGTCATATCCTCTACCAGAAGCACGAGAAGCATACAAAATATTCCTACCCGTATTGAATTTATCGGAGGTGAAGAATTGGACGAAAAAGGAAATATGAAAGCAGGGGATATTCGTATGCTTTTGAGCGAGAGTACAGGTATTCATGTCCAAACTACCTCACCCACAAGTGCCAATGCAAGTATTCGTATTCAAGGACTTGACGGGCGATATACGCAAATTTTAAAAGACGGTTTCCCGATTTATTCCGGTGCTTCAAGTGGGTTAGGTTTGTTGCAAATTCCACCGCTTGACTTAAAGCAGGTTGAAGTTATTAAGGGTTCAACATCTACGCTGTACGGTGGTGGAGCAATAGCAGGCTTGGTAAACTTAATTTCCAAGACACCAACGGAAGAAAGGGATTTGCGTTTTCATTTAAACGGAACATCGGGCAGAGGATTGGACATCAACGGTTTTTACGGACAAAAGTTTAATAAAATCGGAACAACAATATTCGCTTCGCACAACCGAAACGTAGCTTACGACCCTGCACAAATCGGACTTTCTGCCATTCCCCAATTTGAAAGGTATGTATTGAACCCCAAGTTATTTGTTTACTTCAATGATAAAACTAAAATGAACTTTGGCATCAACGCCACCATTGAAAACCGTTTGGGTGGCGACATGCTTTATATAAAGGGCAAAGCGGACAACACACACCAGTTTTTCGAGGAAAACAAAACACAGCGTTATTCCACACAATTTGTTTTTGACCATACAGTAAATGAAAACAGTTTTGTCCAAGTCAAAAACAGCGTAAGTTATTTTAACCGTAATACAGCTATTCCCAATTACGAGTTTGAGGGAACGCAAACAGCCACTTTTACGGAAGCGAGCTATACCCACAGCAAAGAAAAGTCTGAATGGATAACAGGTGTTAATATTTGGACGGATAACTTCAAAGAAAAACAAATTACCTCATTTCCGTTAAGGGATTACAATCAAACGACATTCGGGGCTTTCGTTCAAAATTCTTTTAGGGCTACGGACTGGTTTCAATTGGAAACAGGTTTAAGAACGGATTACGTGGTGGATTACGGGGCTGTTTTTCTACCAAGAGTATCGGCATTGTTCCATATTGCAAACGGATTGACTTCACGCATCGGGGGTGGATTTGGGTATAAAACACCAACCATTTTTACCGAAGAAAGCGAACGCATACAATATCAAAACGTTATGCCTATTGATGATAATACCAATAAATTAGAAAAGAGCTACGGTGCAAATGCAGACATCAATTACCGCACGAATATGGGCGATGACTGGACGTTCAGCATCAACCATTTATTCTTTTACACCTATTTAGACAATCCATTGTTGCTTCAAAATATGGCAACAAATACTTATCAGTTTATCAATTCATCGGGTTACATCCATACCAAGGGAACAGAAACCAATGTGAAAATCGGCTATGATGATTTGAAACTATTTTTGGGCTACACATTTACCGATACCCGATTGCTGGAAAACGGAACAAGTACCGAAAATCCATTGACCCCAAAACACCGTGTTAATTCCGTACTGATGTACGAAATAGAGGATAAATGGAAGATTGGTTTGGAAGCCTATTATTTCAGCCCTCAAAAGTTGAATGACGGTACAACTGGAAAGGACTATTGGATGTGTGGCTTTATGGCTGAAAAGATTTGGGAACGGTTCTCTTTGTATATCAACTTTGAAAACTTCCTTGATACAAGGCAGACACGTTTTGACAACATCTATACAGGCACAATAACCAACCCTGTTTTTAGAGACATCTATGCACCGTTGGACGGATTTGTAATTAATGGTGGAATAAAATTTAAACTTTAAAATATGAACAAAACCATATTCAATATTACCAAAATGGATTGCCCCAGTGAGGAGCAATTAATCCGTATGAAATTGCAGGATTTTGATACGGTAAAGTCATTGGAATTTGATATTCCAAACAGAAAGCTGAACGTTTATCATAAAGGAAACCCAGAGCCGATTTTATCGGCTTTGGAAACTTTGAACCTAAATACAACGTTGATTTCAACCGAAGCAAGCAGTACAGTTATTGAAACGGATACAAGCAATAGACAACGGAGGCTACTTTGGATGGTACTGGTTATCAACTTCGTTTTCTTTGGAGTGGAAATGTTGTTCGGTATTTTTTCCAACTCAATGGGATTGGTAGCGGATAGCTTGGATATGCTTGCCGATAGTATCGTCTACGCTTTGGCTCTGTTTGCTGTAGGGGGTACGGTCGCAAGAAAAAACAACATAGCCAAATTTGCAGGGTACTTCCAAATCTTGTTGGCTGTTATCGGTTTTGTGGAAGTAATAAGACGTTTTTTAGGTTTTGAAAAGATGCCCGATTTTCAAACGATGATTATCGTTTCAGTTATGGCACTAATGGCAAATGTGCTTTGTCTTTACCTGTTACAAAAGAACAAAAGTAAGGAAGCCCACATGCAGGCAAGTATGATTTTCACATCGAACGATGTCATTATCAATTCGGGCGTTATCGTTGCAGGTCTCTTGGTTCATTGGCTTAATTCAAGCTACCCCGATTTGATTATCGGAGCAATTGTATTTGTAATTGTGGCAAGAGGGGCATATAGGATATTGAAGTTAGTAGAATAAGTCGTTATATTTTCAAGTGATAAGCAAGCTGTTTTAGAAATGCCCTTTTTCCGGCCAATTTTTTATTGTGGTTGGCGAAAAAGGGTATTTTGTAAATCCTGGAAAAGTGGATAGGTGGTTTTGCTCAGATAAGCAAAAAAATCTTAAAAATCACATAAAAAACCAATCTAATTTGTAACTTTGTTGCGTTGAAAAATTATAGAATACATATAGGCATTTTGACATTGTTCTGTTTGGTTTTCTTTATGATGCCAAGTCAGAGCTATGCCTGTTCCAAAAATTCAACAAAGACCGAGCAGTCTTCCTGCTCAAAGGAGAAATCCAAAAAATCAGAACATAAAAAAGGTTGC
>Ga0182746_1000629_pt1 | contig 43866 bp, 29 predicted proteins | sample eDN3rd30CBELigOP_FD_128881 | JGI IMG/M metagenome (GOLD analysis project Ga0182746, IMG submission 128881) | Enriched Organic Plus compost microbial communities from Emeryville, California, USA - eDNA 3rd pass 30_C BE-Lig OP (version 2) (version 2) ...
GCGTGAACTCGCGCGGGGACAGTCCCCCGGACTGTCCCTACTGCCGCGCTCAGACATGCACGCCCTTGCTTCCCCGCCGACCGCGCCAACTCCGGCGGCTCCGAATGCGCCCCGAGAGCGGGCCGCCCCACCACACCGGCCAAGGACTACGGCGGTGATGAGCGACGATCGCCAGATGGGATACGGCGAGGTTCCATCCAATTCGACAAAACGACCGCACTGAAATCCATTGATCTGCATGCCTAACGGTGCAGGTCTTGCGCGGTACGCCGGGGCCGTGTTAGGGACCAAAACCCCGACATGAATCACGCCCCGCCTCTAGGGCCTGTTCAATGCTTGCTGACCAGCGGCCCCGCCAGCCAGCTCTCGGCCAGATCCACGTCGCGCAGCAATACCGTGAACACGTCGTCGTCGATCAGGTGGGCGTCGCGCAGCCGATGCAGCTCGGTGCGTTGCGCATAGATGGCCGCCATGCGCAGGTCGCGCTCGAAGTTGCGATGCAGGTTGGCTCGCGCGGCAATTTCGGTCGTATCGCTCTCGGCATCGATGCGATTGCGATAGACCTTCGCCAGGTCGGCGCCGACTTCGGCCAGTACGGCCAGGGATTCCTCGTTCAGCCCCTGGCGCATCCGCATCTGCGCCTGTTCCAGGCCGTCGAGCGCCGCGTGCGCCAGCCGCAGCCGCGCCGCGCGCTCTTCTTTGTCTTTCATGGTCTCGGCAGGCGTAGGAACCTTGGGCAGTACCAGGGGAAGCAGCGTGCTCCCCACCAAGAGCGAACAAAGGATGACGCCCGTGGCGAGGAAGATCAGCAGGTCGCGGCCGGGAAACGGCGTGCCGGCCGAGATTTCCAGCGGTACGGTCAGCACGCCGGCCATCGTGATCGAGCCGCGCACCCCGGACAGCGAGGTCACCAGCAGCACCCAGGCATTGACGGGGCGCACGGGCGACCCTTGCAGCAGCATCCGGAAGCTCTTCAGATGGTAGGTCACCCAGACCCACAGGAAGCGCAAGGCGATCAGCACCAGCGTGATCGCCGCCACGTAGACGAACAGGTGCCACACCGGGACGTTGCCGGCCGCCTGCGCATCGACCTGCGCAAGGCCGACCACGCTGGGCAACTGCAGCCCCAGCAGGATGAAGGTCATGCCATTGAATACGAACTCGAGCATGGACCACACGCTGTTGCTCTGCAGGCGCATGGCCGAGGATCCCTGCCCCGAATCGGTGTAGGTCATGGCGATGCCCGCGGCCACGGCCGAGAGGATGCCCGAGACCCCGAAATGCTCGGCCACGAGGTAGGCCGCAAATGGCGTCAACAGCAACAGGACGACCTGGATGGCGGGTTCGTCGTCGGTCCATTGCGCCACCAGCTTGCGCCCCAGGCTCAGCACCCAGGCCAGGGCCGCGCCCACCGCCAGCCCGCCGACGGCGATGATGACGAAGCTCAGGCTCGCCTGCCACAGCGAGAACGACCCGGTAAGCACCGCGGCGATGGCGAACTTGAACGCCACCAGGCCCGATGCGTCATTCATCAGGCTCTCGCCTTCCAGCACATGCTGCAATTTGGGCGGCAAGCGGTTCTTGCCGACGATGGCCGATACCGCCACCGCGTCGGTCGGCGACAGCACCGCGCCCAGGGCGAACGCCACCGGCAGGGAAATGGCGGGGATCAGCCAGTGGATGAAATACCCCACGCCGACCACTGTAAAGAGCACCAGTCCCAGGGCAAGCGCCAGGATCGGGCCGCGCAGCTGATACAGCTGGCGCTTGGGGATCCGCCAGCCGTCCACGAAGAGCAAGGGCGGAATGAAGAGCAGCAGGAACAGCTCGGGATCGAACCTCACCTTCAGGCCGAAGGCCGGTGCCGCAAGCAGCGCGCCGATCGCGATCTGGAACAGGGGCAGCGGCAGCCGGACCGGCGAAAGCCTGGACAGCACCCCCGACATCGCCACGGCCAGCAGCAGGACGAGTACGGTGAAGACGATTTGCATGGGCTTCCGCGCCTCGGATTCGTCCTATTGGCGGCCCAGGAGACCGGCCTGATAGGCAGCCACGAATTCTCCGAAATCGCCTGTCTGCACCCGCTCCAGCTCATGTTGCTCGGCCAGCGACTCGGCGGCCAGGCGCCGGAACTGCGCGAGCTGCTCGCCGGTGCAGGGCTGGCTGCGGAAATGCTCGGCATGGCCGCGGCTCAGTTCCCGCATGAACGCCTGGAAGGTCATCCCGCTCGTGCGCAAGGATTCCAGCACGCGTGCCGAAGGCGTGAGCTCCGGCGCCTCGATCTTGGCCCGCTGCGGCGCGATCGAGGCGGAATAACCGGTCTCGCCATGGACGCGATCGAGCAGCCCGGCGCAATCGGCGATTCGATCGAGCAGCTCCGTCGCCCACGCGCGCAAGGCGATTTCCTTGCCGTCGCGATTCAACTTCAGGCCCGGCTGGCGCCCCCGCTTGACCACGGTCAGGAAATTGTCGGCGCTGCGCGAGCAATGCCCGCCCTCGGCGAACAGCGGACTGTCTTCCAGGGTGCAATACAGCAGGAACGCGTCGAGGAAGCGGCTGGTGGTCTCGTCTATGCCCACCGGCTGGAAGGGGTCGATGTCCATGCAGCGCACTTCGACATACTGCACGCCCCGCTCGGCAAGCGCCCGCAACGGCCGCTCGCCGCTGCGGGCCACGCGCTTGGGCCGGATGCTCGAATAGTATTCGTTCTCGATCTGCAGGATGTTGGTGTTGAGCTGCACCCACTGCCCGTCGCGCACGGTGCCGATCTTCTCGTACTCCGGCCACGGCGTGCTGACCGCCTCGTACAGACGCGCCACATAGGTCGACAAATCGTTGTAGCACGGCTTGAGCCCGGCCTGCGCCTTGTTCTGGTACCCCAGGTCGCTCATGCGCAGGCTGGTGGCGTACGGCAGGTATAGCGTGCTGTCGTCCAGGCGTTCGAGCTGGTGCGCGCGCCCCTGGAGGAAATCCACCGATAGCGCGGGCGACGCGCCGAACAGATACATCAGCAGCCAGCTGTAGCGGTTGAAGTTGCGGATCAGCGCCACGTACTTGGCCGACTGCCGGTCCTTGGAGGACATGCCCGCCGGCTCGCCGGGATCGGCCAGCAGCGGCCAGAAGTCCTCGGCGAACGAGAAGTTGTAGTGAATGCCGGCGATGCACTGCATGGCCTTGCCATAGCGATAGGCCAGGCCGCGCCGATACACGTGCTTGAGCATGCCGATGTTGGACGATCCGAACCATGCGATCGGTATGTCCTTTTCGGGCGGCAGCCCACAGGGCATGGACTGGTTCCACAGCATTTCGCGATCGAGCTCGCTGTAGACGAAACGGTGGATGTCCCGCAGCTCGCCGAGCAGCGATTCATGGCCGGCATGAGTAGCCGTGATCAGCTCGATCAAGGCTTCGGAGTAATCGGTGGTGATGCTGGAATGCGTCAGTGCGGCACCGAGGCCGGCGGGATGCGGCGTCATCGCCAGATGCCCTTCGGCGTCGACCCGCAGGCTTTCTTTTTCTATGCCATGTAGTCGGCGCGCCAGCACCGCGCGGTGCGCGGGCTGGTCGAGCAACGCCAGGCGGCTGTCTAACAGATCACTCACGGATATCCTTGAATTCGCGCGGCGGCGCTACGGCGCGCGCCGGTATGGGCGTGTTTATATCCCAATTGCGGCCCACGCGCCTACGCCGCAAGGCGGCACATTATAGGTGGCGGTCCGTCCGGGCCCGGAATTCCCTTACATGACCTCGTTCAATTCGGCATGGCTCGCCGTACAGCATACCTCGCCGCGCCCCGGCCTTACGCGAGGGACATGACCGCGGGCCGAGTCTGGGCCACAATCGGGCTTTCCACCCGCCCGGATCGCGCCCATGCCATCCTCCCCGTTCACTCCCAATCCCGTCCGCGGCAGCCGCGCCATGGCAGTCGCCCCCCATGCGCTCGCCTCGCAAAGCGCGCTGGCGGTCATGCGCGAAGGCGGCAACGCGGTCGAGGCGATGATCGCGGCCGCCGCCACCATCGCCGTCGTCTATCCCCACATGAACAGCATGGGCGGCGACGGTTTCTGGCTGGTGAGCCGCCCCGGGCACCCGCCCCTGGCGCTTGAAGCCTGCGGCGCCGCCGCGGCGGCGGCCGATATCGGCGCCTATCGCACCCGCGGGCTCGAGGCGATCCCGTTCCGCGGCGGCCTGGCGGCCAACACCGTCGCCGGCACCGTTTCCGGCTGGGACGCCGCCTACGCCTGGTCGCGCGAAAACCTCGGCGGACGCCTGCCGCTGCAACGGCTGCTGGGCGACGCGATCGACTATGCGCGGCGCGGCATGCCTGTCACGACCAGCCAGGCGGCATGCACTTCGACCAAGCGGGAGGACCTGCTGGCCGTCCCCGGCTTTGCCGAAACGTTCCTGGTCGACGGCCAGGCGCCCGCGCCGGGCGCCCTCTTCCGCCAGCCGAGGCTGGCCGTCACGCTGGAGCAGCTCGCGCGGGCGGGCCTGGACGACTTCTACCGCGGCGACCTCGCGCAAGTCCTGGCGCGCGACCTGGCCACGGCGGGCAGCCCCCTGACAGCGTCCGACCTGGCCGCGCACCGGCCAGTGTGGAAAAAAGCCCTGGTACTGGAACACTCCCGCGGCAAGGTCTACAACGTCCCACCGCCCACCCAGGGCCTGGTGTCTCTGCTGATCCTGGGCCAGCTCGATCGCCTGCTGGAAGAGGTAGCCGACCCCACGGGCGCCGACTACGTCCACCTCTGCACCGAAGCAACCAAGCTCGCATTCGGCATCCGCGACGCCCACATCACCGACCCCGCGCACATGGACGTCGATCCGCAATCGCTGCTGGATGCCGGGCGGCTCGATGCAATGGCCGCCAAGATCTCGAGGGACCGCGCCGCGCCCTGGGGCAAGGGCAAGGGGCCGGCCGACACGGTGTGGATGGGTGCCGTCGACGCGCATGGCGTTGCGGTCAGCTTCATCCAGAGCATCTACCACGAATTCGGCAGCGGCGTGGTGCTGGCCGAATCGGGCATCAACTGGCAGAACCGGGGGTGCAGCTTTTCGCTCGACCCTGGCAGCCGCAACCCGCTCATGCCTGGCCGCAAGCCCTTCCACACCCTGAACCCGGCCATGGCTCATCTAGACGACGGCCGCACGCTGGTCTACGGCAACATGGGGGGCGACGGCCAGCCGCAATCGCAAAGCGCGGTATTCACCCGCATCGTGCAATTCGGCATGAATCCCCAGGCGGCGGTGGATGCGCCGCGCTGGCTCCTGGGCCGCACCTGGGGCCAGACCTCCGATACGCTCAAGCTCGAGTCGCGCTTCGCGCCAGGGGTGGCCGACGCGCTGCGCGGCCGTGGCCACGAGGTGGAGATCCTGCGTCCGTATGACGAAACCATGGGACATGCCGGCGCGATCCTGCGGCATCCGGACGGTACGCTCGAGGGCGGCGCGGATCCACGCAGCGACGGCGCCGTGGCGGCCTGGTAGCCCGATTACCAAACGACAAGATTCCACGTAAAACCTTACACAGCCGGGGCGCAAAGCCGACTAGATTGAAAGGCGTGGCGTTTTCGTTACCAAGGAGTACGCAATGAAAAAGCTCGTCTTGGCTATCGGTCTGGCCGGTTGTTGCGCCGCCGCATACGCCCAGCAGGCCCCCACGCGGGAACAGGCCACCCAGGCCTTGCAGAACGCGATGCATCGGGAAATCCAGTCGATGAACAACCAACAGGGGTTCGATGGCCCGGCCGCCACCAACATGGCGCGCTCGCTAGAGGTCAAGTCCCTGGACAACTGCACGCCCGCAAGCCAGAGCGTGACCTGCGATGTCACCACCAGCGCCGATGTGAAGGGCAACCGGCGCGAGGGCAAGCACCGCTACGAGTTCTATCAGCAGGGAGGCCGTTGGGAGGCCCGGCTGCCGGCATCGTGACGCGCCGGCCGGCTGGCAAGGCGCCAGCCGGCCGCCTGCCTCAGTCCTTGCCGCGTCCCGCCAGCAAGGCGTTGAGCAGGATGGCGCCGAAAGTGGCGGTACCTATCCCGCCCAGCGCGAAGCCGCCGAAATGCAGCGTGAAGTCGCCCGCGCCCAGGACCAGCGTGACCGCGGCCACGATCAGGTTGCGATTGTCGGAGAAATCGACCCGGTTTTCGACCCAGATGCGGGCCCCCGCTATCGCGATCAACCCGAACACCACGATCGACACGCCACCCAGCACCGCCGCCGGGATGGTCAGGATGACCGCGCCGAATTTCGGTGAAAAGCCCAGCAGGATGGCGATCAGCGCGGCAATGACGAACACCAGCGTCGAATAGATGCGGGTGACCGCCATGACGCCGATGTTCTCGGCATAGGTGGTCAGCCCGGTTCCGCCGACGCTGCCCGACAGCATGGTGGCCAGCCCGTCTCCGACGAAGGCGCGGCCGACGTAGCGGTCGAGGTTGTAGCCGGTCATGGCGCTTACCGCCTTGATGTGGCCAAGGTTCTCGGCCACCAGGATCACCGCCACCGGGGCGATCAGCACCATCGCATCCAGCTTGAAGACGGGCGCCGTGAAGCTGGGCAGCCCGAACCACGCGGCCTGCGCGACCGGCGCGAAGTCGATGGGCTTGCCCAGGCCCATGCCGTTGGTCAGTACGGCATACACCGCGTAGGCAAGCAGCAGGCCGACCAGGATCAAGAGGCGCTGCAACATGCCACGCGTGAACACCGCAACACCGCCCACGCACAGCACGGTCGCCAGGGCCATCCACCCGTCGAAGCCATTGGCCGAGACGCCCTTGACCGCGATCGGCGCCAGGTTCAGGCCGATCACGGCCACCACGGCGCCCGTGACCACCGGCGGCATGAGCCGCTCGATCCACCCCGTTCCCGCCGCCATCACCACCAGCCCGATCAGGGCGTAGAGCACGCCGCAGGCGATGATGCCGCCCAGCGCCACGGCAATATTGCCGTTCAGGCCGGATCCGCCGTATCCGGTCACGGCGATGACGAGGCCGATGAAGGCGAAGCTCGAACCCAGGTAGCTCGGCACCCTGCCTCCCACCACCAGGAAAAAGAGCAGCGTGCCGATGCCCGACATGAAAATCGCCAGGTTCGGATCGAAGCCCATCAGGAGAGGAGCAAGCACCGTGGACCCGAACATGGCGACCACGTGCTGCACGCCCATGGCCAGCATCGGCGGCCAGGGCAGTCGTTCGTCGGGCGCGATGACCCGCCCCTGCTGCAAGCTGCCGGCCTGCTCGCGCCAGGCCGGAAAATAGGAACCCGCCATAGATACACTCCCTCGCATTATTTGATTTTGCCCACGTGAAGCAGCGCAAGTTTAGAGGTTCCGCCCGCGTGGCGGGTGGTCTTGCGCCAACGGCGGCAAAAACGGGGAGCGAGCCGGGAAGGCGGGGCGGACCGCCTCAGGCGTACATCAGGGCGACAGGAAAAGCGGCCAGGGCTTCGGACACGCGGACGGCGCCGCCCTCGACGCTGCAATCGGGGCCGCCGAGCGCATTGCGCAGCGCGTCGCCCACCGCCAATCCGGACACGTCGATCGCGGTATCTCCCCAGGCCTGAGGCGGCACGTGGGGAACCGGCGAAGAGCCCGAAGCCGCCAGCACAAGCGCCGCGGCGCAATGCGGTGCCACCACCAGCGCAATGCGGTCCTGGTAGCGGCGGACGTAGGCCAGCACGGCCCCCTCGGCATCGCCGCGGACCGCGAGCGGCAGATAGTCGCCGCGGCGGAAAAGCTCGGGATCGCGCCGGCGCAGCGCCAATACGCGGCGAATCAACTCGAACTTGATGCAGCCGTCGCGCCAGCGGGCGATCAGGTCGGCATTGTCAGCGGCGCCCCGCAGCGCGGCGCGCCGACGCTCGTAGTCCACCGGCCGCCGGTTGTCGGGATCGACCAGGCTGAAGTCCCAGAATTCCGTGCCTTGGTACAGGTCGGGCACGCCCGGCGTGGTCAGGCGCAACAGGGCCTGGACCAGGCTGTTCAAGGCGCCGGCCGCGCCCGCGCGCGCGACGAAGGCCGACAGCTCCAGCAGCGTGCGGCCGTTGCGCCGCGGATCGAGCACGGCGCGCAGGAAGGCCTCGCAGGCCTGTTCGTACTCGTCGGCGGGCGTTACCCAGCTCGAACGCAGCTTGGCTTCGCGCAGCGACTTGGTTTGCCATTCGGCCACCCGCTCCGCCAGCGACGCGACGCCCGCCTCGTCGCCGATGAACAGGTCGAGCGGCCAGACGCCGAACAGCGTCTGATACAGCATGTATTCGTCCGCCGCTGCAGGACGCGGCCCTTCCTTGGCCTTGAGCGCCTCGTGCCGGCGCATCCACACCTCGACCTGCCGCTGCCATTCATCGCCAAGCTCGCTGAGCACCGCCAGACGCGCCCGGGTGTCTTCGCCGCGCTTGTGATCGTGCGTGGCAGTCGCCAGCATGGCGTCGGGCAGTCGGGCGGCGCGTGCCAGCACCTTGCGGTGGAAACCCTCGAGGTCCAGCGAGAACATGCCAGGATCGCCGCCGACCTCGTTGCGCGACAACAACCGTCCATAGCGATAGAAACCCGTGTCCTCCACCGACTTGGCCGCCAACGGGGCAGTCAGTTGCTGGAAGCGGCGTATCGCCTCCCGGCGCCACGTCCGCAGCGCCGGCGTGGTGGCCGGATCCGGCGCATGTCCCAGCCATTGCGCGAGCAGCTCCAGCAGTCCGAGATCGGCCCGCCTGAGCGCCTGGCGTGCGCCTTTGCAGGCAATGCTCATGGCCACCTCGTCGGCGGCGAGCGGCGAGGTTCCGCCCACATAGGTGCGGTAGACGGGAAAATGCACCAGCAGCTCGGTCAGTACCCTTCTGATGGCGGGTGGCCCCCAGTCGCGCGTGCCGAGGTCGGCACGCGCAATCCGGTGCAGGACGCACACGAGCGCGTCGCACTCGCCGGCGAAATTCTGCGCCACGAGCTTGCGCCGCACTTCCAGGACGAGAGAACGGAATCCCCGCGACTCGCCCGAGACGGATTGCCACAGGCTCGTCAGGCGCGGCTCGCCCTGCGGGTCGTGCAGCAAGGCGCCCACTTCGTTCATGAAGTCGTAGCCCGTGGTGCCATGCACACGCCATGAGGCCGGCAAGTGTTCGTCCGCGGCAAGTATCTTCTCGACCACGATGTACGGCACGTCGCGCGGGCAGCCCGCAGGCCGTTGCGGATTGAGGGCGGTCAGGTTCTCGCGCAGATAGCGGCAATATCCCTCCGGGTCGGCCAGCCCGTCGATGTGATCCACGCGGATGCCGTCGATCAGGCCCTCGGCATACAAGCGGAACGGCAGGCGGTGGATGGCTTCGCGGGTGTCGTCCCGCTCGACCCGCACGCCGATCAGGTCGCTGATCTCGAAGAACCGCCGCCAATTGATTTCCTCGGCTGCGGTGCGCCACCAGGCAAGCCGGTAATGCTGGCGCTCGAGCAGCGCGTGCAGGCGCGCCCGGCCCTGCAGTTGCGATGCGTCGTAGGCATCCGGCGGCTGGGCGGCGATCTCGTCCGAGAATTCGGGCGCCACCGGAAAGCGCGCGTCAAAGTATGCAATGACGTACTCGCCCGTCTCGTCGTCGCGCTGCAGAGACAACTGGCCGGCCGCGAGCACCTGGCCGTACTGGTCGCCCAGAAACGGCGCCAGCACCTTGCCGCACAGCGCCGCGTCGGCGGGTTCCCAATCGATGTCGAAGAACTCGGCATAGGGGCTGCGGCGCCCCAGCCGCAGCACACTCCACCACCAGGCGTTGTGGGGGCTCACGCCCATGTGGTTGGGCACCACGTCGATGATCAGTCCCATGCCATGCGCGCGCAGCCGCTCCACCAGGCGGCGCAACCCCTCTTCGCCGCCCAGCTCGGGGCTCACCGTCTCGTAGTCCACGGTGTCGTAGCCGTGCATGGACCCTGGCCGCGCGCGGGTGATCGGCGAGGCATAGATGTGACTGACGCCGAGGGCGTCGAAGTAATCGACCTGCTCGATGGCGGCCTCGAAGGGGAAGCCGGCGTGGAACTGCAATCGCGCGGTGGCGCGCGGCACACCCGGCGCCACGGCGGCGGAAGGAGCGCTCCGCCGCGATGCGGCGGGCCGGGTCATGCCGCCCCCCTGGCCCGCGTCAGCGCGGCCACGCGCTCGGCCACCTCGGGCTGCGCGAACATGGACTCCACGGATACCGGCATCCGCCGCCGCCAGTTCGGATGGGCGTCGATGGTGCCCGGCAGGTTGGGCTGGTCTTCCAGCGCCAGCATGTCTTCCAGCGGCACCAGCAGCAAGGGTGCGGGGGTCGCGGCCACGAAGCCGAGCACCGCCGCCACGGGCGCCTGCTCGGGAACCGGCTCCTCTGCTCCGACCAGTCCGGCGCGGTGGAGGTCCTGCCACAACCGCGACCGGTCCAGGGTGCGCTCGGCCATCTGCGAGTCGCCGCTGCTGCCTTCGGCCAACAGGCCCAGCCGCTCGCGCCAATGGATGTCCGTGCCGCGCCACCACCCGGCCACCGTCGGCAGGTCGTGCGTGGTGGTGGTGGCGAGCGCATGCGAAGACCAGTCCGCCGGCAGCCGGAACGGCGCGCCGGGCCAATCGCCTTCGCGCGTGAACCACAGCACGTCCATGCCGAGCATGCCTGCCTCCTCGATCTGCGCATTGAAGCCCTCGGGAACCGTGCCCAGGTTCTCGCCGACGACGATGGCGCGATAACGCCACGACTCCAGCGCGATCAGGCGCATCATGTCCTCGAACGGATAGCTCACGTACGCCCCTTCGGCCGGGGACGCGCCCTCGGGCACCAGCCACATCCGCGACAGCCCCAGCGCGTGGTCGATGCGCACCCCGCCGGCGTGCGCCAGGCTCGCGCGCAGCAGTTCGATGAAGGCGCGATAGCCCCGGGCCCGCAGCGCGCGCGGCGAGAAAGCCGTCAGCCCCCAGGCCTGGCCCTTGGGGTTGAAGACGTCGGGAGGAGCACCTGGCGACAGCCTCGAGAGTACTTCCTCCTGCCGCGTCCAGGCATGGCTGCCCGAGGGATCCGTCCCGACGGCCAGATCGGAGATCAGGCCTATGGGCATGCCGGCGGCCCGCGCCGCGGACTGGGCGCCCGCCAAGCCGCGCGCCGCCAGCCACTGGAGGAACAGATGAAAGCGCACTTCGCGCTCGTGGTGCCGGGCGAACCGCTCCACGTCGGGACTGTCCGGCGACCGGAATGCCGCGGGCCAGTGGCGCCATCCGGCGCGGTCGCCGGTCTCGGCCACTCGCCAGGCATGGACGGCCTCGAAACGCGCATGCGCCTGCAGCGATGGCCCGCCCTCGCGCTCGAACGCCAGAAAATCCTCGTAGGCCCGGGCATCCACATTGCGCGGGAAGTCGTCGAACAAGGCGTGCAATATCGCGAGCTTGGCCCGGCCGGCGGCGGGCCAGTCGACCAGGTCCAGGTCGGCCAGGCGGGCCAGTTCGTCGCCCAGCCCCTTGGCGGCCACGGCGGCCAGCGCGTGTGCGCCGAAGACTGCGGCCGGATCGACGTACAACACGTTCAGGAACAACCGGCTCGACGGCGCGTAGGGACTGTAGCGGGTCGGGTCGGCGCTGAACATCGCATGCATCGGGCTGACGGCCACCGCGGCTGCGCCTTGCGCCGCGGCTTGCTCGGCAAGCCGCTGCAGGGCCGTGAAATCGCCGAAACCCGCTCCCGCCGCTGCGGCCTCGCGCCGCAGGCTGTAGAGCTGCGCCCCCAGCGCCCAGATCCGTCCATGCTCGCGGTGCAGCGCGTCGCCGGCCGCAAAGCACCGCCGCGGCGCGACCGCCACCGTGCAGGTGGCGCCACCGATCAGCAAAGTGTGATAGCCGGGCCGCGCGATGCCGGGCAGCGTCAGGACACCGGCATGTCCGCGGCGAGCCACCCCGTCGCAACCGGCGCCGTCCTCGAACACCAGGCGAAAGGGCATTTCCGGCTCGGCACCGGGCCATGGCAGCTCGATGGCCTCGCCTTGCAACGCCGTCTTCAGGGCGGGCGTCTCCTCGTTCCCGGGCCCCGTAAGAAAGGCGAGGCTTGCCGAGATCTGGGCCGGCGTGTCGGCTTCCAGGCCGAACTCGGTCAGCATGGTACGCAACACGTCGGGCGCCACGGCGTGGTGCCGCCCCATGGCGTCTTTCCAATGCACCGCGATGCCGGCGGCGCCGGCCAAGCGTTCGAGGTCGTGATCGGGCGAGCTCATGGCGTTCCTGCCTCCATCCATGCGACCGTGCATGCCGGGTCCAGCCAGCCCTCCCGCAAGCGGCGTGCCGCGTCCGGCCGGCTCTCGAACAGCAGGCCGGCCGAGTCGGCCGGAGCGGTGGCTGCCACCGCCTGTTCGCCGAAATTGGCATGGATCGCCAGTGTCCGGCCGTCGCCCAGGCTCCAGCGCGCCTCCACGGCCTGCGGCCCCAGCGCGCGCGCCCCGATCGCGCGCGCGGCATCCAGGTGCGGCATGAGGGCCTCGCGCCGGCAGCGCAACAACGCCTGGTAATAAGCATGCCAATCGCCCTCGGCCTCGAACAATCCCTCGCGGGACGCCTCGAAGGTGGACGCTTCGTTGGGATCGGGGATCTCCGCGCCCGTACCGTCCGCGAAGGCTTCGAAACTGGCGAACTCCTTGCGCCGCCCTTCCCTGACCGCCTGCGCCAGCTCCGGACCGTGGCTGGTGAAATACAGGAACGGCGTTTCCACGCCGTACTCCTCGCCCATGAAAATCAACGGTATTTGCGGCGACAGCAGGACCAGCGCGATCGCCGCCCTCAACGCCTGCGTCCGTCCGCGCACGCGAGCCAATGTTCGGAGGCGTTCGCCCAGCGCGCGATTGCCGATCTGGTCATGGTTCTGCAGGAACAGCACGAAACTGGTGGGCGGCAGGTGGGCCGACGGCTTGCCGCGCGGCTTGCCATCGCGATGGGCCGACGGCTCGCCCTGGTAGACGAATCCTTCCGCGAGGCACCGCGCCAGCAACGCCGCCGGCTGGTCGTCGTAGTCGCGGTAATAGCCCTGGTTCTCGTCGGTCAGCAGCCGGTGCAGCACGTGATGGCCATCGTCGTTCCACTGGGCGTCGAACTCGTGCTCGAGCAGCGACACGGCGTTGCCGTCATGCTCGATCACCAGGTGCACCTGCCGCTGCCGGTCTATGGCCTGGCGCACATCGCTCGCCATTTCCTCCAGCCAATCCTGCTCGGAAATCGCATGCACGGCATCCAGGCGCAAGCCGTCGAAGCGGAATTCGTGCAACCAGTACATGGCATTGCCGGTAAAGAATTCACGCACCGGCCTGCGCCGGAAATCTATGGCCGGCCCCCACGGCGTCTGTACATCCTCGCGGAAAAAGGACGGGGCATAGGCGTGCAGGTAATTGCCGTCGGGGCCGAAATGGTTGTAGACCACGTCCAGGAATACCATCAGGCCCAGGCCATGGGCATCGTCGATCAAGGCCTTGAGCGCTTCGGGGCTGCCATAGGCGCGATCCGGCGCATAGGGCAGCACGCCGTCGTAGCCCCAATTCCTCCCTCCCGGGAAATCGGCGATGGGCATGAGCTCGACCGCGGTAATGCCCAGCTTGGCAAGCCGCGGCAATTGCGCGCGCACTCCCTCGAAGCCACCCAGCGCGCCGGCGTGCAGCTCGTAAATGACCGCCTCGCTCCACGGCCGTCCCCGCCAGCGGGTATGCCGCCAACGGTAGGCGGATGGGTCGACCACCACGCTGGCATCGTGTACATCGCCGTCCTGCATGCGCGAGGCGGGGTCGGGAACGGACAGGCCGTCTTCGAAGCAATAGCGATAGCGGGTGCCGGCGCCGCACACGGCTTCGGCCTCGAACCAGCCTTCCTTCTTGGCCTGCATGGGTATCCGGGTGGCGTCGGCGCGACCCGGCTCCAGCTCCACGTATGCCTCCTTCCGGCCCGGCGCCCACAGCCTGAAACGGGTACGGTCCGGCCGGAGCAGGCGGGCACCGAATTTATCGGGAAGGTTTTTTTTCATCGCCGGGCCGTCCCAAGATGAAAAACGCCCCCCCGGGGGGCAGCGACCCCACGAAGTGGGCGGAGCGTGGGGGCGATTCCTCATCGCCGGGCCGTCCCAAGATGAAAAACGCCCCCCCGGGGGGCAGCGACCCCACGAAGTGGGCGGAGCGTGGGGGCTATTCCCCATCGCCGGGCCGTCCCAAGATAAAAAACGCCCCCCCGGGGGGCAGCGACCCCACGAAGTGGGCGGAGCGTGAGAGGGTAATTTTTCATGGTGCGTCCATCCTGCATCCCAGCAATACCGCGCTGCGGGGCTCGAGCTCGATCGATTGCCGGGTCAAATCCGCTTCGGGCAAATCGGGCCGCGCACTATCGATCAGCATGCGCCAGCGCATGGTCGAAGGCGGCAACGCGAAGGCAACGGCGTGCCCGTTGCCATTGATCATGAGCAGCGTTGCCTCGATCGTCTCGTTCTGCCGCACCGCCCGGCGCAGTACCAGGGTGCGGCGGTGCGGATCGTTCCAGGCGTCGTCCCAGATATGTTCCCCGTGCTCGTCGAACCAGGCGATCTCGGGCAGGTCTTCGGCGACGAAATGATTGTTCACCATGAAACGCTCATGGCGCAGGGAGGGGTAATCGTGGCGCAGCGCGGCCAGCCGCGACACGAACGCGGCCATCGCCCTGCCCGCTTCCGATTCGGCCAGCCGCCAGTCCAGCCACGACACTTCGTTGTCCTGGCAATAGGCGTTGTTGTTGCCGAGCTGGGTGCGGCCGAACTCGTCGCCGCCCAGCAGCATCGGCGTGCCGTGCGAACAGAATAGGGTCAGCAGCATGGCGCGGGCCACGGCCGCGCGGGTGGCGAGGACCGCCGGATCGGACGTCGGCCCCTCCACGCCCCAGTTGCTGCTGTAGTTCTCGTTGTGCCCGTCGCGGCCCTCTTCGCCGTTGGCCTCGTTGTGCTTGTGCGCGTAGCTGACCAGGTCCGCCAGCGTGAAACCGTCGTGCGCGGTGACGAAGTTCACCGAAGCCCAGGTCTTGCGGTGGCGCCGGTTGAAAAGATCGCCCGAGCCGGCCAGCCGGGTGGCCAGATCGGGCCGCTGCCCTTCGTCGCCACGCCAGAACCGGCGCACCGCGTCGCGGAAGCGGTCGTTCCATTCGGCGAATCCCGGTGGATGGTGCCCTACGTGATAGCCGTCGGGCCCGATGTCCCAGGGTTCGGAAATCAGCTTCAGCCGCGACAGCACCGGGTCCTGCAGCAAGGCATCGAAGAACCCCGCACCCGGGTCGAACCCGCCCTCCTCCCGTCCCAGCGTCACCCCAAGGTCGAACCGGAAGCCATCCACGTGGAACGCATTGGCCCAGTAGCGCAGGGAGTCCATGACCATCTGCAGCACGCGCGGATGCGACAGGTTGAGGGTGTTGCCGCAGCCGGTGTCGTTGATGTAGTGGCGTTCGTCGCCGGGCACCAGGCGGTAATAGCTGGCGTTGTCGAGGCCGCGCCAGGACAAGGTGGGTCCTGTTTCGCTGGCTTCGCACGTATGGTTGTAGACCACGTCGAGAATGACCTCTATGCCGGCGGCGTGGAGGTTCCGGACCGCCACGCGGATCTCGTCGAGGTTGTTTCGGGACAGGTAGGAGGCCTCGGGCGCGAAGAAGCCCAGGGTGCTGTAGCCCCAATAGTTGCGCAGGCCGCGTTCGACCAGGAAGCGGTCGTTGACGTGCGCGTGGATGGGCAGCAGTTCGATGGACGTCACGCCCAGCGCCAGCAGATGATCGATGAGCTTGCGGTCCGTGAGGGCCTGGAAGGTACCGCGCTCGATGGGCCGCAGATCCTCGCGCAGCATGGACAGGCCGCGCACGTGGGCCTCATAGATCATGGTCTGGCCCCACGGCCATTCGGGCCGCTGGTCGCCGTGCCAGTCGAAGGCGTCGTCCACCACGACGCACTTGGGCATCGCGGCCGCGCTGTCGCGGCGATCCATGCCCCGGTCTTCTCCCCGATAGCCGTTCAAGGCATCGGTCCAGCGCAGCGTCCCTATAAGCTTGCGCGCATAGGGATCCAGCAGCAGCTTGTGGGGGTTGAAGCGGTGCCCGTGCTGTGGCTCGTAAGGGCCGAAGGCGCGGTAGCCATAGACCAGGCCCGGGCCCGCGCGCGGAAGGTAGCCGTGCCAGACCTCGTTGGTGCATTCGGGCAGCGGCATGCGCTGGAGTTCCTTGCGTCCCGACTCGTCGAACAGACACAGCTCGATCCGGGTGGCGTTCGCCGAGAACACCGCGAAATTCACTCCCATTCCGTCGCACTGCGCCCCGAGCGGAAACGGCCGGCCGGGCAGCAATCGATCGGCGATCGTCTGCATGCGCTACTCCTGTGGCTCGAGCAGCAAGGTCGCCAGCGGAGGCAGCGTCAGCGCAAGCGCATGCGGCAGGCCGTGGGAAGCCTCGTGGCGGGCCTCGACGCCACCGCCGTTGCCCATGCCGGAGCCGCCATAGTCGGCCGCGTCGGTATTGACGATCTCCCTCCAGCGTCCGCCGCGCGGAACGCCCAGCAGGTATTCATGGCGCGGCACGGGAGTCATGTTGCAGACCGCGAGCACGTGGCGATCGCCGTCGCTGCGCAGGTAGGCGAAAACGCTGTTGCGATCGTCGTCGCCGACGATCCACCGGAAGCCCGCGGAATCGGCGTCGAGCCTGTGCAGCGCGGAAACGGCGGCATACGCATGGTTCAGGTCCCGGACCAGGCGCTGCATCCCGGCGTGCAGCGGATCGGCCAGCGCGTCCCAATCGAGCTGCGCGTCGTGGTTCCACTCCCGCTCTTGCGCGATCTCCCCGCCCATGAAAAGCAGCTTCTTGCCCGGGTGACTCCACATGAAGCCGAAGTAGGCGCGCAGATTGGCGAAGCGCTGCCAGCGGTCGCCGGGCATCTTGCCGATCAGCGAGCCCTTGCCGTGCACCACTTCGTCGTGCGAGAGCGGCAGCATGAACTTCTCGGAATAGGCATAGACCATGCCGAAAGTCATGTCGTGATGATGATAGTGCCGGAACAAGGGATCATCGTGCATGTACCGCAAGGTATCGTGCATCCACCCCATGTTCCACTTGTAGTGGAACCCCAGCCCGCCTTCGCCCACCGGCGTGGTCACGCCGGGCCAGGCGGTCGATTCTTCGGCGATCATCATCGCGTCCGGCACATGGCGGCGCACCTGCTCGTTCAGTTCGCGCAGGAAGGAAATGGCTTCGAGGTTCTCGCGTCCCCCGTAGTAATTCGGTATCCATTCCCCTTCGCGGCGGCTGTAGTCCCGATACAGCATCGAGGCGACCGCATCCACCCGCAAGCCGTCCACGTGATAGCGCCTCAACCAGGCAAGTCCGCTGGCCCGCACGAAATTGCGGACCTCGTTGCGGCCCAGGTTGTAGATGTAGGTGTTCCAATCCTGGTGGAAGCCTTCGCGCGGATCCTCGTATTCGTACAACGCCGTGCCGTCGAAGCGGGCAAGCCCGTAGACGTCGGAGGGAAAATGCGCGGGCACCCAGTCCAGGATCACGCCCAGCCCCGCGCCGTGGCAGCGGTCGACGAACGCGGCGAAATCCCGCGGCGAACCGTAGCGCGCGGTCGGTGCGAACAGCCCCAGTGGCTGGTAGCCCCAGGATCCGCCGAACGGGTGTTCCATGATGGGCATGAGCTCGAGATGGGTAAACCCCATCTCCCGCGCATACGGGATCAGCCGGTCGGCCAGTTCCTGCCAGTTCCAGTTTCCGCCGTCGTCGCGCCGCAGCCACGAGCCGACATGCACCTCGTAGACCGAGATGGGGGCGTCGGGGGCGTGGCGCGCGGCGCGGCCGGCCATCCAGGCCTGGTCGGTCCAGCCGAACGGCTCGGGATCGGCTACTACCGAAGCCGAGGCCGGCGCCAGCTCGGCCTGGCGCGCATAGGGATCGGCCTTTTGCGGCAGCAGCCTGCCGTCGGCGCCGATCAGCTCGTACTTGTAGGCCTCGCCATGCGTGAGCCGGGGCACGAACAGCTCCCAGACTCCCGCCGCATAGCGCAGCCGCATGGGATGGCGCCGGCCGTCCCAGGCGTTGAAGTTGCCCACCACCGACACTCGCCGGGCATTGGGCGCCCAGACCGCGAAGCGCACGCCCGGCACGCCCTCGATTTCGGCGCAATGGCCGCCCAGGCAGTCGTCCACGGCCTCGTGGGCGCCCTGCGCGATCAGGGCGAGGTCTTCCTCACCCAGTATGAGCCCGAACGCGTAGGGATCCTCGGTTTCCTGGAAAGAGCCCGGCCATTGGATGCGCAGCCGATATCCGGTCCGGGTGGGAAGGAAGCCGGCGTCGGCGCATCCCTCGAACACGCCGTCGCGCAAGGGTTGCAGGGCCAGCACGCCGCCCGTGTCCGACACCGCCTCGACGGTCACCGCGCCGGGCAGAAACGCCCGTATGCAGATTCCATCGCCCTTGCGGTGCGGCCCCAGCACGGCGAAAGGGTCGGCATGCCGGCCGGCCGCCAGGGCGTCTATATCCGCGGGGCCGATCCCGCTGTCATGGCTGTCCGTCAATGTTCTCTTCCTTCCGGATCGCCGGTTCGATGCGTGTGGCCAGCGCCACCAGTCCGCGCAGCGGCACGCCTATCCAGGCGGGGCGGTTGGCGGCTTCGTAGCTCACTTCGTAGGCCGCCTTGTCGATGAGGAACAGCAACAGCAGTGCCTCTTCTTCGTCCATGTCCATCCACGGCTGGGGCGCGGCCGCGGCGACTTCACGGTACGCGGCGAGGAAGGCTTGCGAAGCTTCGGTGCGAAACCGCTCGAGCAAGGTATCGCGACGCTGCGCCACGGTGTCGATGGACGGGCCGGCGATGGGACTGGGCCCCGTCGCCGGCGTGCTCGCGTCCGGCGCCCGCGCGGCCACGGCGGCGGCGTAGTCGAACGAGCGAAGCAGGCCCGCGACGTCGCGCATGGGGTGGCTCTTGCGGCGTCGTTCGTCCATGGTGCGCGCCGGTTCGCCCTCGAAGTCGATGATGTAGGCATCGTTCTGCGCCACCAGGACCTGGCCGAGATGGAAGTCGCCGTGCACGCGGGTCAACCGGGCGTTCTTCACCCCGTGCCCGATGCGTTCGATGGCGGCTTCGAGCGCGTCGCGGTTGTCGAGCAGCAGCGCCACCTCGGCCGACAGCTCGCCCCAGTCGCGGCGCGCGGCCAATATGGCCAGGGCGCGGTCCAGGCTCTGCCGGGTATCGTCGATCCAGCGCGCCCGATCCTCGGCGGTGGCATCGGCCGGCGCGAAAGCCGGATTGTCGGAAGGCAGGGCCAGCGCGGCATGCAGCTCCCCGAGGCGCCGGCCGATGGCGGCGGCGAGCGTGGCGTAACCGCGCAATTCCTGCCCGTAGTCTTCCACGCTCTCGTCGGTCAGCGCAGCGTCGTCCAGGGTACGGTGCAGATATTCCAGGGTCCAGTTCCAGGCGTCGCCCTGGTTGCCCACGTACTGCTGCACCAGGATCAGCGTATGCGGGGTGCCGTCTTCGTCGACCCTGACCACCTCGCCCAGCAGCGCGGCGGTATTTTGGAAACCCAGCCGCGTCAAATGGCGCGTCATCTCGCTCTCGGGATGGATGCCCGCGGTCACCCGCCGCACGATCTTGAGCACGGCATCGGTGCCCATCACGAGGGAGCTGTTCGATTGCTCGGCCGACAGCCATTGGATGGGCGTTTCGGCATTGACCACCACCGCATCCAGCCCGGGCTCGGGAATGAACCGTATCCGCGCACCCGTGCCGCTGTCGCCGGCGGTCCGGGCTTCCAGCTCGATGGCGTTGCGAAGGCTGTCGAATATCGCGATGGCAAAGCTCTGCAGGCTGAAGGCGTCGGTGACCATGCCGACCATCGGACCGCGCCGCACGCGCGCCAGGGCCAGCTGCTGCTGCAGCTGCGGCAGCGTCTCTTCCCAGATCAGCCCCAGCGGCACCACGTAGCGCTCGCGGCGTTCGCCCAGGTCGGCTTCGATTTCCGTCAGGTAGAGCTCATCGGTGGCCGGCAGCCTGACGCCGTAGACAACGTGCCCCGAAACAATGCGTTCGTTCTTCGAAGCGAACCAGCGCCGCAGCGACAGGTACTCGGGCAGGACCGCCTGCTCCAGCGTCCGCCGGGATTCGGAGGTCAGCTCATAGCCAGTCCTGCCTCGCAGGACCAGGGTACGGAACTCGCGCAACTGGTCGGCGGTCGCCAGGTGCCAGTTCGGCGGCGCGGCCGACGTGCTCAATTCGAACCAGTAGAAGCCGTAAGGGGGCAGCGTCAGCAAATACGTCAGGCGACCGATGGCGGGAAACGAAGTCCCCCCCATCAGTTCCACCGGGACCCTTCCGTCGAACTCCGCCAGGTCGAGCTCCACTGCCTGCGGCGTATGCGAGAGGTTGGCCACGCAGAGGATGGTGGTCTCTTCATACTCGCGAAGGTAGGCCAGGATCTTCCGGTTGCCGGGATAGAGGAAACGCAGGGTCCCACGGCCGAACACCCGGTATTGCCGGCGCTTGCCGAGCATGCGGCGCATCCAGTTCAGCAACGAGTGGGCATCGCCCGACTGGGCCTCGACGTTGACCGCCTCGTAGCCGTAGAGATTGCCCATCAACGGCGGCAGCACCAGACGCTCGGGATCGGCGCGCGAAAAGCCGCCGTTGCGGTCGGGCGACCATTGCATGGGCGTGCGCACGCCGTCGCGGTCGCCCAGGTGGATGTTGTCCCCCATGCCGATCTCATCGCCGTAGTAGATGACCGGCGTGCCGGGCATGGTGAGCAGCAGGCTGTTCATCAGCTCGATGCGGCGGCGGTCGCGCTCCATCAGCGGCGCCAGGCGGCGGCGTATGCCGAGGTTGAGCCGCGCCCGCCGGTCCGCGGCATAGACCTCCCACAGGTAATCGCGTTCGCTGCTGGTCACCATCTCCAGCGTCAGCTCGTCGTGATTGCGCAGGAATATCGCCCACTGGCAGTTGGCCGGGATGTCGGGCGTCTGCTGCATGATGTCGGTGATCGGGAAACGGTCCTCCCGGGCGATGGCCATGTACATGCGCGGCATCAGCGGGAAATGGAAGGACATGTGGCATTCGTCGCCCTGCCCGAAATACTCCTGGGCATCCTCGGGCCACTGGTTCGCCTCGGCCAGCAGCATGCGGCCGTCGTAGGACGCGTCAAGGTCCTGCCGTATGCGCTTGAGGATGGCGTGGGTCTCCGGCAGGTTCTCGTTGTTGGTGCCCTCGCGTTCGACCAGGTAGGGGACGGCGTCCAGCCGCAGCCCGTCCACGCCCAGGTCGAGCCAGAAGTGCATGACGCTCAGGATGGCCTTGAGCACGCGGGGATTGTCGTAGTTGAGGTCGGGCTGGTGCGAGTAGAACCGGTGCCAGAAATAGGCCCCCGCCACCGGATCCCAGGTCCAGTTCGACTTCTCGGTGTCGAGGAAGATGATGCGCGTGCCGGCATAGGCCTGATCGTTGTCCGACCAGACGTAGAAATTGCGCGCCGCCGAGCCGGGCTTGGCATGCCGCGCGCGCTGGAACCAGGGGTGCTGGTCCGAGGTGTGGTTGACCACGAGTTCGGTGATCACCCGCATGCCGCGTTCGTGCGCCGCGGCGATGAACCTCCGCACGTCGGCCATCTCGCCGTAGTCGGGATGCACGCCGCGGTACTCGGCGATGTCATAGCCGTCGTCGCGGCGCGGCGAGGGATAGAACGGCAGCAGCCAGATGGTGTCCACGCCCAGCTCGGCGATGTAGTCGAGCTTGGCCAGCAGGCCGGGGAAATCGCCGATGCCGTCGTTGTTGGCGTCGAAGAACGATTTCAGGTGCAGCTGGTAGATCACCGCGTCCTTGTACCAGAGCGGATCGCCCCGGTTGACCGCATTCACCGATGTCTCGCGCTTGCTGTTCATGCGTCCTCGCTGCCGATAGGTCCCTAGAACCGCCGGGAGATCCGCCATATCGCGTACGGACCGTGGGGTTCGAGGCGGACGTATTGCATCTTTCCCCGCCAGTCGAAGCGATAGCCGTGCAACAGGTCCTCGGCATGCAGGGTGCCGTTGTCCGGCAGGCCGAACTCCCACAGCGGCAGTTCGATATGGGCCCCCTGCCCGGCATGGGGGTCCAGGCTCACCACCACCAGGACCACGTTGTCGCGCTCCGGCGTGGCCTTGGTATAGGCCAGCACCCGGTCATTATCGGTATTGAGAAAGCGTATGCCTGTATGGATATGCAACGCGGGGTTGTCGCGCCGGATGCGATTGAGCATGCCGATCTCGGCCACGATATTGCCGGGACGGTTCCAGTCCCAGGCCCGGATCTCGTACTTCTCCGAATCCAGGTATTCCTCCTTGCCTGGGACCGGCGCCGCCTCGCACAGCTCGAACCCGTTGTACATGCCCCAGGAACCGGACATGGTTGCCGCCAGCGCCGCCCGGATGAGAAACCCCGGACGGCCGGACGAATGCAGGTAGCGCGGATTGATGTCGGGAGTATTGACGAAGAAATTGGGACGGAAGAAATCGGAAACCGGCGGCCGAGAAATTTCGTCGAGGTACGCGGCCAGTTCCCACTTGCTCTCGCGCCAGGTGAAATAGGTATACGACTGCGAGAAACCCAGCTTGGCGAGCCGGTACATCATCTTGGGCCGGGTGAACGCTTCCGACAGGAACACCACGTCGGGATGCCGGGCATGCACCTGCGCGATCAGCCATTCCCAGAAGGGCAGCGGCTTGGTATGGGGATTGTCGACGCGGAAGATCCGCACGCCCTCGTTCGCCCAGAACAGCACCACGTCCAGCAGCGCCAGCCAGAGCCCGGAGGCGGCGTCGCGGCCGCCCGGCCCGCGGGCATAGAAATCGACGTTGACGATGTCCTCGTATTTCTTGGGCGGGTTTTCGGCATAGCGCAGCGAGCCGTCCGCGCGCCAGGCGAACCATTCCGGGTGCTCGGTCAGCCAGGGATGGTCGGGCGAACACTGGATGGCGAAATCGAGCGCGATCTCCAGTCCGTGCCGGGCCGCAGCCTCGACCAGCCGGCGGAAATCGTCCAGCGTGCCCAGTTCCGGATGGATGGCATCGTGGCCGCCCTCCTGCGCGCCGATGGCATAAGGACTGCCCGGATCGTCGGGGCCCGCCACCAGGCTGTTGTTGCGCCCCTTCCTGTTCTTGCGCCCGATGGGATGGATGGGCGGGAAGTACAGCACGTCGAATCCCATGTCGCGGATGGCCGGCAACCTGGCCGCCACGTCGGCGAAGGTCCCGTGCCGGCGCGCATCGCCGCTCTGCGAACGGGGAAAGAGTTCGTACCAGCTCGCGAACTGCGCGGCGCGCCGCTCTACCCGGACCGGAAACTCGGGCGAGCGGGAGGCAAACTCCCTCGGATCCAGCGCCTGCATCAGCTCGGCGGCCTGTGCGGAGCGTATCCATTCCAGGCAGGCGTCGGCGGCCAGGCCGGGCAGGCGCTGCGCGGCCTCGTCGGCGCGGGCGCGCACGTCCTCGTCGGCGTGCGTGCCGCGCGCCGCCAGGACCTTCATGATCCAGGCCCTGACTTCCTCGACCTCGAGGCCCACATCCAGGCCCGCCTCGATCTTCTTGCGCAACTCGTCGAGATAAGTGGAAAACGTGTCGCGCCAGGCCTCGATCGCGTAGCAGCCCATGCCCACTCGTTCGGGACGGCACACTGCTTCCCATCTGTCGTTGTCCACGTGCCTCATCGGGATGCGCGTCCACGCGTCCTCGTCCGCCGCCCGCCACAACAGGTGCGCGGCCAGCTTGTCGTGGCCATCCATGAATATGTCGGCCTGCACGCGCAAGGCTTCGCCGGGCGTGCGCTTGACGGCGAAACGGCCGCCTTCGATCACCGGGGCGACGGCCTCGATCGACACCCGTGGCGCGGCCATGGCCGCCGTCAGCGAACGGCGCCGCGGCGGCCCCCCGAGGACTGGCGGCGCGGGCCCGAGCTCCACGATCGCGGCGGCCCCCGGCTCGAGGCACGCGGGCACGCCGGCATGCAGCGCATCGACGGCATCTTCCCGCACCCGCACGGCGCGCTGCACGCGATCTGGCAGCCGGGCTTGAATGGCGTCCCAGTCGACCGCCGTGGAAGCCAGCAAGTCGGGATTGAAAAGCAGCAGATGATTGCGCCAGCCGCGCGGCCCTCGCGCCCTGCGCAGCAACGCGGCCACGATGGCATCGGTTCCGCCCAGCGGCAACAGCTCCACGCCGGCGGCGGGCACGCCGGCCAGCCAGCGATTGGCGGCCCGGATGTCGGCGCTCAGGTCCAGCTGGTCGTGGGGCGCGCCGTCCAGGCCGTATCGCTCGAATCCCATGGGAGCCAGCCAGCCCGACCCCGTCGATACGGCGGCCCACAGCGCCCGTGTCGCGGCCCGGCGGCGAACCTCGACGTCCGGTACGCCGACGCCGGTCGCGCCGGGCCCGTATGGATCCGCGGGAAAAGCCAGTACGTCGGCGGCTTGGTCCAGCGCGTGCCGCTCGTCCATGAGCCAGGCGCTGTGGAAGTCCCACCAGGCAAGGGAAGAAAAGACGTGCGAGAACCCCAGGCCGCGCAGGCCCCGGACCGCTTCGCGCGACAGCCCCGGTGTCCAGGCCAGCAGGTCCAGGTCCTGTTCACCGTCGCGCAGCGGGGCGAGCCGCTCGCGCAGCTTGTCGGGCGGCACGTCCCGCAGCCCGCGCAACAAGAGACCGCTCACGCCCCACTTGCGCCAGGCCGGCGCCCGTGCGCTCCAGTCGACCGCTTCCTCTCCGCCATGCGGCGCGGCAGGCGCCAATACGCGCGGATCCAGCGCATGCCCGGCACCACCCTGGCCGGAAGAGATGGCGGTCCCCGCCTCGCCCACGTGGCAGTCCAGGTAAAGCGCCAGGCGGCGACGCGAGGCGGCGCGCACCAATGCGGAGCACGCTGCCTCGACATCGACGACGCGCGCGTCCGTCAACACCTGTCCGAACCCCAAAGCGGCCGCGGTCTCCAGAAGGCCGCGCCACGCCGCGGCCAATTGCCCCGCCTCGTCGAGCACGGGGCCCAGGACCGCGGCACGCGCCTGATAGATCCGGAGCGGACTCCGTCGCGCCGCCGCCATCAGGCCCGTTTCCGTACTGCCGTCGCGGCCGGGATGCTGGCCGTCTCGGGCCGGCGTGCAACCATGGGCGCGCCGACCGGCGCAACCGGAGCGAGCATGCGATACAGCTCGACATACTGGGCGGCGGAAGCTTCCCAGCCGAAATGCGTGGTCATGCCGTTCTTCTGCAAGGCCGACCATTTCTGTGGCTGCGCGAATACGTCCAGCGCCCGCTCCACTGCCTTCTGCATGTCGTCCGGCGTGTCGCCATCGAACAAGATGCCGGTGGCCGAGCCGACCTCCGCGCCCGGCTCGGGCGACAGGCCGACGATGCTGTCGGCCAGCCCGCCCACGCGGGAAGCGATCGGCACGGTCCCGTACAGCATCGAGTACAGGGGCGTCAGGCCGAAAGGCTCGAAGCGGCTGCCGTGCAGCAGCATGTCCGCGCCCGCATGAAGCAGGTGTCCGCGCCGCTCGTCGTAACCGATGTGCACGCCCAGATTGCGCGGATAGCGCTCGGCCACGGCTCGCAGCGCCTCTTCGATCGCTCGTTCGCCGCAGCCGAGCACGGCGATCTGCAGCCGCGGATGCGCGGCCAGCAGCCGGGGAAAGACCTCTACCGCCAGGTCCGCCATTTTCTGCGAGGTCAGGCGGCTGCCCATTGCCAGCAGCGGCGCCTCGGGATCGGTCGGCAAGCCGAAGGCCTGTTGCATCTCGAGCTTGTTGCGCACCTTGCCGCGCATGTCGAGCGCCGAGAAATGCTCGGGCAGGAAAGGATCGGTGCTCGGGTCCCAGACCTCGGTATCGATGCCGTTGGGAATCGCGTGCAATTCGTGGGCACGCTCGCGCAACACGCCGTCCAGCCCGTGGCCGAACTCGGGCGTCAGGATTTCGCGCGCGTAGGTGGCGCTTACGGTGGTAAGCCGATCCGCATAGCGCAGCCCCGCCTTCATGAAATTGAGGTGGCCCCAGAACTCGGCCCCCTCGCTGCCCCGATAGGCGGGCGGGATCCCAAGCTCGTCGGCCAGGTGCAGCGGAAAGTTGCCCTGGAATGCCAGGTTATGGATGGTCAGCACGGTTTTGGGGCGCTTGACGCCCGCAGCGTGCAGGTACAGCGGCGTCAGGCCGGCATGCCAGTCGTGCGCATGCACCACGTGCGGTACGCGTATGGGTGTCTCGCCAACCGAAATCCGCTTTGCTGCCTGGGCCAGCGCGGCAAAGCGGATTCCGTTGTCGGGAAACTCCTTCCCGTTCGCGTCCAGGTAAGGATTGCCGGGGCGCACGTACAGGCGATCGTTGCGCAACAGCAGGACGGGGATCTCGGTATCGGCCACCCACCCGGCCCATACGGTGGCATCGCCGCCGGCCAACCCCGGCAGCTCGGCCACTTCCTCGAGATCGCAGGCCGCATCCATCGCGCTTTCGTAGGCGGGCATGAACACGGTGGCATCCACATGCGCGTCGCGCAGGGCGCGCGCCAAGCCGCTCACCGCGTCACCCAATCCCCCGGTTTTCGCAAGTGGCAAAGCTTCTGACGTTACTAGCATGACTCTCGGCAGCAAGATTTTTCTCCGGCAAAAGACGCTTCCCCATGGGCAGCGGGGTGAGTGAGAATCAAGGGTGTTCAATACGCGGGGGATCATTCTTTCGCATCGCCGAGGAGCTCAGGCCGCCGGCGGAGGAGATTTCATCCTCGCCGATAAAAATTACCGCCATGAGTAAGATGTACACGTCCGGCGGGCCGATTCCCCGGGATTTGTATCCCTTGCAGCGACTAGGGCAATATGCATGCCATAGTGCGTCAGGCTGTTGGCAGCGAGCGCCAAGTTTGTAACGACTTCCTTCCCGGACTCGCCGGCGGAAGTCTTTGATCACGAAGAGAAATCATGAGCCCAACCGACGCTTACAAACCCAGCGAATCCGTGCTGGCCTTGGCCGGCAAGCTATTCGACATGGCACGGGAGGGGCAGACGGAGCAGCTGGCCGCCTACCTGCAGGCAGGCGCTCCCGCCGACCTTACCAATGACAAGGGCGACAGTCTCATCATGCTGGCGGCCTACTACGGCCATGTGGACACGGTTAAGAAGCTGCTGCAGCACGGTGCCGACCCCAACCGGGTCAACGACCGCGGCCAGAGCCCCCTGGCCGGGGCGGTGTTCAAGGGCAGCGACGAAGTCGTGCGTACGCTGCTGGAAGGCGGCGCCGATCCCGAACTGGGCACGCCTTCGGCGCGCGATACCGCGCGCATGTTCGGCCGGACCGGGCTGCTCGGCGACGCCTGAGGCGCGGCGTCAGGCAGCCTGGCGGCGGGCGGTGCGCCCCCACTGCCACAGCAGCGGCACGAGCACCGCGGCCACGGCGGGGTACAGCAGCCAATTGATCGTTTCCCAGCCGGCGGCATTGAGCAGCTTGCCCGAGGAGAACGAAGCCAGCGCCACCGACCCGAACACCAGGAAGTCGTTCAGGGCCTGCACCTTGGTTCGTTCCTCGGGCCGGTAGCAGTCGGTGACCATCGCGGTCGCGCCGATGAAACCGAGATTCCACCCCACGCCGAGGAAGACCAGCGACAGCCAGAAATGCGCCACGGTCAGCCCCGCCAGCGCGATCGTGCCCGAGACCGCCATCAACAGGAGTCCCGCCATGGTGACGCGCTCCTTGCCATAGCGCGTGATCAGCCTGCCGGTGAAGAAACTCGGCGCATACATCGCCAGCACGTGCCACTGGATGCCCATCGCAGCCTCACCCACCGTGTGCCCGCAAGCCACCATCGCGATCGGCGCGGCGGTCATCACGAAGCTCATCATGCCGAACGACACGATGCCGGCGATCACCGCCACGACGAAGCGGCCGGACGACGCGATCTCGCGCAGGGAGCGGCCGCCGCTCTGCTCGGCCGCCGGACGTACCGATCCGCGCAGCATCATCAGCACCGGGATCGCCAGCAAGGCGAGCGCGGCCTGGCCCACGAAACTGCCGGCGAACGGGATGCCGGCGATGGCGTCGCGGGTCCAGATGACGGTTTGCGGGCCCACGACGGCGCCCACGAGGCCGCCCACCATGACCCAGGAAATGGCACGCGCCCGAAAGGCCGGATCGGCGCCGTCGGTGGCGCCGAAGCGATAGCTCTGCACGCATGAACCGTAGAGGCCGGCGATGGCGGTGGCGACGCAGAACAGGGCGAAGGCGCCGGACGTGATGCTGTGGGCGCCCAGCAGGCCGGCCACCACGCCGATGGCCGCGCCCAGCATGTAGGCCGCGCGCCGGCCGAGACGGCGCATGAGCATCGCGGCGGGAATGGTGCCCAGGGCAAGGCCGAGGTTATAGAGGCTCACCGGCAAGGTCGCCAGCGCCTTGTCTTCCGCCAGGGTCTGTCCCACCAGCCCGCCGAGCGATATGACGATGGCCGGACTCGCGCCGCCAAGCGCCTGCGCGCAACTGAGCACCAGCGCGTTGCGCCGCACCGCTTTCTCGGTCAATCCTTCCATGCTTTGCTTCATGCCTCCCCGGCCTGCCATCCGCACTTCTTATGATTCTAGGTTATTTACCTGCCGCGCCATCGAACAACCCGCCGGGCAACAGGGAGACGGAGATATACTGCCCCGGCCTTTTCCGGCATGCGACCCGCGCCGCCCCATGACCGCCACCCCGTCCAAGCCCAACATCATCTGGCTGATCGTCGCCGCCGCCTTCTTCATGGAGACGCTGGACGGCACGGTCATCGCCACCGCGCTGCCACAGATGGCCGCCACCTTCGGCACCAATCCCGTCAATCTCAGCATAGGCATGACCTCCTATCTGGTGGCGCTCGCGGTCTTCATCCCGATCAGCGGCTGGGTCGCGGACAGGCTCGGCACCCGCCGCGTCTTCGCCTGGGCGGTCGCGGCGTTCACCGTCGCATCGGTGTTGTGCGCGCTCAGCACCAGCGTCGCCCAGTTCACGGCGGCACGGGTGTTCCAGGGCATGGCCGGGGCAATGATGGTGCCGGTGGGCCGGCTGGCGGTGCTGCGCAACACCGGCAAGGAAGACCTGGTCCGCGCCATGGCCTTCATCGTCTGGCCGGGGCTGATCGCCCCGGTGATCGGGCCGCCGCTGGGCGGTTTCCTGGCGACGTATCTGAGCTGGCAGTGGATATTCATCCTGAACGTGCCGCTGGGCGTAGCCGGCATCTTCCTGATACGCGCCTACATCCCCGAATCCCCGCCGCAGCCCCGGCGGCCGCTCGATACGGCCGGTTTCGCGCTCAGCGGCCTGGCCCTGAGCGCGCTGATGGTGGGCGTCGAGATGCTGGGATACGGCGGGCACTGGCAACTGGGGACGGGCCTGATCGCCGCCAGCGCCGTGTCCGGCATCGCGCTGGCGGCCCACCTTCGCCGCCATCCTCATCCGCTGGTGGAGCCCGCGGTCATGCGCGTGGCATCGTTCCGCTCCGTCATGGTCGGCGGCACGATCGCGCGGACGGCGATCAGCGCCATGCCCTTTCTGCTGCCGCTATTGTTCCAGGTCGGTTTCGGCTTGAATGCCTTCGAGGCAGGCATGCTGTACCTGGCCAGCATGCTGGGCAACCTGGGCATGAAGCTGGTCACCACGCAGGCGCTGCGGCGCTTCGGCTTTCGCAACGTTCTGGTCTTCAACGGCGCGCTGGCCGCTGCTTCGATCGCGCTGTGCGCGGTGCTGTCGCGCGAGACGCCGGTACCGTTGATCGTGGCGATCATGCTGGTGTGCGGCATGACGCGGTCCATGCAATTCACCGGCCTGACGTCCATGGCTTTCGCCGAGGTCCCCCAGCCGCAGATGAGCAGCGCCAACACCTTGTTCAGCACCACGCAGCAGATGTCCATGGGCCTGGGCATCGCCGTCGGCGCGGTCGTCCTGCACGCCGCGGCGGCCGCCCGCGGCGCCGCCGACGGCGCCTACCAGGTGCAGGATTTCCGCATCACCTTCCTGGTGGTGGGGCTGCTCGCCCTGAGCAGCCTGTTAAGCTTCGCGCGGCTGCGCCGCGACGCCGGCGCCGAAGTCAGCGGACACCGGCGGGCCGACAAGCCCGCGTGACCGGTCAATAGACGTCTCGCCGATAGCGGCCGCGCTCGGCCAGCTCGTCGAGCCGATCGCGCCCCAGGATGCGCTCCAGCTCGGCGGCCACGCCCGCCGCCATGCCTTGCAGGCTGCCGCACACGTAGATGGCGGCGCCCTCGTCCACCCAGGCCTCGAGTTCGCGGGCGGCGCCCGGCAGGCAATCCTGCACGTAGCGCGGCCACCCCGATTCGCGGGAAAACGCCAGGTCCACGCGGGCCAACAGGCCCTGGGCCCGCCACGCCTCGATCTCGTCCCGATAGAAGAAATCGCGGTCGGACGTGCGTTCGCCGAACAGCAGCCAGTTGCGCGCCGCGCCGGCCGCCGCCCGGGCCTTCAGATGGGCTCGCAATCCGGCCATGCCCGTGCCGTTGCCGATCAGGATCAGCGGGCAGGCCACGGGGGGAGGATGAAAGCCGCTGTTGCGCCGCAGCCTGACGGCGATCGTGCCGCCCCGTTCGGCATGGCGCGTCAGCCAGCCCGATCCCAGCCCGAGCCTGCCGTCGGGATACCGCATCTGCCGCACCAGCAGCTCCAGGCGTCCGTCCGAAGGCAGCGAGGCGATGGAGTATTCGCGATGGGGAATGACGGGCAAGGTCTCGGCCAGGTGCTGCGCCGTCGCGCCGCGCAGCGCGGCCAGCGCGGCATCGCCATGGGGCAGCAGGCGCGCGGCCAGCACATCGCGCAAGGCCTGCTCGCCGCCTTCGCCGCGCACCGGGAGGCCGCCGTCCATGCCGAGCACGGCCAGCATGGCCTCGACCGCATGAGGATCGTTGCGCGGCCCGACTTCGGCGATGTCGCCCGCCATCCAGTCGCACGGGCTGCCCGTACCAGGCACGAGGGACAAATGATAGGCGGGATCGCCGGGACTGCCGGGGTTCAGCAGGCGGCGTTCGGCCAGCGTCCACGGCTGGTAGCTGGGCGCGGCCCAGTCCTCCATCTCGGCGCTGGCTCCCAGCACGTTCAGGTAGTGCTGCCAATGCCGCAGCGCCCCGGCATCGCCGTCGTCCACGAGAATGGTGTCGAACAGGGGCTCGGCGCCCTGCCGATGCAGCCAGTTGGCCAGCGACCGCCCGAAGGCGCAGTACTGCCGGTAACTGCTGTCGCCCAGCGCCAGCACGCCATAGCTCAGGTCCGGCAGCGACAAGTCGCGGCTCAGTGTCTTGCGCGCGAAACCGGCCACGCTGTCGGGTGCGTCGCCTTCGCCGGTCGTGCTGACCACGAACAGCGCCTTGCGGAAGCGCTGCAGGGTGTTCCCGCCCAGGTCCCCCAGGCTGGCCAGGTGCACGGGCAGGCCGGCGGCTTGAAGGGCCTGCGCGCTTCGCCGAGCGATCTGCTCGGCGAAGCCGGTCTGGCTGGCATAGGCCACGAGCAGCGCGTCGGGCGCCGCCGATGAGGTCCCGATGGCGACTCCGCGCCTGCGCAAGCCTATCCAGCCGCAGAACAGCGCATAGCACCCGACCACCAGCCCTCCTGCGACGGCGTGGCGGACCTCCGGTCCGAGCGGCAGCTCGGACCGCGCCACCACGACCAGGACGGCCAGCGACAGCAACGCCGCCACGCCCGCGACGGCGGCGCACACGTTGCGAGATTTTTCGTTCATTCCATCATCGCCGCGAAATTGGGCGTCATCGCTTCCCGGTGGCCCTCGGCGGCACGCCACACTATCGATGCAGCCAGCCCGCGACGCACGGCCCAGGCAAGCCCGGCCTCCGGTCCCATGACGGTCAGGGCGGTCGCCATCGCATCGGCCACCATGCACTCCGGATGCAGGACGGTGACCGATGTCACGCCGTTCTCGATCGGCGCACCGGTGCGCGGGTCGATGGTATGGCTGTACACGCCCAGGCCATCGGACATGTAACGCCGGTAATCGCCCGAGGTGGCGACCGCCAGCCCGTGCAGGGCAACCCGCGTGACGGGCAGCGGGGCCTCGCCGGCGCCGGCTTGCGGCTGCTCCAGCTCCACCCACCAGGGTTGCCCGTCCGGCTTGGCGCCGTGGCCGTACAGCTCGCCCCCGATCTCAACCAGGTAGCCCGCCACGCCGGCGCGCCGCAGGCAGCGCGCGACGGCATCCACGGCATACCCCTTGGCGATCCCGGACAGGTCCACATAGGCGCCGCCAGGCTGGCGCGCCCGACGGCGCGGCGGATCCAGCTCGATGCGATGCCAGCCCACCCGCGATCGCTGCGCCGCCACGTCCGCGCCCGACGGGCGCCGATATGCCCCCTGGGGCCCGAAGCCCCACAGATTCACCAACGGGCCGACGGTCGGATCGTAGGCGCCGCCGCTGTCGTGCGCGACATTCAGCGCCTGCTCCAGAACCACGAACAGCGCTTCCGGCAACTCGTGCCACGAACCCGCGGGCGCGGTATTGAACCGGCTCAGATCCGAGCTATCCCGCCACGTGCTCATCTGCCCGATGACCATGTCCAGCTCCGCCTGCACCAGCGCCCCCAAGTCCGCCGCCACGGCCCCGTCGTCCACGAACTTCACCGACCAGCTCGTCCCCATGGTCGGCCCACCCATCGTCCGCACCCGCGCCCCGGCCGAATAGCCACGCAAGGCATCGGCCGACAACGCCAGCGGAACAAGAATTCGAGGCCCCCCCCTACGCGCTGCCGCGCGCCCCCCAGGGGCCGGCGCTGGCGGACTGGCAAAGCCAGATCCGCGGCGCCCTGGATCAGAAGCTTCCACGATTGCACCCGACACCCGCCCCACCCCACTCCCCCCCGACCCAGGGCGCCGCGGATCTGGCTTTGCCAGTCCGCCAGCGCCGCCCCCCGGGGGGCGCGCGAAGCGCGTAGGGGGGGGCCTTCTACTCAGGCAACACCTCGAACGTCGCGGCGTAAGTCGAGCGGCGCTCCTTGGCCTGGCTGAAGGAGGTCTTGTCGTCGCGGGTCTCGGCCTCGATCCAGTACATGCCGGCCTCGGGCCAGGTCACCGTGAACTTGCCGTCGGCATCGGTGCGGGTCTTGATCTCGTGCAACTGGTCGCGATAGCGGATTCCGCCCGGAACGATGGACACGTCGACGCCGGCAGCCGGCTTGCCGTCGAGCAGCAGGCGGAAACTCGCCTCTTCCTTCGCGAACAAGTCGTTCGGATGGGTGATGGGAGCCAGCTCCAGTCCCTGGCCGGTGGGCCGCAGCACGGTCTCGGTGGGCTTGCCCACCGTCACGAAGGTTTCGAGGCGGCTGTTGGATTGCGTCACCCGCAGGTCCTGGGCAGTGGCCGGCACCTCTTGCGCGAACTTCTCGGGCGTGCCGCGCCAGCGCTTGTTCTTGCCATCCTCTTTGTAGGAAGCGAACAGCCCCGCATTGACCACCGCCATCTTGTAGGTACCGGTCTGCGTCAAGTGCACGTCGAACGTGCTGCGGTAGCGGCCGGTGGATTGGTTCTCGGCCTTGGCCGGCGTGCCGTCGGGCGCCGTCACCGTCAGGTTGTGCAATTGCAGGGGGAAGTGCTCGAAATAGAACAGGTCGTTCGAAATCGCCGCGTCCACCGTCACCCAGGGATCGGCACCCGACAGCACGGTCGCCGAGGGCAGCATCCACATGCGGTGCGCCTGCGCCGACAGGGGGAGGCTTAACGCCAGGGCCAGGGCGGCCCATTTGAGAGACGTCTTCATGTTTTTTTCCTATGGAGAGGGGATTGCGATCTGGATGTCAGGGCTTGAGTTGCAGCGCCACGCGGCCGAGCTCGTGCTCCCCGCGCGCCTCGGCCTTCTCCGGTCCCTTGGGCGGCCACTGGAACGGAATGCGCAGCAATTCGCGGCCGCCCACTTCGCGCGCGGCCTCGACCACGAGTTCGTACTTGCCTTCGGCCAGCTTGCCCAGCGGCGCCTTGCCCTCGCTGAACGACAGCTGGTGCTCGCCCACGGGACGGGTCGCGCCGCTGATGCCGTCCGCCGGCATGGACAGCTCGCGGCCGCTGCGGCGCCACCATTGCCGCATGTCCTTGAGCCATTTCGTGCCTTCGTCGTTCTTGAGCTTGAGGTCATACCAGACCGCCAGGTTGGCGGCGACCTTCTGGTCCGGGCCCTCGATCCACACCGCCACGTAGGGACGGTGATACTCCGCGACATTCAAGCGGGGGATCTCGATCCGGACCGCCATGTCGGCGGCGTGGGCCTGCCCGACCAGCAGGCCGGTGACGGCCACCGGGATCAGCGTACGCATAGCCAAAACCTCTTCAATGAATGAAAACGAGCGCGAGGAATAAGGGCACGGCCACTCCGAGCGCCACCATGGGCCACGTGACCGGCCGATTGCGTGCATGGATCTGCAGCAGGAAGAACCCGGTCACGCAGAACACCAGACAGGCGACCGCGAAGGCGTCCAGGAACCACTTCCATGCTTCGCCAGTGTTGCGGCCCTTGTGCAGATCATTGAAATACGAGATCCACCCCCGGTCGGTGCTTTCGTAGCGGACCGCGCCGTCGGGCAGCTCGACGCTCAGCCAGGCGTCGCCGCCCGGCCGCGGCAGGGAGAGATAGATTTCATCGGCGGACCATTCCGCAAGCTGTTCGCCCACGGCCAGCGAGAATTGGCTTTCGAGCCACTGCCGCAATGCCGGCGGCAGCGGCGCCTTGTCGGCGCCGGCGCCCTCGGCCAGGACATCGGCGAGCTCGCGCGGCAACTGCCCTTCCCTGGACACGACGTGCGGGTGGGCCTCGATCTGGGCAGCGTGGTTGAGCGTGATGCCCGTTGCCGCGAACAACAGCATGCCGACGAGGCAGATCGCCGAGCTGATCCAGTGCCACTGGTGCAGATGCTTCAACCAGAATGAGCGACGCTTCTGTTCCAGGAAGCGATCCGACTGTTTGTCCATACGGAGCCGTGCGCGGCACTGCTAGAGAAATGATCCAACGGGGAATGATAACAATTCTCAAGCAGCGCATCCAGCGCACGGCCGGGCCGGCGGTCCTGCCGGCACCTTGCCGCCTTTCCTCTTTTTATTTGTCCTTGGCGTCTTCCAGGCGTACGCCCACCTTCAGGCATACCTGCCAGTGCGCGACCTTGCCGTCTTCGATGTGCCCGCGAATCTGGGTCACCTCGAACCACGCGAGATGGCGCATCGTCTGGGACGCGCGATCGATGGCGTTGCGGATGGCATCGTCGCTGGACGTCGTGGAAGACCCGACCAGTTCGAGCTGCTTGTATACATGTTCCGACATCGTCGTCTCCTGGTTGCCTGCCCGTGCCGGCCAGCAAAGCCCATACCCGGCGCCGAGTGCGCGCGGGACGCCGGCCAGACCACCTTAGACCATGCCGCGGGAAGGAATCAAGCTATCCTTATGCCACCCCTCAGTCCCCTACCGGCGCGCGCCCCGTGGACACAGAAAAATCGCTGAACGTCACCCTCTGGCTGGTCGCCATCGGCCTTTTCATGCAGACGCTGGACACGACCATCGTCAACACCGCCCTGCCTGCCATGGCGGCGAGCCTGGGCGAGAGTCCGCTGCGCATGCAGTCGGTAGTGATCTCCTACGCGCTGACCATGGCGGTGCTGATTCCGGCCTCGGGCTGGGTGGCGGACCGTTTCGGCACGCGCAAGGTGTACTTCACCGCCATCGTCTTCTTCACCCTCGGGTCGGTGCTGTGCGCCGTGTCGCAGAATCTGAGCCAGCTCGTGGCGTCCCGGGTCATCCAGGGCGCGGGTGGCGCCATGCTGATGCCGGTGGGCCGGCTCGCCATCCTGCGCAGCTTCCCGCAGCAGCGCCTGCTTCCCGCTCTGAGTTTCGTCGCCATTCCGGCCATGGTCGGCCCGATGATCGGACCCGTGCTGGGCGGCTGGCTCTCGGAGCAGTTCTCCTGGCACTGGGTGTTCCTCATCAACATCCCGGTCGGGCTGGCCGGCGCCGCCGCCACGCGCGCCTTCATGATCGACAAGCGCGAAGCGCATCCGGCGGCCTTCGACGGCGTCGGCTACGGCCTGCTGGCGTTCGGCATGGCCTCCATCTCGCTGGCGCTCGACGGCCTGTCGGGGCGCGGCATGGGCCATGCGTCGGTGGTGCTCATGCTGGTGTTCGGCCTCATCAGCATCGTGACCTACTGGCTGCGCGCCTCGCGCCAGGCCGCGCCGCTGTTCTCCCCCACCCTGTTCCACATCCATACGTTCACGATCGGCCTCTTGGGCAACCTGTTCGCCCGGCTTGGCAGCAGCGGCATGCCCTTCCTGCTGCCGCTGCTGCTGCAACTCAGCCTGGGATATTCGCCCACCCATTCGGGCATGATGATGCTGCCGGTCGCGGCCGCGGGCATGCTGAGCAAGCGCATCGCGACCTCGCTGATCACCCGCTACGGCTACCGCCACGTGCTGGTGGTCAACACGGTGCTGGTGGGCCTGACGATCGCGAGCTTCTCGCTCATCGACCCCTCCCATCCGGTATGGGCGCAGGCGCTGCTGATGGCCTTCTTCGGCGCGGTCAACTCGCTGCAGTTCACGGCCATGAACACGCTCACCCTCAAGGACCTCGGCCAGCAAGGCGCGAGCAGCGGCAACAGCATCCTGTCGATGATGCAGATGCTCGCCATGAGCCTGAGCGTCACGGTCGCCGGCGGCATTCTGGCGGCCTTCAGCCACCTGGTCGATCACGGCAGCCCCGCCGACACGCTGCCGGCGTTCCACGCCACCTTCGTCTGCATCGGCCTGCTCACGGCGGCCTCGGCATGGATCTTCTGGCAACTGTCGCCCGACGTGCCGCGCGAATCCAAGAAGGACAATTCCCTGGACCTGGGTTGAGGGCGGCCGGGCGTCGTCGTATAGAATCGACCCTTTTGCCCGGCCCGCCATGTGGTTCAAGAACCTGCAAATCTATCGCCTTCCCGCCCCCTGGCCCATGACGCCCGAGCGGCTCGACGAGCTGCTCCGGCCGCACGTCTTTGCCTCCGGCTCCAGCCTGGAGCTGCAGACCCAGGGATGGGCCCCGCCGCTCGAGAACGGCAGCATGCTGGCGCACGGGGTCGGCGGCCAATTGCTCATCACTCTGCGCACCGAGAAAAAACTGCTGCCGACCACGGTGATCAACCAGGTCGCCAAGGCCAAGGCGCAGGAAATCGAGGAACAGCAAGGCTACAAGCCCGGCCGCAAGCAGATGAAGGAGATCAAGGAAAACGTCAAGGAAACGCTGCTGCCGCGCGCCTTCAGCATCCTGCGCGATACCCGCGCCTGGATCGATACGCGCAACGGCTGGCTGTGCATCGACGCCTCCTCGTCGGCGCGCTGCGATGAAATGCTGCAGCTGCTGAACCGGGCCATCGACAAGTTCCCGCTGGCCAACCTGCACGTCCAGACCTCCCCTGCCGCGGCCATGACGGATTGGCTGGCCGGCGGCGAGGCGCCCGCCAACTTCACCATCGACCAGGACACGGAATTGCGCTCCACCGGCGAGGGCCGCGCGACGGTACGCTACGTGCGGCAGTCGGTGGAGGCCGAAGACGTGCGCCGCCACATCGAGTCCGGCAAGCAATGCACCCGCCTGGCCATGACCTGGGCCGACCGCGTGTCGTTCGTGCTGACCGAGTCCCTGGCCGTCAAGCGCATTGCGCCTCTGGACGTGCTCAAGGAAAACGCCGACGCCCTCGCGCAGAACGATGCCGAACGCTTCGATGCCGACTTCGCGCTGATGTCGGGCGAACTGGCCAAGCTCATTGCCGATGTGGTGGACGCGCTCGGTGGCGAGAAGAAGGACTAGCGCCTTTCAGGGCCGCATCGCCCGCCGGGCGCTCCAGGCCGCGACGGCCGGCGTGAGCGCGAACAGGCCGAACAGCCAGGCCGACGCGGTGCGCGCCCCCTCCAGCCCGCCGGGGTCGGCCAGGCCCGCCGCGTTGGCCACCATGCCGGCAAGCGCCGCGCCCAAGGCGATGCCATAGAGCTGCAAGGTCGTCACCGCCCCGGATGCGAGGTTCTCCTGGCCGGGCGGTGCCGAGCGGAACACGCGGGTGACCAGGTGCGACCAGCACATGCCTATGCCGAAACCGACCCCGGCCAGGGCCAGGCACAGCGCGGCGAATGCCCAGGCACCCGCCGGATGGGGCATGAGCATGGCCAGCGCAGCCAATCCCGCGGCCGTCACCAGGGGGCCGCCATGCACCAGCCGCACCACGGCGTCGCCGGTCCGGCCCGAGAGCATCAGCGAGGCCAGCGTCCAGCCGCCCGCCATGACGGCGGTCAGGTAACCGGCGGCCAGCGGCGTCTGGCCGTGGATGGCTTGCAGGAAATACGGTACGAAGATTTCGCTGGTCAGGCCGACGACGAGCATCGCCATCGTGAGGTAGCAGGCGCCCAGGATCGTGCGCGGCGAATAGGCGCCCGTGGGCAGCAGCGGCGACGTGCCGCGCAGGTCCAGCCGCGCCATCCATGCCACCAGGGCCAGTCCGGTCGCCAAGCCGGCTGCATTCCACGACAACCGGGTGGACAGGCTGCCCACGGAAATAGCCAGGACCGAGCATGCGAGCATGCCGAGCTTGCCCCATGGCACGCCGGTCGCGGACGAGGACACCGGCGCGCTGGCCGGCACCAGGCGATGCACGATGGCCGCCAGTGCGGCGGCCACCGGCAACAACGAGAGGAACGCCGGCCGCCACCAGCCCAGCGTGGCGAACAACCCGCCCAGCGCCGGGCCGGACAAGGTGGCGACGCCCCACATCGCCGACACGAAGGCCAGCGCGCGCGCCCATAGCCGCGGTTCGTACACCATCCGGATCAGCGCATACGACAAGGCCAGCAATACCCCGCCGGCAAGCCCCTGGACGGTGCGCCCCGCCAGCAGCCACCACATGGCGGGCGCGCTGGCGCAGATCAGCGAGCCGGCGCAGAACAGTCCCAGCGCCGACAGGTAGGCGCGGCGCGGCCCCAGGCGGTCGATGAGCCGGTAGGACAAGGCCGAGCCGAGGATGGAAGCCACCACGAACAGTGTCGTGCTCCACGCGTAGTAGGTCAGGCCGCCGATGCTGCGCACGATGGTGGGCATGATCGTGGTGACCACGTAGACGTTGATCGCGTGCAGCGCCACGCCGCCGGCCAGCGCCAGCGAGCGCAGCGCGTTGCGGCCGGTCATGAGCTCGAAGGGGGACGAGGATTCCTGGGGGGCAGACATGAGGGCATCCGGCAAGCCGCGCGGTCAGCGTGCGACCACCGAGCGGACCGGATCGTAGGGGCGGACCGGCAGGCTGTGGCCGACCGGGACGACGTCCGAGAACTCCAGCGCCACGCCCTCGTGCACTTCCCTGAAGGTATTGGCGCCATACAGGTTCTTACCCTGCACGTAATGCACGCCTTCGATGGCCGAAGGCGACTGGATGTCGCGCCCCAGGAGGCCGGCGAGCCACCGCGACATCTCGAAATGGCTGATCCAGCGCTGCTGCGCCATGGGCGCCGACGCGGACGGCGGCGCGTCGCGGCTCCAGGCCAGCACCGGCACGTCCGCCACTTCGGGCTCCAGGACGTTGTGCCCCCACAGGCCCCGGGCTCCCAGCAATTGCCCGTGGTCGCCGGTAATGGCCAGGTGGCGCTGGCCGGGCAGCTTGTCGAACTCGTCCAGCATCCGGTCCAGCAGCGCATCGAGGTACAGCACCGAATTGTCGTAGGCATTGCGCATGCGCACTTCGCGCGGCAAGTCGCCGCCGTCGGGCCAGCGGGCGAAGCGGTCGCGGGCGTGCTGGTAGTTGGCCTCGTAGGGAGCATGGACCGAACGCAGCAAGACCACGACGAAGGTCTTTTCCGGCCATTTCTGCTCTTTGAGCAACGACAGGAGGGTTTCGTCGCCCTGGTTCAGGAAACGCTGGGGTTCGTCTTCGCGGGTGATCGACACGTCGACGTAGCGGCTGCCGACGTCATTGAGCAGCTTGGACTCCTGGGACGAGATCCAGTAGGTCTTGAAGCCCGCCTCCTTGGCGAACTTGAAGAGATTGGTGGAAAGCCCTCTTATCTGCCCCAGTTGCCCCGGCTCGCGCACGGCGTTCAGGATCAGCGGCATGCTGGCCGCCGTGGACACCGCCGCCGCCACACCGTGGCGCGCGATCAACCCTTCTTCCATGCGCCGCGCCAGGCGAGGCGTCGTATCGCGTTCGTACCCCATGATGCCCAGGTGTTCGCTGCGCAGCGAATCGGCCACGAACAGCCACACGTGCCGGGCGTCGGAAGCGAACGGCGAGACCGCGGGCGGCGCCGCGCCGGGGGCCGGCGCGGCATGGGCGCCGTCGCGCAGGACGTTGTGCACCAGGAAGAAACTGAAGGTATTGAGCGAATTGTGCAGGCCGCTGCGTGTGGGCCCGGGCAGGAAGGCGTTCAGGTCGCGGTAGGTGGCGCGGTACGGCTTGGACAGCAGGCCCGCCGCCACCAGCAGCAGGCCCAGGGTGCGCTGCCAGCGCCGCACGTCGGACTGCATGCAGGCCATGAACAGCCACCACGCAGTCAGGTAAGGCGCCAGTACGGCGAACAGCACGTGGGCATGGTCGCCGAACTCGGCCAGCGCCACCTGCTGCACGTCGTGGAATTCCGAGAACAGGCTGGCCAGCACGACGGGATCGAGCGGCCGCCCGGCGTACGAAATATGGCTCAACTGCACCAGTTCCATGCCGGCCAGCAGCGCCAGGATGCAGGAGACGAAAACCCGGCTGCCCGACAGCCACAGGCCGAGATTGAACGCACACAGCGCCGCGAAGTAGTTCAGCTCAAAATCGGCCTGGTTGGACGACGTGAACCACTGCTGGATCCAGTCGTCCAGCATCAGCAGCGTAGTGGTCAGGAGCACCAGCGCCCCGCGGAAAGCGAGATTGCGCCAGTTCCACATCCCGGGCCGGGGCATGTAGGTCAGGGAATCGTTCGTCGTCATGCGCACTCGAATAAAGCGGCCCGCCGGCCTCCCGATAAGCAGAACGGCGTCCGGTTCAATCCGGACGCCGTTCTAGGGGCGGGAGAGCTCCCGCCCTGGACGTCAAGTCGCAAGGTTAACCCAGTTCCGGGCCGCATTGTTCCCCGCCGCGCCTGGCGGCAGGGAACGGCGATCATGCGGCGCTGGACTCGGGCTCCTTGGCCCGCATGCGGTTGCCGATGATCATGCGGCTGCCGCCCAGGATGGCCGCCAGCGCCAGGGGATAGAGCACCCACGGCACCCAGGCGTTGGCCTCGAACCAGGGCTTGACCAGCGGCTCGCCCGTCACCATCTTGACCGCGGTCACCACCAGCACGCCCGCGCCGATGTAGATGATCACGGGATAGCGCTCCATCAGGCGCAGGATGATGCGGCTGCCCCAGACCATGATGGGCACGCTGATCAGCAGGCCCAGCACCACCAGCAGGAAGCTGCCGTGCGCGGCGCCGGCCACGGCCAGCACGTTGTCCACGCCCATGACGGCGTCGGCGATCACGATGGTCTTGATGGCGGCGATGAAGCTGGTATTGGCCCCGCCGTCGCCGTGCCCGTCATCCTCGGCAGTCAGCAGGCGATACGCGATCCACAGCAGCGCAAGGCCGCCCACCAGCATCAGGCCCGGTATCCTGAGCAGCCACACGACCGCCAGCGTCATCAGCGTACGGACCACGATCGCGCCCACGGTCCCCCAGATGATGGCCTTTTTCTGCAGGGCCGGAGGCAGGTTGCGCGCGGCGAGCGCGATGACGATGGCGTTGTCGCCGGCCAGCACGATGTCGATCACGATGATCGAGGCCAGGGCGAAGAGGAACTGTGTCGTAAAGGTTTCTGCGGCAAAAGCCGAAAGCCATTCCACGAGGGATATCTCCAGAGAAGTTGTCGACCTCTGCTGGCAACAGGAATGACCGGGGGACGGGAGCACCCATGCAGGACCTGACGCCAGGCTGCAAAGGTCTTGTTCGATCACCGGGCGGTGACCCGCACGACCGGAGGAAGCGAGCTTCCACGTATTGACGATCGGGCGAAAGAGCCGGGAAGGCTCTCGAACTACTCCCCTTTGGAGGGACATACGGTTTGTACGTCAGCCGGCATTTTCGCTGCGGGAAACATTCGCGTCAACACCGGGGGATACCCCTAGTGTGCCGTCCCGGGCCCGTCCCATCGCCCACGCCTCGGCGGCTCGGCGCCGGCTTCGTATATGCTTGGACGGTCGGCCGGATCCGGCCGGGAATCACCCTGGAAACGCCATGTCCGTCGCCTTCAACGCCGTCGAAGCCGCCGCGGCCCTGCTCGCCGGCCACGCCCATCGCACGCCCGTGCTGACCTCGCATGCCGTGGACGCGCGCACCCGTGCCTCCGTGTTCTTCAAGTGCGAGAACTTCCAGCGCATGGGCGCCTTCAAGTTCCGCGGCGCCTACAACGCCCTCGCCCGCCTGCCGGACGAAGCGCGCCGGCGCGGCGTGGTCGCCTATTCGTCGGGCAACCATGCCCAGGCGGTGGCCCTGGCCGGCCGTCTGCTGGGCATCGCCGCCACCATCGTGATGCCCACCGATGCGCCGCGCGTGAAGCTCGAGGCCACGCGCGGCTACGGCGCCCGCATCGTGACCTACGACCGCGCCACCCAGAAACGCGAAGACATCGCCGCCGAATTGGCCGCTCGCGAGGGCCTGACCACCATTCCGCCGTTCGATCATCCCGACATCATCGCCGGCCAGGGCACCGCGGCGCTGGAGCTGCTTCGCGAGACCGGCCCGCTCGACTACCTGCTGGTTCCGTGCGGCGGCGGCGGACTGCTGTCGGGTTCGGCCATCGCCGCCAGCGGCTGCGCACCGGGCATCAAGGTCGTCGGCGTCGAGCCGGCCGCCGGCGACGATGTCACCCGCTCCTTCCGCAGCGGCACCCTGCAGACCGTCGACAATCCGGACACCATCGCCGACGGCGCGCGCACGCAGTCGGCGGGCAAATACACCTTCCCGCTGATCCTGTCTTATGTCCACGACATGTTGACGGTTACCGACGATGAGCTGCTGCGCACCATGTTCTTCCTGATGGAGCGCATGAAATTCGTGCTCGAACCAACCGGCGCGCTGGGTGCGGCGGCACTGCTGTCGGGCAAGGTCGACGTGCGCGGCAAGCGCGTGGGCGTCATCATCTCCGGCGGCAACGTCGACCTGTTCGCGCTGGCGCCCCACCTGGCCCGGGGACGCTCCGCCTACGGCGAATAGCCGCCGGCTCAGGGCCGGGGCGGGAGATGGACGCCAGCCTGCGCGGCGGACACCGCCGCCACGGCATCCTGCTGCGAGGGCACCGCGGCCTGGGCGGGACGGAAGGTCACGACCGTCATCAGCAACACCGCGATCGCCAGATCGCGGCGCGGCGTCTCGTAGCGTTCCGAGCGAAACCGCTTGAATCCCCAGAGGACCAGCACGATGAAGCCCCCCATCAGCGCAGCCGCCAGAAACGCCCCCGCGTACTGCGCCAGCACCGGCACCCGCTCGCTGAACGGCCCCTCCGGCAAAGGCCCGCGCAAGGCGCTGGACACCAGGAACATCAACCCCAGCGCCCCCGCCAGCGCCCCCCACGACAAATCCCGATCGACGAAAAACTTCACGGCAGGCCCACCCAAGGAATAAGCCGGAAGTGTAAAGGAAGCCCACCTCCTTGCGGCCTTCGGCCGCTCCCCCTCAAGGGGGCGGCGCTGGCGGACCGGCAAAGCCGGATCCGCGGCGCCCTGGATCTAGTGAGAGTTTCTTAAGTTGCGGCACCGTTGCTACCGCTGGCAGCCAGCGAAGCACAGGCGCCCCACCCCAAGACAACGGCCCTAGACCCAGGATGCGGTGGATCCGGCTCCGCCGGTCCACCCGCATCGCCCCC
>Ga0182746_1000632_pt1 | contig 43722 bp, 45 predicted proteins | sample eDN3rd30CBELigOP_FD_128881 | JGI IMG/M metagenome (GOLD analysis project Ga0182746, IMG submission 128881) | Enriched Organic Plus compost microbial communities from Emeryville, California, USA - eDNA 3rd pass 30_C BE-Lig OP (version 2) (version 2) ...
GACCTCGGCCCGGCCGAGATCGAAGCTGCGGCCCGGGATCTCGCTTCCCGCCACGGCGCCGAGATCGACGTGATCGTCGGCGACGAGCTGCTCGCGCAGAACTTCCCGATGATCCACGCGGTTGGCCGCGCGAGCCCGCGCGCCCCGCGTCTCATCGACATCACCTGGGGACGCGAGGGCGCCCGCAAGGTGACGCTCGTCGGCAAGGGCATCACCTTCGATACCGGCGGTCTCGACGTGAAGCCCGCCAGCGCCATGCTGCTGATGAAGAAGGACATGGGTGGCGCAGCGACGGCGCTGACGCTCGCGCACATGATCATGGGCCAGAAGCTCGACGTGCGCCTGCGCGTGCTGATCCCGACCGCCGAGAACAGCATCTCGGGCGATGCGTTCCGGCCCGGCGACGTGCTGACCTCGCGCGCGGGAACCACGGTCGAGATCGGCAACACGGATGCCGAAGGGCGCCTCGTGCTGGCCGACGCGATTGCGCTCGCCGACGAGGAGGCACCGCAGGGCCTATACGTCTTCGCAACGCTCACCGGCGCGGCGCGCGTGGCGCTCGGCCCCGATCTCCCGGCAATGTTCACCGACGATGACTCCTTCGCCGCCGAAATGGCCGCCACCTCGTCCGGTATCGGCGACCCCGTCTGGAGACTGCCGCTCTGGCGCGGCTATGACGGCAAGCTCGACAGCCCGGTTGCCGACATGAACAACGTCTGGGAAGCCCCCTTCGCCGGCTCCATCACCGCTGCGCTCTTCCTCAAGCGCTTCGCCGCCAAGGCGGAGCGGTTCGCGCACTTCGATCTTTTCGGCTGGCGCCCCACGGCAAATGCGCTCGGGCCCCGCGGCGGCGATCCGCAGACGGCCCGCGCGGTGTGCGCCGTTCTCGCGAAGGAGCTGTGCCGATGAGCGAGGGGCCGAAGTCCGGTGCAGGCACGGCCGGCGCTGCTGCACCGCTCGATTTCCGTCGCAACGTATTCCGGCCCGACCTCGCGGCCGAGAGCCTCTACGGGCGTGTGAGCGCGCCGCGCTATGTGGAGGGCTATCCCGCGCAGGTCATCCGCGCCTCGGTGCCGCTGCGCATCCGGCCTTCGCCGACGAACGGCTTCGAGACCGAAGCGCTGTTCGGCGAGACGGTCACGGTCTATGAGAACCGCGAGGGCTGGGCGTGGGTGCAACTCGACCGCGATCGCTACGTCGGCTACGTGCCGGCCGAGACGCTGTCGGAAGAAATCCTGAAGCCGACGCACAAGGTGCGCGCCCTCGGCACGTTCGTTTATCCCGTGCCCGATATCAAATCCCCGCCCATCATGCTTCTCAGCATGAACGCTGCCTTGAGCATCGCCGAGGGCGATGATCGCTTCATGATGCTGGAGGGCGGTGGCTTCGTCGTCTCCCGTCACGTGACCGAGATCGACCGCTACGCCGCCGACTTCGTGGAGCTGGCCGAGCGCTTCATCGGCACGCCCTACCTCTGGGGCGGGCGCTCCCGCCTCGGCATCGACTGCTCCGGACTGGTGCAGGTGACGCTCGAGGCATCGGGCTTCACCGCGCCGCGCGACACCGATATGCAGCAGGCAGAGCTCGGCACCGAAGTCTCGATCCCCGACGTGCTGGACGGCGTGCAGCGCGGCGATCTCATCTACTGGAAGGGTCATGTCGGCATCATGGCCGACAGCATCACCCTGGTGCACGCCAATGCCCATCACATGCAGGTAGCCGCCGAGACGCTGCCCGAAGCCATCGAGCGCATCGCCAAGCTGGGCGCCGAGATTGCCGCCGTGAAGCGCATGCCCGCGCTTTCGGCCCGCGCGAGCGCTTGAGGCAGCACGCCGGCGAAAGAAATTCGCCGGCTGCCCTGTTGTTCCGTCAGTACCGCTTCGGAACGTACATCTCGCGCGGCACGGGATTACGCTGATAATCCGGATGATGCGTGCGCGCCGGAAGCACCACCGGCTGATGCTCTACCTCGCCGTATGGAATCTGATCCAGGAAATGCTGGATGCAGTTGAGCCGCGCGCGCTTCTTGTCGTCGGCCTCGACCACCCACCAGCGCGCCTCGGGAATGTTGGTGCGCTCCAGCATTTCCTCCTTGGCGTGCGTGTAGTCTTCCCAGCGGACGCGCGATTCCAGGTCCATAGGGCTGAGCTTCCACTGCTTCAGCGGATCCTCGATACGCATCGTGAAGCGGAAGTGCTGCTCCTCGTCGGTGATCGAGAACCAGTACTTGATGAGGACGATACCGGAGCGGACGAGCATCTTCTCGAACTCGGGAACAGAGCGGAAAAACTCCTCCACCTCGTCCTCGGTGCAAAAGCCCATGACCCGCTCGACGCCCGCGCGATTGTACCAGCTGCGGTCGAACAGCACGATCTCACCGCCCGCTGGCAGATGCGAGGTATAGCGTTGGAAATACCACTGCGTGCGTTCGCGCTCGCTGGGCGCTGGCAGTGCGGCGACACGGCAGACGCGCGGATTGAGCCGCTGCGTGATGCGCTTGATGGCGCCGCCCTTGCCGGCCGCATCGCGCCCCTCGAAGAGGACGACGATCTTGAGCTTGTTGGCGACCACGTAATCCTGCAGCTTGACCAGCTCGCCCTGCAGCCGGAACAGCTCCTTGAAATAGAAGGAGCGGTCGAGATCGCCGGTATCTTCGGACGCACCGCCCACCTCGATCAGGCGATCGAGCCGTGCATCGTCGAGCTCCATCTCCAGCTCTTCATCGAGACTGTCGATAAGGTCCGCACGCTTTCGGGCGGCAAGGTTCTGAGGGCTGCTGGTCACTTGAGTGGCTTCTCCGGTCTGCAGGAGGGCATGCGCCCAGCCTGGGATGTGGAAGCCCTTATATGGTGCTCTCGATGACAGTTATGCGACGCCCGCGTCGAAGCGGTCCGCTAGAGTGCTTCCGGAAAAGTGGGAACCGGTTTTCCGATGAGAAGCACGACAGGTCGAGAGTGCTTCCGGAAAAGTGGGAACCGGTTTTCCGATAAGAAGCACGGTCAGGCGAGAGTGCTTCCGGAAAAGTGGGAACCGGTTTCCCGATAAGAAGCACGATCTAACAAAGAGGTTTAAGCGTTCTGCGCTTCAGAACGCGTCTAGCGGCGATAGGGCAGGAAACGGCGTTCGTGAAGCTCCGTGCCGTCGTCATCGAGCGAAGGGGTGCGTTGAAGCGCGCCGCGGCCTTCGCTCCACACATCGCCGTTGTGCAGTGAAACGAGCGTTTCCATCGAACGTTCCAGCCCCGTCAGGCGGCTGATGCGCTGGCGCTGGACCACGCGCCCGTCGGCGACGGCCTCCGCGAGCGGCAGGAACCAGTCGAACCTCTCGATTGGCCGGCCCTCGTACGTCTCGCCGGCAATCGAAACGTCATAGCGCTGGTCGGTATAGAGGACGATCGTGAACGGGCAGGCGCTCGCCACCGCAGGCGCGACGGAGACGCGCCAGAAATCGCCGGTCTCGGTTTCCTCTACGTGTGCCGAATCGGCGATCGACGGCGCCCAATAACGCAGCGCCGTGATCGTTGACTGGAGCCGTGAGCGAAAGACGTCGTCGGGGAGCATCTTTGATCGTTGGCTATGGACGATGCGATTACGATGCCGCGTCGTGGCGATTATTCAAGAAAGAAAATCCGTTACCGCGGCATCTGCCGTGCATAGCTCTCTTCGATAGCCATTTGCCGCTGCAGGGCGGGCCGCTCCTCGAAGCGTTTGACGTATGAGACGAACTCCGGCAATTCGGGAATGAGTTTGAATCCCATGCCGAAACGCAGTCCCGAGCCGATTGCGACATCCGCCGCCGTGAAGCGTTCACCCAGAATATAGGGCGCCGCCTTGCCGGCCGCGTCGCGCAGCGTTTCGATGACGAGATCGTAGCTGCCCCATCCGGTCATGGCGCGCGGTGTCGGCGGGCGGTCGGCGGCTTTGTCGATCATCGCCGGTTCGATACAGGCCGACGAGTAGAACAGCCATTTGAGATAGGGACCGCGCAAGGGATCGCCGATGGCCGGCGCAAGCCCAGCCTGCGGGAAGGCGTCAGCGAGATAGCAGAGGATCGCAGCACTTTCTGTGACCACAGCGCCATTGTGGGCAATGGCAGGCACCTTCCCCATCGGATTGATGGCGAGATATTCCGGAGCATGGTGCGCGCCAGCCTTCAGATCGATCGGCTCGATTTCATAGGGGGCGCCCAGCTCCTCGAGTATCCACAGGACGACGGCAGACCGGGTACGCGGTGCATAATAGAATTTCACGCTCTGGGGTTGAGCCTCTGCCATCGTCCGATCCCTCGACGTTCAATGCTGAGAAACGCGCCGGTCAACCGGCGAGGACGTTCTCGTGTTCCACCGTGAGGTTGAAGGCAGCGGCGAGCAGGGCCTTCGTGTAATCCTCGCGCGGATGAGCGAACACATCCGCCGCCGGGCCTTCCTCCACGACCTTGCCGTTGCGCATCACGATCACGTAATTGCACAGCGCACGGATGACCTTGAGGTCGTGACTGATGAAGAGATAGGCGAGGTCGCGCTTTTTCTGCAGGTCGCGCAGCAGGTCGACGATCTGCGCCTGCACTGACATGTCGAGGGCGCTCGTCGGCTCGTCCAGCATGATGAACTTCGGCTGCAGAACCGTGGCACGCGCAATCGCGATGCGCTGGCGCTGGCCGCCGGAGAATTCGTGCGGATAGCGATCCTGCGCTTCCGGATCGAGCCCAACCTCCCTCAGCGCTGCGGAAACGCGCTCGCGGCGCTGGTCGTAGGTGAGCTCGGGGTTCTGGATGACGAGCCCTTCCTCGATGATCTGCCCCACCGAAAGCCGCGGCGACAGCGCACCGTAGGGATCCTGGAAGACGATCTGCATCTCTTTGCGCAAGGGGCGCATTTCGCGCGTCGTCAGCCCGTCGATGCGCTTGCCCATATAGACGATGGGCCCTTGCGAGGAGATGAGGCGCAGCACCGCGAGGCCAAGCGTCGTTTTGCCCGATCCGGATTCCCCCACGACGCCCAGCGTCTGTCCCTTGCGCAGCTTGAGCGACAGCCCGTCCACCGCCTTCACGTAATCAACCGTGCGCCGCATGAGGCCGCGCTTGATCGGAAACCAGACTTTCAGGTCGTCGGTCTCGAGAACCACCGGCGCCGTATCGTCGGCCGGCGGCGGCGAGCCCTTCGGCTCGGCGGCAAGGAGCTGCTTCGTGTACTCGTGGTGCGGATCGGTGAAGATGCGCTCGGTCTGGCCGTTCTCGACGATCTTGCCCCGGCGCATGATGTAAACGCGCTCGGCCATTTTGCGCACGATGCCGAGATCGTGGGTGATGAGCAGCATCGCCATGCCCATCTCGCGCTGCAGCTCGCGCAGCAGCTCCAGAATCTGCGCCTGGATGGTGACGTCGAGCGCCGTCGTCGGCTCGTCGGCAATCAGAAGTTCCGGCTCGTTGGCGAGCGCCATCGCGATCATCACCCGCTGGCGCTGGCCGCCTGAAAGCTGGTGCGGATAAGCGTCGAGCCGCTTTTCCGGCTCGCGTATGCCGACTTTGTGTAGAAGCTCCAGCACCCGCGTGCGCACCACCTTGTCGGGCATGTGCCGGTGCACGCGCAGGACCTCACCCACCTGCCGCTCGATCGTGTGCAGCGGGTTCAGCGAGGTCATCGGCTCCTGGAAGATCATCGAGATGCGGTCGCCGCGCACCGAGCGAAGCTGCGACGGCTTGAGCTTCAGAAGATCGCGGCCCTCGAACCACACTTCGCCGGAAGGATGCGAGGCGGCCGGGTAGGGCAGCAGACGCAGCACCGACAGCGCCGAAACCGTCTTGCCGGAGCCGGACTCGCCGACGAGCGCCACCGTTTCTCCCTTGCCGATGCGGAAGCTCACCCTGTCGGCAGCGATCATCTTGCCGCCGCCGAATGCGACCGACAGATCCCTGACATCGAGCAGCGCGTGGGATTTCTTATCCGACATCGCCAAGCCCTATCGGAACGTCTTGCGCGGGTCGAGCGCGTCGCGCACGGCCTCGCCGATGAAGATGAGCAGCGACAGCATGATCGCCACGGTGAAGAAGCCGGTGAGGCCGAGCCATGGAGCTTCGAGGTGCCGCTTGCCCTGAAGCAGCAGCTCGCCGAGCGATGGCGAGCCGGGTGGCAGGCCGAGGCCGAGGAAGTCGAGCGCCGTCAGCGCCGCGATGCTGCCCGAGAGCTGGAACGGCAGGAAGGTGAGCGTCGCCACCATCGCGTTCGGCAACAGGTGCTTCACCATGATCTTGCGGTGAGAAAGCCCGAGCGCGCGCGCCGCGTTCACGTATTCGAAGTTACGCGCCCGCAGGAACTCGGCCCGCACCACGCCGACGAGATTCACCCACTCGAACAGCAGGAGCACGCCAAGCAGCGTCCAGAAGCCGGGAATGAGCACCGATGAGATGATGATCAGGACGAACAGCGACGGGACCGAGGACCAGACCTCGAGGAAGCGCTGGAAGATGAGATCCGTTTTGCCGCCGAAGTAGCCCTGCACCGCGCCCGCCGTGATGCCGATCGATGCCGACAGCAGCGCGAGGATCAGGCCGAACAGCACCGATATGCGGAAACCATAGATCACGCGCGCCACGACATCGCGCCCCTGGTTGTCGAGGCCGAGCCAGTTGGTGTTGCCGAGGGCATGGAAGCGTGCGAGCTGCTCGGGCGGTGCGTCGCACAGCGGCGCACTCGATGCCCAGGGTGGCGGCGCGGGATAGCCGAGGCAGAGGCCGTCCGGCCCCTTCCGGCCCGGATAATCCTTGTTGATGGTGTCGTAGGAGTAGCGGATCGGCGGCCAGATCACCCAGCCGTTGCTTTTGATCTCGTCTAGAATGACGGGATCTTTGTAGTCGGTGACCGCCAGGAAGCCGCCGAACTTCGATTCCGGATAATCGACCAGCACCGGCGAGAGGAGTTCGCCCTTGTAGCTCATCAGCACCGGCCGGTCGTTGGCGATGAACTCGGCGAACAGCGATACGGCGAACAGCGCCAGAAAGATTCGCAGCGCCCAGTAGCCGCGGCGGTTGGCGTTGAAGTTCGCAAGACGCCGCTGATTGATGGGGCTGAGCCTGTTGCCCGAAGGCGGGCGGCGCCTGAGCCAGTCCGGCAGTCGCCTGTGTTCCTCGCGCGGAGGCGGCTGTGACTGCGGTAATGGTGATTCGAGCGCGCGCAGGTCGGTCATGGCCTCAGACCTCCCTGCTCTCGAAGTCGATCCGCGGATCGACCATCGTGTAGACGAAGTCCGAGGCGAGGTTCAGCAGCAGGCCGACCAGCGAGAAGATCCACAGCGTGGCGAAGATCACCGGATAGTCGCGCTTTTCGATGGATTCGAACGACAGGAGCCCGAGACCGTCGAGCGAGAATATGGTCTCGATCAGCAGCGCGCCGGCGAAGAAGGCGCTGATGAATGCCCCCGGGAACCCGGCGATGATGAGCAGCATGGCGTTGCGGAACACGTGCCCGTAGAGCACCTGGTTCTCACTCAGCCCCTTCGCCCGCGCGGTCATCACGTACTGCTTGCGGATCTCATCGAGGAACGAGTTCTTCGTGAGGAACGTCATCGTCGTAAAGGCGGTGAGCGACATCGCGATCAGCGGCAGCGTGAGGTGCCAGAAATAGTCGGTGATGCGCCCGAAGAACGATAGCTGCTCCCAGTTGTCGGAGGTGAGCCCGCGCGAGGGGAAGATCTGCAGGAACGATGAGCCCGCAAAGAGGATCAGCAGCAGCACGGCGAAGAGGAAGCCCGGGATCGCATAGGCAACGACGAGTGCCGTGCTCGTCCAGGCATCGAACGGTTCGCCGTCCTGCACCGCCTTGCGGATGCCGAGCGGGATGGAGATCATGTAGCTGATCAGCATCATCCATAGCCCGAGCGAGATGGATACGGGCAGCTTCTCCTTGATGAGCTGCAACACGGAGACGTCGCGGAAGTAGCTCTTGCCGAAGTCGAAGGTGAGGAAGCTCTTCATCATGATGAAGAACCGCTCGTAGGCCGGCTTGTCGAAGCCGAACTGCTTCTCGAGGCTCTTGATGAATTCCGGATCGAGCCCTTGCGCGCCGCGATATTTCGATGTCACCGCTTCGGCCGAGCCCTGCCCGAGCTGCGCCTGGCTGCCGCTCGAGAGCGTATCGCTGCCGCCGCCGCCGATGCGCGAGACGATGGATGAATCGCGCCCCTGGAGCTGCGCGATGATCCGGTCGACGGGGCCGCCCGGTGCGAACTGGATGATCGCGAAGCTGATCAGCATGATGCCGAACAGCGTCGGAATGATCAGCAGCAGGCGCTTTAGGAGATAGGCTGCCATCGGGCTCTGCTCGGGCTCATGGTCTCTTCAGCTTTGCGGCTTTGTCGGCGTCATACCACCAAGTCTCGATGACGCCGTCGTCGTAGGCCGGCTTCACCTCGGGACGCCCGTACATATCCCAGAAAGCGGCATTGTGTGATGCCTTATACCACTGGGGAACCCAATAATGTCCTGCTCTCAGCACCCGGTCGAGTGCGCGCGCTGCGACCGTGAGCTCGTCGCGGGACTTCGCCTCCACCATTTTCGTCATCAGCGCATCGACCACCGGATCCTTGATGCCGGCGAGATTGAAGCTGCCGTCGATGGCGGCCGCCTCCGAGCCCCAATAGCTCTTGACCTCGACGCCCGGCGTCAGGCGCAGCGCGTAACGCTGAATGGCCATGTCGAAATCGAACGACTTTATGCGCCGCTCGTACTGTGCCGGATCGACCTGTCGCAGCGAGGCGTTGATGCCGATGCGCTTCAGGTTGTCGACGTACGGATTGATGATGCGGTTGAAGCCTTCCTCGAACGACAGGATCTCGACATTGAGGGGTTTGCCGCCGGGGCCGTAGCCCGCCTCGGTGAGAAGCTTGTTCGCGCGCTGAAGGTTTTCGCGATTGCGCCCCGTGCCGTCGGTCACGGGCGGCGTGTAGGGCTCGCCGAATACTTCCGGCGGCAGCTGATCCCTGAACGGCTCGAGCAGCTTCAGCTCCTCCGCGCTCGGAAGACCCGTTGCCTTGAGGTCGGAGTTCTCGAAGAAGCTCTGCGTGCGCTTGTAGAGATTGTAGAACAGCTTGTTGTTCGACCATTCGAAGTCGAAAGCGAGATCGAGCGCCTGGCGGACGCGCTTGTCCTTGAACTGCTCCCGCCGCGTGTTGATGAAGAAGCCCTGCGCGCCTGAAGGGCGCCCGTCTGGCGTGATGAGCCTCTGCAGACGTCCATCCCTCACCGCGGGAACGTCGTAAGCGGTGGCCCAGTCGACGGACGTGAATTCCTCGCGGTAGTCGAAGGCGGCGGACTTCAGGCCCTCCAGCTCGAGCGTGCGGTCGCGATAATATTCGTAGCGGATCTCATCGAAGTTGAAGCGGCCGACGTTGACCGGCAGATCCTTCGCCCAGTAGTCGGGCCGGCGCTTATAGGAGACGAACGTGCCGGGTTTGTAGTCGCCAATCACGTATGGGCCCGAGCCCAGCGGCTTCTTGAGCGAGGACTGATCGAACGGCTGCTCGGTGTAGAACGCCTTCGACAGGATCGGCAGCTCGGCAACGGTCAGCGGCAGGTCGCGGATGAGGTCGCCCTTGAACTCGTAGCGCACGGTGTGTGCATCGAGCGCTTCCGCTTTGACCACATCGCGCAGCGAAAGCGAGTACATGGGATGGCCCTTCTCCTTCAGCGCGTTGAAGGAGAACACCACGTCATCGGCGGTGACGGGTGTGCCGTCGGCGAATTTCGCTTCGGGCCGCATCTTGAAGACGACAGAGCGGCCATCGGGGGCGATGTCGCCGCTGGAGGCGACGAGACTATAGACAGCATCCGGCTCGTCGAGGGCGCGCGTCATCAGGCTGTCGAAGAGGTAGCCGAGCCCCTGTGCGGCATCGCCCTTCAGAATGAAGCTGTTGAAGCTGTCGAATGTCTTGGTGCCGCCGGTGCCGGTGGACGACAGCCGTCCGCCCTTCGGCGCGTTCGGATTGACGTAGTCGAAATGCTTGAAGTCGGGTCCGTACTTCAGCTCGCCGAACGCCGACAACCCATGCCTTGGCTCGGCCGCGGCCGGTGAAAGAAGCGCCGCCGCGGCCAGCAGAAGCACGGCAAGGCGGCAGGCGGGCACCCGTGTGTGCCGCGCCGGCTCTGCTGCGATCCGGTTTGACATCAACGCCCCCGTACGGCGTCGAGCGCCTTCTTTTTGCCGGCGTCGATCCACCAGGTCTGGGCCAGCGCCGACGTCTGCGAGGGCAGCTTTTCCGGACGGCCGAAGATGTCCCAGTAGGCGATGCGCTCGTAAGGGTAGTGCCACTGGGGCACGACGTAATAGTTCCACAGCAGCACCCGGTCGAGCGCATGCGTCGCGGCAAGCAGCTCGTCGCGATCCTTGGCGAAGACGACCTTGTCGACCAGCTTGTCGACCGCCGGATTGCGGATACCCGCGGTGTTGCGCGATCCATCGCGCGCCGCGGCCGCCGAGCCCCAGAAGTCGCGCTGCTCGTTGCCCGGCGATTCCGACTGGGCGAAGTTATCGACGATGATGTCGTAGTCGCGCGAATCCTCGCGGCGCTTGTATTGCGCGCCATCCACCACGCGAACTGACGCCTTGATGCCGAGCTTCTGCAGGTCCTGGATGTAGGGCAGTACGATCTTCTGGAACTCGGGGGATTCGAGCAGGAACTCTGCATCCAGCGTCTGGCCCTGAGCATTTCGCAGCAGGTTCGCCTTGGGCGCCGACGATAGCCCCACCGTACGCATGATCGAGCAGAACGTGCCGCAGCTGCCGTCGTCCACTTCCACCTCGTGCAGCGACCAGCCCGCGTCCTTGAGGAGCTGCGAGGCCTCGCGCAGGTGGTTGCGGAAGTCCTCGGGCGCCTTGTTCACCGGGTTCTTCCACTCGGTCGTGAAGACCTCCGGCGGCACTTCGTCTTTCACCTCATTGAGAATCTCGAGTTCGCGCCCCTGAGGTAACCCCTTCGACGCAAGCTCCGAGTTGTCGAAGTAGCTGCCGACGCGCACGTAGGAATCGTAGAACAGCTTCCTGTTCGCTTCCTCGAAGTTGAACGCGAGGCCGAACGCGCGGCGCACGCGCGGATCCTGGAACTGACTGCGCCGCTGGTTGAAGACGAACGCCTGCATGGGCGCAACGCGCCGCACGGGGATCGCTTCCTTCTTCACCTGGCCGTTGCGCGCGGCGGGGAAGTCGTAGGCGGTTGCCCACTGGCTGGCGGAAGACTCCGGCCAGTAATCGATCTTGCCCGACTTGAACTCCTCGAAGGCCGGCGTGCGGTCGAGGAAGTAGGTCAGCTTGAATTCGTCGAAGTTCCACTGGCCTTTCGCGACGGGTAGGTCCTTGGCCCAGTAGTCCTTGACGCGCTCGAAGGTGATGGAGCGGCCGGCATCGAAGCTCTTCACGCGGTAGGCGCCCGAGCCCACCGGAATTTCCAGCGTCGATTTGGTGATGTCGCGCTTTTCGCCGTTGGGGCCGACGCCCTCCCAGAACGCCTTCGGCAGGATGCTGAGCTGGCCCACGATCTGCGGCAGCTCGCGATTGCCTTTGACGTCGAAGGTGAAAGTGACCTGGTTGTCGCCGGTTTTCTCGGCCTTGACGACGTTCTTGTAATAGAAGGCCGAGCGGGGATGCGCCGCCTTCTGACCCTCGAACGAGAAGATGACGTCTTCGGGCGTGATCGGCGTGCCGTCCTGGAAGCGCGCCTTGGGGTTGATGCCGAACGTCACCGACGAGAAATCGGGCGGATAGGAGACCCACTCGGCGATGAGCCCGTATTCGGTCGAAGGCTCGTCGGGGCTGCCCGCCATCAGCGAATCATAGACGAGGCCGAGGCCGCCCGCGGAATCGCCCTTCACCGAGAAGGGGTTGAGGCTGTCGAAGGAGCCCTGTGCATAGCCCCGCAGCGTGCCGCCCTTGGGGGCGTCGGGGTTGACCCAGTTGAAGTGGGGGAAGCCCGCCGGGTAAGCCGGCTCGCCAACGAGCGAAAGTGCGTGGTGATGGGGATATTCCTGCTGGCTCGCCGGAGCCGCTTCGGCGGTCGATGGAGCGGAAGGGGTTTGGTCTGCCCCTGCGGCCGGGGCAGCAGCGTCGGGGCTGGCTGCCGATTGGTCCGTACTCGCAGCCGCCGGATCGGCCGTGTCCGTCTGCGGGGAAACGGGTTCGGGTGTCCCGGCCGCATCGGCGTGGGGCTGCGCCTCCATGGCGGCAGGCGGGGAGCTTTCTTGCGCGAGCACCGGCACGGCAGCGGTCAGGAGCAGCAGCGCTGCGAGGTAGGCGGCGGGGGCGTCGAGACGCAGGTGCACCAGGCGATTTCCCTTATCTGTCATGGACGGGAGGTCGAAGGCACCGCCTTTGCCGAAATACGCATGGCTTGGCGCCGGATAGACCATAGGACACGCGAACGGCCGAAGCCTCGCAAAATCCGGGCCGCGGCGCGAGTTAACTTGCTGTCATTTTAACGCTGAGCGGCTTAACGCTGAGCCGCTTGGAGCCCGCCACGGGCGCGGGCTGCGACAACGCTACTTCGCGCTATTGAGATAGGCGAGCAGGTCTGCGAGGTCGCCGGAGTCCGGGATGCCCGGGAAATGCATCTTCGTGCCCGGCACGAACCCCTTGGGATCATGGATAAAAGAGGCGAGGTCCTCGAGCGTCCAGTTGCCGCCCTTGGCCTTCATCGCTTCCGAATAGCTAAAGCCTTCATGGCTGGCCTTGGGGCGGCCGACCACACCGAAGAGGTTCGGGCCCACCTTGTTGCCGCCGCTGGCTTCGATCGAGTGGCATGCGGTGCATTTCTTGAAGATCGATGCGCCCGATTCGGCATTGCCGCTCGCGGCCGCCTGGGCCACCGCTGCCGGATCGAATGCAGGCGCCGCAGCCGGAGCCTTCCCACCCGCGGGAGCAGCGGCTCCGCCGCCCTCCTTGCTTGGCATCGGCAACACGTAGCCGGGTTTTTCCGGAGCTGAGCTGTGCTCGCCTATTTCGAGTGCCACGCGGAAGCCGACGATGACCAGAAGGGTGCAAAGAAAAGCACCGGCGATCTTCGAAAACTCGAAGGAATCGAATCGCATTCCATGCTCCGAGGCAGCGCTTCGGCCCGGCGCCCAAGCGTGGCGCGACTATAGAAATTCCGCATCGGCTTGCAACCAACGCAGCGCCCGTTCTATGTGCACCCCGCCGGGACCAATTGCCTCGCCTTAACCCTTAAATTCCCCCTGGGTGCCCATTTGGCCAATACGCTGATCCTCATCCCCGCCCGCCTGCAGGCGACGCGCCTGCCCGGAAAGCCGCTGGTGGATATCGCCGGCGCGCCCATGATCGTGCAGGTGTGGCGGCGCGCGGTCGCGGCCGATGCCGGGCGCGTCGTGGTGGCGACGGACGCCGAGGAGGTCCGCGACGCCGTGGTGGCCGCAGGCGGCGAGGCCGTGATGACCCGGGCCGACCACGCCTCGGGCTCCGACCGCATCTTCGAGGCGATCCAGCGCATCGACCCCGAAGGCCGCGCCGACACGATCGTCAATCTGCAGGGAGACCTGCCGACGCTGGAGCCCCATCTCGTCGCCGCGTGCCTTGCCCCGCTCGAGGAGCCCGCGGTCGATATCGCAACCCTCGCCGCCGGGATCGTCGAGCCCGAGGAGCGTACCAACCCGAACGTGGTGAAGGTCGTCGGCTCGCCGCTCCCCGCACCGCAGCGCCTGCGCGCGCTCTATTTCACGCGCGCCACCGCACCCTACGGCGATGGCCCGCTCTACCATCACATCGGAATCTACGCTTATCGCCGTGCGGCCCTGGCCCGCTTCGTGTCGCTGCAACCTTCCCCCCTGGAAACGCGCGAGAAGCTGGAGCAGCTCCGCGCCCTGGAAGCCGGCATGCGCATCGACGTGAGCGTCGTTGACACTGTTCCGCTCGGTGTCGATACTCCCGCCGACCTCGAGCGGGCGCGCCGCCTCCTGGGGGCCGTCTGAACCCTCCGCGAGCCGAGCGCGCTTAGCTGCCGCGAGCGCCGCGGGCTTTTTTATTTGCCTGCGACCCATGTCCCAATCATCCCGCGACCCTGAAGCGGCCGGCCCATCGACCGGCAATCCGGCTGCCATGCGCATCGTTTACCAGGGCGAGCCCGGCGCCAATTCGCACCTCGCGTGCCGCGAAGCCTTCCCCGAGATGGAGGCTGTCGCCTGCCCCACCTTCGAGGACGCGCTACAGGCGGTGAAGTCGGGCGAAGCGCGCCTGGCGATGATCCCCATCGAGAATTCCGTTGCGGGACGCGTCGCCGACATCCACCACCTCTTGCCGAATGCCGACCTCTACATCGTCGGCGAGCACTTCCTGCGCGTGCGCCACCAGTTGATGGCCATCCCCGGCGCAACATTGCAGACGGTGAAGAAGGTCTTTTCCCATACCCAGGCGCTGGGGCAGTGCCGCCGCAAGCTGATGGAGCTGGGGTTGAAGCCCATCCCGGAAGCCGACACGGCGGGCTCCGCGCGTCTCGTCAGCGAAGCGAAGGATCCCGCGCTCGCGGCGATTGCCTCGACGCTCGCCGCCGAGATCTACGGCCTCGATATCCTGCTGGGCGATGTCGAGGACGAGGTGCACAACACGACGCGCTTCGTCGTTCTGTCTGCGGAGGCCGACGACGCCGACCCGGAGGACGGGCCCGTCATCACCACCTTTATCTTCCGCGTGCGTAACGTACCCGCCGCGCTCTACAAGGCGCTCGGCGGCTTCGCCACCAACGGCGTCAACATGACGAAGCTGGAAAGCTACCAGCTCGAGGGCACGTTCAACGCCACCATGTTCTATGCCGATATCGAAGGGCATCCATCCGACCGGATGGTGCGCCTCGCGCTGGAGGAGCTGTCGTTCTTCTCGTCCGAGAAGCGCGTGCTCGGAACCTATCGCGCCAGCCCCTACCGCGCCGAGGCCGCGCGCCTCGCCGCCGAGGGCAGGATCCCGGTGCAGCTTCGCTGAAGGACACGGCAAACAATCGGCAAGGTGAGTGACATGAAGCTCGCAGGCAAAGTCGCGATCGTCACGGGCGCCGCTTCGGGCTTCGGGCGCGCCATCGCCGAGCGGTTCGTCCTCGAAGGTGCGAGCGTCGTCGCCGCCGACATCAACGGCGAAGGCGTACGCGCACTGGCGGCCGGCTTCGGCGACAAGATGGTCCCGGTGCAGGCTGACGTATCCGAGAAGCACGATGTCGATGTGATGGTGCGGACCGCCACGGAAGCGTTCGGCGGCGTCGACATCGTCGTCAACAATGCGGGCGTCACCCACCGCAACCGCCCGCTGCTCGAGGTGGAGGAAGCCGAGTTCGACCGCATCTATGCGGTGAACGTGAAGTCGATCTACCTGTCGACGCTCGCCGTCGTGCCCAAGATGGAGCGGCGCGGCGGCGGCATCATCATCAACGTCGCCTCCACCGCCGGCGTGCGTCCGCGTCCGGGCCTCACCTGGTACAACGGCTCGAAGGGCGCGGTGATCACGCTGACCAAATCGATGGCGGCGGAGCTCGCAGCGAAGAACATCCGCGTTAACGCGATCAATCCGGTGATGGGCGAAACGGGCATGCTGGAGCAGTTCATGGGACTGCCCGATACGCCGGAAAATCGCGCCAAGTTCCTCGCCGGAATCCCGCTGGGCCGGCTATCGCGGCCGCACGACATCGCGAACGCGGCAATGTTCCTGGCCGATCCGGCCTCGGCCTTCATCACCGGCGTCGCCATCGAGGTCGATGGCGGCCGCTGTATCTGAGACGCACCCAGCTTTCAGCGCCGCGCTTGGCCCACCACCGCCAGCAGCGCCTTAGACCATGATCGCTTCGGACCCCATCAGGCCGAAACGTGAATAATCGGTCTAATCAAAAAGACCACGATCGCTTCGGACCCTATCCGTCCGAAGCGTGAATCATCGGTCTGATCAAAACGCTCGAGCCGTTCTGCGTTTCCACCTAAACCCGAACGGATCTAGGGCGTCGCTCCGGTGGCGGTGGGCTGCTCCACCGAGTGCCCGGCCGACGGTGCATCCGGCATCGTCGGCTTTTCCGTCGCCCGCGGTGCGGGGGGCGGCACTTTCGCGGGCAACTGGCGCAGTTCCGGCTTCTTGCGGTCGAGCCCTTCCTTCACCGCCTCCTTCGCGTCGGCAAGCACGCCCTCCGGCAAGGTCACCCAATACTTCTTCCCCGCAATGCCCTTGTACGGGAGAGCCTTGAAGACCTTGCCGTCCGGATCGCGCTGGCTCGGATCGCCGGACGGCTTGCCGGTGATGACGGTCTGGATGTCGTTGAGGATGACGTTGTCGTCCACGTAGTCCGAATGCGTGTAGGTGAAGAACTTCCAGAAGTCGTATTCCGGCGGCGTCTTGTCGATGACGAACACGTTGCTGGCGTTCACGTACAGCGGCTCGCCCCACGGTGTGTGGCCGCCCGCCCGATCGTTGAAGCCGCGCAAGAACGAGGACAGCCACAGCACCCAGTCACCGCCCGACGTGTAGATCGTGACGCGCTGGGCGAGCTTCGCCCACGTCTGGATCTTGGTGTTGAATACCGATGCCGACACGTCCGGCGCCGCGAAGATCACCTGGCCGAGACGCAGCGTGCCTTCATCGTGGCGGCGTCCGTCGAGGATGCTGCGGATCGAGCTCATCACGCGCATGAGCTGCTGCGAGCCCATCGAGTGGGCAACGATGTCGAGCGTGCGGATATTGTTGTCGCGCAAGACCGCGGCGAGGAACGCCTGCAGCGAGCCCTCGGCTTCCTCGGCGTTGTCGGCATCCTGGAGGTAGCGCAGCGGGCTGCGCACGCTCGGCCAGGAGAACATGTAGACACGACCTTTGTAATCCGCGCCGCCCGCGATCCGCGCCGTTGCCTGCAGCGCCTCGTGGAACGAATTGTTGTAGCCGTGGATGACCAGCAGCGCGTGGGTAGCGTCCTCGGAGGCCGCCGTGTCGACGATGCGGATATAGTTCTCGGCACTGCGGTCTATGGGGTCGGTAAGGAGCTTGATGCGGGAATTGGCAGCCCGCGCACCGCCCCGCCAGGCACCGCGATACGTGTTGTCGCCGCGCGTGAGCGAGACCCGCGGGTTCACCTGCACGCAGCCGATCGAGATCCTTTCGCTGGGTGCATTGGCGAACATCGTCGTCATGTCGCCCTTGGGATCGGCGATGGCGCGGGTCGTGGCAAACACGATGCGAACGCCGCCACGGCGGGCGCGGCGCTGCGGACCGAAGACGCAGTTCTTGGTCGTCAGCTCCTGCCAGCCGTTCTGGTCGTAGAAGTCGGAAGCGACGATATTGAACACGGCGCGGGCGATGAGCGACCAGGCGACATCGTTCTCGCTCGGAGTTGCCGTGCGGCCGCCGGTGTAAAGCTTGGCGATCTGCTTCTGGATCTTTTCCAGCCGCGCCGCCGGCAGGATTTCAGGCGGGGGCACGAAGCCGTCCGGCGGGCGCATGTCGAAGCGGATATAGATGCCGCGCTGCCCGCCCTGGTACTCGAAGTTCATGTTGTGGAAGTAGTAGCGGGTGCCCCAGCGGTTGCCGGCGCCCTCGGCGATCACCTCCGAGCCGGAATTGTGCACGTACGTGAGGGTCAGCGCATTGTACGACTGATAGCCGCGCGTGAAAGATGCGGCGGAGGATTCGCGCCCGGACACGCGGAACACGTCGATGCCGACGCGGCTCACCTTGGGATTGTCGTACTCCTGCCAGCTGAGGTCCGAGGGCTTCGCCTCCGGCGGCAGTAGCCCCGCCGGGAAGGTCATCTTCAGCTGGTTGACCGGATTGATCACCTGCTTGAAGCCGATGAAGGCGTAAATCGCATCGTTGTTGTGCTTCAGCGCCTGGCATTCCGCTTCGGTGAGCACCGCCTCGCCCGCACCGGGAAGGCTGTTCGCCGCACGGAAATCCGTAATGGCTGCCCGCAGCATCTTTTCGTTGGCACGGCCGATTTCGGCCGCCAGGAACCCCGAAAGGATGAGGTGGCGCTGCAGCTCCTTGTCGCGGAGCTGGATGTCTATGTCATCGCCCGGCGGGCAGGCGGAGGAGAGTGCTGGCGAAGCGGCGGCGAAGAGAGCCAGAAGAATGGCGAGCAGTGACGCAAAGGGCTTCATACGCAATTGTTCCCCCCGGATAATCGCGCGCCGAGCCTACGGGGGCGGCGCGCAGGGTGTCAATTCGGCAGGGCTGGCAAGGCACTTGCCGGGTCCATTTGTGGGCAAACCCTAAAGCGGAAAAATGACAGCCCTTGCGAAGGTGTTGGCGCCCGAGCAGGGGAGGGTTGTAAGCTGCGGCCTCACCCCCCATAATCGCCGCGGGAGGTTGGCGGCGGGCGCATCCCTCGCCAACCGGGTCAGGTCCGGAAGGAAGCAGCCCTAACGATTAGGACGCGGGTCGTTCGTCAGCCTCCTCTATTTTTTCTGCTCACGGGCCGATCGCTCGCCGCTGCGCGACGAGCTGCCCTCCGCGAGGGCGCAACCGGTCTCCCGGGCTGAACTCGGTTCCGCCAAGACCGTCGCCTTGCTCCCTGACCCCGCCGGGTCAAAGGTAGAGACATGGCCAGAAAATCGTCCGATACGACCGATGCCGGCAATGCGGAGACACCCGCTAAGCCCTATGTCGTGCTCGCGCGCAAGTACCGTCCGCAGAGCTTCGACGATCTGATCGGCCAGGAAGCGATGGTGCGCACCCTGCGCAACGCCTTCGCCTCGGGACGCATCGCCCAGGCCTACATGCTCACGGGCGTGCGCGGGGTCGGCAAGACGACGACGGCGCGCATCATCGCCCGCGCTCTGAATTACGAAACCGATACGATCACCGCCCCGACCATCGATATGCCGGTGCTGGGCAAGCACTGCGCCGAGATCATGGAGAGCCGCCACCCCGACGTGATCGAGATGGACGCCGCCTCCAACACGGGCGTCGACAACATCCGCGAGTTGATCGAGAGCGCGCGCTACAAGCCGATCATCGCGCGCACCAAGGTCTTCATCATCGACGAGGTCCACATGCTCTCGAAGGGCGCGTTCAACGCCCTTCTGAAGACGCTCGAGGAGCCGCCGGAGCATGTGAAGTTCATTTTTGCCACCACCGAGATCCGCAAGGTTCCGGTGACGGTGCTCTCGCGCACGCAGCGCTTCGATCTGCGCCGGGTGGACGTGCCTGAGCTGAGCGCACACTTTGCCGGCATTGTCGGAAAAGAGGGCGCCACCGCCGAGGATGATGCTCTGGCGCTCATCTCCCGCGCTGCGGGCGGATCGGTGCGCGATGGCCTGTCGCTGCTCGATCAGGCCATCGCGATGGGCGAGGGCCGCGTGGGCGCGGAGACGGTGCGTGCGATGCTCGGTCTCGCCGACCGCGGGCGCATCTTCGATTTGCTGGAGCACGTCTTCCGCGGCGACGCCAAGGCCGCGCTTCTGTCGCTGGATGAGCTGCATCGCGACGGTGCAGAGCCGGTCCAGCTCATTGCCGACCTTGCCGAGGCCGTTCACGCCGCTGCGCGCATCAAGGCCGTTGGCCCGGAAGCCGGCGGAGCGGGTATGAGCGCGGAGGAACGGCGCCGCGCCGCAACCATCGCCGGTCGTCTGTCGACGCCGCTCCTGTCGCGCGCCTGGCAGATGCTGCTGCAGGGCGGCGAGGAGACGGGAAAGGCCGCGAACCCGCGCGCGGCCGCCGAGATGGTGCTGATCCGCCTCGCCTACACGGCGGATCTTCCATCGCCCGACGAGGTGATCCGCATGCTTGGCGGTGAGGGCGCGCTCGCCCGCAGCGGCAAGCCGGCGCCCGCGGGCGACGGAGCCGGGCGCGACGCCCCGTTGAACAGCGCCGAGACCATCGAGCGCACGGCGGCGGCACCGCCATCGGCGTTTGCAGCTGCATCTCAGCCGTCATCCGAAGCGGGCATCCTGCCCGCGGCCGCCAGCGACCGTCCCATTCCCTTCGAGGACGACGGCGGCGCTTACGGCGCCTATGCCGACGACGACGGCTTCGGCTTCGATGCCGAATATGACACATCCCTCGATGAGCTCGCCGGTCCCCCGCCAAGCGCAGCACCGGCTGGATTGGCCGATCCGCGCTCGTTCGCGGAAGTCATCGCGCTCGTGGGCGAGCGCCGCGACATGATGCTGAAAATGCACCTCGAGGATCGCGTCAGTCTCGTGAAGTTCGACGCCGCAGCGGGCGCTATCGATCTGTTCCTGTTGCCGGGGGCTCCGCCCCAGCTCGCCAACGAGCTGCGCGAGAAGTTGAACAATTGGACTGGCCGTAAGTGGGTCGTCGTGCTCTCGAAGGAGAAGGGCGAGCGGCCGTTCGGCGAAATGCGCCGCGAGCGCGAAGCCGCCGAGATCGAAGCGCTCAAATCCCATCCGGCGGTCAAGGCGCTGCTGGAGCAGTTCCCCGACGCCAAGATCGCCGATATTCGTCCGCTCGCCGTGCCGGACCGCGGCAAGACCGGAACCGGCTGAGCCATTCAACGAAAGGCACTTACCGTATGAAAGATCTGATGGGCATGATGAAGCAGGTGGGCCAGATGCAGGCCCGCGTGCAGCAGATGCAGGAAGAGCTGGCCGGCATGGAGATCGACGGCCAATCCGGCGGCGGGCTCGTCAAGGTCACGCTCACCGGCAAGGGCGACGTGAAGCGCGTGCATATCGATCCGAGCCTCGCCAAAGGTGACGAGGTGGAAATTCTCGAAGACCTGATCGTCGCCGCGGCCGCCGACGCCAAGGGCAAGCTCGACACCACGCTCCAGGCGAAAATGCAGGAGATGGCCGGAGGCCTGCCGCTGCCGCCAGGCCTCAAGCTGTTCTAGACCATGATCGCTTCGGACCCTATCCGTCCGAAGCGTGAATCATCGGTCTAAGCAAAAGACCATGATCGCTTCGGACCCTATCCGTCCGAAGCGTCGATCATCGGTCTAACTAAAAGACGACAGACGCATTGGGATTCGCAGAAAAGCGATCGTGTTCGAGGAGCGCGCCATGGCCTTGCGCATATCATCGCCGGCATTCACGGACGGCGGCGAGATCCCCGCCAGCTTCACCTGCGAAGGTCGCGATCTTTCCCCCGAGCTTCTGTTCGAAGGCGTGCCGGAAGGAACGCGAAGCCTCGCGCTGATCGTCGATGATCCCGACGCGCCCGACCCGGCGGCACCGAAGATGACGTGGGTGCATTGGGTGCTCTTCGATCTTCCACCCGATACGTCGAAGCTGCCCGAGGGTGTCACGGCGCTTCCCGGAGGCACCAGAGAGGGCCTCAACGACTGGAAGCGTACCGGCTACGGCGGCCCGTGCCCGCCCATCGGACGCCACCGGTATTTCTTCAAGCTCTACGCGCTCGACACGAAGCTCGCCCACCTTGAACAGCCGACGAAAGCGAAGCTTCTCCAGGCGATGGAGGGGCACATCCTCGCTGACGCACAGATCATCGGCACTTACCGGAAGGCTGGATAGGAGCATTGCGGAAACGCCGCCGGAAAGCGGGCGCTGGTCCCGCAACACCTTCGGCGAGCCGATGCTTCTAAGGGGAGAACGATGATGCGGGGCAGCTTGAAACCCAGCTCGACAGGGACCGGCCGGCGCGCAGCCGCAGCAGTGTTCGGGCTGGTCACGCTTGCGCTTGCATCCGGCGCAAGCGCGGAGCCGCCGAGGTCCTTCGTCGACGTCAAAACGCTGAACCCCGACCTCGTCGTGGAGATGCGCTACGCGACGGCGCAAAACTTCATCGGCCATCCAATCCCCGGCTACAACGGCGCGCGCTGCTTCCTGACACGCCCCGCCGCGAAAGGTCTGCAATGCGTCGCCGAAGCCGTGCGCGCGCGGGGCTATGCGATCAAAGTCTATGATTGTTACCGTCCGCAGCGCGCGGTGAACGCGTTCGTCACCTGGGGCCGCAATCTGCGCGACCAGAAGATGAAGTCGGCCTACTACCCGGAGGTCGACAAGCGGAACCTCTTCCGCGACAGCTACATCGCCTCGCGCTCGGGGCACAGCCGCGGCAGCACCGTGGATCTCACGCTCATTCCCCTGGAGCACAGGGCGGCGGCATCGGACGCGGGTGAGAAAGCCGTGCGCGCGTGCGATTCCGCCGAAGGGCCCCGCACCGACGACGGCAGCACCGACATGGGCACGGGCTTCGACTGTTTCTCCACGCTGTCGCACACGCGCTCGCGCAAGGTGAGCGCGGCCCAGCAGGCCAACCGCGAGTTGCTCCGCGGCACCATGCGTGCGTGCGGGTTCTACAACAATCCCAGCGAATGGTGGCATTACACCCTGCGCGCGGAGCCCTATCCGGAAACCTATTTCGACTTCCCCGTGGAGTAGTCGGTAACCAGCCCCATATACAATCGTAAGCGACCTTCGAAGCTGCAACAGCGAGGAACGGCAAAATGGCATTCGACGACGTCAAGGCGGAGCTGGGCATCCTGTTGACGCGCATGCAGAACGAGCCGCAAGACCGCCACGAGCTTTATCTCCAGCTCATGGAGAAGCTGAACGAGTTGAAGGCCTTCGGCATGCCGCTCCCCCAGGATCTCGTCGAGCTCGAAAAGGGCTTGGGCGAGGAGTTCGCGGCCGAGCGGCGCGAGGCCGAGTAGTCTTCCGGAACACCTGCTCCCGCGTGGCGTTTCACCCTGAGGTGTCACGGCGATGGCCGGGCGCCTTTCGGCTGACGTGTTCGTGGTGAGGCGTCCGAACGATGAAACGCAAGCGGCTCAGTTTCCGGCGTGGCTTCCGCGTGGCGATCGATGATCGGCGCGCCCAGGCTGCGGAGATGACGATCGCACCCGGCGGCAGGGAAGGCGGCGAAGATAATCGCCACCGCGGCGCTGACCAGTGGCTCTACGTCGTCTCGGGAAGCGGCGAAGCGCGCATCGAAGGAAGCAAGCTCCGGCTCGGGCCGGGTACGCTGCTCCTGATCGAGCGCGGCGAGAAGCACGAGATCCGCAACACCGGCGAGGACGTCTTGAAGACGCTGAACTTCTACGTACCGCCGGCCTACACCAAGGCCGGAAACGAGAAACCCGCCGGAAAATCCTGAACTCGCGCTACGGCGTCACCGTGGGCGCACGACGGCTTTCGCCGGCCGTGCGAGCTTACGCGCCGCCGGTGCGTGCGCCTCGCCGTTGAGGCATGCGCCGGTGATGTTGGCGAGGAAAAGTCTCGCAGCATATTCCCAGCTGTATTCGCCCGCCTTCGCGCGCACCGTCTCGCGGTCGAGTGCACGCGCGGCGAGCGCCGCCGAGCGCAAGTCCTCCGAGAGGATGCCCGTCACGCCCTCGGTGACGACATCGCGCGGCCCGCACACGGGCAGCGCGGCCACCGGCAGGCCCGAAGCCATCGCCTCGAGCAACACGATGCCGAACGTGTCGGTGCGGCTCGGGAACACGAACACATCCGCCGACGCATAGCAGGCGGCGAGTTCCTCCCCCGTGCGCTTGCCGGCGAACAGAACGTTCGGATAGCGCGCCTTCAGCTCCTCGAGTTGTGGTCCCGAGCCGACCACCACCTTGCGGCCGGGAAGATCGAGATCGAGAAAGCCCGCGATGTTCTTTTCCGCCGCGATGCGCCCGACGTAGAGAAACACCGTCTCTTCACCGAAAAGCCGCACCGGCCGCGGCCGGAAGAGCCGTGTGTCGACGCCACGCGTCCACGGCAGCACGCGCTCGAAGCCGTGCCCTTCGAGCTCGCGGCTGAGCGAGGGTGTCGCCACCATCAGCCCCGCGCCCGCATTGTGAAACCGGCGCAGCAGCGCCAGCGTCCAGCTCTGCGGAATGGCGAAACGCTGGCCGAGATATTCCGGGAAGCGCGTGTGAAAGCTCGTCGTGAAGCGGATGCGCCGCGAAAGACAATAGCGCCGCGCCATCCAGCCTATGGGCCCCTCGGTGGCGATGTGCACCGCATCGGGTTTTACGGCGTCGAACCGTTCCGCGATCCGGCCCAGGTCGGGCAGGGCGAGCCGGATTTCGGGATACGTGGGGCAGGGCAGCGTGCGGAATTCGTGCGGCGCAAGCACCGACATCTCGACCCCGAGCGCCGCCAGCTCGATGGCGAGCCGCTCGTACGTCCGTACCACGCCGTTCACCTGGGGGTGCCAAGCGTCCGACGTGACGAGAATGCGCATCAGGCAACCTGGAGCGTTTCAGCAAGCTTGGCGGAAATGGCGCGCTGGCGCGCCTGCACCACGTCGTGCCAGCGGATCAGCTCGAACGCCCCATCGCCCGTCTCGCCGATGGCCGTGCAGCTCTCCACCCAGTCGCCCGTGTTGAGATAGTGCACGCCGTCGATGTGGCGGGAGGCAGCATGGTGGATGTGCCCGCAGATCACACCGTCGACGCCATGGCGGCGCGCTTCGTCGGAGAGCGATTTCTCGAACTCGCCGATGAAGTTGACGGCGGTCTTCACGCGCAGTTTCAGGTGCGCGGAGAGCGACCAGTAACCGAGGCCGAAGCGCCGGCGTATGAAGTTCAGCGGGTGGTTCATCCACAGCGCCAGCTCATAGCCGCGGTCGCCGAGGAACGCGAGCCACTTGGCGTAGCGCACGACGACATCGAACTCGTCGCCATGTAGCACCAGATACCGCTTGCCGTCGGCGGTGGTGTGCACCGTCTGATGTTCGATCTCGATGCCGCCGAAATGCTGGCCGCAATATTGGCGCAGGCCTTCGTCGTGATTGCCGGGAATGAAGATGACGCGCGTGCCCTTGCGCACTTTGCGCAGGAGCTTTTGCAGCACGTCGTTGTGGGACTGGGGCCAGATGGCGCCGCGTCGGATGCGCCAGAAATCGATCATGTCGCCGACAAGATAGACCGTGTCCGCCTCCGTCTCCCGCAGGAAGTCGAGAAGCATGTCGGCCTGGGCGGACCGCGTCCCAAGGTGGACGTCGGAGATGAAGAGCGTACGGTATCGGACCATGTCCATCCTCTTGAGCAGCAAGCTTCCTTGCGCTTTGGATGAGCCCCCAATGACCGGATTCAGTTTGCAGTATTGTGACAGCGGCGCCGATCGTGGTTAACCGTCCATTGCGAAGCGACGGCCCGCCCGCCCGCGCGCGGCCTCGAAGGCAAGCCGCGCCATCCCGGGATGCGGCGGTTACGCCGCGTCGAGACGCCTCAGTAAATCTTCACCGGGAAATAGCGCTCGACGAGCTCGTCGAGCCGGCCATTGGCCCGTAGGCGCGCGAGGGCCCCGTTGAGCAGCGTCTTGATCTGCGAGTCCGTCTTCGGAACGGCAATGGCGATTCCGTCGCCGAAGAACTTGGGCTCCAGGTACGCGCCGCCCTTCAATTCGCAGCACCGTTTCGAGGCCGTGCCATGCAGCCAGAACACGAGGCTGATGCCGTCGTCGAAGATGTAGTCGACCTGACCCTGGATGAGCGCATCGCGCGCAAGGTCGGGGTTCTCAAAGGTGCGGATGGCGCTGGAGCGGAAGAAGGTGCGCAGGAACGCCTCGTGTGGCGAGTTCTTGGCAACGCCGATACGCTTGCTCTCCAGCGTTTCCGGGCTGATTTCGAGATTTTCGCCGTCGCGCTTCCCGGCAAAGCGGCCCGGTGTCTGGAAATAGCGATCGGTGAAATCGACCTCCGCGAGGGCCTGCGCCGTCACAGCGTGGGAGGCGATCACCGCATCGGCCTCCCCGCGCCGCAGGGCCAGCAGGAGCTCGCCCCAGGGGCGCACCTTGATATCGCAGGCTGTGTTGAGCTCCATGCAGATGGCGCGCGCCAGATCCACGTTGAGCCCGACGAGCGTGCCGTCCTCGTCGTAGAAATTGAAAGGCGGAAAATCACCTTCGGTGAGGAAGCGCACGACGACGCGCCGCGACGGCTCGCCCGTTTCCTCGCTCGCCGCTGGGACGTCCCCGTTGCTGCTCTCCTGGGCCATGGCGCCTTGGGGCAGCCAGATCAAAACCGCCGCGAGCGCAACGACGCCCACCGCCAGGCGGCGGAAGGTTGAGAGCGGTGAGAGTGCTGGACGGTTTGGGATCATGGCCGGTCGAATCCGCGCAGCGGGCAGACTGAATCGCGCCCACTATGGTCAAACCCAATACTATGGCAAGATGATCCTCGGCTCGCCGGGGGGAGGGCCATCGTGCTGGGGCATCGGCTATCAAAAAGGGCGGACATAACCGCCCGCAAAGACGACAATTTGCCGTCCGCCGCCCTGGGCGAGGCCGCCCGTATCCGCTTCCTGGAGGAAGCCGTAGGCGGCCTGAGTACGCGTCATCCCGAGCTATCGGCGGCCATTGGTCTTTGGGCCTGGCAGCGGCGCGTGCTGATCGGGGCAGCCATGCTTTTAGGGTGCGGCTTGATGCTCGCCACCGAGGCGACGATCATCGCCCTCCTGGCTCTGCTCGCGTTTCCGTTCCTATGCGTGGTGCTTCTGCGCAGCATTGCCCTTTGGCAGTTGCGTGCTCCACCTCCGCGTGTGGCGTCGCCGCCGGCCGCCCATGCCAGCGACGCCGCGCTGCCGCTCTACACCATCCTGGTGCCGTTGTTCCGTGAGGCGGTCGTGGTGCCGCAGCTGGTCGCGTCCCTGCGCGCGCTCGACTATCCGCCTGAGCGTCTGGAGGTCATGCTGATCGTCGAGGAGGCGGACCGCGAGACGAAAGCGGCGCTGGATGCCGCGGGGCTAGATCCGCACATGCGGATCATCGTAGTGCCGGATGGTCAGCCTCGCACCAAGCCGCGGGCCACGCAGTACGCGCTGCAGTTGGCAATGGGCGAATATGTCGTCGTCTACGATGCCGAAGATGCGCCCGAGCCCGATCAGCTCCGCCGCGCCCTCGCAGGCCTCGAGGCGGGGGGTGAACGCCTCGGGTGTCTGCAGGCGCAGCTCAACATCGACAATTCGGATGTGAGCTGGTTCACGCGCCAGTTCACGATCGAATATACGGCGCTGTTCGATTGCATCCTGCCCGCACTGGAGCGGCTGCGGCTGCCGGTGCCGCTGGGCGGCACCTCCAACCACTTCCCGCGCCGGGTGCTCGATGCGGTCGGTGGGTGGGATCCCTACAACGTGACGGAGGATGCCGACCTCGGCATGCGCCTCGCCCGGCAGGGTTGGCACGTCGGCGTCATCCCATCCACCACCTGGGAGGAGGCGCCACAGACATTCGGCGTCTGGAAGGGCCAGCGCACGCGCTGGCTCAAGGGCTGGATGCAGACATACCTCGTGCACATGCGCCAGCCGGGCCGGTTATGGCGCGAGCTCGGCGCCCGCCGTTTCATCGGCTTTCAGGTGCTGATGGGCGGCATGATCCTGTCGGTGCTGGTGCACCCGTGGTTTTACCTGCTCATCGCCTTCGATCTCTGGCAGGGACGCATGCTGAGCGTTCCCCAAGGCGTCTTCGAGCAGTGGCTGCTCGGTATCGGCCTCTTCAATCTTGTCGCCGGATATGTGAGCGCCATCGCGCTTGGAACGGTTGCGGCGGCGCGCCGTGGACGTCTGGGGCTGGCCGCCCACGCAGTGATGATGCCCGCCTACTGGCTCGCGATCTCGTTCGCGGCACACCGCGCGCTGCTCCAGCTCGTCTCAGCTCCGTTCTACTGGGAGAAGACCGAGCATTTCGGGCGTCCCAGGCGACGGCCAACGCCGCCGTCGACGATCGCGAGCCCCGACGCCTCAGGCGAAGAATCGCAAGGCCTTGTCTGAGATGCGCTGGCGCGTCTTGCCATAGCCCGCCCATGGGTCGGCCTTGCGCCGCAGGCGCTGCAACACGAGCGGGATCGTGAATGCGTTCGCCGCCTTGATGCGCGACAGCTCCGCCCATGTCACCGGCGTGGCGACGCTCGCCCCCGGCCGTGCGCGCGGTGAATAGGGCGCGACCGCCGTCGCGCCGCGCTCGTTGCGCAGCCAGTCGATGAAAATGCGCCCGCGCCGTTTTGCTTTCGACATCGTGGCGGTGAAGCGCTCGGGCTCATTCTGCGCGAGCTTCTCCGCAACGCCCCGTGCAAATCCCTTGACGGTCTCCCAGTCCTGCCGCGCATCGAGCGGCGCGATGACATGGATGCCCTTGCCGCCCGTCACCAGCGGGAAGCTTTCAAGACCCGCCGCTTCGAGCAGTTTGCGCACGTCGCGCGCCGCCTCGCGCACTGCGGGAAAATCGACGCTTGGATCGGGATCGAGATCGAAGATGAGACGGTCGGGACGCTCGAGGTTCCCCGCCCGCGCGCCCCAGGGATGGATTTCGAGCCCGCCGATCTGCGCCACCGAGACGATGCCGGCCGCATCGTCGACCATCAGATACTGTGCGAGCTTGCCGTCGCCCTCGCGCACGGGAACCGATTTGAGCGCGCTGGGAAGCCCCTTCTTCGCGTGCTTCTGATAAAAGCAGGTCTTCTCCGCGCCTTCAGGACAGCGCACGATGCTCAGCGGCCGTTCCTCGACGTAAGGAAGCATGTGCGCGCTCACGGTCAGCAGATAGCGCGCCAGCTCGATCTTGGTGATACCCGCGCCGGGGAACAGCATCCGGTCCGGATTCGAGATTGCAACGCCACCGACTGCGTTCGCGTCCTGCGCTTTGTCGACTGCCTTTGGCATCTGCGTCTGCACCTGTCTTGCCGGTTTGTCGCCCCGCAATCCGAGGAATGCCGGGTGACGTAGGATGCCGTCCTCCGTGCGCTCCGTATAGGCGATCTGCGCCACGAGCCGCGGCTCCACCCACCGCGCATCACGCAGTATAGCGCGTGGCGCATCGACGAACGGGCTAGTTTTGCGCGCGTAACTCTCAAGCTTCGCGCCGAGATCCTCCAGCATGGCCGTATCGAACCCCGTGCCCACGCGGCCGCGATAGTGCAGCTTGCCGCCGGCGTATTCGCCTAAAAGCAGGGAGGCGAAGGGGCGGCCTTTCTTGTCCGAAATCCGATAGCCGCCAATCACGAACTCGTCGCTTCCAAGGCACTTGCTCTTCAGCCAGCCCATCGAGCGTCGCGATACGTAAGGTTTGTTCGCCTGCTTGGAGACGATGCCCTCAAGCCCGAGAGTGCACGCCTTCGCGAGCACCTCGCTACCGTGGCCGGCGACATCCTCGCTGTAGCGAATGGCGTCCGGCGCACCGCGGAGCACCTCGCGCAGGATCTCCTTGCGCTGCTTCAACGGTTCGGCGCGCAGGTCGCGCCCGTCGAGTTCGAGAATGTCGAAGACGTAGTAGGTTAGCGGGGCCCGCTCCTCGCGCAGCGCGTTCTGCAGGCGCTGGAAACTCGAGCGGCCTTCCGGATCGAGGGCGACGATTTCCCCGTCGAGCAGCGCGCTGCCGATCTTCAGCTCCTGCAGTGCGTTCGCAATAGACGAAAATTTCGCCGTCCAGTCCTGGCTCGAGCGCGTGTAGATGCGCACTTTGCCCGCCGCGATTGCGGCTATCGCCCGGTAGCCGTCGTATTTGATTTCGTGCAGCCATTCATCGCCCTCGGGCGGCGATGTGACGAGCGTGGCGAGCTGCGGAGCAACGAATTGAGGTAGCGCGGCGGAGGCTGTCCGCGCAGGCCGCGCTGTTTTTCGCGCGGGCGTGGCCGGTGACTGCGAACGGCCCAATGTCATCGGCGGACCCTGAGATAAGCGCACCAAGCTAGTGGTCGGCATACGTCGCATGCTGGGCTTAAGGGTCCCTTTAAGGCCCCGCCCGCCCGCGCTCGGGGCTGGTTGCAAGGTGCGCCCGTGGATCGGCAACCTCCCGCACGAGCCGCAACAGTGTCGAAGCTTTCACCGGCTTGGTCAGGAAACGCACCCCGCCCGGCAGATGCCCGCCGTCCGGCAAATGGCCGCCGTCGGGAATGGTGACGCCCGACACCAGCACGATGCCGGTACGCGGCGATTCCGTGCGCACGCGCCGGGCCAGCTCGAAGCCGTCCACCTCGCCGGGCATCGCAACGTCGCTGACGACGGCGCATACGCCGCCTTCGGCAAGCCGCAGCAGCGCCTCCTCGCCGGTTCCAGCCTCGACCACAGCGAAGCCTGACTGGCCCAATATGCCGGAGACGTAATCGCGGATCAGTGGCTCGTCCTCGACCACGAGGACAGAGCCCTTACTGGAGGACCACCTGTTCATGGCGTTTCAACGGATGGGCTCCTGACGCCGTTCCCGGGCGTGCCGGCCATGCGGCAACAGGAATGGTGCCCGCAACCGCATAGTCGAACCGCGCCGGTTAGACGCAACATGGGTCTAACGCGGAAACTTGCCGCGCGGCCTTGCTTTGAGCGGCTCGGGGCGTTCAGGCCGCCCGCGGTCCCGGATCGTCATCGTCGGGAGACGGTCCGTCGCCCGCTGCCGCGGGAGCGGGCTTGCGCCAGGCCGGGAAGGCAATCACCGAGCCGCCGGTCAGGGCGCCATCCTGCTCCGCGCGTGCCCCCGGCCGGTCGCGCAGGCGTTCTTTCCGGTCCGCCTCCGGCTGGAAGGCAACCCTTTCGAGATACAACTCCTCGACCCCGCCTTCGGGACGCGCGACCGTGACCGTATCGCCGGCCAGCAATCCGAGCAGTGCAAGGCCGCGCAGCGTCGTGATCGGGAGAGCGAAGCGCGATAGCGCATTCTCCCGGCCGAGCACGAGGATACGGCTATCCCTTTGACGTCCGTCGATCACGTAGTCGATGCGGCTGTCGAGAGTGGCGATGTCGGGCCCCATGTCCTCCTGGAGCATGACCGTCGCGGTCGCCAGTTTGTCGCGTAGCAAACGCAGGAACGCGTCCTCGCGATAGGCCTCGTGTTCCAGCAGCGCTTCGAGAGCCGTGAAGTCCTTGGTCGATAGGAAGCAATGGGCAAGCTTGGGCATGGCAATTCTCCGCCGCACCGGCTCCGGTGCACCGAGACAGAATGGGTGGCTTTGAGGATTCTCCCCTGGCCCCGGCGTGCGTTTTGAAGCGCGGCGCCAGGGGTTAGATGCCTGAGATAGGGGGCCTCGGGCGGAGAGCTGGCATGCTGCTGATAACCAAGGCGCGCCTCCCATTCACCGTTGTTCCATGCGGCGCGCGAACGCACCGCCCGCCGCTGCAAGTTAGTCGGCGAGGATCGGGCTCGGCTGCTCGACGCTGAGCACCGTCAGCGCATGGCGCTGCCCATCGCGCGTGACCCATGTGATCGACTGGTCTTTCGACAGGCCGATGAGCGCCGTGCCGATGGGCGTGAGGATGGAAATGCGGTTCGCGGCGATATCCGCTTCGCCCGGATAGACCAGCGTCACGCGGCGTTCCTGACCGGAGTCGGCCCGATACGCGATCGTAGAATGCATCTGCGCCACGCCCGGCGGAATGAGAGCGGCAGATACCACCTGCGCCCGGTCCATTTCGGCAAGCAGCTCCTCGGCGACGGCAGGGAAGCGGTCGAGCGCGCCGGTGGCGAGATCGCTCAGGCGCTTGTAGTCGACATCGCTGACGACGATGGCAGGCTTGGTGCTGTTGGCTTTCGTGAGCTCGGTCATGGATCCGTATACTCCTCGGCGGTGCGCAAACGTGACCAGCGCAGAGCTGCACCGGCTGAATATGTCTGTGTTGAATGGTTTGGCGCCGGGGGTGGGCGATGCAATCATATGCAGCCCGAATGCACCCCTGGAGCTCGGGGCGCACAACGGCCGAGCCCCAGGGCTAAATTTCCGCGATCGGGTGAATCCGGAAGGTGCTCGTGTGCATTTTCGCCATGCCGTGAATCTGGCGTGTTCTCGCGTTTTGTCAATGGTGCGATTGACGGGGCCGGCGGCATCGAGCCCGGTAACCTCGGCGGACTTGTGTCCGCTTCACCGCAAACGGCGCATTCTTACAAATTACGAAGCATTTATTGCGGCCTTCTTCGCACCGCGCGCCGGCGCGCCATTGCCGGTGACGATCCAATCCATCGGAATGTCATAGGCCTGCGGGAAAATGCTTGCGATGGCCGTGACGGGATGGCCCACGCCGATGGCGATCGGGCGCGGGTTGAGGCCCGCCAGCGTACGGTCGAAATATCCCCCGCCGTAGCCGAGGCGGTAACCGTGCGCATCGAAGCCCACGAGCGGCGCAACGACGACCGCCGGCGTAACGAAGGCGCCGTCCGCCGGATAGGGAATGTTCCACACGCCCCTTTCCATGCGCGCCCCCGGCCACCACTCGCGAAAGACAAGCGGTTGGCCTTTGGCGAGCACGATCGGCAGTGCGGTCCGCAGTCCGGCGGCTGCGGCCCGTGTCATCCACGGCCGCAGGTCAGGCTCGCCACGGAAAGGCCAGTAGAGGCTGACGATTGTCCCGTCCTTGCGCGGGATGATGGTGTCGAGCTCACGCGCAACGCGCTTGGCGTGCGCCTCCCTCTCCGCAACCGTAAGCGCCATGCGGGCCGCGATCAGGCGCTTGCGCTCGCTATAGCGCCATCGGGTGAGGTTTTCGCCGGAGCGCTCACTGCTTAAGCCGGCGAAATCCGCATCGACCTCGTGCATGGAGCACGGCGGCGACGCCACCGCATCCGGCTGTCCATCTTCCTGGTCCGCGTGCCGCTCCGCCGTCATCCTCTTCGTCCCTCACAAAAGCACCGCGCGGTATCAGCGTGTTCGCGCGCAAATGCCTGGCCGCGCCTCGACACGAATATCGTAGGGCGATACAAACAGCGATTGCAATTCACTTTCCGCGGGGATCCGATGCGAAGGATAGGCCTGATCGGAGGGCTGAGCCCGGAATCGACGGTTCACTACTACCAGCGGCTCTGCGCTGAGCATAACCGCCTGCGCGGCGGGCTGAACTTCCCGCCGATGACGCTCGAAAGCCTCAACCTGCAGACGCTTGTCGACCTCTTCGAAAAGAACGACTGGGACGGCGTTGCCAAAATCCTGCTCGGCGCTTTGCACCGGCTCGCGGCGGCCGGAGCGGACTTCGCCGCCATTCTCGCCAACACGCCCCACAACGCGTATGCGCAGATCCGCGACGCCTCGCCGCTGGAGATCGTCACCATCATGGATGCCACCGCCGCCGCGCTGAGCCGCGATGGGCGGCGCAAGGTGGCGCTTCTCGGCACGAGAGCCACGATGGAGTTCGGTTTCTTCCAGGATCATTTCACCGCCCACGGCATCGACACGTGCGTGCCGGACGCTGGCGAGCGCCGGAAGCTGGACGGCATCATCTGGGAGGAGCTCTCGCACGGCGTGGTAAATCCCGGGTCCACCGCCGCTGCCCGCAGGATGATGGCCGATCTTGAAGCGCAGGGCGCAGAGGCGGTCATCCTCGGATGCACGGAGCTGGGCCTGTTGATCTCGGAAAAGGACACCCCCCTCGCGCTCTACGACACCCTGAAGCTGCACGCCGATGCGATCCTCGCCCATGCCGCGGGAACCCAATCGGATGCAGCGGGGACACATCGAACCTGCGCGGCAGCAAAATAACGCTCCCGGGATGCGCCGGAGGGTACGCAGGCGGCGCGCAGGTGTGGTAAGGGGGCCGGAGGAAGTGTGCTGGGGAGGCACTTCCTCCGCGGCGTTCCCAGAGAGCGCCGCTGGGCGGGGCCGGCGACCATCCAGCGCCGGCGCCCGCCTCGGATGCCCCACAATCCCAGTTCAGCCGATCCTCAGTCGAATTGCTCCAGGAGCTGGTCGAGCACAGGCCGGATGCCGCGCAGCTCCCTGAGGTGGGCGGCGGCAAGCTTGTCCATCACCCGCTCGGTCTTGGTGGTGAGGCGGACCTGCACGCGCCGCAGGTCCTCCTTGTCCTTCACCCGCGTGACGAACCCGTTCTTTTCCAGGCGGTCGACCAGCTCCACCGCCGTATGGTGGCGGATCAACAGGCGGTCGGCGATATCCTGAATGCCCAGGTCCGCTTTGCTGCGGGAGCCCTTGATCGCCAGCAGCGCCTGATATTGCTGCGGACTGAGGCCGGCTTCGCCAGCCGCCTGCTCGCTGAACGCGAGGAACTGCCGCAGCGCATAGCGGAAATCCGCCAGCGCTTCGTAGCTATGTTTAGGAAACTTGCGGCGGGTAGTAGGCTTCGACATGGGTGGGTCTCTTGTGTATATCGTGAGGCGATATATCTTTCATGCCCGGACGGGACCGGACGGACTATCACTGGAAGGTATAGCGGACTCCTGCCCATCTGTGACCGCTCTCGCATGGATTTTCTCATGGCCAAGCATAGGCATCCACGAACCGTTGCAGCCGCGCACGGCGTGGCGACGGACGCTGCTTTCGGGGCCGTTACCCCGCCGCTTTACTTGACGACCACCTTTGAGTTTGCAGGATTCGAGAAAAGTCGTGCCCACGATTATTCGCGCACTTCCAATCCCACCCGCAACATGCTCGCCGAGACCCTGGCCGAGCTTGAAGGTGGAATGGGCGCTGTGGTCGTCTCGTCGGGGATGGCGGCCATCGACTTGGTGCTGAGCCGCCTGCGGCCTGGCGATGTCGTCGTTGCGCCCCACGATTGCTATGGCGGCACGCAGCGGCTGTTGCTGGCGCGGCGTGCGCGCGGGCACTTCGACGTGATCTTCGTCGATCAGGCAGACCAGGCCGCGCTCGCCAAGGCGATGGTGGTCGAGCCCGCGCTTGTCTTCGTCGAGACGCCGAGCAATCCCCTGATGCGGGTTGTCGACATTCGGGCCATTGCTGCGCGCGCCCGCAAGGCCGGCGCGAAGGTCGTGGTCGACAACACGTTCCTGTCGCCGGCATTGCAGCGGCCATTGCGGCTCGGCGCCGACTTCGTCGTGCACTCGACGACAAAATTCCTCAATGGGCATTCCGATGTCCTGGGCGGCGCCGTCATCGCCGCGGAGAAGGCGGACGCCGAAGAGCTTGCCGAGTGGTCCAATACGGCAGGTCTCATCGGGTCGCCCTTCGATGCCTACCTGACACTCCGCGGTATCAGGACGCTCTTTCCCCGCATGAGCCAGCAGCAGGAAACCGCGCAGGCGATCGCCGAGCACCTGGAGCGCCATCCGTTCGTCGAGGCGGTGCACTATCCCGGGCTTCCCTCGCATCCCGGTCACACGCTCGCAAAGCTGCAGCAGTCCGGCTTCGGCGCCATGCTGAGCCTGGAGCTGCGCGGTGGCACCGAAGCGGTGCGCCGCTTCGTCGAGCGCCTGGAGGTTTTCACGCTGGCCGAGTCCCTCGGTGGCGTCGAAAGCCTCATAGCCCATCCCTCGACCATGACCCACGCGAGCATGGACCCCGAGGCGCGCCGCAACGCCGGGATCACCGACGGGCTCCTGCGGCTATCGGTGGGGCTCGAGGCGGAGAGCGACCTCATCAGCGATCTCGACCATGCGCTCGCAGCGGTTGCGAGCGCCGCGCAGTTGCCGCGCGTCGCGCGGGTGTAAATCCACGTAGACGCGACGGAATACGGCGCAATTTATTCAACTGCGCCGCAGGGCCGATGGGGGCGAGCGCGCCCGGTTTGCGCTCACCTTACCTTTGCACACCAGGCATCGATCGCATGCCCATCGGGCGGAAGAACGGACGCGTTGGGGGCGAACGCGCGCCATGCGGCGCGATGCTTCTCGCCCACCGTCGTCAGAATGGGCTTGCCCGCGTCTGCAGCCGCGCGGAACGCGCCCATGAGGCCGCCGTTCCCCGATTCCAGTTTGCCGAATTTGCTGAGCACGACCACGTCGCAGGCGTTGATCTGATCCACGATGCTCGCGCCCGCCGTTTCCGCACCTATCGCGTCGACGTGGCACGTTTTGCCGGCGGGCAGCGTTTCGAGAAATATCGAGTGCGGCTCGCCCGAGGCGATGTCGCGCAGAACGCCGGCGGTGCAGATGCGCCCTTCCAGGCCGTGGGTTTCCTCGATGAGGCCCGCGACCCGGACGCCAGCGGCGCGCCATCGGGCGATCGCTTCGGAGAAGAGACGCTGCACTGTCGCGCTATCGGTGCCGTCCACCGCAGCGATGCGATCGGAATTGGCCATGACTATCGCCTCATATGTCTGTCGCCGCATATGTTCATTCTACAGGTTTCCCTGCGCCGGTGAGCTTAAACCACCAGGGATATGTCCATCCAGGACCGGAGTGACCGGCTTCCCGACGAACGGCGCCTGTTCCTCTGTCAATAAATATCGTATAACGATATAAAAGCAGCGTATCCGAAGCATTGTGCCAGCCATCGACAGCGAGGTGACGAAATGGCCGACGAGCCAGACGATCAATCGGAGGAGAGCCGCGAGGATCCCGTCGATACGATCATTTTCCTGACGGTGCTGATCAGTGGTTTCCTGATCATCCACTTCGCCATCGCGCGCCTCTGGTGAGGCGAGGCAGCAGCGCAGCCCGGCGGACGAGACGACCGTGAAGACGGATATCCCGATGCCGTTACCGGCTCCGATTGAGGAGCCCTTGCAGGACGACCGCGTTGTTATGCTCGATATCGCGCGCGCCGTAGACGAGGGTGACGTGCCCGCGGCGCGCCAGGTCCTTCAGCTCCGCCAGCGCCTCGGCATTTTTCGAAAGCTCCGACCGGTAGCGGGTGCGGAATGCAGCCCATCGCTCCGGGTCGTGGTGGAACCAGTTCCTCAGCTCCGTGCTCGGGGCGATAGCCTTCAGCCACACGTCGATCTTGGCCTCGTCCTTGCTCACGCCGCGCGGCCACAGGGCGTCGACCAGCACACGTGTTCCGTCGCCCCGGGCAGGCGCATCGTAGGCGCGCTTGATGCTGACTTTTCTGCTGGCGCCGTCACCGTCCTTCGATTTGGTGGTCATCGGTCTTCTCCTATGCGTGCCAACGAACGGAAATCCTTAGGTCGCAAGGCGATACTTTCGAGCGTCGTCCGGTCGAGAACACTCAGAAATGCGCCTAGAGCCTCGTTGAGAACGCCGCGCAGCCGGCAGCAGTTCGTGATGGCGCACCGGTTGCCCGTAGACAGGCATTCCACGAGCGCGAAATCGGGTTCGGTGGTGCGCACCACATCGCCCAGCAGGATCTCGTCCGCAGGCCGCGCGAGCCTGAGCCCGCCGGAACGCCCGCGCACCGCCTGCAGGTATCCCGAGCGCGTGAGAGCGTTAACGACCTTCGTGAGGTGCGTGCGCGAGATGGCGTACGATTCGGCGATCTCGTCGATGGTGACGAGGCGGTCACCCGCCCCGTGCGTGAACATGAGCACGCGCAATGCGAGATCTGAGAACAGTGTGAGCTGCATGGTGTCTCACGGCTATTTGATGCATGGTTCGTGCATCATTATGGACTTGCGTTTTGAAACATGTATTATAAATGCATGTTAAGGCCTTGTGAAGCCGAAGTCATGCATCGGCACGCATGCTAACTCCGCTACGCCACCGCCGCCCGCTTGTTTTGTCATCGGAGACGGGACGTCCGCTGGTCAAATGGAGGATAATATGAGTCTGGATCTCAAATCTTCGAACGCCGCAGTCGTCGCCCGCAGCGCGGATAATCCCGCCGCAGCATCCGTTCCGCGCCCCGCTGCCGAGGGCGATGAACCGGGCGAATACGATGACGGCCTGCTCGCCGTCGCCGGCCCCATCATCATCACCTGTTACACGCTTCTGTTCGCCGTCGCCGCCGTGACGTTCTTCTCCACCGGAACGGCATTTTTCGCAGTAATCGTGAGCATCGCCTTCGCCGTGGTCTTCTTTGCAATTCCGCTCACGTTCTTCCGCCTGCGGGCGTCGACCGACAAGCGCTGGCGCAGAGATGACGAGCATTCGAAGAGCGAGTTCGTCGAGACGCGCACCGGACCAATGCGGCGTTGGGAAGCCGTCGTGCAGATCGTCACGATCCCCGTCGTCATTCTTCTCGCCTTCACGGCACTCTCCGTTCGTTGGGCTTTGCTATGACTGGAACGGACACGGCGACAGGCAGCCAGCCGGATATTGACCCGCGCGCACCGGGCTACGCTGCTGGCATCGACGAGCGTATGATCCATGACCTCGTGCATGGTTTTTATGCCCGGGTGCGTGCCGACGCCGTGCTCGGACCGATCTTCGATGCCGAGATCGACGACTGGCCGCTTCACCTCGAGAAGATGTGCGCTTTCTGGTCGTCGGTCACGCTCATGAGCGGCCGCTACAAAGGCCGCCCCATGGCCGCGCACGCGAAGATCCCTCACATCGCGCGGCCGCACTTCGAGCGCTGGCTGGAGCTGTTCCGTGAGGCCACACGCGAATTTTGCACCTCACCTGCCGCGTGGCTGTTCGTCGACCGCGCGGAGCACATCGCAGAGTCGCTGCAACTTGGCATCGCACTGCATCGTTCCGCGATGGAAAGCACTAACGACCCCAATTGCCCCGTTTGAATTTTACCATTTGGAGAACGTCACATGATACCGAGGCCCCTCCTCTCTTTCGCAGCCGTTGCCGCATTCGCTGTCGTTGCGCCGACTGGCTCTTTCGCTGCCGACAAGTTCGTGGCGAACCTGCAGCCGCTCAACGCCGCGAAGATCGGCACGGCTGCGAAGGGGACGGCAAAGCTGTCGATCGCGGACGGGAAGCTCGTCACCGTCATAGATCTGGAGGGCTTGCCGCCCGGCATCATGCACCTGCAGCACTACCACGGCTTCCCCGACGGCAAGCAGGCCGCCTGTCCGACCGCTGACGCGGATAAGAACGGCGACGGCTATATCGATCTCATCGAGACGGAAGCCGTCGCCGGCACGACGATGGTGCCGTTCCATGCGCATCCCGCGACATTGGAAATACCGAACGACACCTATCCTACCGCTGACAAGAGTGGAGCGGCGCACTACACTAATACCGAGGTCGTTGCCGACATCGAGAACGCCCTCAAGGATAAGTTCAAATCACCTGTCCTTGCGCTCGAGAAGCGGGTGATCTTCGTGCATGGCGTGAGCGAAAAACCAGCCTTGCCCGATAGTGTGAAATCGCTTCCTGGCGTGCCCGCACACGTGACCCTTCCCATCGCCTGCGGGACGATCGAAGCGGAGAAATAGCTGGCAGAGCCATGACCTACGTAGTCACCGAGAACTGCATCAAGTGTAAGTATACCGACTGTGTCGAGGTGTGCCCCGTGGACTGCTTCTACGAGGGCGAGAACATGCTCGTCATCCATCCGGACGAGTGCATCGACTGTGGGGTTTGCGTACCCGAATGTCCCGCGCAAGCGATCTTTTCGGACACCGAACGGGAAGCGACCCCGCAGTGGCTGGAACTCAACCGTAAATACGCAGATCTGTGGCCCAATCTGACGGGCAAGAAGCCGGCATTGCCCGGCGCCGACGAAGAGAACGGCCGGCCGGGAAAATTGGCCGAGTTGTCACCGGAGCCCGCGTCGGAAACGGTTGCCTGAAATCGACACCCATCGGCGCGCCACCCACCGGAGGCAATTCGGCGCGCCCCCTGTCGGATCGGGGAACGCGCTCCCCGGTCCGACGGGGTGACAAAACACGTCTGCGCCGGTCATCACCGAACCGGGGCTTGATGACGTAACAACGCGTACGCGGTCATCGCGGACGCCGCGCGCGCGAAGGCCCCATTCCCGTTTCGCCAAAAAGCCAGATCGCGGTGCCAGACCATGATCGCTTCGGGTCCTATCAGCCCGAAGCGTGAATCATCGGTCTCACAAAAGACCATGATCGCTTCGGGTCCTATCAGCCCGAAGCGTGAATCATCGGTCTCACAAAAGACCATGATCGCTTCGGGTCCTATCAGTCCGAAGCGTGAATCATCGGTCTCACAAAAGACCATGATCGCTTCGGGTCCTATCAGCCCGAAGCGTGAATCATCGGTCTCATCAAAAGACCATGATCGCTTCGGACCCTATCAGCCCGAAGCGATGAATCATCGGTCTAATCAAAAACTCGACTCGCATCGCGATTCGAAGAAAAGCGATCGTGCTCTAACACGTGCCTCAGCGCGCGGCGCGCTTCGGCTTTGTCGTGCGCGAGCCCACCTGCGCCGAAGGCTTTGCCGCAGCGCCATTGCCGTTCCCATTGCTGTCGGCGAGGAACGACCGATAGGCCGGATTCTCCGTCTCGTCCCAGTAGGGATAGGAAAGACTTTCGAGGCTGGCCTTGAGGTCGGCCCGCTCCTCCGGCGGCACGTCGATCCCGGCCAGCACGCGGCCGTAATCGGCGCCGTGGTTGCGGTAGTGGAACAGCGAGATGTTCCAGCGGTCGGAGAGACTGTCGAGGAACTGGATCAGCGCGCCGGGCCGTTCGGGGAACTGGAACCGCAGCACCACCTCGTTGTCGAGCCCGGCCACGCGCCCGCCCACCATGTAGCGCACGTGCAGCTTAGCCATCTCGTTGTTGCTCATGTCGATGACGGCGTAGCCGTTGTCCTGCAGCATCGAGATGATTTGCTGCTTCTCCGTCTCTCCGCCCGAAAGGCGCACGCCGACGAAGATGTGCGCGGCGCGGTTGTCCGCATAACGGTAGTTGAACTCCGTGATGGAACGCCGGCCCAGGAGCTGGATGAAGCGGCGATAGCTGCCCGGATGCTCCGGGATGGTCACGGCCAGCAACGCCTCGCGGTGCTCGCCGATCTCGGCACGCTCCGAGATGTGGCGCAGCCGGTCGAAGTCCATGTTGGCGCCGCTGTTGATCGCAACGAACGTGCGTCCGCTGAGCCGATGCTCCTCGGCGTATTTCTTCAGGCCCGCGAGAGACAGCGCCCCGGCCGGCTCCGGGATGGCGCGCGTATCCTCGAAGATGTCCTTGATGGCCGAGCACACTTCATCGGTCGAAACCGTGATGATGTCGTCGAGGTATTGGCGGCAGAGGCGGAACGTCTCCTCGCCGGCCTGGCGCACGGCGGCTCCGTCGGCGAAGAAGCCGACCTGGTCCAGCACCACGCGCTTGCCGGCGCGCATGGCGGCCTGCATGCAGGCTGCCTCCTCCGGCTCCACGCCGATAACCTTCACGTTCGGGCGCAGGAACTTGGTGTAGACCGCGATGCCCGCCGCGAGCCCGCCGCCGCCGACGGGCACGAAGATGGCGTCGATAGAGTCTGGATGCCGGCTGAGGATCTCCATGCCGATCGTGCCCTGACCGGCGATGACGTCGGGATCGTCATAGGGGTGGATGAAGACGAGACCCTTCTCGGCCTCGAGCTTGCGCGCGTGGGCATACGCTTCATCGAAGTTGTCGCCGAATAGAACGACATTGCCGCCGCGCGCACGCACCGCCTCGACCTTGATCTCCGGCGTGGCGCAGGGCATCACGATGGTGGCCTGCGTATTCAACCGGCGCGCGGAAAGCGCAACGCCCTGGGCATGATTGCCAGCCGAGGCGCAGATCACCCCGCGGTCGAGCAGCGCGCGCGAAAGCCCCGCCATCTTGTTATAGGCGCCGCGCAGCTTGAACGAGAAAACCGGCTGCAGATCCTCGCGCTTCAACAGGATGCTGTTGCCGAGACGCTTGGAAAGCCGCGGCATGGAATCGAGAGGACTGTCGACCGCCACGTCGTAGACGCGGGCGCCGAGGATCTTTCTGACGTAGTCGTGCACGGTGTGCCCCGAGGGGATGAGGAATGGGATCGGAGGCGGCCGGTTCGCCGCTCCCGCAGCCGCCTCAATTCCCAGGCGGGGGCCCCGCAGTCAACCCGCCCGGGGGATTGGCGTTCACGTTTTCTTGCCACGGCCGACTTGCCGCAGCCCTTGAGATGCCGTGCCTGAACGAGGAAGCGATGGCCAGTTACCTTGCCGAGCCAGCCACCGGGTGAGAGGCGGCGAAGGCGATCAGCTATCCTTGTTCATCGCCTTCTCTTCGTCCGAGTCGGTGCCCGCGGCGTCGGCATCCGCCTCGGGGAGCGCGTCGGCAACGGCCCGCAGCCGCTTCCAGTCGGCGACCGGCTGCGGCTTCTCGGCCCTGGGCACGAACACGGATTCCTCGATCAGCTGCATCTTGTGCACGTACCGCGGACAGTTCGAGAAGACGGATTCGACATGCACGCGCACGATCATCTGTGCGCCGGGATAGCGCTTCAGCAGGCGGTCCGATGCCGACACCTCGGCGCGGCCGAGTACGCGCAAACGCGCCTGGCGTTCGAAGTCGACGAACAGCAGGCCGACCCGCGACGTTTCGGTGATGTTGCCCGTCGAAAGGTGCATCCCGTTGCCGTTGTAGTCCGGGAAGGCGATCGTCCGGTCGTCGATCACCGTGACGAACCCCCGGTTGCCGCCCTTGTAGGAGCAGTTGGGCTGGCCGTAGGGATCGGTGGTGGCGATGAAGAACATGTTCTGCCGCGTAATGAATGCGGCATCGGCGGCCTTGAGCTGATCGTGCACGGTGAGATCGTCGAGACGGTCCGCGATCCGGCGCGTGTCGAACTGATCCTGCAGCCTGCGGTGCCCATCAGAGAAGAAATCCCGCGGCGCATCGTTGGTGGTGGATGGCTTTTCCCGGACCTCCCCGCAAGTGCCTTCGAGCTTGTCGAGGCACGATTTCCAATTCACGCGGTTGAGACCGGCAACCTCGCGGTTGGGGTTTTTCTCGTGCGTCAAGGTGAGCTCGGTGAGCGCCGGACCGAGGGCGCGCAGCTCCGCGGAGACGAGCGTTGCCCGCGTGCGAAGGGCAGCGACCGGCCCGTCGTAGTTCCACGTCATCACGACGCGCTCGTCCTCGACGAGCTCCACGTAGACGCCGCTGATCGAATAGGGGCGGCCGTGGGTGTCGACCGCGTCGACGCGGTATTTGCCGCCCTCCCGCAGCTCCGTCTCGATGCCGGTGACCGTATCGCCGCCGGGTGCGAGCCAGCGCACGAGCATTCGGGGCTGCGTCCAGGCTGCGAATATCCTGCCGGGGGTGGCTTTCAGCCGGCGGACGATGGTGACGGCAATCGCTGGGGGTGGCTTCTGACCTGCCAAAATACACACCTATTCGTCTTCGGAGAGCATCCTCTCGAGAGCATCGAGTCTTGCGTTCCAGTATTGCTCGTAGCCGCCGAGCCAGGCATGGGCCTTACTCAATGCCGCGGGTTTCAGCGTGCAGAAGTGATCGCGGCCCCTTATTTCGCGGTCGATCAGGCCCGCCCGCTCCAGCAGCTGCATGTGCTTCGAGACGGCTGCGAGCGAGATGTCGAACTTGGGAGCGAGCTCCGTTATGCGATAGGGACGGCGGGCGAGCAGGCGCACCATTTTCCGCCGCGTGTCATTCGACAGCGCGAAGAATATGCAGCCCAGCCTGTCCTCATGTTCAACCATCGGATTAAATATCTATCCGGTTCGGCCCCTGTCAAACAATTCCCTCTTGCATGGGGGGCGCCGAATAAAAAGACCGGCGCTGGTGAGGCGCCGGTCAAGTAGCTCGCAAGCGTGTGCGCAATGGAGGTAGCGCAGAACTTAGCGAGTGGGATTTGTGTGTTTCATCCTAGGCTTATGGCAGCGTCCACACGGTCAGCGAGCCACCCAGAGCGGTGTAGCTGCTGAGACCGGCGTAGCCACCCACGGCACCCAGACCGTCGGTCGGGTTGGTCAGACCAGCGGCGAGACCGATACCGGCCCAGCCACCGACGCCCGAGAAGACGCCGATGTGCTGCTTGCCTTTGTGCTCGTAGGTGAAGACGTTGCCGATGATGCCGGAAGGCGTACGGTTCTTGAACAGCTCCTTGCCGTCCTTCTGATCGACGCACTTGAAGTAGCCCTCGAGCGTGCCGTGGCAGGCGATGCCGCCAGCGGTGGTGAGAACACCCGACCACACCGAGAACTGCTCCTTGTTCGACCAGACGATCTTACCGTTGGCAGCATCCCACGCGATGAAGTTGCCCATGTGGGTTTCGCCCTTCGGCGGATACATGGAGAGCGTGGCGCCGACGTACGGCTGACCGGCGGTGTACTCGACCTTGAAGGGCTCGTAGTCCATGCAGACGTGGTTCGTCGGCACGTAGAAGAGGCCCGTC
>Ga0182746_1000633_pt1 | contig 43705 bp, 43 predicted proteins | sample eDN3rd30CBELigOP_FD_128881 | JGI IMG/M metagenome (GOLD analysis project Ga0182746, IMG submission 128881) | Enriched Organic Plus compost microbial communities from Emeryville, California, USA - eDNA 3rd pass 30_C BE-Lig OP (version 2) (version 2) ...
GTGGAGGATCAGGTGGACGACCTGATCCACGAAGCGCGGGAAACGGCGAAGAAGGGATACCGCACCCTCGTCACCACGCTCACCAAGCGCATGGCCGAAGACCTCACGGAGTTCATGCATGAGGCGGGCATCAAGGTCCGCTACATGCACAGCGATGTCGAGACGCTGGAGCGTATCGAGCTGATCCGCGACCTCAGGCTCGGCGTCTATGACGTGCTGGTTGGCATCAACCTGTTGCGCGAGGGGCTGGACATTCCCGAATGTGGGCTGGTCGCGATCCTCGACGCGGACAAGGAAGGCTTCCTGCGCTCCGAAACATCGCTGATCCAGACCATCGGGCGGGCGGCGCGCAATGTGGACGGGCGCGTCATCCTCTATGCCGACCGAATCACCGGCTCCATGGAGCGGGCGCTCAATGAAACGTCCCGCCGCCGCGAGAAGCAGCAGGCCTATAATGTCGAGCATGGCATCACGCCGACCACGATCAAGCGTCACATCGGCGACATCATCGCCCATGTCGCGAGCAAGGATCAAGTCACGATCGACACGGGGATCGACGATCGCCCGCACCTGGTCGGCCACAATCTGCGCGCCTATATTGAGGATCTGGAAAAGAAGATGCGCGCTGCGGCCGCCGATCTGGAGTTCGAGGAAGCCGGCCGCATCCGCGACGAGATCCGCAAGCTGGAGGCCGAGGAACTGGGCCTGCCCTCCGAACAGCAGGTCGCCGCCCCCAGAGGCCGCGCGAGCGAAGGCAAGCCGGGAACGCGGAAACTGCGCTACGGCAGGACGCAGCGGAAGTTCGGACGATAGGACCGTTGAGTGGAATGGCAGTTATAGGTGGATTGCGGACTGTGCGCTTCTTCATTCTCCGTTGCGGGCTATGTCCGCTCACGGTCGAAACCCGCCTGGCCCCGCCCTGCCGCCGTCACGCGAAGCTCGCCCGTCCGCGCATCCATTCGCGCCCAGCCCCGCGCGGCGGGCGGGCCATGATCCGTTTCCACGCGCGTTCGTGGAAGAAGAACGCGACGGCATTCACCATCGGCTCGATCAGTGCGATGCCGCCCGCCAGGGCGGCCGATCCGGTCAGCACATAAGCCACGGAAAAGCCGATGGTCAGGTGAATGGACAAATAGGTGGCGGTCTTGATGAGGTCGAGCGGCATGGCGAAATCTCCTGCCGCAACAGTTAAGAATCAATCGCAATAAAAGCCAACATCTTTTCCCGCTGGCTCTGATCGCTTCGACCGATCAATATGCCGCGTAGGAGGAATGAGTCATGCGCGGACGGATCGGGGTCGGGATCGGTGGCTGGAACTTTGAACCATGGCGCGGTGCCTTCTATCCTGCGGGGCTACGGCAAAAGGACGAACTGGCCTATGTTGGACAGCATCTGACCGCAACCGAGATCAATGCGACCTATTACAGCACCCAGAAGCCCGCGACCTTCGCCAACTGGGCCAAGTCGGTGCCAGACGGCTTCCATTTCGCGATCAAGGCGTCGCGTTTCTGCACCAATCGGCGCGTATTGGCAGAGGCAGGCGAATCCGTCGCGAAGTTCGTGAACCAGGGACTGGTCGAACTGGGCGACCGGCTGGGTCCGATACTCTGGCAGTTCATGCCGACCAAGACATTCGATCCGGGTGATTTCAGCGCCTTCCTGAAACTGCTCCCGGCGAGCGTCGAAGGCGTCCCGCTGCATCATGCGCTGGAAGTGCGGCATGAAAGCTTCGGCGATCCCGCCTTTCTGGCTATGGCGCGGGATGCGGGCGCGGCGGTCGTGCTGACCGATCACCCGGAATATCCCGCGATCCATGGCCATGATGTCGACTTTTCCTATCTGCGCCTGATGCGGAGCCGGGAGGAGGAAGTGACCGGCTATAGCGTGGCGGAGATAGCGCGATGGGCCGATATCCTGCGCGAAAGAGCACGGGGCGGCGACGTGTTCGCCTTCTTCATCAGCGGCGCTAAAGCAAGGAATCCGGCGGCTGCGATGGCCATGATCGCGCATTTGGACGGCTAGATGAGGAAATAGCGTTCCTCCCTCTCCTTTTCCGCGAACCAGCATCCTGTCACTCTCGCGCAACAGGCTGTTGCATTTGCTGCAACTGCGAAGGCGCGCTTTGCGATTGTTGCAGCGCAATGACACGCGCATAGCGGCGACATCAGCCCACAGGGCGATCAATGAACCTGTTGATGGAGTTAAATATGCGTCACGCTTTTCAGGGCGTCGTGCTGGTAGTTGCGGTCAGTGCACAGGTGCTGACCTTCTACTCGGTGCTTTTTGCCTGAGTTCTTCTGCGCTTTCCTCTCTCCCGATTATCGTCGGGACTCAAAAGGCCGCCCCGGGCATCAGCCAAGGGCGGCTCTTTTATTATCTGCTGTTTTGCCCAGTTCAGACGATATTGCGGAACTGACCCGTCAGCCTTCCGCCATCCAGCCTGCAAGCAGATAGGCAACGACGCCCACCGGCCCAAGCGCACAGAGTGTCAGCAGCAGCACAGCGACGCGGATCAGCGTTACATCCATGCCGGTGCGGTTGGAAAGACCCGCGCACACGCCCATGATCTTTCCGTTGCGGCGGTCGAGAGTGAAGCTGTTGTTCATGATTCTGGCCTTCTGATGCAAATATTCTGGTCTATGCGGAACAGTTCGGTGCTGGTTCAGGCGATCGAAACGACTGGACCTACAGCCGCGCCGACAAAGACGCTGGCGAACAGCAAAGCTCCAGCGAGGGCAAAAGCGACGTTCTGAATCTTGACGATGGACATGTTAATGACTCCCTTGACTTGTGGCGGCCGGACCATCCGGCCTTGATGCCCACTTGATTGCAGGAGCCGTGCCATTTGCCTTTTTCAGCGGAAATGCAGGGTTTCGGACACGCTTTCAGGGAAAGCGCGACGTGTGAAATTCCATAAATTAGAATAATTCACCGTTTATCGGGATAATTTTCAAGAGGGATGCCATGCCTGTGCAACTTCTCTTCGTCTATGGAATATTGCGCCCGGCTTTTGGCAGGCCGATGGCGCTCTGGTTCGGCACGGTCGCGCGGCACAAGGGAAAAGGAAGCGCGAAAGGAGCGCTCTATCGCATTGCCGATTATCCGGGTTTCGTTCCCGGACCGAATGGCGTGGTGGCAGGCGATGTGTTCGAACTGCTCGATCCCACCCCAGTCCTTGCGAAACTGGACATCTATGAGGAATGTTCGCCGGACTTCCCGCCACCCCATGAATATCGCCGCGAAATGCTGGCGGTGGATATGCCGGACGGGCCGGTGCAGGCCTGGGTTTATGCCCGACCGACGGGCTGGAGCGCCTGGAAAACGGCGACCTGTCCGCCTGACATGCTTGCGTCGGGACGCTCCCTCGCTAGTCTGCGATCCGGGGCAGGAACAGAGGAGAGCATGCCATGAGCCAGCACCCCCATGATCATAGCGAGCGCCTGCCCGAAGACCGCAACTGGATCAGTTCCACGGGCCTGGACCGGCGGCGGCTGCTGATCGGCGGCACCTTCGCCGCGGGTTTCGCCGCGGCCTGCCGCCCCGTGTCCAGCAGCGCGATCCAGACCTCCGCGCAAGGGTTGGCCGAAGAAAGCGTGTCGATCTCTACCGATGACGACTTTGCCATGCCCGCCTTCGTCGCGCGCCCTGCCGACACGGAAAACGCCCCCGTCATCTGTGTCGTTCATGAGGTTTTCGGCGTCCACGAATGGGTCCGCGACATATGCCGCCGCTTCGCAAAGGCCGGCTATTATGCGATCGCCCCCGACCTCTTCGCCCGCCATGGCGATGCGACGAAGACTCCCGAGATCAAGCAACTGGTGGACACCATCGTTTCCAAAACCCCCGATACACAGGCGCTGGCCGACATCGATGCGGCATATGCCTGGGCCGGTAGCCACGGCGCGAACGGAACGCGGCGCGGCATCACCGGCTTTTGCTGGGGTGGGCGGATCGTCTGGCTCTATGCGGCCCATAGCCCCAATCTGGATGCGGGAGTCGCTTTCTACGGCCGCCTCGTCAGCCAGAAAACAGCACTTCAGCCGCTAAGTGTGATCGAGGAAGTGACGAAACTGAAGGCCCCGGTGCTCGGTCAATATGGCGCGCTCGACAAGGGGATACCGTTGGCCGACGTGGATGCCATGCGCGCCGCGCTCAAGCAGGCGGGCAAGTCCCCGCCCGACGAAATCACCGTCCATCCCGGCGCGGACCATGGCTTCATGGCGGACTATCGTCCCAGCTATGACGAAGCCGCCGCCACAGCGGCATGGCAGGCAACGCTGGGCTGGTTCGACCGCTATGTGAAAGAGGGCAAGTGACTATTTCCCCGTTATCGCCTTCACCGCTGCCAGCGTGCTTTGCACATGGCCGCTATAATTCATCTCGCTATGGACAAAGGCGATGCGGCCCGACGGCGCGATAACATAAGATGTGCGGTCGGTCATGCCCGGCCGCATCTTGAGCGCCACATCATAACCCTGCACGATCCCCGGCCCGGCGGAAGCCACAGCGAATTTGCCAGCGCACTCCTTGGTGGAAAAGGCGACCAGATCATCGACCGGATCGGTCGACATGCCAATGACTGTGGCGCCGGCCTTCTTGAAGTCCTCGATATGCTCGGCGAACTCGCGAGCTTCGGCGGAGCAGCCAGGGGTGAACGCCTTGGGGAAGAAATAGAGCACCACCGGCCCGCGCTTCAACTGGTGCGATAGAGTGAGCGTGAAGGTCTTGCCCGCCATCGCGCCGCGCGTGGTGAAATCAGGCGCTTTCACACCAACGGCCAGCGCCGCCGTTGCGCCAGTCGCGCTCATCATTGCGGCTGCGGCAAGGGAAAGCGCCGCGATCCGTGCGATCGATCTGCTTGGCATGGTTCAATTGTCCTTATCTGACGATGCGGGCGGCTCCCACAATTCGATGGCGTTACCTTCCGGATCATGGATTCGTGCGAAACGGCCGACCGCGGGATCGTCCCACTCATCCTCGGTGATGACCTCTATCCGCGCGGCGCGCAAGTGCGCGAGCAGGCCGTCGAGATCGCTCACACGGAAATTCATCATGAAATTCTTGTCACCGGCGAAATAGTCGCTGTCCAGATTGAACGGCGAAAAGACCATCGGTCCCCCTAGCGTCTGCCACACCCATTCATTAGGCGGTGCCGCAGGATCGCTCGTGCAACCAGCGCCAACGCCCAGATGCTGTCGATACCATGAAGCCAGCGCGTCGGGATCACGCGCTCGGAAGAAAAATCCGCCCATTCCCAATACAGGCATGAAAAAGCGCTCCTGGCACAATCAAGGCAAGTGTCATCCTTCTTCTTCCCCAGCGGAACTCTTGCCTGCGTCGCCAGTTCCTTCCGGATGCGTTTCTATCTTCCTTTCGCCCTGCCGCTTCTGCTTGTCGCCTGCGATGGCGGCCATGATCAGCAATCCGGCATGATCACCGATATCGAAAATGCGACGTCTTCCAGCCCACAGGAGAAGATAGTCACGAACAATGCCAACCCACCGCCCGAAAATGCCACAGCGCCACGCGCGCAGGAGACCGGATCACTAATCCCCACGGCATTACAGGGGCGCTGGACGGGAATAGGCGACGATTGCACCGACAAAGCCGCCGAGCAGGAACTGTCCATCACGCCGAAGGAACTGATCTTCCATGAAAGCGTCGGCACCGTGACCAGTATCGAACAGCAGGCGGATGGACGGATGAAGGTAAACGCGTCCTTTACAGGCGAGGGCCAAAGCTGGACCCGTAGCCTGACGCTCAAACCCTCCGCCAAGGGGCAGGAACTGACTATGGTAAACGACGGCGTGGCTGTCACGCGCAAGCGTTGCGGTTGAGCTGCACGGCGTACGCTTCCTAAACCGCTTCCGCACCGCTAGAGCGGCCTGATGATCGGCCGACTGACCCTAAGCGATTTCCGCAATCATGCGGACGCGCTGATCGTACCCGATCATGCATTCATCCTGCTGACCGGCGAAAATGGCGCGGGCAAGACGAACATCCTGGAAGCAGTGTCGATGCTGGCTCCGGGGCGCGGGCTACGCGGGGCGGCTCTGCGCGACATGGCAAAGCAGGACGGCATGGGAGGCTTCGGCATAGCGGCGGAGGTCGATGGCGTGATGCTGGGCACAGGAATCGTGGCCGACACGCCCGACCGACGACAGGTGAGGATCGGCGGGGTTGCCTCTTCCGCCAATGCGCTGGCAGATCATTTGTCAATCATGTGGCTAACGCCCGCAATGGATCGCCTGTTCATGGATAGCCCGGGCGGGCGGCGGCGGTTTCTGGACCGGCTGACCCTGGCGCTGCACCCCAGTCATGCCGCCCATAGCGCTCGCTATGAAGCGGCGATGCGGGCGCGTAACCGGCTGCTGGGCGATCTTAGAAACGCCGATCCGCTCTGGCTCGACGCGCTGGAAGCGCAGATGGAGGAGCATGGCGCCGCGCTGGCCGCCGGGCGCACCGATCTGATCACGCGGCTGAACACCTTGCTGGTGGATCAGTCCGACGCCCCCTTTGCCCGGCCATCACTCGCGCTCCAGACGGAAGAAGAAAGCCACGATTCGCTTGCCCGCCGCCTTGGCCGAGAGCGGCGGCGGGATGCCGCCGCTGGGCGCACATTGTCGGGGCCACACCGGCAGGATCTTGCCGTCACGCACGTCGCCAAAGGCCAGGCGGCAGCACTCTGCTCGACGGGTGAACAAAAAGCCTTGCTGCTCTCTATTCTGCTTGTCCACGCCGCTTTGGTGGCGGCTTCGCGCGGGCAGCCGCCGGTGCTGCTGCTCGACGAAGTGGCAGCCCATCTCGATCCGTTGCGGCGGAGCGCCTTGTTCGACCGGCTGCGCGGCATGGGCACGCAGGTGTGGATGACCGGGACGGAAAGTGCGCTTTTCCAAGATATTGACGCAGCCACACGGCTGTCCATCACGGCTGGTCAGCTCTTTCCTTCCGCCAGCTAACGCGCGGTAGCAACGACTCATCGCCCCGCACTTTTCAATTCGTCCGGCCTCTGCCCTAAGGCCGTCACGGGGATGAAACACCTTTAATATATTCGGGGGTCGCAACGCATGATCGGTGGTTTTCGCGCTCTGTTCGCAGCAGCGATGCTTGCGCTCGGCGCCCTGACCGTTACGCCTGCTACTGCCGGCGTGCTTCAGTGCGTTCCCTATGCCCGTCAGATTTCCGGTATCCAACTTTATGGCAATGCCAACACCTGGTGGTCCCAAGCGCAGGGCCGCTATGATCGCGGACATGAACCACGCGTAGGCGCGGTTCTGGCCTTTTCATCCAGCCGCGCCATGCCTGTCGGCCATGTTGCGATGGTGAGCAAGGTCGTCAGTGATCGGGAAGTGCTGCTGACCCACGCCAATTGGTCCTATCGTGGCGGGATCGAACGCAATGTCCGGGCCATCGACGTGTCGCCGAACAATGACTGGTCCGACGTGCGCGTATGGTACGGCCCCATCGGCAAGCTGGGCCAGCGTTCCAATCCGGCGCGCGGTTTCATCTATGCCAGCCCCGCGCGCGACGATACGACGGGCGTGCAGTTCGCTTCAGCCGATCGCGCCACTGCAGGCTCCGAATCCGCGCACGGTGCCTACTGAACGTTTAACCACTTCCTAAATGTCGCGACCTAGGATCGTCCCCCGGTGGGGCGATTCTCTGTTTGAGGTCGCATGATGTTTCGATGGATTCGTTGGGCGGTGGCGATGCTCCTGTCCGGCGCGATGGCTGCGCCCGCTTTGGGAGCAACGCCTCTTCAATGCGTTCCCTATGCGCGCATCGTCTCCGGCGTGGAGATTTACGGCGACGCGCTGACATGGTGGGCACAGGCGGAAAACCAATATCAACGCGGGCATAGGCCGCGCAAAGGCGCAGTTCTCGCCTTCCGTCCGGCGGGGCCGATGGCACTGGGGCATGTGGCGGTGGTCAGCCATGTGATGGATGCGCGACGTATCTTGATCCGCCATGCCAACTGGTCCGCTCCCGGAGCGATCGAGGAAGACGTGATGGCGGTGGACGTTTCCCCCGCCGGGGATTGGAGCGAGGTGCGCGTATGGCACAGTCCGACCCGCCGGATGGGTGCGCGGATCAATCCGACCTATGGTTTCATCTATGGCGACAGGGAAAAGCTGCATCCCTTCACGCCCAATCCGGCCATGGGGAGCAGCATCCGTTTGGCCAGCATGGATCAGGACGCATGGCGGGATGTTCAGGTGCCGGCGCGCGCGGTTTTCCGTCCTGCGTCGAATGAGGCGCGATTGCAGAGGACAGCATCGAACGATACGCGAGATCGGCGCCAATCCGCCCATGAGCCATGGCTTGAGAGTGATCCGCGCGTGATGGAATATGCCGATGCGACGCCCGCCTCGCGTTCGCTGGGCGACATTATCGCCGACGTGAAGCAGGAAGCGCAGATGCGCTGAGGATTATTCCCCGCTTGTCTCAGATGTGTCTTCAGCAGCGGTTTCAAACCAGGCTTCGACCGGCCCGGACAGTTTGATGGTCAACGGATTGCCATGACGATCGCGGGTCTTGCCCGCCGCGACGCGAATCCAGCCTTCGGAAATGCAGTATTCCTCGACATCCTTCCGTTCACGCTCTTTGAAGCGGATGCCGATACCGCGCTGCAGGACTTCCATGTTGAAATGGGGGCTGCGCGGGTTGGTCGAAAGACGATCCGGGGGCGTGTCGCTCATATCTCTGCTTCCTGTGACGTGTGCGGCGCGCCTACCCCGTCACCCTGCCGCGCGTCAACCATGGCGCGGCGGAGAAAGAGGAGGAATGGACGCGAGCCGCGCCTGTTCGCCCCTCCCCTCCATCCGGCTTTAGCGACAGATCCGGACGCGAACGCGCCGGTCGGCATAATAGCTGTAGCGCCATTCGGTCCAGCAACGCTGACGATAGCCGCGCCAGTTCGCCCGATAGTGACGGTCACGGCGCCAGTCACGGCGATCGCCTCTCCAGTGACGCCGGTCATTCCAGCGATGATCGCGGTCGCCGCGCCAGCCGTCGCGATAGCTATGGTCGCGCGCCTGTGCGGGAACCGCCGTCGCGCCCAGGCTGGCGATCGCCAGTCCCAGCGCAGCAACGCCTTTCCACAAAAGGGTCATGATGCTTCTCCTCACGCAGTCCGCCGCTCCAGCCGGCGGGACTTGATGAGGAATATGGGCGTTGGCGACTGAACCGTTGGGGAACGCGCCTGTCAGTTTGGGTTCAGGCTTATCCTACCGCCCGCGCAGACCTGCTTCGGCCTGCGCCATATAATCGCGGGTGATCGGCAAGGTGCGCCGGTTACGCGCATATTGGACCTGAAAATTCACCATGCTGCCATGCTCGAACACCGTCGCGGCACCCGCCAGATAGAAAGTCCACAGGCGGAAAAACCGCTCGTCATACAGGGCGACGATCTCTTCCTTATGCTCCATTGCCCGCTTATACCATTCGCGGATCGTAAGGCCGTAATGCAGGCGCAGAACCTCCACGTCCGTCACCATCAGGCGCGTGCCCTCGCTGCCTTTCAACATTTCAGACAGAGCTGGGATATATCCGCCAGGGAAGATATATTTTTGCGTGAAAGCGTCGGTGATGCCGGGACCGTCCACCCGCCCGATGGTGTGGATCAGCATCACCCCTTCAGGCGTCAGCAGATCACGGCATTTGTTGAAGAAGGTGCGGTAATGCGCTGTGCCCACATGTTCGAACATGCCGACGGACACAATCCGATCGAACGGCCCCTCCATATCGCGATAGTCGATCAGTTCGAAACGGACATGGTCCGATACGCCAGCATCCTGTGCTCGCTGGCGCGCAACCTTGAGCTGTTCTTCCGACAGGGTGATGCCTGTCACATCGACGCCGCAGGTGCGGTGGAGATAGAGCGCCATGCCACCCCAACCACAGCCGATGTCCAGCACCTTCATGCCCGGTTCCAGCATCAGCTTGGCAGCGATATGCGCTTTCTTGTCTTCCTGCGCCTGTTCCAGGGTGATGCCCGCCTGATTGTCGGCATCGGGCCAGTAAGCGCAGCTATATTGCCGGTCCTTGTCGAGGAAGAGCGCATAAAGCGCGCCCGACAAATCATAATGATGGGCGACATTGGCTTTGGCGCGGGAACGATGGTTGGCGCGCCAGAGCGTCTGTCGAAGCGCCTTGAAACCGCGTTTCAAGGGCCCTTTGGCGCTGATCGATTTGCCGTTTTCCCAAGCGTTATTGACGCGAATTAGGGAGATCAGTTCCATGATCCCGCCACCTTCGATGATGACCCGCCCGTCAATATAGGCTTCCGCCATGCCGAGCCGCGGATCCTTCAATATATCGATGGGAACGCGCGAATCGAGGAATTGAAGGGTCAACGCGGGAAAGGCTGGATCGGCCGTTCCCGCCGTGCTGCGAGAGCCGTCATGATAGATGACCGTAAGCTGGCCTTGCGAAACCAGTCGTTTGAGAACCCGATCGAATATTTTCATGCGCCACACCCTGCCCTGTCATGACGCGGGCGTCAAATGCCTGCATACCAGTCATAACCAGCCCGATCTTCCCAGTAGCCGCCCTTGCCCGCGCCGATGCCGGAGAGACTTTCCACCGCCTCTATTCCCATCAGATATTTGGCGTGCTTGTAGCCAAGCTGCCGTTCCACCCGCAGTCGCAGCGGCGCCCCGTTCGCCACCCGCAAAGGTTGGTCGCCCAGTGCGAAAGCCAGAATGGTCTGGGGATGGAACGCGTCGATCAGGTCGATGCTTTCATAATAGGCATTACCGTTCCCCATATCGTCGGCGCAGCGAAAAACGATGTAGCGCGCGCGGCTGCTCATCCGCGCCGCATTCAGAATCAGCGATAGCGGCACGCCGCGCCATTTGCCGATCGCACTCCATCCTTCCACGCAATCGTGGCGCGTAATCTGCTCGCGATGGGGCATGGCATGAAGTTGCGCGAGGGAAAGCGACAGGGGCCGGTCCACCATTCCGCTTACGCGCAGCCGCCAGTCGGTAAAGCCGTTGCGCCACAGCGTCTTATATTCGGGCGTGTTGGGATTGGCGGTGCCGTTCGCGCGAAAAAAGGGGGAAATCTGGTCGGGCCGGAATTCATGGGCGAGGGCATCGCGGCGCATCAGGCTGCGTTGCGCCCATTTATGAAAATTCTCGGCTGAAAACAGCGTGTCGCGCACCCTTTCATTGCTTGCCAGCCGATCGCATCCGGCCAGCGTGACCGCTCCGCCCAGCACCAGTGCGCGGCGGGATAGCAAAAGCGTCATCTCCCTTCCTCCGGCAGGCGATATTTGCCGGTGATCATCGATCGGATTTCATTCAGCGGCCCTGCCAGCAGGACCATGAGAATGTGAACGAGAAAAAAGACCATCAGGGCGAAAGCCGCCAGGAAATGAAGCGACCGGGCCGATTGGCGACCGCCAAACAGATCGATCAGCCAGGGCCAGGCCGCGTTCATGCCCGGTGACATGGTAAGCCCGGTCAGAATGACCAGCGGCAGCAATAGGAAGATCACAGCCGTGTAACTGGTCTTTTGCAACACATTATAATGCAGCGCCGCTTCCCCCCTTGGGAAACGCAGCCGGACATGATCCTTGACGTCTCGCCAGAGATGAGCAGGCGCCAACTCGCCCCGGCGGAAAAGCAAATCCTTACCAATATGCCCGTTGCCAAGGCTCCAGAGCATATAAGCGAGGAGCGAGACGATCAGAATCGGCGCGGCGGTCAGGTGCCAATGCCGCGACATGGCGAGATTATAGAGTGCCGGCAGGGTGATCCAGCCCGGAAAACGATCCAGTTCCAGCCACGCATGATCGAAATTGGCGCCATACTGGCCCCAATAGAGCCGGGGGTGGGCATTGAAGATGCCAAGGCCGCTGGTGAACAGCGTGTAGAGCAGCAGCACGTTCGCCCAATGCCACAGACGGGTGGACAACCGATGGCGTTGCACCATGCGCGCCGCCGTAGCGGGGACCAAGCCTTCTTTCATGGCAGGCACTGTTACTCTTTTGCATCAGTCAGGTCAAAATGGATGTTTCCTGACGGAGATGACAGAAGCCGTTCATGTGGCAGCCATCTGGCGAGAGCATAAGCGCGCTCCCGTCGCAAGTAAGATCGTCGGACATATAAGCGACTACGGAACGATACCCTGCATGTTTCAAGGGAGGGGGCTTGATCAAAATAAATAATACATCAGTCCCTTTTCAAAACTGATTGAGTGCCTAGATAGAGTTCATCCCGGTTCAGGGTGTCAAAGAATAAATGAGGAATATCATGAAGACTGCGATTCTCGCGGCCATTGCTGCTGCCTCCGTTTCCGTTCCTGCCTTTGCTCGGGATGCGGCTCCCTTTACTGGTCCGCGCGTCGGCGCGATCCTGGGCTATGACAATATCCAGGGCAGCGATGGCTTCACCTATGGCGGCTCCGCCGGTTACGACATCGCGGTGGCCCCGCGCATCACGGCCGGCCCGGAAGTGTCGTTCAGCGACTCCACCACCAAGGACAGCGGCGTCCATGCCAGCCGCGACCTCGCCGCCTCGCTGCGTCTCGGTTATGCCGTGACGCCGAAGATTCTGGCGTTCGGCAAGGTCGGCTATGCCAACACCCGCTTCGAATTTGCCGGCGCGCATCAATCGCTGGAAGGCGTGCGTTTCGGCGGCGGCCTGGAATATTCGGTGACTCCGCGCACCTATATTTCCGCCGAATATCAGCGCACCGAATATGAAGATGATTTCGGCGGCCGCAATGCGGGCGTCGTCGGTATCGGCTTCCGCTTCTAAGCACGGAACCAGTGTATGGAGAAGGGCGGCTCCCCTTGTGAGCCGCCCTTTTTTTTGCATCTACGCTTGCGCCGCCCAAACTGTTGCGAAAAAACATCAATCCTCAATAATGTTTATGACGATGTTGCAACTCGATCCATGGCGACGCATATGCGCGTCACCGCAGATGAACATTGCGGCTCATGAGAAGGCTGAAGGCTGCTTACCGCAGTCTTTTTGCAAGGTGATAAAGAAAACAATCGAAACACCAAATCATGAATACATGACGGCTATTGTCATTCCGACAATGTTGCCGCTTCCATAATATGAGGGTTTTATGAAGACTGTGATTTTCGCAGCCGCTGCTGCTGCCGCTTTTGCCGTGTCTGCGCCTGCTTTCGCTCAGGAAGCCGCGTCCTTCACGGGTCCGCGCGCCGGCGTGACCATGGGCTATGACAAGTTCGACGGTGAAGATGGCTTCAGCTATGGCGTGACCGCCGGCTATGACCTGGCGCTCGCTCCCCGCGTGACCTTCGGCCCCGAAGTGTCCTTCGGCGACACCACCACCGGTGAAGGCGGCGTCGAAATCAGCCGCGACCTCGCTGCTTCGGTGCGTCTGGGTTATATTGTCACCCCGCAGATCCTCGCCTTCGCCAAGGTCGGCTACGCAGACACCCGCGTCGACGTCGGTGGTGCGGGCTTCGCGGTGGAAGGTGTGCGTTATGGCGGCGGCCTGGAATTTGCAGCCCGTCCGAACATCTACATTTCGGCTGAGTATCAGCGCACCGAATATGAAGCCAATTTCGGCGGCCGTGATGCGGGCGTCGTCGGCATCGGCTTCCGTTTCTGATCCTTCCTGGACAGCAAATAGGAAAGGGCGGTCCCATGGGCCGCCCTTTTTCGTTGCGCCATATTAGGTTGGTGAACGATCAGCCCAGCGCCGCCTGTTTCTCCTCGGCCAGCCGGTTGAGTTCAGCGCGGCTCTTCTTCTCGCTCGCGGATTTGAGCTGCCCACACGCCGCCATGATGTCCCGCCCGCGCGGCGTGCGGACCGGAGCGGAAATACCGCCTTCGAACACTATGTCGGAAAAGCGCCTGATCCGCTCCGGCGTCGAACATTCATAGTCGGTGCCCGGCCATGGATTGAAGGGGATCAGGTTCACCTTCGCAGGCAATTTGAACTGGCGGAGCAGGCGGACAAGCTCATGCGCGTCGGCGTCGCTGTCATTCTTGTCCTTTATCATCACATATTCGAAGGTGATGCGCCGCGCATTGTTCGCGCCGGGATAGTCGGCGCAGGCCTGCAACAGCTCCTCGATCCCATATTTCCGGTTGAGCGGCACCAGTTCGTCGCGCACGTCCTTGGTCACGGCATGGAGCGACACGGCAAGATTGACGCCGATCTCCTCACCTGCCCGCGCCATCATCGGCACTACACCGGACGTGGAGAGAGTGATGCGCCGCTTCGACAAAGCCAGCCCGTCACCGTCCATCACGACCTTCAGCGCGTCGCGCACATGGTCGAAATTATAGAGCGGCTCGCCCATGCCCATCATAACGATGTTGGTCAGCATCCGGCCGTCGGGCGCATATTGCGGAGCGTCGTCATCCTCATCCTCGATGGTCGAGGACATACTCCCCTTGGGCCATTCGCCCAGCGCGTCGCGCGCCAGCATCACCTGCCCCACGATCTCGCCCGGCGTCAGGTTGCGGACAAGGCGCATCGTGCCGGTATGACAGAAGCGGCAGTTGAGCGTGCAACCGACCTGGCTCGACACGCAGAGCGTCCCCCGATCCGCGTCGGGGATGAACACCATTTCATAATCCTGCCCGTCGTCGGAGCGCAGCAACCATTTCCGCGTGCCGTCGCTCGACACCTGCGCCTCCACCACCTGCGGACGGCCGACAATGAAGCGCGCCGCCATCCAGCCGCGCATCGGCTTGGCGAGGTCGGTCATCTTCTCGAAATCGGTCTCGCCGCGATGGTAGAGCCAGTGGAAAAGCTGCTTGGCGCGCAGCTTCGCCTGCTTGGGCTCCAGCCCCGCGCTTTCCAGAACAGCACGGATCCGATCGCGCGCCAGGCCTAGCAGGTCGACGCGGCCATCCTCGCGCGGTGTTACGGCGCGCGGCACGGGCACAGGATCGATAGCGCCGGGAATCGGCATGAGCGGGTTGGCGGCTGTCTGCATAGGGCGCGCACATAGTCGATTTGCCTGGATTTTGAAAGGGTGCGGCTTGCCAGAGCATTTTGAAGTCAGCTGGCACGGCTGACGGCTCACAAAAATGCGGCAAAAAGATCTAGCGCAGTTTCGCGCATCCCAGCGCCGCCGCGTCGATCGCCGTCGCCGCCCCGCGCAAAGCATAGGTGTCGGCAAAAGCCCGCCCGCGCATGTCGGCCGACTGCACGCTCATGCTGGTAGCCGACCGTATCGCCGCGACGATGGCGGCGTCTCCGCGCGCATCAGGGGCCCAGGCATCGACCTGCCCCGCGACAAGGGGAAAGCGCCTATCGCCAATGCTCAGGATCACGGGCGCCTTATCGCCGCGCATCCGACTCAGGCGAAAATGAACCTGCCCCCGCAGCTTCTCGCGCGGCCAATTCGCAACCGAGGCGAATCCATTGAGCGCAGCGCTGGAACGGATGCTAACGGGCTGCGCGATGGCGTAGCAGCGCGGCGTCGCCGGATCGCGGAAAGCGCCCCAACCTTCGAATATCCCCAGCGAATCGCGCGCCTGCGCTGGCGCGGCAGCCAGCATCAGGATGGGGATCAGGGCAAGGGCGCATCGCATTCCCCGGGCAAAGCCCAAGCCGATTCCTTTTGCAAGCCTTGGCTTTGCACGGAAAGGATGAGCGAGTGCTTGCCGCCGCCGTCATAGCGGCTATGAAGGACCATCCATCATTGTCACCCGGATTCGACCGAAGCCGGGTCATCGGCGAAAAAGAAACGGACAGAACAGGGACATGAAGGCCACCATCGAACGCGCAACGCTCCTGAAAAGTCTGAGCCACGTCCAGTCGGTGGTCGAACGGCGCAACACCATACCGATCCTGTCGAATGTGCTGATCGAAGCATCGGCGGACGGCGCGATCAAGCTGATGGCGACCGACCTCGATCTCCAGATCGTGGAGAGCATCTCCGCGCAGGTCGAACAGGCCGGGGCCACCACCATTTCGGCGCACACGCTGTTCGACATCGCGCGCAAGCTGCCCGAAGGCAGCCAAGTGCTGCTCCACGCGGCCGAGGGCAAGATGCTGATCCAGGCGGGCCGTGCGCGCTTCAACCTGTCGACCCTGCCGCGCGACGACTTCCCGGTGATCGCGGAAGGCGACCTGCCGACCAGCTTCGAACTGCCCGCCGAAACGCTGAAGCAGATCATCGACAAGACGCGCTTCGCGATTTCGACCGAAGAGACGCGCTATTATCTCAACGGCATCTATTTCCATGTGTCGGATGAAGGCCAACCGGTGCTCAAGGCCGCGGCGACGGACGGCCACCGCCTCGCCCGCGTGACGGTTCCCCGGCCCGATGGCGCGGATGGGATGCCGGGCATCATCATCCCGCGCAAATGCATTGGCGAGCTTCGCAAGCTGCTGGACGAGGTCGAAGGATCAGTCGCAGTTTCGCTGTCCGCCAGCAAGATCCGTTTCGGCCTTGGCAGCGCGATCCTGACCAGCAAGTTGATCGACGGCACTTTCCCCGATTACAGCCGCGTCATTCCGACGGGGAACGACAAGTTGCTCAAGATCGACCCGCGCAGCTTCGAGGAAGGCGTGGACCGCGTCGCCACCATCGCCACGGAAAAGACCCGCGCGGTCAAGATGGCACTCGATCGCGACAAGATCACACTATCCGTCACCAGCCCCGAAAACGGCACGGCGGCGGAAGAAGTCTCCGGCGCGTTCCAGGGCGAAGGCTTCGAAATCGGCTTCAACGCCCGCTATCTGCTCGACATATTGGGGCAGATCGACAGCGACCTCGTCGAACTGCATCTGGCTGATGCGGCGGCGCCCACGCTGATTCGCGAGAATGATCGCAGCCCGGCGCTCTATGTGCTGATGCCGATGCGAGTGTGATTGTCGATCTTCGCGAATGAAGTGATTAAATTCCGTCGTTTTTGAGCCTTCTAGGTAAGCTTCTCTCAAGAAGTTTGGGTTAGGCACAGGGCATGAACCCCGTGCGTCCAGCTTTTCCGGAGTCCACAGCGCCCAGTCCCGGCCTCATGACGTCGCTGGGACTGACAGAAAGCGGTGGAGATGTATCTGCGACCTGGGTTTCACGGGCCTTCCTTCTCATTGCCGCGCTTTGGCCGCTGGTTCTGCTGGCGAAGATTTGCATTTCCGCCCTTTACGGCGCGCCTTTCCATCATATAGCCAGCGCATGGCAATCGATCCTGCTGGCGGCGATGCTGTTGGCGGACGGCGCGCTGATGATCGCGCCGCGCCAGAGCCGATTCCGCGCGCTCATGCCACATGTACAGATGTGGCTTATGCTGCCCATGGCTTTCCTTTCGGGACTTACATTCAGCCTTTGGTGCAGTGTCACCGCCCCATCCCTGCATTTCATCGTGCCCGAATTTGCCGTGGCGCTGCTGGCGGTGTGCATCTTCGGCGACCGTAGGCTGCTGGGCCTGTCCTATTTCCTGGGCGTCCTGCTGGTGTCGGTCATGCAGCAAGGCGGCTGGATGCAGGCCGGGCTGGCGGTGAGCTGCGTGTCGGTCATGCTGATCGCCACGGTGCGGCAGGCCAGGGTGGACCGCGATCAGGCCATGCTACGCTACCGGCAGGAATTGCGGGCGCAGCGTTCCGACCGACTGCTTCATGAATATGAACGCTCCGGTCGGGGCTGGTTCTGGGAAACGGACCGGCAGGGATTGCTAGTCTATCTTTCCAAAACGCTGGCCACGACATTGGGCAGGCCCGTCGAACAACTCATCGGGCAACCTTTCACCGATCTTGTCGGCCCCGGCAATCGCCCTCATGGCGATGGCGAACGCACATTGGGATTCCATCTGTCGGCGCGTTCGGGTTTTACCGAGGTCGCCGTTCAGGCCGCGATGATGAACGAGGAGCGCTGGTGGTCGATTTCCGGCCAACCGGTATTCAATGAATATGGTCAGTTCCAGGGCTTTCGCGGCAGCGGCACCGATCTTACCGAAATAAAGCGCAGTCAAGCCGAAGTGGCGCGACTGGCCCAGTTCGATTCTCTTACAGACCTCGCCAATCGGGTCCAGATAATGCAGGCGCTGGAGCACTCCATCAAGAGCATCAATGGCCAGATGGGCGAATGCACCCTGATGATGCTGGACCTGGACCGCTTCAAGAGCGTCAATGACACGCTGGGACATCCGGCCGGAGACGCGCTGTTGCGACAGGTCAGCGAGCGACTGCTCCGAGTGGTCGGCAATCAGGGGCTGGTCGGCCGCCAAGGCGGCGACGAGTTCAAGATCCTTCTGGTCGGACGTCAGGACCCAGCGGTGCTGGGCCATCTCGCCCAGGCTATCATCAGCACCATATCTCAGCCCTACAAGATCGAGGATACGTCCGTCGTCATCGGCGTTTCGATCGGCATTTCCCACTGCCCGCACGACGGCGTGACCACCGACGCTCTGATCCGCAACGCCGATCTGGCGCTTTATGCGGCAAAGGGCAACGGCCGAGGCGTCTATCGCTTCTATTCATCCGACATGCACGCCGATGCGGAAGATCGCCGCCGACTGGAGGAGGATTTGCGCGACGCGCTGGCGACCGACGCGCTGCATCTGGTCTATCAGCCGGTCGTATCGTCCGTCACCGAACAGATCACTGGCTATGAAGCGCTGCTTCGCTGGCAGCATCCCCGGCGGGGGCTGATTGGCCCCGATATCTTCATTCCCATCGCAGAGGATACAGGCCTGATCGCGCAGATCGGGGACTGGGTGATCCGCACAGCCTGCAAGGACGCCGCGCAATGGGTGGGAAGCACGCGCGTGGCGGTCAACGTCTCCCCAATCCAGTTCGCCAATCCTAGCTTTCCCTCCACAATCATGAACGCGCTGGCGTCGACGCAACTGTCGCCCGAACGCCTAGAGCTGGAAATCACCGAGAGCGTGTTCCTGAACGACAATGCGGACACCGATTCGATGTTCGCGCGACTGAAGGCCCTGGGCGTACGTCTGGCGCTGGACGATTTCGGGACAGGTTATTCCTCGCTCGGCTACTTGAAGAAAGCGCCGTTCGACAAGATCAAGATCGACCAGAGCTTCGTGCGCGGCGCGGCGATCAAGGGCAATCGCAACAGCGCAATCATCAAGGCCATCGTAAGCCTGGCCGAAGCACTGGGCATGGACACGACGGCGGAGGGCGCGGAAACCCATGACGAGCTGGACCTGATCCGCCAACTGGGGTGCAGTCATGTGCAGGGCTATGTCTACGGACGGCCGATCGGCGCCGCTGAGGTGCTCGAACGTCAGTTGAGCGCGGGCACTGCTGCCAAGGTCGAAGGTTTCAAATCCAGTCGGCCCGAACGCAAATCCATGCTGCGGACCGTGGCCGTGCATAATGACGGCGACATATATTCCGCGCGCATCCGCAACATTTCCGCCACCGGCGCGCTGGTCGAAGGACTGTGGAACGTGCCGGAAGGGACGACCTTCATCATCGAGCTGGCGGACAATTATTTCGCCGACGCCGTCGCGCACTGGTCGAAGGATGACCGCATGGGCGTGGAATTTCGGGAGGCGGTTGATCTCAACCGCCTGAAAACCACTACTCGCCGCCTACTCGCATCCTGACCTCTCGGGATTGTCTCCGTTCTCGGCCATTCCTCCCAACACCCGTTCGCCCTGAGTAGGGGCGAGCGAAGCCGAAGTGGCTACTCAGGACGAACGGATGGAATATGTCCAAAATCCACCTATAACCGCCGCTTTGCAAGATCACGCGGCAGCATGGCCGATCAGAAGAACAGCTTGCGGAAACTGATCGTCACCATGCGGCTCAGCGGGTCCAGATAATCCGGCTGATAACGCAGCGGCGTCGCCCCGGTCGCGTCCGTCACGTCCCGCCGCGCATTGAAGATATTGTCGATGCCGATGGAAACCCGTGCGCCCCGCAGGAAAGGATGGTCGCGCACCAGTCCCGGCATCTGCGCCAGATTGGCGAAGAGACGCAGATTAGCGGTGGCGAGGCTCCCAAAGTTCAAGCGCGACATGCCGCCCAGCGCGCCATCGACATGCGTCCCGCTTTCCCAGTTGACGCTCAGCCTCCCGCCGATGCCATTGTTGGAATAGCCCAGCCGCGCTTCAATCTCATGGCGCGGTTGCCCGCCCGATGAGCCGGTCGCGTCGCCGCTCAGCAGGTTGAGTTCCGGCACGCCCGGCGCGATCAGGATGCTCTCGGTCAAATGCCATGTGTGATACAGGCTGAAGCTGAGGCGTCCGCCACCGCCGCCGCCACGCCGCCCGCCAAAACCACCCCGCCCGCCGAAGCCGGCGCCCGGCCTTCCGCTCGGTCCCGCGTTGCTGCCGCCAGTCTCACCCGGTTCGCCCGGACCAGCATCGCGTCTGGGTTGGCCGTCGCCGCCTCCCTCGCCGTCGCCTCCACCAGCGGGACGGCGATTGCCGAACAGCGATTGCAGCGCGACCGGCCGGTCTTCGGGCTTTCCGCCCGCCGCGCGCCAGGCTTCCATCAGCTTTTGCACATGCGACTTGAGCGGGATCGACAGGTTGAAGCCCCAGCGCAATTCCTCGCTTTGCGAGCGCAGGAAATTGATCGGTCGCGCATCGATCTGCGTGAGGGCGCCGTCCGCATCGCGCAGGAAACGATCCTGAAAGGCCGCCTCTATGGCGGGCGTGGGCGTGGGGAAGGCCGCGATGGGATTGCGGGTGCGGCTGTTGAGATAGGTCGCCGTCAGCGTCAGATTGGGCTTGTCGAAGGGCTTGACCGTGGCGCTCAGGCGGAACTGGTCGCGCACGCTTTCCTTCAGCCCCGCATTGCCGCCCGACAATGTCGTCACGAACACCGTCTGCCCGGTCGCATAGTCGAAGACGGGCATATTGGGCGTGGAGATCAGCGGATCGGTGATCTGCGATCCGGTGGGTGCGGCGCGGTCCTGATTGGCGGACATCAGGATCTGCACGGCACGCACCGGCTTCCAGCGCAGGCCATAGCCCAGCGTCGAAAGCGTGCCGAAATCCGACAGGCGCTGCGCGGCGGCGTTCATGTTGACGCCGATGTCGCCTAGCATCCCCAGCACGTCCCGCGACCGGCTGGTGAGCGGCACGTCGAGGCTGATCTGCCCGCTCGCGATTTCCCGGTTATAATCCGCATTGCGCTCGATCCCCGACCGGATCCACCAGCTTTCAAAGCCGTTGGCCGACCCGCCCAGACTGAGCGAGGTCGTGACCTCTCCCGCAGGCAGGTCGAACAGCGGGCCGCTCAGCAGCAGGTCGCCCGTAATCGCCCGCGACTTCGCGCGCGCCCGGTCGGTCAGCCGCGTGGCCAGCAGATCGCCGGACAGGTCGCCATAAGGGTTCATCGACGCATCGCCCGCATCCAGCGCCGCCTGGATCGCTCCGGTGGAAATGCCGCGATCCGTCCGCGTGCGGGTGTCGGAAATGTCGCCATTGCCGGTGAAGGACCATTGCCATCCGCCCCCCAGCCCGCCGTTCAGCGTAATCCCGATATGGCCGGTGGTGCCCCTTATCCCCTGCCCCAGCGCGCCCGCCTGCGCGAGATAGCGGTAAAGCCGCGCATCGCCCGCAAAAGGCGAGAAAGGATTGCCCGCAGGCAATGTCAGCGCCGCCGCCGACAGCCCCTGAAACGAATCATTGTCGGAAAGCTCCAGCCGCCCATTGATGGTGGCCGAAACGCCGCCCAGCGCGCGGGCCAGCGTGGCGTTGGCGGAAAAACTCTCCGTCGCGGGGCTGAGCGTGCGATAGCGGCCAAGGTCGCTGACGCTCTGCTGCCCGGCGCCCGCCACGAAATCGCTGAGGGCAGGCACGGAGGCAGTCGCGCTTTCCGGCACGGCGGCGACCGTCACGACCTGCCCGGCAAGGGCGGAAAGCGCCGGGTCGATTTCCCCGTCCTGCGTCGGGGCGGTGATATTGCCGCCCAACGAATAGGGCCGCGAAGGCGCGGTCGGAATGATATCCCGCTCGCTTTCCAGCAGGTGCGCGGCGCGGCTGTATTTGAGGTTCAGCGTGAAGCGGTTGTCGCCCCGGATATGCATGATGCCTGCTTCGGCCGATCCATTCTCGCGCCCGCCATCGGTCGTCACGCCCCCGCGCACATCGGCGGATTCCGCGCGAAAACGCTGGCGCAGCACGATGTTCATGACCTTCTGCGTCGGCGCATAGCCATAAGACAGCGCAACCTGTTCGGGCAGCACGTCAACCCGCGCCACCGCTTCGGAAGGGAGATCCTGAATCTCCGAAAAGCTGGAGATGCGCTTGCCGTTCAGCAGGATGATGGGCGTGCCGTTGGTTTCGGCCGACAGTTCCGACACCATTTCGGAAATCGACGCGACGCCCAGCGCGCGGATGTCGGCGGCGCGGAACTGCTGTTCGGGCTGGACATCTCCCAACACCGCCCCACGTTCCGGCTGGCCGGTGACGACGATCTCCTCCCCTTCCTCCATCTCCACGGGCGGGCGACGCTCGGCCTCCTGCGCCATCAGCGCGCCGGGCGCCGCGCCGGACAATAAGGTGAAAATGGCAAAGGACATGGAACGCCGCACGGAAACCCCCAGAACAGACCTGAAAATGGCCTGCCTAGCAGCCAGTTGTCGCAAAATTCTCGCGGAGCAAAGGGAGATTTGTCGCAAATTGTATTTCCGACATGGGACATTGTAATGTCGGACCATGCGAACACTTTATCCCCCGATCGAACCTTTCACCTCCGGCCATCTCGATACCGGGGACGGCCACCGCGTCTATTGGGAACGCGCCGGGACGCCGGGCGCGAAGCCCGCCATCTTCCTTCATGGCGGGCCGGGCGGGGGCTGCGCGCCCGATCATCGGCGTCTATTCGATCCGGCGCGTTACGACGTGCTGCTGTTCGACCAGCGCGGCTGCGGCCGCTCGACGCCCCATGCCGACCTCAACGCCAACACGACATGGCATCTGGTCGCCGACATCGAACGGCTGCGGACCATGATGGGCGTCGAAAAATGGCTGGTTTTCGGCGGGTCATGGGGATCGACGCTAGCACTCGCTTATGCTCAGGCCCATGCGGATCGCGTCAGCGAACTGGTGCTGCGCGGCATCTTCACCGTCCGCAAGCGCGAGATCGACTGGTATTATCAGGAGGGCGCGAGCCGCATCTATCCGGACAAATGGGAACGTTTCCTCGCGCCTATAGCGCAAAGCGAGCGCGGCGACCTGCTCCATGCCTATCGCCGCATCCTGACGGGAGAGGATCATACGGCGCAGATCGCAGCGGCCAAGGCATGGAGCGTCTGGGAAGGCGAAACCATCCGCCTGCTGCCCGACCCCGATCTGTCGGCGACCCACGAAGCCGACGATTTTGCGCTCGCCTTCGCCCGAATCGAAAATCATTATTTCGTCCATGACGGCTGGCTGGAGGACGATCAGCTCATCCGCGACGCGGGCAAGCTACGCGACACTCCCGGCGTCATCGTACAGGGCCGTTATGACATGGCCTGCCCGGCGGAGACCGCCTGGGCGCTGCACCGCGCTTGGCCGCGGGGGCGCTTCGAGATGATCGAGGGCGCGGGCCACGCCTATAACGAGCCGGGCATATTGGACGCCCTGATCCGGGCAACGGATGGGTTCGCAAGGTGAGAGATTGGTGGCGACCCGACATCCTTCCCCGACACCGTGGACTTGTTCAGCTTCGCAGGCTCGGCTCAGGGTTCAATTGCCGGATCAAGCAAGGTTCTTGGGACATGATGATTACTGAACCAAGTTCAGCATGATGTCGCAGGCAACGCCCGCTCTCGACCCATTCACGGAACCTTAAAAGAAAAAGGGCCGCCGGGCAGGCGACCCTTTCTTGCTCTGTATCCTGACGGCAGGATAGCAGGGCGTCAGTTGGCTTTCGACTGGAGATTCACCGCCGCATATTTGCCACGGCGATCGACTTCCAGTTCGAAGTCCAAACGGTCGCCTTCGTTGAGGGCGGGCATGCCCGCACGCTCAACCGCACTGATGTGCACGAATGCGTCCGGCTGGCCATCATCGCGCTGAATGAAGCCGAAGCCCTTCATCGCGTTGAAGAACTTGACCGTGCCGCTGGCGCGCTCGCCGGTAAGCTGGCGCTGTGGACCGCGATCGCCACCACGCTCAGCGCCGCCGAAACCGCCTGCGCGCGGCTCACGCGGCGCACGTTCCTCGACCGGGAGCGGCTCGCCCTCGATCTTGAGGTCGGTCGCCGACACCTTGCCGCCGCGATCGACGAGGGTGAAGCCAAGCGGCTGCCCTTCCGCCAGGCCGGTCAGGCCTGCCTGTTCGACCGCGCTGATGTGCACGAATACGTCTTCGCCGCCATCATCACGCACGATGAAGCCGAAACCCTTCTGTCCATTGAAGAACTTTACGACGCCAGTGCCTTCGCCGACGACCTGTGCGGGCATTCCGCCGCGACCGCCGCCAAAACCACCAGCGCCGCCGCCGCCAAAGCCGCCGCCACCGCCGCTGCGGAAACCACCGCCGCCGCCAGCGCCGCCGCCGAAGCCACCTCGGTCGCCACCGCCGAAGCCGCCGCGATCACCGCCGAAACCACCACGATCACCAAAGCCGCCACCGCCGAAAGTGCGGCCACCTTCGTAGAAACTGTCTTCGCCGAAACCGTCGCGCTTGTCCTTGCCGCGCCCGCCGCGGCGACCTCTATCAAAACTCATGCCCTGTTGGTCACTTTCGCTTCGCCCAAATGTAAAATCGGACAAACATGCCGGGCGAAATGACATGCAGAATCCACCGCAGCACAGCGGTTTGAGAATCACTATATCAACTTTTCGGGGGAGCGCGAATGATTTTAGCCTGCAACCCGTCAGATTCCGCTGGCCCGCATTTCCATAGAGACAGGATGCCATAGAGACAGGATGAAAGCCTCGATTGCGATATAGCCACTTTCACCATAGAGGGGAGCCATGACCGTCTATTTCCATGAAGAGGATCTGCCCGAGGGCGTCCTTGCACCCGGCCCGATTGCCGTCGATACTGAAACTATGGGCCTCATCACCCCGCGCGACCGACTGTGCGTCGTCCAGATCAGCGACGGCAAGGGCGATGAGCACCTGGTGCGCTTCAATCCGGGAAGTGATTATGCCGCGCCAAACCTGAAGGCGGTTCTGGCTGATCCGGAGCGGCTGAAACTCTATCATTTCGGGCGTTTCGATATTGCCGCCATCAAACATTATCTGGGCGTGGTCGCCGCGCCCGCCTATTGCACCAAGATCGCCTCGCGTCTGGTACGGACCTATACCGATCGTCATGGCCTGAAGGAACTGGTGCGCGAACTGCTGGGGCAGGAAATCAGCAAGCAACAGCAAAGTTCCGACTGGGGCGCGCCGCTGCTGTCCGACGCGCAAAAGGATTATGCGGCGTCGGACGTGCGTTATCTGCATCTGCTGAAAGAACAGCTCGACAAGCGGCTGATCCGCGAAGGGCGCATGGAACTGGCGCAGGCTTGTTTCGATTTCCTCCCTCATCGGGCTGACCTAGATCTGGCGGGGTGGCCGGAGATCGATATCTTCGCCCACATGTAAGGATAAAGGGAAGCGCGCCATCCATGTCGATCCAGGCTGAACAGCAACGCCATGCGCGCCGCCACTGGGCGCGGCCGGGCGGCAGCCATGACCGGCTGGTCAGGACGCTTAAAAACTGGCTGCCGGTCGCGGTGGGGGTTCTGGCGGCGCTGTTGGCGACCGCGCCCTTCACCGGCGGGGACAAGGTCAGCTTCCTGCTCGACAAGAACCGGGTCGAGATCGCGCATGAGAGGATGCGCCTGACAGAGGCGCTCTACCGAGGGGAGGACAGCAAGGGGCAGCCCTTCTCCCTGCGCGCGGGATCGGCGGTGCAGAAAAGCTCACGCGAGCCCGTCGTGGACTTGAGCGACCTGTCAGCGCGCATATTGCTGTCCGACGGCCCCGCGGTGCTGAGTGCACAAAAGGGCCAGTATAATATGGATAGCGAACGGGTCGGCATCATCGGCCCGGTGCAGTTCGAGTCGGCGGGCGGATACCGCATGACGACCCGCGATGTCGGCGTCGACCTTCAGTCCCGCAGGCTCAAGAGCGCAGGCCGGGTCGACGGGCGCATCCCCATCGGCACCTTCAGCGGCGATCATCTGGAAGCGGATCTCAATGCCCGCACGGTGACGCTGAACGGCAGGGCGCGCTTGCGCATCGAACAAAATGGCCTCAAAGGGCGGAACTGATGAAACGCACCGTCACCCTCTTTTCACTAGGCGCGATCGGCACCGCGAGCGCCATTTTCGCGGGGGCAGGCGCGCAGGTGATGAAGAATCACGATAGCAATGCGCCGGTCAACTTCTCCGCCGATCGGATCGAAGTGCAGGACCGCGCCGACCGGGTGGTCGTGTCGGGCAATGTCGTCGTAACACAGGCAGGCATGACGCTGAATGCGGCGCGCATGACCGTTGCCTATCGCCAGACGCCGGGCAACAGCACCGGTAATACCGGCAGTGGCGTGGAAGTCGATCGGATCGATGCTTCGGGCAATGTCGTTGTGACAAAGGCGGACCAGACGGCGCGTGGCAATGTCGCCATTTACGACCTCAACAAGCGGCTCATCACCATGTTGGGCAATGTGGCGCTGACGCAAGGCGCGAATCGTCTGACGGGCGGGCGGCTCGTGATGGACCTCAACAGCGGGCTTTCCACTGTCGACGGGCGGGCGAGCGGCGGGACGCCGGGCGTTTCGGGCGGGTCCAGCGGGCGCGTATCAGGCACCTTTTCCGTGCCGCAGCGCAAGAATTAGCTGGAAGAAAAGCGCGTCGCCATTCTGGATAGGAACCTAGGAACGCGGCCTGCCTTCCAATATACGCACGGTCGTTTCTTCACTTCGCTTTCGGATGGTTAATCCCGATCAGCCAGGGCTTCACCTTGCCGGTCGGGAGTGGCGTTCCGTCGAGCCTTTTGGCGCGGATGACGCGGATCGGCTTCACGATCATCTGCCCGCGCATCGGACCTGATCCACAACAAGTCGGCATGGCGAGGATGCGCTTCACCACGTCCATCCCCGCGACGACATGACCGAAGGCGGCATAGCCGATATAACTGCCCTGCGCGTCCATGTTCGGCGTCGGCCCCACCGTGATGAAAAAATTACCCATCGCCGAATCGGGACGGTTGGGCCGCGCCATCGACAGCGTGGCGTTGAGATGGCGGATGCCCGTCTTGCTCGTCGGCTCATGCTGGATGGGGGGTAGCGCACGACGCGCATCCGTGTCGATGCCGCCCTGGATCAGGCCGAGTTCCGGTGCGCTTTTGCGTCGCGCCGCCCGATAGAAAGTGACGCCATCGAACCGCCCATCATCCACATAGGCCAGGAAATTGGCTGCTGTGTGCGGGGCATGGCGATTGTCGGTAGCAACGATGATCGTCCCGACAGAGGTTTCGATGGCGACCCGGGTATAGCCCGGCGTCGGGCGATTGGCAGGAAGAGCGGCGGCCATGCCGGGAAGAAAGGCGAAGATCAGCAACAGGAAACGTGGGACAGTGGAAAAGGACTTCAACGGACAGGCACTCATATCTGGATCGGAAGGAAGCGGGACAAGGCTAAAGACGCCGCGGACCAATCGCAACCAGCGACCGCCTAGAGCCAGTTGGCCCGCTTGAAGCGCAGGTAAAGCAGTCCGCAGATGCTCGCCATCACCGCCAGAACGACGAAATAGCCATAATGCGTCCGCAGTTCAGGCATATTGTGGAAATTCATGCCATAAATTCCCGCAATCGCGGTGGGCACGGCAAGGATCGCGGCCCAGCTTGCCAATTGCCGCGTGGTAGCGCCCTGCCGCTGGGATTCGAGCAGATGGCTGACCTCGAACACCGAAGTCAGCACTTCCCGCAAATTCTCGACCATGACTTCAACCCGCCGCACATGATCATACACGTCCTTGAAATAGGGCTGCACTTGCGCGTCGAGACAAGGCAGATCGAGATGCACGAGCCGGCTCGCCATTTCCGACATGGGGCCAAGAATACGGCGAAAACGGATCAGTTCCCGGCGCAGGTGAAAGATACGCATGATGTCGTCCCGCTCAAGAAAAGTGTCGAGCGCCCGATCCTCCATCGCGAGCACTTCCTCCTCAATGGTTTCAACAATGGGCAGATAACCGTCGACGATGAAATCGAGGATCGCGTGGAGCACATAGTCGACGCCATGGCTGAGCAGCGAAGGCGCCGCCTCCAGATGCGATCGCAATTCCGTGTGAGCGCGGGCAGAACCGTGCCGCACGGAGATGATATGGTTCGGCCCCAGAAAAACCGCCGTTTCCCCGTAGAGGATCTTGTCCCCTTCCAGATGGGCCGTGCGCGCGACCACGAAAAGTTGATCGCCATATACGTCCACCTTCGGAAGCTGGTGCGCCTTGAGCGCGTCCTCGACCGCCAAGGGGTGCAGGCCATAATGCATCTGCAACGTCCGTAATTCCTGCTCCGAAGGTTCCACCAGCCCGATCCATACGAAATCGGACGGATTCCCCATCATCGGCGCATGATCGAGCGAAACGCGTTCGACTGGTTTCCCCGCGCTGTAGAGATAGGCGGCAACGACGCTCATGATGTCTCCAGATCATATGGACGCATCAGCGGTAGCAGATCGCTGCTTCGCCCGGAACACGCGAACGTCGACGAAAAGGCCGATGCCCATCATGACCAAGATTTCATCATCGGATCATCACCGTTGCGGACGGCGATCTCTATGTACCCGGAATAATAGCGACAGGCGCTCCAGCGACGACGACGATATGACAAGCCCGATTTTCTTCGACCCCACCGGGCGGCGGGGCATATGGGCGCGACGCGCCTTGGCGGCGTTGCTGGCGATCATCGTTGCGGCGGCCATCGCCTTTGCCTCCACCCTGATCGCCGTGCCGTCCGAAGGCGATCTGGCCCTGCCGCTGCCCCAACCCCATGCGGCGCGCCTTTCCGGCCTGTCTCGCCTGCATCACGACATCACGAAATGGCTGCCCGACTGGCCCGCCACCCGCAGGGCCATCAAGCCGCTGAACGTCGGCTTCTACGTTCCCGATGACGAAACGAGCATCGCCTCGCTGCGGCGGCATGTGGGGCAACTCGATTGGATCGTGCCCGCGCTGGTAACGGTTTCGACTCATTCCCCCATGCCGCATTTCGTCAGTGACCCGCGCCTGTCCCAGATGATTGCCGCCATGCCGCATCCGCCCAAGCTATTGCCGATGGTCCAGAATGTCAGTGATAATGGCTGGGACGGCGCGGGCATGGCGCGGCTGCTCGGCCATGCGGAAACGAGCCGCCTGCTCGCCCGGCACCTGGGCGACTATGTGGCGCGGCATCGGATGGGCGGGCTCGTCATGGACTTCGAATCCCTGCCGGACGGGGCGATGGGCGATTATCTGCGCTTCCTCCACATGCTTCGCGCTGCCATGCCGCCCCATGCGACGCTGGCGCTCACCGTTCCGGCGGGCGACGGATGGCCGATGGAGCAACTCGCGCGCGCTGCTGATCGACTAATCTTCATGGCCTATGACCAGCATTGGCAAGGCGGCGAGGCCGGTCCCATCGCCGCGCAGCCCTGGTTCGTGCGGCAGGTTGAAGAGGCGATACGCCGCATCGGTCCTGACAAACTGGTCGTCGCTCTCGGCAGCTATGGCTATGACTGGCACGGCGGGGCCGCCGATGCACTATCGCTGGACGAGGCATGGCTCGCCGCGCATGACAGCGATGCGCCCGTCACCTTCGATCCAGCCAGCGGCAATACCGGTTTCGCCTATGACGAAAGCGGACAGCGGCACCAAGTCTGGATGCTGGACGCCGCCGCGACATGGAACCAGATGCTAGCGCTCAAACGACTCGGCGTGGGCAGCGTGGCGCTGTGGCGGCTGGGCAGCGAAGACCCCGGCTTCTGGCCCGACCTCACCGCCTTCCGCCGCGGCGGCCGACCGGACCTGACCCGCATCGCCAGTATGCTCAACACCGATGTCGAGGGCACGGGCGAAATCCTGCGGATCACCGCGACGCCGACCGAAGGCAGCCGCGCCATCGCCTTTGGGCCGCAGGGCATGATCGCGCGGGAAAGCTACCGCGCCCTTCCCACGCCCTATCAGGTGCAGCGGACCGGCGGGCAGCAGGCGAAGATGCTCGCGCTGACCTTCGACGACGGGCCGGACGCGACATGGACGCCGAAGATCCTCTCCATCCTCGAAAGGACACACACGCCCGCGACCTTCTTCGTCATCGGGGAAAATGCGCTGGAGCATCCGGCCCTGCTGCGCCGCATCGTCGCGGACGGCAGCGAGATCGGCAATCACACCTATGCCCATCCCAACCTTGCGACATGGCCGGAGGAAGGGACGCGACTCCAGCTCAACGCCACGCAGCGGCTGGTGCAAGCCTATACCGGGCGTAGCATGAAGCTGTTCCGCGCACCCTATTTCGGGGATGCGGAACCCACCACGGCGGACGAACTCGGCCCCGCACTCGCCGCACAGAAAGCGGGATATACGGTTGTCGGTCTCCATGTCGATCCCAATGACTGGCAACGCCCCGGCACCGATGCAATCGTCAGGCAGGTGATCGATCAAGTCCATGCCGTGACGCCCGACCGTTCCGAAAATATCGTCCTGCTGCATGACGGCGGCGGCGAGCGGTCGGAAACGGTCGCGGCCTTGCCCCGCATCATCGCGACGCTGCGGGCGGAGGGATACAGCTTCGTGTCCGTCTCGCGCCTTGCCGGCCTGTCTCAACAAACCGCCATGCCGCCGGTCCAGCCCGCTGACCTGACGGCGGTGCGGATCGACGTCGCCGCCTTCGTCACCCTGGCGGCGCTCAGCACATTGCTCGGCTGGATCTTCACCCTCGCAATTTCGCTGGGGATAGCACGGGCGGTGCTGATGGCGGGGCTCGCTACTTTCCAGTCGCGCCGTCCCCGCATGCAGCCGCCGGTCCATCAACCCAGCGTGTCGGTCATCATCCCCGCCTATAATGAAGCCCGCGTGATCGAAGCATCCGTCCGCCGGGTGCTTGCGAGCCAATATCCCGGCCTCCAACTGATCGTGGCGGATGACGGGTCGAAGGATGTAACCAGCGCCACCGTCGCCAGCGCATTTGCCGGCGATCCGCGCGTCACGCTGCTGACGCTGGAAAATGGCGGCAAAGCGTCGGCGCTGAACCGCGCCCTCGCCCAAGCGATGGGCGAGATCGTCATCGCGCTCGACGCCGATACCCAGTTCGAGCCGACGACCATCGCTCGTCTTGCCCGCTGGTTCGTCGACCCCGCCATCGGCGCCGTGGCGGGCGAGGCGCGTGTGGGGAACCGGGTGAACCTCGTCACGCGCTGGCAGGCGCTGGAATATATCACGGCGCAGCATCTGGAACGGCGCGCGCTGGCGGGATTCGATGCGATAACGGTGGTGCCGGGCGCGGTCGGCGCGTGGCGGCGTGCAGCGCTGGATGCGGTCGGCGGCTATCCCGAGGACACGCTGGCGGAGGATCAGGATTTAACCATCGCGATCCAGCGCGCGGGCTGGCGCGTCACCTACGACCCTGAAGCGGTCGCCTGGACGGAAGCGCCCGAGGACTTTCGCGCCCTTGCCAAGCAACGTTATCGCTGGGCGTTCGGCACGCTGCAATGCCTGTGGAAACATGCCAGCGTGCTGCGGGCGCGCAAGCCCACTGGCCTCGCGCTGGTCGGGATGCCTCAGGCGTGGCTATTCCAGATCGTCTTTGCGGCGATCTCTCCGCTGATCGACCTCGCCCTCATCCTCTCCATCGCCACTACCGTGGTCCGGGTGCAGGAACATGGCTGGGCGCAGACCAGCGGTGACGTCTGGACCATGGGCGTCTATTGGCTGACCTTCATTGCCATCGACGTCGCCTGCGGCTGGGTTGCCTATCGGCTCGACGGGGGCACGCTCCGCTATCCCCCGCATCTGCTGATCGCGCAGCGCTTTGTCTACCGCCAGATCATGTATTGGGTGGTGGTGCGCGCCATTGCTTCGGCCGTCGGCGGCTGGGTCGTGGGCTGGGGCAAGCTCGAGCGATCGGGCCGCGTCGCCATGGCTCCGGGCGAAGCTCTTCCTTCCCCCAGCCCTTCCCGACGATTGCGCGCCGCATGAAAGTGCTCCGGCGCGATAACCGGAAAAGCAGAACCGCGACCGGCGCGATGCTGGGGTGCCTCGCCATCGGCGCGCTGGGAATGAGCTTTGCCTTCTTCCTCCATGTCCATCGGGCAACCGGCAGCCATGCGGGGCAAGCTACTGCACAGGGGCATATCTTGCCTGGCTTGACGCTGGTGAATGGACAGCCTGCGGGATCAGGCCTGATCGTCACCAGCCTGGCGTCGGATGGGCAAGCGCGACGGCTGGGACTCGCGGTGGGAGACAATATCGTGCAAATCGACGGGCAAGCCTCGCGATCGCTGGATCAGGCGACCGCCTATCTGTTACATCATTCGCGGAGTAGCGTCCGGCTGGCGTTGCGTCATGAGGGAACGATGCGGAAAGTGACCTTCGATCTGTCGGATGACGGCAAATGAGCCAGAAAATCCTCATCGTCGAAGATGACGCCGTCACCGCCGACTATATCGCCAAAGGGATGACGGAGGCGGGCTTCACCGTCGATCTGGCAGACAATGGTCGCGACGGCCTGTTCCTGGCGAGCGACAGCGGCTATGGCGCGATCATCCTCGACCGGATGATGCCCGCTATGGACGGGATGTCCGTGCTGAAAGCCCTGCGCGCGGCAGGGATCGAAACGCCTGCGATCATCCTTTCCGCGCTCGGCACGCCCGAAGACCGGGTAGAAGGGTTGACCGGCGGCGCGGACGATTATCTGACCAAACCTTTCGCCTTCGCCGAGTTGCTTGCCCGCGTGCAATTACTACTACGCCGTGCGCGGAACGGACAGAGCGGCGGTGCTGTGGTGACGGCGCTGCGCCACGACGATCTGGAGATGGATCTCCTCTCCCGCAGGGTGAAACGCGGCGGCAAGGCGGTGGATCTGCAACCGCGGGAATTTCGCCTGCTGGAATTTTTCCTGCGCCACCCCGATCAGGTCGTAACCCGCACCATGCTGCTGGAAGGCGTGTGGGATTATCATTTCGATCCCGGCACCAACGTCATCGACGTGCATGTCAGCCGCCTGCGCCGCAAACTGGACGACGGGTCCGACCGCCCGTTGCTGCACACCGTGCGTGGCATGGGATACCGCCTTGGCATCGAAAAATAGCATCGCGGCCCGCCTGCGGGGCTTTGCGCGGTCAACCATCGGGCGCTTCGTGGGACTGGCTTTCCTCTGCCAATTCATCGTCAGCGGCGGAGTACTGCTCTTTGTGCAGCAGGCAAGCCAGCGCTCGATCGTCGCGGCGGACCGGCAAACCGTCGAAAGCCTGCGCGACGAACTGCTGCGGGTAGAGCGCGTGCACGGACTTCCGGCGCTACAACGCGCGATAAAGGGGCGGCTTTCCACGGTAAGGGGCGAAAGGATCGTCCTCCTCCTCACCGACGCGCAAGGGCGGGTGCTGATCGGCAATCTGGGCGCATGGCCTGCCACCATTGCCTATGACAGCCCATGGCAGACCATCGACCTTTATCGCATAGGCAATGACCGCCCCGAACCCATAGGCGTGACGGCGGACACCCTGTCCAGCGGCGACCATCTGCTAACTGGCATCGCGACCACCAACAGCCTGCAACTCTCCCGCATCTATGAAGAAGCGCTCAGCATCGCCTTCGTCATGACGCTGATGCTGACATTAGGAATCGCCATCCTGCTGGGCCGGGTGTTGGCGCGGCAAGTTTCGGCGATAGCCGACACCGCCAACGCCGTCGCGGTGGGCGCCCTGGACCGGCGGGTCGAAACGGATGGCAGCGCTGATGCCTTCGATCAGCTCGGCCAGTCGATCAACGCCATGCTGGAGCGGATTGACGCGCTGGTGACGCAGCTTCGCATGATGACCGACGGGCTTGCCCACGACCTTAAATCCCCGGTCACGCGCCTGATCTCCGTCGTCGAGCAGGCAAGCGCGCAGACACGGGACGACATGGCGCTCGACGCCTTGGAAAAAGTGCATCGCGAAGCCCGCGCGCTGCAATCCATGTTGTCGACGGCGCTGCTCATCAGCCGGACGGAGGCAGGCTTCGGCGGAGACCGGCTGCTGGATACCGATATCCGAACGCTACTGCGCGACCTAGAGGAGGTTTATGGGCCGTTGGTCGAGGATAGCGGATTTGCCCTCGCCATCGAAGCGCCGGATATGCCGCCCTTCCCGCTGCACCGCGAATTGGTGAGCCAGGCGCTCGCCAACCTCATCGACAATGCGCTGAGCCATGCGGAGAGCGGCGATCACATCACTCTGTCGGCGGAACAGCGTGAGGTCGGATCATGGCTGGCAATCAGCGTCGCGGACAATGGCCCCGGCATCCCGGAGGATCTGCGCGCCGCCGCGCTCAAGCGGTTCGGGCGGCTAGATCCATCGCGCAGCAAGCCAGGTTCGGGATTGGGCCTATCGCTGGCCGAAGCGGTCGCGCGGTTGCACCATGGCCGTATCGAACTGGCTGAAAACGGACCGGGGCTGCGCGCCACGCTGCTGCTTCAGGGGCATGGATAGTTCCCTTATCCGTGACCCGAATGGCTGGCATCCTGCATCCTTTTGATTTAGCTTCCTCTTTGGATCAGTCATTGCCGGGCCATTTCGGCGTTGCTCGGCCTGTTCGAAGAAATGCCCGTCATTGTGAAAAAGGGGAACCGACATGACGAATGGAACCGCTCTCGGACGCTTTTCTGAAATCACGTGGCTGATCGATAATTGGTGGCTCGTCCTGCTGCGGGGGATCGCGGCCATATTGTTCGGCGTTCTCACTTTTCTGTGGCCGTCGCTATCGCTGTTGTCGATCGTGCTGTTGTGGGGCGCATTCGCCTTTGTCGACGGAATTTTAGCCATTGCAACCGCCTTCATGACGAAACGGCCGGGCGGAGGGTCGCGATGGTGGATGGGATTGGTCGGCCTGCTGGGCGTGGCGGCGGGGCTGCTCACCTTTTTTGCGCCGGCCGTCACCGCCTTTGGCCTGCTTCTCTATTTCTCGGCATGGCTGATCGCGATGGGCCTGCTTCAGATCATCGGCGCCATCCGTCTCCGCAAAGCGATCGACAATGAATGGATGCTGGCGTTGAGCGGCCTTGCATCCGTCATTCTCGGAGCGCTGCTGATCGGCTATCCGCTTACCGGCTTGCTGTCCGTCGCCTGGATGATCGGCATCTTCGCGCTGGTAGTCGGGATCTTCTACATCGGCCTGTCGCTGCGTCTCAGGAAAGTGAAGGACGCCGCCGCCTGATTACTCCTCCAGGGGGACGACTGGACGCGTGGCGAACAGTCCGAACAACAGGATAAGGCCATAGGCGATGGCGGGCACAATCAGCGCCGTGCGGAGCGTCGCAATGTCAGATACCCATCCGGCGATGGGCGGCAGGATCGCGCCGCCCACGATCGCCATGCAGATGACCCCCGACCCATCCGCCGCGCGCTGGCCCAGCCCTTCGCACGCGAGGCTGAAGATTGTCGGGAACATGATCGCATTCATGAGGCCGATAGCGATCAGCGACCAACCCGACACCGCGCCCGTCGTGGAAGCCGAAATCCCCAACAGCAACACCGCGCCCGTCGCGACGCAGGCCAGCACTCGCCCCGGCGAGAAGAAGCGCAGCACCGCCGATCCGATGAAGCGGCCCACCATCGCGCCGCCCCAATAATAGGCGACCAGCTTGCCCGCGCTTTCCATGTCGAGGCTCAGCGTGCTGGGTTGCACCAGGTAGAGCACCATCAGGCTGCCGATCGTCACTTCCGCGCCGACATAGAGGAAGATGCCCATTGTCCCGAAAGCAAAGCGAGGCCGCGACAACAGCCCGAAGGCGGCAGTGACGTTCATCTTCGCCGCGCGTGTTTCCTTGAGCTTCGTGCGCTGGAACCAGACCGCCAATGCGACAATGACCAGCGCAACTGCCAGACCGATATAGGTATGGACGACCACCCGCGCCTCCTGCGCGCGAAAGGCAGTCAACGCCCCACCCGTCAGGGTAGACGGATCGATTTTTGCAATGCTGCCCAGGATCAGTATCGACCCGACATAGGGAAAGACGGTCGTGCCCAGCGCATTGAATGCCTGCGCGAAGGTCAAGCGACTGGACGCGGTTTCGGGCGTGCCCAGCATGGAGATCAGAGGATTGGCGACCACTTGCACGATGGTGATTCCGCTCGCCAGCACGAATAGTGCGAACAGGAACGCACCGAACAGGCCTGATCCTGCCGCCGGAATGAACAGCAGGCACCCCACCGTCATCGACAGCAGCCCGATCACCGCCGTCCGCATGTAACCGAAGCGATGCACCAGCGCGGAGGCGGGAATGGAAATCAGGAAATAGGCCGCGAAGAAGGCCGACTGGACTAGCAAAACCTGCGCGTTGGTGAGGGTGAAGAGATCCTTGAGCTTGGGGATCAGTACATCGTTGAGGCTGGTGATTCCGCCGAACACGAAAAACAGAGCAAAGACGAAACCGGCCAACCCCCGCGCCGCCGTCCTCGTTCCGACCTGAGAACCGGCATTCGCGCCCGTTGTCATCGTCATATCCGGCCTTCCCTCTTCCTTGCCGGCATCATTGCCGCTTTTCCGCATCCTATCATCGGCAAAGGACGGGAAGGCAATGACCTAAGTGCGGAGTGGTGCAGGGACGCGGTCGCTGGCGGCGAAGAATTTCAAGCCCCGCCCGATCCTGCACGGCTCTCTCATTTCTCTTTACTGGATGCCCGCCATGGCGAGATATTTGATCTCCACATAATCGTCGATGCCATAACGCGACCCTTCGCGGCCAATGCCTGATTCCTTCACGCCGCCAAAGGGCGCGACTTCGGTGGAGATGATGCCGGTGTTAATGCCGACAATGCCATATTCCAGTGCTTCGGCGACACGCCACACCCGTCCCAGATCGCGGGCGTAGAAATAGGCGGCAAGTCCAAAGCGCGTCGCATTGGCCTGCGCGATGGCGTCCGCCTCGTCCGAAAAGCGGAAGATGGGTGCGAGGGGGCCAAAGGTTTCCTCAGTGGCAATCCGCATGTCTGGCGTCATTTCCGCGATCACCGTGGGCTGGAAAAAGTGGCCTCCCAATTCATGCCGCGCACCGCCGGTAGTGACTTTCGCACCATGTTCCAGCGCATCGGCCAGATGCGCCTCTACCTTTGAGAGGGCGTCATCGTCGATCAGCGGCCCGATATCGACACCCGGCTCCGTGCCGATACCGACATGCAACGCCGCCACCGCCTGCGTCAGCCGTTCGACAAAACGCTCGTAAATGGCATCCTGCACATAGAGCCGGTTGGCGCAGACGCAGGTTTGACCCGCATTTCGGAACTTGGACGCGATTGCGCCTTTCACCGCTTCGTCGAGATCAGCGTCGTCGAACACAATGAAGGGCGCATTGCCTCCCAGTTCCAGGCTGACCTTCTTCACGGTGCCCGCGCATTGCGTCATCAGCAGCTTGCCGACCTCCGTAGAACCCGTAAAACTGATCTTCGCAATCCTGGGGTTGGAGGTTATTTCGCCGCCGATAGCCTTGGCGTCACTGGTGGTGACGACGCTCAGCAGTCCCGCGGGCAGCCCCGCTTCCTCCGCCAGCACGGCCAGCGCCAGTGCGGAGAGCGGCGTCTGCTCTGCGGGCTTGAGCACCATCGCGCAGCCCGCCGCCAAGGCCGGACCGGCCTTGCGCGTAATCATTGCCACCGGGAAGTTCCACGGTGTGATTGCACCACATACACCGATGGGCTGTTTCAGCGTCAGGATGCGGCGATCGGCGGCATGGGTAGGAACGACGTCGCCATAGACACGCTTCCCTTCTTCCGCGAACCATTCGATGAAGCTTGCGCCATAGACTATCTCGCCTTTCGCTTCTGCCAGCGGCTTGCCCTGTTCGGCTGTCATGATCGCCGCCAGATCATCCTGGTGAGCCAGCATCAGGTCAAACCAGCGGCGCAACACCAGCGCACGCTCTTTCGCTGTCTTGGCCGCCCATCCTTTCATCGCTACGTCCGCGGCATCAATGGCGCGCCTCATATCTTGCGCGGTGAGGTCCGGCACATTCGCGATGGGCGCGCCGGTTGCAGGATCGTGAACGGCGAATGTGCGTTCGGCGCCAACCCACTCCCCCCCAACATAGGCTTGTTCGCGCAGCAGGTCTGGGCGGTTGAGCAAAATCACGAGATTGTTCTCCATTCCAACGGGCGGGCATTATGGCGCCTCAATCCAACGCCAAGTCGTCCCTAAGCGTTCCGCTCTATAATCCGTGCGAAAAAGGCTGCGTTCCTGCAACATGGCAAAGGGATTCGACAACCCGCCCTCCCAACCGAAACCCGCGCCTTGCAGCACAGCGCCCCCTACCCTATTCTGGCACCAGCAATCGCAAGGGAGAAGGCGATCATGGATTTCCACCTGACAGCAAAGCCATCCAGCCCCGCCGCCAGGAAAGTCCTTGCCCATGCCCTCCATTTCCGTTTCCCATATCAGTTGGTCCACGCCTGAAGGACGGCCTGTCCTTACCGGCATCGACCTCCAATTCAAACAGGAACGCACCGGTATCGTCGGCCGCAATGGGGTGGGTAAATCCACGTTGCTGCATCTGCTTGATGGCACGTTGAAGCCGCTCAATGGGCATATCATCCTCAATGGTACGCTGAGCGGGCTACGCCAGATCGTCCGTGCCGAATCGGACGAAACGGTCGCCGATCTGTTCGGCGTCACGCAGGATCTGGCGCTGCTGCAAAAGGCCGAAACCGGTGAAGCCAGCATGGCAGAACTGGAACATGCCGACTGGACGCTGGAGTCCCGCATCCTGTCCGCGCTTGGCCGACTTGCGCTCGACGCCGCTCCGGCTACCTCCCTTGCCCTTTTTTCCGGTGGTCAGCGCACGCGCCTTGCCCTTGCTGCGGCTGTCTTCGCCCAGCCCGATTTTCTGTTGCTGGACGAGCCAACCAACAATCTCGATCATGATGGACGGCGCGCCGTGCTCAGCCTACTGCGTGATTGGCGTGGCGGCGCGATTATAGTCAGCCACGACCGCGAACTGCTGGAGGAAATGGACGCGATCGTCGAACTTACGAGCATCGGCGCCACTCGCCATGGCGGCAACTGGAGCCATTATCGCGCGCGCAAGGCCGTTGAACTCACCGCCGCACAACAGGATCTCGCTACCGCTGAGCGCCGCGTTAAAGCTGCAAGCCGCGATGCCCAGATCGCAGTCGAGCGCAAACAGCGACGCGACGCCGCAGGCCGCCGCAAGGGCGCACGCGGCGACATGCCCCGCATAGTTTTGGGCATGCGGCGTGAGCGCGCGGAAAAGAGTGGCGGCGACAATGCTCATCTGGCCGACCGCCTGCGTGTCGATGCCGAGCAGACTGCTCGTCAGGCAAAAGCGCGTGTCGAAATGGTCGAACCCATCTCCATCGCTCTCACGCCAACGGGCCTCGCTGCGTCCCAACGCGTGCTCGATGTAGAGAGTCTGACAGTTGGCCACGAACGGGAACGTGCCGTCCTCACCAGCCTCGGCTTTTCCATAGTCGGGCCGGAACGGATCGCGCTGGCCGGTCCCAATGGTTCGGGTAAATCCACCCTGCTCGCCACCATCACAGGTCATCTACGGCCCTGGGCCGGAGACGTGAAATTGCATGTGCCCTTCGCCCTTCTCGATCAGCAAGTCACGCTGCTCGATCCCGCGCGGACCATCGCGGAGAATTTCCTGCGCTTTCATCCTGGCGTTGGAAATCATGCCTGCCGGGCCGCGCTGGCCCATTTTCGTTTCCGCGCCGACGCCGCCGATCAGCGGGTCGCTACACTGAGCGGCGGTCAAATGCTGCGCGCGGGGCTTGCATGCGTGCTGGGCGGAGCATCGCCCCCACCCTTATTGATCCTCGATGAACCGACCAATCATCTGGATCTGGAAGCGATGGAAGCCATCGAAACAGGCCTTAACGGCTATGATGGCGCACTGCTGGTGGTCAGCCATGATGGCGCCTTCCTCCGCGCCATCGGCATTGAACGGACTATCGATCTGGCTGGCGGGACTGGAAAAGCGCCATTTCCATCCCATGTCACGGGCGGGCAGTGATTTTCCCCTTGCCCCGGCGATCCCGACATGCACAAAGCTTGCCAATTGCCGCATTTCGGATCGATCTATACGCGTGATTAACCAAAGCGGCTGCAAGGACAGACGAATGGACGATGTGACGATCATGGAAAACAAGGCTGCCGAAACCTATCCTGTGCCACAGGAAGTGGGCGACGGCCTGTCAGTGATCTCCATTGCCAAAAGCTATGACAAGCGCGCCGTCTTGACCGACGTATCGCTGACCGTGGGCAAAGGCGAAGTCGTCGGCCTGCTCGGCCCCAATGGCGCGGGCAAGACGACCTGCTTCTATTCAGTCATGGGCCTCGTCCGCCCCGATCATGGCCGCATCATCCTCGACGGGCAGGACATTACAGGGCTTCCCATGTATCGCCGCGCGATATTGGGCCTTGGCTATCTGCCGCAAGAAACGTCGATCTTTCGCGGCCTTACCGTCGCGCAGAATATCGGCGCGGTGCTGGAATTGGCCGAACCGGACAAGAGTTCCCGCGCGGCCCGCCTCGAACAACTGCTGGAAGAATTCGGCCTTACCCGCCTGCGCGATTCCGCCGCCATGGCACTGTCGGGCGGTGAACGCCGCCGCTGCGAAATCGCCCGCGCGCTGGCGGCCAATCCTTCCATCGTGCTGCTGGACGAACCTTTCGCGGGCATCGACCCGCTGTCCATCGCCGACATTCGCGATCTGGTGAAGCAGCTCAAGACACGGGGGATAGGTGTCCTCATCACCGACCATAACGTGCGCGAAACGCTGGAAATCGTGGATCGCGCCTGCATTATCTATAGCGGCCAGGTGCTCTTTACCGGCAGCCCGACCGAACTGGTCGCCAATGCCGACGTCCGGCGGCTCTATCTGGGCGAGAATTTCTCGCTGTGACATGATCGGGCGCACTTTCCTCCCCCGCCCTTCAGGCATTGGGACAGACTGATGGCGCTCGGTCCCCGCCTTGACCTGCGGCAGAGCCAGTCGCTCGTCATGACGCCGCAGCTTCAGCAGGCAATCAAGCTGCTGACGCTGTCGAATCTCGAAATCGAAGCCTTTGTCGCGGGAGAGCTGGAAAAGAACCCACTGCTTGAATCCAGCGGCGCAGAGGATGACCGGTTCATCTCCGCTGACGGCGTGGACCGCGATGTCAAGCAACCAACCCTCTCCGCCGACATAGGCGAAGCCGACACGCTGATCGGACAGGGGTTGGGCGAGGCCGACTGTCCCCTCGATGTCGACCACAGCACCGAAACCTTTATCGATGACGGCCCCGGCGACCGCCTGGCCGTCCAAGCGGTAGGATCAGCAGGCGGCGGCGACATAATGCCGGGCTATAGTGGCGAAGCGCCCGATTTGGACAGTTTCGCCAAGATGGAACCCGGCCTTCAGGAACATCTGATGGAGCAGGCCGGGTCGCATCTGTCGGGCATGGATATCCTCATCGCGACGCAACTGATCGGCCAGATCGACGAAGCGGGCTATCTGGAGGCCAATCTCCTTGAAACCGCTCATGGGCTGAGCGTGCCGCTCTATGATGTGGAGCGCGTGCTGGGCGTGATCCAGGGCTTCGACCCCACAGGCGTCGGCGCGCGCTCGCTTGCCGAATGTCTCGCCCTGCAAGCGAAGGAAGTTGACCGCTACGATCCCTGCATGGCGAAGCTGCTCGCTAATCTCGACCTGCTCGCCAGGGGCGCGCTGCCCCAACTGCGCCGTATCTGCGGCGTGGACGAGGAGGATATGACCGACATGATCCGCGAACTACGTGGATATGATCCCAAACCCGGCCTGCGCTTTGGCGGAGAACGCGCCGCTCCGGTCACGCCCGACCTGTTCGTCAACCCGACCAAGGAAGGCTGGGCGATCGAGGTGAACGCGACGACCCTGCCTCGCATCCTCATCAACCAAAGCTATTATGTCGAATTGTCCAGTGGGACACAGGGCAAAGCGGCCAAAAGCTGGCTCGCAGACTGTCTTGCCAGCGCCAACTGGCTGGTGAAGGCGCTCGACCAGCGGCAGAAAACCATCATCAAGGTAGCAAGCGAGATCGTGCGCCAGCAGGAGGATTTCTTCCACAAGGGCGTCGCGCATCTGAAACCCCTGACGCTCAAAGCCGTAGCCGAAGCTATAGAGATGCATGAATCAACAGTCAGTCGCGTCACGTCGAACAAATATCTCTCCTGCCCGCGCGGCCTCTACGAACTCAAATATTTCTTCACCAGCGGCGTGGCTGCGGCGGGCGGCGATGGCGCAGTCTCCGCCGAAGCGGTGAAAAGCCACATTAAGGCGTTGATCTCCACAGAAGATCCGCAGGCCATCCTGTCCGACGACACGCTGGTCGACCTGCTGCGCGCCAAGGGCATGGATCTAGCCCGCCGCACCGTTGCCAAATATCGCGAATCCATGGGCATAGGCTCCTCCGTCCAGCGACGGCGGCAAAAGGCGTTGCAAGGCAAGGCCGCCTGAACGCACGCTGCGGCTGGATAGTGAGCAGCCGCGCAAAATGCATTCCAGACACCTCTTGACCGGCGGCAGCGAAGCGGCAACATCACGACCTTTCCATGCATCCGAAGGGTGATCGCGTCGCCATGTCCGTCGCTTATCTGAACGGTCGGTTCCTTCCCTTGGAACAGGCCCATGTCTCCGTGCTCGATCGGGGCTTCCTCTTTGCCGACGGCATCTATGAAGTCGCTGCCGTGATCGACGGCCATCTGGTCGACAGTGCAGCGCATCTGGCCCGATTGGAACGATCGGCCGGAGAAATCGGCATTCCCCTCCCTCTTCCCCCGGCAGAGATTGAGGCGGTGCAAAAGAATCTCGTCGCCCGCAACGGCCTTGGCGAAGGTCTCGTCTATCTCCAACTGACCCGTGGCGCGGATGGCACCCGCGATTTCCAGCCCTCCGCCGCAATCCAGCCTACTCTGGTCATGTTCGTGCAGGACAAGCCTTTTCTCGACGTGCCCGCCGTCCGCACGGGGATCAGTGTGGCAACCACGCCCGATCTGCGTTGGAAGCGCCGCGACATCAAAAGCGTCATGCTGCTGGCGCAGGCTATGGCGAAACAGGCCGCCAAAATCTCAGGCGCGCAGGAAGCGTGGATGGTAGAGGATGGCTTCGTGACCGAAGGCGCATCCTCCACCGCCTTCATCCTGACCGGCGAAGGCATTATCACCCGCCCTTATTCCCATGCGGTGCTGGCGGGCTGCACTGGCGCGGCGTTAACGGCGCTGGCGGAGGAAAGCGGTCTCAAGGTCATCCGCCGTCCCTTCACCGTGATCGAAGCGCTCGCCGCCCGCGAAGCCTTCATCACAAGCGCCTCCACGCTTTGCCAGTCGGTTGTGCGGATCGACGGACAGGCCATCGGTTCCGGGCTTCCCGGCCCGGTCGCGATGCGGCTGCGCGAACTCTATATCGACTTCGCCCGCCGCACTGCTTCCTGAAAAGATCGAAAATGCGTCCAATATGGAGGGATGCCTCCTCATGCGTTCCTTCCCTTCATCTGGTGAAATGAGGCAGCCGAATCGCATCGGGAACGGCCCGTTCGTTGCGAGCCCGTTTCCTTTTTCCTACACAACCCCGAGGGCGGCCGCCATTGTCTCCGCTTTGGAGAAAAGATCGGGCTGCGCTGTTACGATATTTCAGTAGGATGAAGAACA
>Ga0182746_1000636_pt1 | contig 43473 bp, 37 predicted proteins | sample eDN3rd30CBELigOP_FD_128881 | JGI IMG/M metagenome (GOLD analysis project Ga0182746, IMG submission 128881) | Enriched Organic Plus compost microbial communities from Emeryville, California, USA - eDNA 3rd pass 30_C BE-Lig OP (version 2) (version 2) ...
CCTGCGCCCGGTCGGCCAGCCCCACTTCCTTCAGCCAAGCCTGCGCATGCTCGACCAGTTCCCCGTCGTGCCGCGGATCGGACCAGATGGAGAATATCGTGCGCGGACCGACGGTGAGCGACAGCATCACGTTCTCGAGCGCGGTGTATTCCTGGCACAGCTCGGTGATCTGGAACGACCGGCCCAGGCCGCGCCGCGCCCGCTCGTAGGCCGGCATGGCCGTCACGTCGCGGTCGGCCAGGCGGATCTCGCCCGCGTCGGGACGGATCTCGCCGCAGATCTGCGCGATCAGCGTCGACTTGCCGGCGCCGTTGGGCCCGATCAAGGCATGGATCTCGCCCGCCCGCACGACCAGGTCCACCCCTTGCGTGGCCGCCACCGCGCCGAACGATTTGCGCAGGCCGCGCACATCGAGCAGGACATCGCCCATACTCTGTGTCATTTCAATCATCCTTTACCCGTTACCGCATGAACCGGCCGCACTACGATCCGGGGCGCCGTGGATCCGGCTTCGCCGGTCCGCCGGTGCAGCCCCCTCGAGGGGGCGCGCGAAGCGCGTCGGGGGAGGGCTTTCCATTCAACCAATGGCCGAACAGGCCCTGTTTGCCGGCCAGCACCACCAGCACCAGGATCGGCCCCATGATGAACATCCAGTGTTCCGTCCACGCCGATAGCGCCTGCTCCAGGCCGAGGAACACCGCGGCGCCGGCAATCGGCCCCAGCAGCGTGCCGACGCCGCCCAGGATGACGATGGCCATCAGCTCGCCGGACTTGGTCCAGGCGGCCATGTCCGGCGTAACGAGCTCGGCGTAGTTGGCCCACAAGATGCCCGCCATCCCGGTGCCCACGGCCGAGATCACGAATGCGCTGAGCCGGTAAGGCATGGGCGCGACGCCTAGGTTGACGGCGCGGCGCTCGCTCTGGCGCAGCGCCTGCAGCACCATGCCGTAGCGCGAGTTGACCAGCTTCATGCAGAAGACGGTCCACGCCGCCAGCACGGCCAGGCAGACGTAATAGAAGCTGACCGGGTCGGTCAGGTCCACTCCCGGCAGCACGCTGCGCTGCGACAGCATCAGGCCGTCGTCCCCGCCGTACACCTGCAGCGACACCAGGATGAAATACACCATCTGGCTGAAGGCGAGCGTGATCATGATGAACTGCACGCCGCTGGTCCGCAGCGCCAGGTAGCCCACCGCCAGACCGAGCAGCGCGCAGCACAGCAACGCGATGGGCCACACCACCAGCGCCTGCGTGCTGCCGGCCCAGCCGAACAAAGGCCCGGCCTCGACCGCATGGAAGGTGACGATCGCCACCACATAGCCGCCCAGCCCGAAGAACATGGCATGGCCGAAACTGATCAGCGCGCCGTAGCCGAGCACCAGATCCAGACTGACCGCCGCCAGGCCGTAGATGACGAAGCGCGTCATGGCATTGATCAGGTAAGGCGTGTCGGTGGCGTGGGAAGCCACCGGCACGAGGGCCAGCAGCAACAGGCCCAGCCAGCCGAACAAGGCCCGGCGGTTCCACTGCGTGAACAAACCCGTCGCGCCGCGCCCGGGTGCCGCGATTCCACTCATCCGGTTCATCCCAGGAGTCCCTTCGGTCGAAAAATCAACACCAGCGCCATCAGCACGTAGACGCTGGCCGACACCAGCCCAGCCGCCAGCATGTCCGCCACCTCGGGCGACAACATCGCCCCCAGGATCTGCGGAAAGTACGCGCGCCCCAGGCTGTCCACCATGCCCACCAGCAACGCGCCCGCCATCGCGCCCCGCACCGAGCCCACACCGCCGATCACGATCACCACGAAGGTCGTGATCAGCACGCGCTCGCCCATGCCGATCTCCACGGCCAGCAGCGGCGCCGCCATCACGCCGGCCAGCCCGCAAAGCAAGGCGCCCAGGCCGAACACCACCGTGTAGAGTTTCTGGATATCGACGCCCAGCGCATCCACCATCTCGCGGTCGTCGGCGCCCGCGCGCACCAGCATGCCCACGCGCGTGCGGTTGATCAGGAACCACAGCCCCAGCGCAACCAGCGCGCCCACCACGATGAAGGCCAGGCGCATGACCGGGTACTGGAATCCCGGCGCCAGCGGCACCGTGCCCTGCAGGAAAACGGGAATCTCGACCATGGGCGGCTGGCGCCCGAAGATCATGCTGACCGCTTCGTTGGTGAACAGGATCAGACCGAAGGTCGCCAGCACCTGGTAGAGGTGGTCGCGCTTGTACAGGCGCCGGATCACCGCGAACTCCACCAGCAAGCCATACAACGCGGCGCCGGCCAGCCCCGCCGCCGCGCCGGCGGCAAACGAGTTGGTCTGGCCCAGCGCGAAGGCGCCGCAATAGGCCCCCACCATGTAGAACGACCCATGCGTGAGGTTGATGACCCCCATGATGCCGAAGATGAGGGTCAGGCCCGACGCCAGCATGAAGAGCATGGCGCCGAACTGCAGGCCGTTGAGCAGTTGTTCGAAAAGCAGGGCCATGGTCAGAGCTTGCACTGGTCGGCGTAGGCGTCCTTGTCGTCGCTGATCACCTTGCGCACGACCTTGGGCACGAACTCGTTGCCGCCGCGTTCGATCCGCATCAGGTAGTAGTCCTGAATGGGATGATGGTTGTGGTTGAAGCGGAACTTGCCCCGCAGCGACTGGAAGTCCGCCTTGAGCAGCGCGGCGCGGAAGGCATCGCCCTTGGACAGGTCGCCATTGACCGCCTTGAGCGCCGAGCCGATCAGCAGCGCCGTGTCATAGGCCTGCATGCCGTAGTCGGTGGGCTTGCGGCCGTAGGTCTCGGTAAAGGCTTTCACGAAGGCGCGGCTTTGCGGGTTGTCCATCTCGGTGGACCACATCCCCACGGTATAGAAGCCTTCGGCCGAGGCGCCCGAGGCCGCCAGCATGCGGCCGTCCATCGAGAAGGCCGGCATCAGCATCGGCACGGTCTTGTTCAGGCCCGAGTTGGCGTATTGCTTGGCGAAGTTGATGCCCGCGCCGCCCGGGTGGAACTGGTAGACCGCATCGGGCGCAAGCGAGCGCACGCGCGCCATCTCCACCGAGAAATCCGACTGGTCGAGCTTGGTATAGATCTCGGCCACCACTTCGCCCTTGTAGGTGCGCTTGAAGCCGGCCAGCGCGTCGCGGCCCGCCTGGTAGTTGGGTGCGAGCAGCACGACGCGCTTGTAGCCGAGCTCGTTGGCGGCATGCCCGCCCGCCGAATGATAGGCGTCGTTCTGATACGAGGCGACGAAGTAGTTCTTGTCGCACTTTTCGCCGGCAAAGGTCGAAGGGCCGGGGTTCAGGCTCACGTAGTAGGCGCCGTCGCGCAGCACGCCGGGCGCCACCGCGGCCAGCACGTTCGAGAAGTTCACGCCGGTGAAGAGCTTGATGCCCGATTGCAGCATGCGGTCGGCGGCCTGCTTGGCGTTGGCGGGCTTGAGGGCGTCGTCCTCGACCACCAGCTCCACCGGCACGCCCCCCAGCTTGCCGCCGCCCTGCTTGATCGCCAGGCTGAAACCGTCGCGCTCGTCCTCGCCGATGTAGCCGGCCGGCGTCGACAGCGTCGTGATGAAGCCGATCTTGACCGGCGCCTGGGCGTGCACGGCGCCGGCGCCCGCAAGGAGGAGCGCGCACAGCCCGCCCCGGATCGTGTTCCTGACCATTGTTGTTCCCCAAGGATGTACTGCAACAACTGGAAGAGCCCGCGCGGACGCGGGTACCGAGGCCGGCGCGCACCGCGTGCCGACAGGACAGAGGGCCGGAGCCGTGCCGGCGCCGGCCGGTTTGCGAGGCCGGGCGTCAGACGGGCACGACCGGATGGCGCAGCGTGCCGATCTTCTCCACCTTGGCCTCCACCACGTCGCCCGGCCACAGCCATTCCTGCGGCGTGCGTCCCGCGCCCACGCCTTCGGGCGTACCGGTGGCGATGATGTCGCCCGCTTCCATGGTCATGGCGGCGCTGATGTCGGCGATCAGGTGCGGCACCTTGAACAGCATGTGGCGGGTGTTCGAGCTTTGCTTGGTCACGCCGTTGACGGTCAGCGACAGGTCCAGCACGTGCGGGTCGGGAATCTCGTCGGCCGTGACGATGCACGGGCCGAATGGGCCGTAGGTATCCTGCCCCTTGGAATAGATCCACTGGCCGGCGCGGCGGCAGTCGCGCGCGCTGATGTCGATCATCACGCTGTAGCCGAACACGTAGTCCAGCGCGTCGGCCTCGGCCACGCGGTGCGTACGCCGCCCCATGATCACCGCCAGCTCCACCTCCCAATCGAGCTGCTGGGTGATGTTGGCGTTGTGCTCGATGGCCTCGCCCGGCCCGATCACGCAGGTGGGCGGCTTGGAGAAGATGACCGGCTTGGTCGGCAGGTCCTTGGAGGTATCGAGCGTGCGGCTCGACTCTTCCACGTGCTCGACATAGTTCAGGCCGATGCCGAAGATGTTCTTGCGCGGGCGCGGGATCGGCGCCAGGAGGCGCGCGTTCTCGAACGGGATCGCCGTGCCTACCGGCCATTTGCCTTCGTACGAGTCCAGCAGCTCGGTGGTCGAGCGCACCGCGTCCGGACCGAGATCGATGAAGGCCAGCATGTCGTCGGGCAGCGGCACGCCGGCCGCGGCGCCCAGGCGGGCCAGGTCCACCACGCGGTCGCCTACCACCGCCCCCAGGCGGGCTTGCTCGGCAACGGTGGTGCGGTAAGTCACAAGACGCATCTTTTGTTCTCCATAGGGTCGCGCGAGGCGACAAGAATCCCGCCGCGGCGCGAGTCCGCGGTGTATGACAAACATCGAGGTCGGTTCGGGCGTCCCGCGCCCGGGCAGACCTAGCCGATCAGCGGCTGGTGCCCATCGTTTTCCGCCAGCGCCTCCTCGCGGTAGAGCTTGAGCGCATGCATGACCGGCAGGTCGTTGAAGCAGAACAGGCAGGCGTCGTCGCTGTCCGACGCGTTGGCGTGCTCGTGGAAGGCCCAGGACGGTACGCAGAAGATGTCGCGCTCCTGCCAGTCGTAGCGGCGGCCGTTGATGATGGAGTAGCCCTTGCCCTTGGCCACCTGGTAGAGGAAGCTGCCCGTATGCCGGTGCGCCTTGGTCTTTTCGCCGGGGCGCAGCATCTGCATGCTCGCGCCCATGGTGGCCATGACCGGGCCGCCGGTGGCGGGGTTCACATAGTTCATCAGCACGCCGTCGTACGGGCTGCCGTCGGTGGCCGCGGCATAGCGCCGCAGGGCCTCGTAGGTCGGCTCCCACTCGTACTTGAACAGCGGCGAATACGGCTTGTTCCAGGTCTCGCCATAGGGCCGCAGCGCCACGCCGCCCCAGGCGGCGGTGGAATCGTCCACCGGATGGGTCACCGCCTGGTTCAGGTCGGGATGGACGGCGTAGAAGCCGGCTTCCAGCGCATTGACCAGCGGGATGTCCAGGCCGTCCTGCCAGATGCAGGGCGTGCCGTCTTCGCTCACGCCGTGCTCGTGCCAGGTGCCGTTGGGCGTGAGCACGAAATCGTTCGCGCCCAGCGTCATCTTGTGGCCGTCGACGATGGTGTAGGCGCCCCGCCCTTCCATGATGAAGCGCAGCGCGCTGGAGGAATGGCAATGGGCGGAGGCGACTTCGCCCGGGTGCATGACCTGCAGGCCCGAATACAGCCAGCCCACGGCCGCCGACACCTCGCGCCGGCCGGGGTTGTTCAGGTAGATGACGCGGCGGCCGGCCTGCTCCGGCGTGACCAAGTCCACCGAGCGCAGTACGTGCTCGCGCAGGTCGCGGTAGCGCCAGACCACAGGCACCGACTCCGACTTGGGCTGCCACGGCTCGATCTTGTTGGCCACGGTCCATAGCGCGCCGGTCTCGTACTTGGCGAGTTCCTCGTAGTACGCGACCAGCTCGGGCGTATCGCCCACGTTGGCCCTGCCGATTACCTCTTCCCGATACGCATCGTGTCGCGCCATGCCGGACTCCGCTTTTTATAAAAGATTTTATTTTTTCGAAATACTATCTCCCGCGCCGGACTTCATACAAGCGGTTCTTCACTAGGGGTTTACCTGTAGCCGCCGGTCTTCTCTTGGCCGCGCAGCCCGTATGCCATTCGGTTATGGGCCATGCATGACGCGGCTTGCCCGACAGTCGCCCAACTGCGAGAGTCCCGCCAACGACTTGCCGCACGCAACCACCACAGGGCAAGCAGAGGAGACAACCATGCGATTCACATTTCCCTGCGGGAAACCGCTGGCCGCCATGGACGACCGACCACTATCCGGGCGGCTGCTTCATCCGATGACGCTGCTGGCTCCCGTGGTTGTCAGCTCGGCTCCCGTTGTTTCCCTTCAGGAAATAACAAGTTTGCGCCCCGAGGATGTCCAAACGGTCCGCCGATGCCTACCATTGCGCCATCGACCAGCCAGACAGGACTCATCATGACGGATATCGTTCCTACCGGAAAAATACTCGGAGCCACCGTGCGCGGACTGGATCTATCCCGCCCACTCTCCGCGGAGAATTTCGCCAAGCTGCTCGAAGCGCTGGGCCGCTACGGGGTACTGCGGTTTCCTGAGCAATCGATCACGCCGGCGCAGCTACGGGATTTCTCGGGCCGCTTTGGCGGCCTGCAGCGGACGGTGTCGGACGCCAACGAACCGGGCATTCCCGAGGTCAGCATTCTTTCCAATATCGTCGAAAACGGGAAACCCATAGGCATCGCCGACGCCGGCCAGGACTGGCACACGGACATGTCCTACAACCCGACCGTGGGCTTCGTGAACGTGCTGTACGCCATCAAGGTGCCGCGCCGCGACGGCCGCGCGCTCGGATCGACCCGTTTCGCCAACATGCAGGCGGCCTACGAGGACCTGCCCGACGACATCAAAGAGCAGCTCGCCGGCGCGACGGCAACCCACGACTTCAACAAGTTCTGGGAAAACATGCGCACGCGGCCTGGCAGCGAACGGCCCCCGCTCACGCCCGAGCAGCGTGCCAAGCGGCCGCCTTCGACGCATCCGGTCTTCCTGGACCATCCCATTACCGGACGCAAGGTGCTGTACTGCAATCCGGGCTACGCCATCCGCATCAATGAACTGGACCCGCGCCAGAGCGACGAAATGCTCGAGAAGCTGTTCGCCCACCAGTTGCAGGCCAAGTATCAGTACACCCATGAGTGGACCGAGGGCGATGTGCTGATGTGGGATCACATCGGCACCCTGCACAACGCCTGGCCCGACTACCTGCCGCACGAGCACCGCTTGATCAAGCGCTGCCAAGTCATGGCCGACCGCATCTTCGATCCGTCGTTCCTGCCGGCGTCGATCCGCCCCGCACGCGACGCGGCAACGCATTGAGCGCGCCATGGGCCTCTTCGAACGGAACATCGTCCGCGCCCAGTCCATCGACGACCTGCGGGCGGCGGCGCGCCGCCGACTTCCCAGGCTGGTCTTCGACTTCTTCGACGGTGGCGCGGAAAACGAACTCACGCTGGCCGACAACCGCCAGGCATTCGAGCGCGTGCGGCTGCTGCCACGGGCCCTGGTGAATGTCGCCCAGGTCACTACCCAATGCACGGCACTGGGCGCGCCGGCCGGCTGCCCATTGGCCATCGCACCCACCGGCGGCGTGGGCTACGGGCGCCACGGCGGCGACCTCGCCATCGCCAAGGCGGCCGCGCACTACGGCATTCCCTATACGCTCTCGACCAGCGCCACCGCGTCGATCGAGGAAGTGGCGCGCATAGCGCCCGGTCGCCTGTGGTTCCAGGCCTACGTGCTGAAGAACCAGGATTTCTTCCACACGTTGATCGAGCGGGCGCGAGCCGCCGATTACGAAGCGCTGGTCATCACCGTCGACCTTCCGGTCGGCGGCAAGCGCGAACGCGACGTCCGCAACGGTTTCCGCACGCCGTTCCGGCTCACCCATCGCAGCTTCGGCGACGTCGCGGCCCACCCCCGCTGGGCGCTGGCGCTGCTGCGGCACGGCATGCCGGTGAACAAGAATCTGATCGGCCTGCAGCGCGACGTGACTTCGGTGGCTGGACTCGCCTCGGCAGTAGGGCGCAACTACGATCCCTCGTTCGACTGGGACCGGCTGGCGCAGGTCCGCGACCGCTGGCCGCGCAAGCTCATCGTCAAGGGCATCCTGCGGCCCGACGACGCCGACCGGCTCGTACGGCTGGGTGCCGACGCGGTGGTGGTCTCCAATCATGGCGGTCGCCAGCTCGACGGTGCGTGCGCCACACTTGACGCGCTTCCCGGCGTGGTGGAGGCCGTCGCAGGGCGCATCCCGGTCTGGCTCGACGGCGGCGTGCGACGCGGCGTGGACATCCTGAAGGCCCGCGCGCTGGGCGCCGAAGGCGTGCTGGTCGGCCGGGCGACGCTCTATGGCGCGGTCGCGGCCGGCGAAGCGGGGGCGCACCGCGCACTCCAGATATTGACCGAAGAACTGGTCCGCGCGATGAAGCTGTGCGGAGTAAGAAGCATCGAAGACATCGACGAAACATTGCTGGCGCAGCCCCGCCCCGCGCGGCCTATGCGCCTGGCCACACGGGAGGGACAGACATGCGTTGGATAAGGTTTACGGACACGTCCGGCACGCACTACGGCCTGGTCGAAGACGATCGGGTAAACCGGGTCGAGGGCTCGCCCTTCGACGGCTACACGCGCACGGGCGAGTGGACCAGCCTCGAAAGCGTGCAGCTGGAAGTACCGGTGATGCCGCGCACCTTCTATTGCGCCGGCCTCAACTACGCCGAGCACGCCATCGAGGCCGCCCGCAAGCGCGGCCAGGAACCGCAGTTGCCCAAGCAGGCGGACATCGGATACCGCGCCAATAACGCCCTCGTGCCGCACGGCCACGACGTGTTGATTCCGCCGGATGCGCGCACCATTCACTACGAAGGCGAACTGGTCGTGGTCATCGGCAAGAAGGCCCGCCACCTGACGCCGGAGCGGGCGCTGGATTGCGTGCTCGGCTACACCATAGGCAACGACGTCAGCGAGCGCAACTGGCAGAAGTCGGACCGCACATTCTGGCGCGCCAAGAACGCCGACACGTTCAAGCCCATGGGCCCGTGGATAGACACGGACTTCGACCCGAGTGCGGCACGGACCTGCGTGCGCGTCAACGGCAAGACCACCACCGAGTTCGCCACCGCGGCGATGATCTTCGACATTCCCACCTTCCTGTGCGCCATGACGAAATACCTGACCCTGTATCCCGGCGACGTCGTCTGGATGGGCACCGACGGCCAGTCGCCCGATTTGCGCGCGGGCGACGTGGTGGAGATCGAGATCACCGGGCTGGGCAAGCTGCGCAACACCTTCGTCCGAGGATGACGCCATGACGGATCTCGAACGTTGGGCCGCCGTGGCCGGCTGCCAGCAAGCCATCCATGGCTTCTATCTGGCGCTCGATGGCGGCGACTTCGATGCCGTCGCAGCCTGCATGGCGGATCGGGGAATCTGGCATCGCCAGGGCCGGACGCTGCAGGGCCCGGCCGAAGTCCGGCAGGCGCTCTCCGACCGACCCGCCGGACGCACCACGGCGCATCTGGTGCAGAACCTGGTGATCGACCTCGAGGCGCCGGACAGGGCGAGCGCCCGGTATATGACGCTGGTCTACCGCGTGGATGCGCCGGCCGTGCCGGCCGGTCCGGTCCCGCTGCCGCCGCCTTTGTCGATCTCGCTACACCACGAACGCCTTTCCCGGTCGCTGGATGGACGCTGGCTGGTGGAGGAAAAACGCGGCCAGCGCCGGTTCGGGAATTGAACGAAGCGCCCAAGGCCGGGGGCCGGGACAGGGCGCTCCCCGCATGCCGCAGCAAGATTTCGCTATTGCAGCGTGTTCTTCGCCTGCTGCAGCAACGCCTTGTACTGCGTGGTATCGCGCACCAGCAGCTCACGCAGCTCGGCCGGCGTAGTCGTCTTTACTTCCATACCCTGGGCCGCCAGCGTTTCGACGATCTTCTGGGACTTGCCGGCCTTGACCAGGGCTGCGTTCAGGCGCTCGACCACCTGCGCGGGCGTGCCCGCAGGCGCCAGCACGGCCTGCCAGGTTTCCGCCTGGAAACCCTTGAGTCCGCTTTCGTCGACGGTAGGGACATCGGGAGTGGCGGGCGTACGCCGGGTGCCGGTCGTCGCGATCAGCATCAGGCGGCCTTCGGCGACGTGCTCCATGTTGCCGACCAGGGAACTGAACATGACGTCCACGCGTCCGGCCAGCAGGTCCGCCATGGCCGGGCCCGTTCCCTTGTAGGGAACATGCACCATCTTGATCCCCGCCGCCTTGGCGAAAGCCTCGCCCGCCAGGTGCTGCGCCGAGCCGTTGCCCGATGAGGCGAAGTTCACCTTGCCCGGGTTGGCCTTGGCGTAGGCGATGAAATCCTTGACCGTGCGGATCTTCAGCCCGGGCGTCACCAGGATGCCGAGCGACTGCACGGTAGCCTGCCCGACTGGCTGGAAATCCGCGACGGGGTCGTAGGTCTTGGTGTCGTGCAGCAGCGGCGTAATGACAAAGGCATTGGTGCCGAAAAGCAATGTATAGCCGTCCGCGGCCGAGCGCTTGACCGACTCGGTCCCCACCAGAGTGCCGCCGCCGGCGCGGTTCTCCAGCACCACGGTCTGCCCCAGGTTTTCGGACATCTCCTGCGCGAACATCCGTCCCACGATGTCGGTGGCGCCCCCCGGCGCATAGGCCACGACCATGCGCAGCGGATGGGACGGAAAACCCTGCGCGCCGGCAGGCGCCGCAGCCCAGGGACCGACGGCGGCAAGAGCGAGCGCCAGCGCGGTCAACCGGCGGCGAGCGGGGGACGAAGGGGTCTTGATCATGGGTAGTCTCCGAATTCTTGGCGGCGCCCGAACCGCCGCTATGTGCGACCGCGTCGCACCGCGCCTGTACGGTGTCGAATGCGAAACAATGAGTGAGGGCATTATTCGTGCGCGGAGCCGGCTCAACAAGGCGGTAGTGCTAAATTTGAAATTTCCAAAAGAGAAACCGGCGAGGATAGGGACTTGGACCAGCTCAGTTGTCTGCGCATGTTCCTGGAGGTGGCCCGGCGCAACAGCTTCGCCGGCGCCGCGCAGCACTTCGGCGTCTCGCGCGCCACCTGCACCAAGCAGGTGGCCTGGCTCGAGCGGTCGCTGGGCGTCAAGCTGCTCAATCGCACGACCAAGCAACTGGGGCTGACGCCGGCCGGTCTGCAGGTACTGGAGAACGGTGGCGACCTGCTGCGGCGCTACGACGACCTGCGCGAATCCGTGCACGACTTGTCGCGCGACGTCTCGGGCGTGGTGCGGGTGGGCGTGCCGCCCGCCTTCGGCACTCAACGCCTCTTGCCCGTGATCGGCGAATTCCACGAGCGCTACCCGGACGTCCAGATCGCGCTCAGCCTGCTCACGGTGCGCAAGCAGGAAACCTTCGTCGAGCAAGGCCTGGACGTAGGCATCATTATCGTGCCTGTGCTGAAGGACGCCAGCTTCATCGCCATTCCGCTGGCCGAGGCACGCCAGGCGCTGGTCGCCTCGCCGGCTTATCTGGCCAAGACCGCGCCCTTGCGGCACCCTCGCGATCTCCAGCGCTGCAAGTGCCTGGTCAACTGGAACAAGTCGCCCACCGCCACCTGGAACTTCACCGGGCCCGATGGACCGGTCTCGGTCCGGGTCCAGGGGCCCCTTCGCTCGGATTTCGGCGATGCGCTCAAGGAGGCCGCGCTGGCCGGCATGGGCATCTCCATGCACCCTTACTACATGATCGCCGAGGAAATCGAGCGCGGCGAGCTGGAGGTCGTCCTGCCCGCCTACGTGCCCTCGGGCCTGGACGTCTACGCGATCTATTCGTCCCGCAAGAACCTGCCCATGCGAGTCCAGGTCTTTCTCGAGTTCCTGAAGGAATGGGCCAGGACGCCCAAGTCCTGGAGCAAGGGGATGGAATAGCGCCACCCTCCTTTATCGCGCCACCCCTTGACATTCCCGCCGCTTAGGCGCGTAATACATAGCTAGCTATGTATTACGGAGACCGGCATGAATCCCTCCCCGCTTCGCGTCGTGGCCCTGGGCGGCACCACCCGCCCCGACTCGTCCACCGAGCGCGCGCTGCGCCACGCGCTGGACGCGGTCGCCGCCACCGGCGCGCAGGTCGTCCTGCTGGCGGGCGACGACCTGATCCTGCCCATGTACGCCCCGCACGATCCCAGCCGCACCCCGGCGGCGCTGCGCCTGGTGGCCGAACTGCGGCGGGCCGATGGCGTGATCATCGCTTCGCCGGGCTACCACGGCAGCCTGTCGGGCCTGGTCAAGAACGCGCTCGACTACACCGAGGACCTGCGCACCGACGCCCGTCCCTACCTGAGCGGACGCGCCGTGGGCTGCATCGCCAACGCGGCCGGCTGGCAAGGCGCCGTCACCACGCTCAGCGCGCTGCGCGACATCGTGCACGCGCTGCGGGGCTGGCCGACGCCGCTGGGCGTCTGCATAGGCGGCACCGAGCCGGCGTTCGCGCCCGACGGCCGCTGCATCGATGCCCGCGTGGACGAACAGCTGCGCACGCTGGGCCGGGAGGTCTCCGAATTCGCCCATCGCATGCGCGCGCAGCAGCCCTGCCCCAGTACCGCGGTACGCGCCGCCGCCTGAAGCGGCGCGGCCCCATCAATCCATCAAGGAGGACATCCATGACCGCAATGGACGCGTCAACCCTGCGCATACGCGATACCGCGCTGCGCGTCTCGCGCGCCGGCAAAGGCCAGCCGCTCCTGTTCCTGCACGGCCCCGGCGGCCTGGCCGAATCGCAGGCCGTGCTGCCGGCGCTGGCCGAGCACTACGACTGCCATGCGCCGGAGCACCCCGGCTACGGCGGCAGCGCAGTTCCCGCGTGGCTGGACAACGTGCGCGATCTCGCCAACTTCTACCTGGACTACATCGACCAGCAAAAGCTCCAGGGCGTGCACCTGGTGGGCTATGACCTGGGCGGCTGGATCGCCGCCGAACTGGCGGTGCGCAACAGCCATGCGCTGGCCTCGCTCACGCTGATCTCGGCCCAGGGCATCTACGTGCCGGGCGTGCCCACGGTGGACGTCTTCCTGCGCACGGACGACGACCTGGTGCGCGACACCTACCACGACCCGGCGCTGGCCGCGCGCCTGCTCGAGCGCACGCCTTCCGAGGAAGAGCTGGACGTGGCCGTGCGCAACAAGGAAATCACGGCCCGCCTGACCTGGCAGCCGCGCGGCCACGATCCCGACCTGGCCAAGTGGCTGCATCGCATCGCCGTGCCCACGCTGGTGGTATGGGGCGCGAACGACCGCATCCTGCCCGCCGAGTACGGCCGCTCCTGGCGCGACCGCATCGCGCGCGCCACGCTGGCCGAGATGGGAGATTGCGGCCACGCGCCCCACCTGGAACGCACGGCCGAGACCGTGGCCGCGCTGACACGATTCACCGCCTCGATCGGGAGCCCCGCATGAAGTTCTTCAATTTCCACCTGATGCCCTATCGCCATGCGGACCTGGAAGCGATCCAGAAGAACGGCTCGGCATGGGTGACGTTTTCCAACAGCCACTACGATCCCAAGCTGGGCGCGGAGCTCTATCACGAGTACCTGGACCAGATGGAATACGCCGACCAGCTCGGCTTCGACGGCGTGTGCCTGAACGAGCACCACCAGACGGCGTACGGCCTGATGCCCATTCCCGGGGTGCTGGCGGGCGCGCTGGCGCGCAGCGTCAAGCGCGCCCGCATCGCCGTGCTGGGCCGCGCGCTGCCGCTGTTGAACAACCCGCTGATGGTGGCCGAAGAGTTCGCCATGCTGGACAACCTGACGCGCGGGCGTTTCATCGCCGGCTTCGTGCGCGGCATCGGCGCCGAGTACCACGCCATGGGCATCAACCCGGCCGAGTCGCAGGCGCGTTTCGCCGAGGCGCACGATCTGATCGTGCGGGCATGGACCGAACCCGGCCCCTTCTCGTACACGGGCAAGCACTACCAGTTCCAGTACGTGAATCCGTGGCCGCGGCCCTACCAGGACCCGCATCCGCCGATCTGGGTGCCTTCGCAGGGATCGAGCAGCACCATCCGCTGGGCCGCGGGGCTGCGCTACACCTACTGCCAGACCCTCAGCCCCATCGCCACGGTGAAGAAGTTCTTCGACATGTACCGCGAGGAAGCGCGCAAGGCCGGCTACGAGGCCAGCCGCGACCAGCTCGCCTGGTCCAACTGCATCTACGTGGCCGAGACCGACGAACGCGCGATGGCCGAAGCCAAGCCGCACCTGGAAGCGCTGATGACGCGGCTTCTGAAGATGCCGATGGAAATGCTGCTGCCGCCGGGCTACACCAACATCGAAGCGATGAAGCGGATCAAGTCCACGCGCGCGGTCGGCTCCAAGCCGCAGTCGGTGGAAGACCTGGTCAAGTCGGGCCTGGTCATCATCGGCAGCCCGGCCACGGTGCGCGAGAAGCTGGCCGAATACGAAGACCTGGCGGGTTTCGGCACGACGCTCACCAAGACCCAGTTCGGCACCATGCCCGACGACATGGTGCGCGCCAACATGCAGGCCATCGCCCAGGAGATCATTCCCCACTTCAAAGACGCCGCCTGAGCACGATCGAGCGGCCATTGCCACCCAAGGAGGAGACACACATGGCTTTCACGCTACCGCGCGGCTTCGCGCCATGGCTCGCGCTCGCGGGCATGCTGCTGGCGCCCGCCGTCCACGCCGACACCGCCGCCGGCTACCCCGAGCGGCCGGTCAAGCTCGCGCTGCCGTTCCCGCCCGGCGGATCCGCCGACACCATCACCCGCAGCATGGCCGAACGGCTGCAGGCGCAACTGCGCCAGCCCTTCCTGATCGAGAACCGGCCCGGCGCGGCGGGCAACCTCGCCACCCGCTACATCGCCAAGGCGCCGGCCGACGGCTACAACCTGCTGGTGGGCGTGACCGGCGCGATGGCCATCAACCCCAACCTCTACAACCTCGACTACGAGCCCGCCAAGGACTTCGTGGCCGTCTCCATGGTGGCGCGCGCGCCGGTCGTCGTGGTGGCCGATCCGCAGGCCGGCATAGGCAGCATCAAGCAGTTGATCGAACAGGCCAAGGCCAAGCCCGGCGTGCTGACCTACGCCACCAACGGCGTGGGCACCAGCCATCACCTGGCGGCCGAGCTGTTCCGGCAGGCGGCCGGCCTCGACATGCGCAACGTGCCCTACAAGGGCACGCCGGAAGCCCTGCAGGACATCATCGGCGGCCGCGTGCCGATCGGCTTCATGGACCTGACCGCTTCCATTCCGCTGGTCGCCTCGGGCAAACTGAAGGCGCTGGCCACCACCGGCACGAAACGCTCGCCCGCGCTTCCGGACGTGCCCACCGTCGCCGAAGCCGGCGTGCCAGGGTTCGCGGCCGATACCTGGGTGGGCATCTTCGCGCCCAAAGACACGCCGCGGCCCATCGTGGAAAAACTGAGCACTGAAATCAGGACCGCGCTGGCCCTGCCCGAACTGCGCGCGCGTGCGCAGACCCAGGGGCTGGAAGTGGCCGGCAGCACCCCGGCCGAACTGCAGCAATTCCTGCAGGAGGAGTCGGTGAAGTGGAAACGGGTGGTGAGCGAGGCGGGGATCAAGCTGCAGTAGCGCGAAGCCATTGCTGGCCCGGGGCGCGCATGCCGCGGGCCGCGAGAGGCGGCACACGGTGCCGCCTTATTTATCTTCCAGGTTCCCGATCATCTTCGCGCCGATGCGCAGGAACTCCGCCACCTCGTCATCGGTCAGCCCCGCGCACGCGTCCTTGTAGACCTCCTGCGCCGAGTCGGTCATCAAGGCAAGCATCTCCTTGCCCCGCTCCGTCAGCGACACGAGGCGCCGGCGCGCATCCTGTTCGTCCGATACGCGCTCGATCAGGCCGTTCTTCTCCATGCGCGTGAGCGTCGCCGCCATCGAAGGCTGCTCGACGCCGACCATGCGCGCCAATTCCATCTGGGTGGAGACCTCGACGTCGCGCAGGCAGCGCAGCACCGGGAACTGGCCCGGCATGACGCCGTGCGGGCCGGTCAATTGGGCAAGGCGCCAGACGATGCGTCGGTTCAGTGTGCCGACGACGAAACCGAGGCTTTGCGTGCGTATGTTCATGAGTGCGGAAAACAGCGGCGGAGCGGGAAAGGTAGCACAACTCCAGCCTCGCTTTTGCTCGAAAACCGCCGATCCGCCTCGCCGCCGGGGCCCGCCCCGGGCCTCGTCACACCACCGCACTTTCCTAGCGCGCGCCGCCCTCTTCCGCTTCCAGCAGCTGCTTGACGATGCGCCGTGCCCGCACCGCCGCCGTATCGATGGGCAGCAGGATGGGCTTCAGGCTCATCAGGTCGGTCGTGCCCATGGCCCGCTGCACGGCCTCCAGCATCGGCTTGTCCTGCTCGCCGAAGCCCACTCGCTGCCAGTGCGCGATGGCCTCGTCCATCTCCTCGTCGGCCACGCGAAAGTTTCTGCTGTGCGCGAAGAAGTAGTGCGTGGAGGTCTCGGTCTCGGGCGTCAGGATGTGGGCGGTGAAGCTCTGCCCCCCTTCCTCCCTGGGCCGGCCGGCGGGCGTGATGCCCGTGTCGAGGCGCAGCAGGCAGGGCGGATCCCAGCGCATGTCCATCCATTGATCGACCGGCGATCGGCCGTCGTAGCCGGAAATGCGCTTGGCGAACATCGGCGAGGCCGCGCCGTCGGGGCACCACAGGTTGCTGTGCACGGTGTGCCCGCTCTGCGTGACCTCGTGCCGCCCCTTCAGGATGGCCTCGCTGAAGTGGAAATTGGTGTGGACGAACTGGGTATGGCTGAGGTCGAGGAGATTGTCCGTCTCCAGCAGGTAATTGGCCTGCACGTGCAGATAGCCGTCGACGCGGCGCCGCGCCGGATCGTCCAGGAACGAAAAATCCGGAATCGCCGACGCGTTGGCCAGCGACGGCTCGCCCAGCCATATCCACAGCAGGGTGTATTTCTCGACAACGGGGAAGGCGCGCACCTCGGCCGCCTGGGGAATCCGGCCATCGCCATGCGGATTGCCCACGCACTTTCCGGCGCCGTCGAACCGCAAGCCGTGATAGCCGCATTCGATGGCGTTGCCGGCGACCCGGCCGCGGCTGAGCGGCGCGAAACGGTGCGGGCATCGGTCATGCAGGGCGACGGGCGTGCCGTCCTCCTTCCTGTAGATAACCACCGGCGTGTCGGCAATGCGGCGAGCCAGCATGCCGGCGTCGATCTCTCCGGCCCATCCCGCCATGTACCAGGTGTTGCGCAAGAACATGTACCGCTCCAGATCAGTCAACCTTGATGCCGAGTTTCTTCACCGTCGTTCCGTACTCCTCGTACTGCGACGCGAAGAAGCGCAGGAACGCCTGCCTGTCCAGTCCTCCCGGCTCGACGCCCAGCTGGGCAATGCGTCGCCGCGTGTCCGGATCCACCAGCGTGGCCTCGGCCGCGGCGGCCAGCTTCGAGACGGCGCCCCTGGGCGTGCCGGCCGGGGCAAAAAGCCCGAACCATTGCGTCATCTGCACGGATGCGTAGCCCGCTTCGACGGTGGTGGGCAGCTCGGCCAGGAAATCCGTCCGCTTCTGCGCCGTAACCGCCAGCGCCTTGAGCTTGCCCGAGCGGATGTAGGTAACGGTCGAGGCGATGGGCAGGACCGAGAAATCGAGCCGGCCCGCGACCAGGTCATTGATGATGGCGGGCTCGCTCTTGTAGGCAATTTCGGTAACGGGCAGCGACGACGCGCGCCCGAATAGCTGCGACACGATGTTCGTCGTCGCCCCCGTTCCCAGCGACCCGAAGTTGATCGGCCGGCCGGCCTTGCCCGCCGCGTCGACGAAGTCGCGCAAGTTGCTGGCCTCGGTGTTGGCGGACACCAGGAAGACGTTCGGCGACGACGCGACGTAGGCCAGGGCGACGAAATCCTTCCTGGCGTCGTAGGGCACGCTGGCGTACACGTGCGGGTTGATGGCCATCACGCCTGAGCTTCCCAGCATCACCGTGTAGCCGTCCGGCGCCGCGTGCGCGGTGGCCCGCGCCGCGATGAATCCGCTCGCGCCCACGCGGTTCTCGACGATGACACTCTGTCCCAGGCGCGGTGCCATGCCTTGCGCCAGGATCCTGCCCAGCAGGTCCGCCTGGCTGCCCGGCGCATTGGCCACGTAGATCGATACCGGCCGCGCCGGGAACTCATCGCCGCGCACCGGCCCGGCCAGCGCGCCCAAACAGGCGGCCGCACACGCCGCATGCACCATGCCTCGTTTCCACATGTCTCCATCCCCTCTTGTCGGCTTCTGTCGGGTGAGAAAACATGCTATTGGTGTGAGCAGAATTGCTCAAACAAATTCTCATCATGGCCACTATTGACGATATAGATGTTATGACCGGGCGGCTGGACCTGAACCTGTTGCGGGTCTTCACCGCGGTGATGCAAGAACGCAGCATCACCCTGGCAGGATCGCGGCTCGGCCTCACTCAATCGGCCACCAGCGCGGCCCTCAATCGCCTGCGCCAGCAATTGAACGACCCGTTGTTCGTGCGGACGCGGCAAGGCATGGAGCCCACCAGCCTGGCCATCGCACTGGCGGCGCCCGTCGGGAACGCGCTCGGGTTGATCCGGGACGCGCTCGAGGAATCGCGCGGCTTCGATGCACGATCGACGGTGCGGGAGTTCCGGCTATTGATGACGGACGTCGGCGAACTGATGTTCCTGCCGCGCTTGACCGCATGGGCCCACGAGCATGCACCCGGCGTGCGCTTGAGCTGCCGGCAGGTGCCGCGCGACCAGTACGGCGCCGAACTCGAGACCGGCGGCGCCGACCTGGCCCTGGGCATGCTGCCGCTGGGCGAGCGCGATTTCGTGCAGCAGCGGCTCAAGGACGAAACCCTGGTCTGCCTGGCCTCGGCCCGCAATCCGGTCGCGCGCAAGCGCCTGACGATGGAGGCCTTCCTGTCCTTGCCGCACGTCGTCATCCGCGCGCCCGCCATGGGGGACCGCTTCGTCGTCAAGGCGCTGGGCGAGCGGGCCAGCCGGCGCAAGATCGTGGCGGAGGTGCAGCACTACCTCTCGGTGCCGATGATCCTGCGCGACAGCCCCTTTCTTGCCGTGGTCTCCACGTCCGTGGCGGAAGCGCTGGCCGCGCCGAACCAACTCGCCGCCATGCCGCTGCCCTTCAAGCTTGCGCCGCTGGCGATCCGGCAGTTCTGGCACAAGCGATGGAACAACGATCCGGGACACCGGTGGTTGAGGAATGGGATCGCGGGGCTTTTTGGCAGGCAGGCGCGCCAGTAGATTCCGATCGCCTTCCGGCCGCAGCGAGGCCGTCGGGCGAACGAAGCTTCCCGCTGCGCCGAGCCGGGAGAATCAGCTCGCCACGTGCGACATCACCAGCGAACGCAGCAGATGCAGCCGCCCCGAGAAGAAATGATCCGCGTTCGGGATCACCACCACCGGCTGGCCCTGGGGCCGCGCCCAATCGAAGATCGCGGCGAGCGGCACGCGCTCGTCGAGCTCGCCGTGAACGACTAGCGCATCCGGAATCTCCGCAGGAGGCTCGTACGGGCCGCGCCCTTCGACCTCCCCATAAGGCATCCCCGCCAGGCACACCCGCCATGCCGGTTCGCCACGTTCGGCCAGCGCCCGGGCCACCCTGGCCTGCACGAAGGCGCCGAAAGAAAAACCGACCAAGACCAGCCGCGTGCCTGGATACGTGTTGCGCAGCGTGTCGCATAGCGCGAGCAGGTCGTCTGTCTCTCCCTGGCCGCCGTCGTGCGTGCCGGCGCTTTGTCCGACTCCCCGGAAGTTCGGACGCGCGGCCAGCCAGCCCGCGTCGCACAGCGCCCGCGCCAGGAAGTGGGGAATCTTGTGCCTGGCGCTCCCGCCCAGCAGCGGCTGGGGGTGGGCCACCACGGCGATTCCCGCGATGGCCGCGTCCGGAAGGTCGAACACGACCTCCATCTTTCCCACGGGACCGTCCAGGAGCCGGGTGCCGCTTTTGTCCAGTTCGAGCTTCTTCATAAGCTGCAAATCATAACGCCGCAGGCAGGGCGCATCGCTGGCCGCGCGCCACCGGCCGCGGACATGTTCCGTCCCTTCGATCCGCTGGCGCAACGGGCGGTATCATCGACATACCTTCCGGGCAACGAGCGCGAGCCCCCTGCGCGCGCTGCGCGGGATCCTGAGTACCTCGACCATCGTACCTTTTCACAGAGAAGCCCATGAGACTCGAATCCCTGCTCGGCACACGATATCCGGTCATCCAGGCGCCCATGGCCCTTGGCCAGACCAGCGCGCTGGCCATCGCGGCGTCGAATGCCGGCGGCCTGGGCTCGCTGGCCTGTGCGACCCTGACGACCGAGACCCTGCGCGGGGAGCTGCAAGCCATGCGCGCCGGCACCGACCAGCCTTACAACGTCAACTTCTTCTGCCATACACCGCCCGAGCCGGATGCGGACCGCGAAGCTGCCTGGCGCAAGGCGCTCGCCCCTTATTTCGCGGAGTACGAAATCGACCCGGCCACGATACCCGCCGGACCGGGCCGCGAACCCTTCACCCATCAGGTTGCGGACATCGTCGAAGCATTCCGGCCACCCGTCGTGAGCTTTCATTTCGGGCTGCCGCCGCCCGAGTTGCTCGATCGCGTGAAATCCTGGGGGTCCAAGGTGCTGGCGTCGGCCACGACGGTGGAAGAGGCCGTCTGGCTGGAACGAAATGGCGCCGATGCCATCGTCGCCCAGGGCAATGAGGCGGGCGGCCATCGCGGCATGTTCCTTACCGACGATATCGACACCCAGATCGGGACATTCGCGCTGCTGCCCCAAGTCGTGGCGGCCGTCCGCGTGCCGGTCATCGCCGCCGGAGGCATCGCCGACGCCCGCGGCGTGGCGGCCGCGCACGCGCTGGGCGCCAGCGGGGTGCAGATCGGCACAGCGTTCCTGCTATGCCCCGAAGCCACCAGCAACCCGGTTCACCGGGCCGCGATCAAGCGCGGCGCCGCGCACACCGCGCTCACCAATCTGTTTACCGGACGCCCGGCGCGGGGCATCGTCAATCGCCTCATGAAAGAGCTGGGCCCCATCAGCCCGGCTGCTCCGGCCTTTCCGTTGGCCACCTCCGCCATCGCCCCATTGCGCGCCAAGGCCGAAGCCAAGGGGCTGGACGACTTTTCTCCGCTATGGTGCGGCCAGAATGCCAGTGCTTGCCGCGAGGTGCCCGCGGCGCAGTTGCTGCGCGAATTCGCCGACGCGTGGCGCCAAGCCGCAAGCAGGTAGCGCTTGCGCCAAGCGCAGGCCTTCTGCGGAAATCACCAGCACGAAGCGCCGGCGGGCGTGGACCAAATCGTCCTCGTCCCGCTCCGGTTGCCGCCGTTTTGCGGGGATACTTCGGTCTTTTCACCGCCCCCGCCCACCATGACCCTCGCCGTCCTCGCCAGTTGCGCGCTTACGGGCATCGATGCGCCGCCCGTGCGCGTCGAGGTCCATCTCGCGCCCGGCCTGCCCTCGTTCACCATGGTCGGCCTGGCCGATACCGAAGTCCGCGAAAGCCGCGAACGCGTGCGCGCGGCGCTGCTCAGCTCGGGCTACGAATTCCCGGCGGGCCGGGTCACGGTCAATCTCGCGCCGGCCGACCTGCCGAAGGAATCCGGGCGTTTCGATCTGCCGATCGCGATAGGCGTACTGCTGGCATCGGGGCAGGTCGCCATGCCTGCGCTGGCGGCCCGCAAGGGCCGCGACGGTTCTTCCTCGCCCCTCTCGCGATGGGTGCTGGCAGGCGAACTTTCGCTTACCGGCGCGCTGGTGCCCATAGCCGGCGCGCTGGCCATTGCGCTATCGCTATCGCGCCGCCAGCCGGATGCCGACCTGCTCCTGCCCGCCGCCAGCGCCCGGTTGGCGGCGCGCGTGCCGGGGCTGCGCATCTATGGCGCGGCCACGCTGCAGGACGTCGTCGCGCAGCTGGAAGAAAAGGCGGATCTGGGCATGGCCGCCGCCGCGCCCGACACGGCCACGTCGGATCCGCCCTGCCTGGCCGACGTCAGGGGCCAGTACGGGGCACGCCGGGCGCTCGAAGTGGCCGCGGCGGGCGGGCACAACCTGCTGATGCTCGGCCCGCCCGGTTCGGGCAAGAGCATGCTGGCCCAACGCCTGCCCGGCCTCCTGCCGCCACTGCGCCACGACGAGGCGCTCGAGGCCGCGGCCATCGCCGGCCTGGCACCGGGCCCGCCCGCGCCCTTCGGCCTGCGGCCCTTCCGCGCGCCGCACCACTCGATCTCGGCTTCGGCCCTGGTCGGCGGAGGATCACGGCCTCGCCCGGGCGAGATCACCTTCGCGCACTTGGGCGTACTGTTTCTCGACGAGTTGCCCGAATTCGGCCGGCATGTGCTCGAGACCTTGCGCGAGCCGCTGGAAACCGGGCGGGTCTCGATCGCGCGCACCTTGCATCGCACCGACTACCCCGCCCGCTTCCAATTGGTGGCGGCCATGAACCCCTGCCGCTGCGGATGGCACGGCAGTACCGTTCGCGCGTGCCGCTGCACGCCCGACCAGGTCGCCGCCTACCGCGGACGGCTGTCCGGTCCCTTGCTCGACCGCATCGATCTGCAGGTGGAAGTCCCCGCCGCTCCCGACGACTGGGCCGATCTTCCGCCGGGCGAGCCGACGGCCGCCGTCCGCCAACGTGTCGAAGCCGCGCTGGCACTGCAGTACGACCGCCAGGGTTGCGCGAATGCCGCGCTGTCGCCGGGACAGGTCGACGCCTATTGCCGCCCCGACGCCGGGGCGCGGGCATTGTGGAAACAGGCGATGAAGCAGTTTGCCTGGTCGGCGCGCACGGCGCACCGGGTGCTTAAAGTGGCGCGGACGGTGGCGGACCTGGCGGGAGCGGCGGAGATCGATGGCATGCATATGGCGGAGGCTGTGCAGTTTCGCAGGCCGCTACGGGAGCAGTCGTAGCCGCAAGTGCGTCACTCTCCTGCCGGTATGTAAAAATCGACCGACAGGTGCGTTGCCACGGAGCTGCAAGAACAGACGCAGCGAGGAAAAAGGTAGCCTTGGACGTCCAACAGCTTAGATATTTTGTCTCGGTCGCCGAACTCGGCGGCCTCGCGCGAGCAGCCGATATCCTCGATGTTCCACAACCGACGCTCAGCCGTCAGATCCGAGCCCTGGAGCTGGCAATCGGCGCCAGCTTGTTCCATCGGCATGGACGCGGGGTAACGTTGACAGACGCGGGCAATCGTTTCCTTCCTCGAGCCAAGACCATTCTGAAATCGGTAGACCGCGCTTTGCTGGAGCTGCACGAGGGCGATTCCAGGCTTCGGGGCCATATCGTGTGCGGGCTGACTCCCAGCGTGGGGCGCATGATGATCTCCGAGTACGTCAGGCGTTTCAACGAAAGGCTTCCGCTGGCGCGGCTCAGCGTCATCAACCTGCTGTCGTCGCAACTGCATGACCAGCTGCGGGCCTCGCGCATCGACTTCGCGATACTTCACAGTCCGCCCCCTGCCAGCGCACTGGTTGCCGAGCTCTTGGGCAGGCAGGATCTGTATCTCGTCGGCCGGACTGCTGTCGGCCCGGACCCGTCCTGGGTGGATGTCTCGAATCTGGATGGACTTCGCCTGGTCATGCCTTCGGCGCCCCACGTCACCCGCCAGCCACTCGAAGCCGCCGCGGCACGCCATCATGTCGGATTGCGGATAGAGTTCGAAGTCGACGCCGTGGACTCTCTGTTCGACCTCGTTGCGGCCGGCTTTGCGCACACCGTTTCCACACGGGTCGCCCTCGCCTCGAAATGGGCCGAGCCAAACCTGGTCGTCCAGCGCATCGTCAACCCGGCGATAACGACCGAGCTATACCTCTCTTCTCCCGCGCCCAGTGATCTCACGCCCTTGCAAGAAGTAGCCCGTGACCTCGCGCGAGCGGTGTTTTATTCGACGTGTGGCCACTTGACTCACGCAATCGATTCAAAAAGTGAATAACAGAATCCACGCCTGCCAGGCTTGCCCGCTCCAATTCGGTCATTGACACTCTCCTCCCACGGCCCGCCCGGTGAATAGCGCCGGATTCCAACATGAAGGCCATGAGATGGAGGAGTGAAGATGAAGCGCATTGCGCAAGGACTGGTTTGCGTCGTCGCAATGATGGCGACTGCCTGTGCGTCTGCCGCCGATCCGGGTGGAGTGACGCGCATTATCGTTCCCTTTACCGCTGGTGGTGGAGTCGACAGTCTGGCGCGTGTGCTGTCACGTTCTCTGCAGCAACAGCTTGGCAGTCCGGTGATCGTCGAAAACAAACCCGGCGCGGGCGGGAACATCGCCACCAGCTACGTTGCGGCCGCCGCGCCGGATGGCAAGACCTTGCTGCTTACCACGAATGGGTTGGTCATCAATCCGATCGTCTATAGCAACACCGACTACAACGCCAGAACATCGCTTGCACCCATCGGGATGCTGGCCGAATCGCCGGTGGTTTTCGTCACGCCGTCTAACTCACCGTTCCATACGCTAAGCGATGTGATCAAACTGGCCAGAAGTGGAGCGGGCAGGTTTTCCTACGCCTCCTGTGGCGCGGGCAATATTCATCACTTCGCAGGAGAGCTGCTGAAGTCCATGGCGAATATCGACATCGTCCACGTTCCCTACAAGGGGTGCAGCCAGGCAGCGAACGATGTGATCAGCAGGCAAACCGACCTGGGCGTAATAAGCCTGACGTCCATCGCACCCTACTTGGGCAATCGACTCCGTGCCCTTGCCGTTACATCAGCCAAACGCTCCGAGCTGCTCCCGGCAGTCCCGACGGTGGCGGAGGCCTCCGGCATGGATGGCTACGCGTTGACCGGCTGGTACGCCATGCTTGCCCCCCGCAATACGCCCAAGCAGGTGGTGGACTCGCTCTCGCGCATGCTCAATGCCGCGCTGAAGGACCGCGAAGTCCGCGCCAACCTCGCCTCGAGCCACATGCAGCCCATTGGCAATACGCCAGTGGAACTGGCGAAATTCATCGACGAAGACGATGGCCGCATGCGAGAAATCGCCAGGAAAAGCGGCATCAGGCTGGATTGAACATGATTCACGGAGCACAGGAAAATGTGGGTTGAGAATGCGTGGTACGCGGCATCGTTCTTGAAGGATATTGGAGACCATCCCAAGTCGGTCACCCTGCTTGGCCGCCCTCTCGTCGTCTTCAGGACGGAAACCGGCAAGCTGGCCGTCCTCGACGACCGTTGTCCCCATCGCAGCGTGCCGTTGTCGTTCGGCCGCCGGACGGGCGAGCATCTTCGCTGCAGTTATCACGGACTGCAGGTCGACGCGGAGGGCAACTGCGTCAGAATCCCCTGCCAGGACCGGATTCCGGCCAACGCGCGGGTCCGGGCATATCCGGTCGCAGAACGACATTCGTTGGCATGGGTATGGATGGGAGACTGTGCATTCGCGAACGCAGATGAGGTTCCTGACTTTCACTATCTGGACGATCCGGAATGGACCGCCTGCACCGGATATCACTTCATCAACGCGGACTACCGGCTGCTGAACGATAATCTGCTCGATCTCTCGCATGAGTCCTATGTTCACGACACGACCATAGGCAACGACGCCGTCGCCGAGGCACCCGTCAAGGTAGAGCGGACGGAGACCCAGATCCGCGTTCATCGCGACATCTGGAATTGCGAGCCACCTCCGTTCTACGTAAAAGCGACGGGTTTCAACGAGCGGATCAATCGCTGGCACACGACCATCTTTACCGTTCCCTCGACCCACGTCATCGAGAATGGATCGTATCCGGCTTCGTCCAGCCGCTCTCACGCCCTGGAGCGGAGAGTCCTCCATGCGATCAGTCCTGCCACGCCGACCAGCTCGCACTATTTCTGGGGCGTCGCGAGACAGTACCGGCCCGACGACCATGAGCTCACCGAATACATACGCCTCCAGACCGCGGAGACGTTCGATCAGGACAAGCAGATTCTCGAGCTCCAGCAAAAGGCGTTGGAACGGACAGGGGACGGCGCTTTTTCGCTGGCCCTCGCTACCGACAAGGGTCCAGTCCAGGCTCGCCATGCCATTGAAAGGATGATTGCGCGGGAAAAAGAGCTGCGCTGCGGGGTCAATCGAGAGAAGCTTGCTCAGTGAGGCCGAATACGCGCATGGAGTAACAAGGGACGGAGGGTGCGTGCCTTCCAGTATGGCGGTATCGCACGCACCGAAGCAGCGAATGCCGGAGTCGGCGAAGCGTTCGACATGCACGTTCTGGTAATCCAGCTCGTTGCAGACCGCTTCGAAGGCGTCCGGCATGGGCGTCGTAGACATTGCAGAAGCAACAGGCCACTCTCGACCCCCCGTCCCATGGGGCCTACAATCACGGACGCTCAAACATGCTCCGGGTTGTTCATCCCCCTATGGCCGCCTGTCTTCCTGTTCGACGAGATACGATTCCCACCATTCGGAGCGAGTTCCGGGCATTGACCATCCGACCGGTGCGGCATGAGCGTTGAATTCGTCGTCGGGGTGCTGAACACATCCATGTCGGCGATCTTCGGCGCCAGCCTGCTCGCCCTTTGGTACTACCAGCGGGAACTGGGTTACATCGCCATCCTCGTTTTCTCGTATGGGGTGAGAATCCTTTCCTTCGGCAGCCTGTATGCCGCCTTCGCCCTGGACGAACCGGAACTGCGGATGGTCTCCAACACGCTGATCCTGACAGCCACGATGCTGCTGTCCATCGCGATCTCCAAGCGGCTTCGGCTCCGGCCGCACTACGGCAGCCTGATGGCCATCATGGCAATATCGCTGACAGGCGGAGGCTTCTTCCTGCTGGTCGAGGACAACCTGCCCATCCGCGCCGCTGCCATCAACCTGGGGCTCGCCGCGATTTGTTTCGTAATGCTGGTCGACCTGGCCAAGCGCCATGAACGGACCCCGGTCGAACAACTGCTTTTCGGTCAAGTCTTCATCGCATTCCTGAGTTTCGTCTCCCGCCCCCTGACGTTCCTGATTCCCGGCATCGACCCCGCCCAGTCCGAAGCGGTCTACTGGATCGTGGTGTCGATTTCGGACACGCTGATCTGTTCGACGCTGGCGGCGGCCATCTTCGCGGTCATTGCCGTCGACGTGATGGACCGGTTCAAGGCGGAAGCCCAGATCGACATGCTGTCCGGGCTGTTCAACCGCCGCGGCTTCGAATCGCGCGCCCTGCCCCTGCTGGCGCGGCAGAACGACAGCGCCCCCGCCGCCCTTATCCTGACCGACCTGGATCACTTCAAGTCGATCAACGACCGCTTCGGACATCTCGACGGCGACAAGGTCATCCGGGCCTTTTCCGACATCCTGAAAGACAAGGCGCCGCGCGATGCGATCGTCGGGCGCATCGGCGGCGAGGAGTTCGCGATACTGATACCGCCGGGGTTGGCTGCCGCCGCCCATGCCATGGCCGACACCGCCCGGGCTGCGTTCAAGGCCGCGGCGCCCGGCATCTTCGCGCACGCCTTCCACCCCACTGCCAGCTTCGGGATCGCCATTGCCCGTACGGGCGACAATCTCCTGGCCTTGATGGAACGCGCCGATCGTGCGCTGTACCAGGCGAAGAACGACGGGCGGGATTGCGTTCGGTAGGGCCATGAAGAATACGAATCGATATCATTTATGGGACAATAGGGCCCTTTGCGTAGCCACCTCGGGGAACCCGTGTCTCAACCTGCCGACAGTGCCGCCGGACAAGCGCTCGGCAGCATGTACAACGAACATAGCCAGTGGCTGGTCGCCTGGCTGCAGCGCAAGCTGGGGAATCGCTCCGACGCGGCGGATCTCGCCCAGGATACGTTTACCCGGATCTGGGAAGGCGCGCGGACGCAGGCCATCCAGGACATCCGGCAGCCCCGCGCCTACCTGACGATCGTCGCCAAGCGGCTGATGATCAATTACCTGGAGCGCCAGTCGCTGCACCAGGCCTACCTGGCTTCCCTGCATCTGCTGCCCGAAGACTCGGTCCCTTCCGCGGAAACCCGCGCCATCCTGCTGGAAACGCTGCAGGAGCTGGACGCGCTGCTGGGCGAACTGCCCGCCAAGGTCCGCACGGCGTTCCTGCTTTCCCAGCTGGAGGGCCTGTCCTATGAAGACATCGCCGGGCAGATGGGGATAAGCGTGCGCACGGTTACCCGCTACATGGCGCAAGGTTTCAGGCAGTGCCTGCGCGTCATGCTGGATGCCTAGCCATGCCCGGCGTCGATACGGCCCTTCTCGATGAAGCGGTGCACTGGCTGACGCGCAAGTACGCATCTGACTTCAGTGCCGCCGAGGAAGCCGAGCTGCAGCGATGGCGCAAGCGCAGCGCCGCGCACGAACGCGTCTGGCAATGCGCGGAGCAGCTGCGCAGCCAGATGGGGACGGTCCCCGCCTCGATAGGCATGGCGGTGCTGGCCCGCACCCGCCGGCGCCCCGACCGCAGGCAGGTGCTCAGGGCCGCCGGGTTGGCGCTCGTGACGCCGGCGCTGGGCTGGCTGGCCTACCGCAACCTGCCGTGGCAGGCGTGGACCGCCGACTACCGGACCGCCACCGGGGAGCGGCGATCGGTCACGCTGGCCGACGGCAGCCGGATCGTGTTGAACACGGCATCGGCCCTGAGCGCCCGGTTCGACCGGGAAACGCGGCTGGTGCGGCACTATTCCGGCGAGATCCTCGTGGAAACTGCGCACGCCGGCGCACCGGCGGCGCTGCCCTTCATCGTCGAGACGGACAACGGACGCATGCGCGCCCTGGGAACGCGTTTCATCGTCCGGATGGACGGGCAGGACACCACGCTGTCGGTATTGGAAGGCGCCGTGGAAATCACTCCCCGCCGCTCGGCGCGGTCCATGGTGGTACGCGCCGGGGAACAGACCCGGTTCGACGACACGACGTTCGACCCGGTCCGGCGGCTTGCCGAGGGCGCCGATGCCTGGAGCCAGGGCGTGCTGTATGCGCACGGCATGCGCCTGGAAGACTTCCTGGCCGAGCTGGCGCGCTACCGGACGGGTGTCCTGCAGTGCGACCCCGGCGTTGCCGACCTGCGCGTCTCGGGCGCGTTCCATCTTGACGATACCGACCGGGTCCTGGACCTGCTGGCCCGGACGCTGCCTGTGCAAGTGGAAACGCGGACGCGATTCTGGACCAGGATCGCCCGCCGCTGATACGGGGCGTCGAGCCCGGGCCGGTCTCTAGCGCCGGGCCGGCCGCGAAAAAAATTTTTCCGCGCCTGTCCGGTTTTCGGATCTCGCCTGTCATGGATATCAAGGCCGCCTCGCCGGCACATCGAGACACCAGGATTCCACGACATGCCCGCACACCCTGCAAGCTCCACCCGCTTTCTCCCCCGCCGCAGCACCCTGGCCGCCTGCCTGGGCCTCGCCTTCGTCGCTTCCCAAGCCGCGGATATCCAGGCCGCGACGCTCGCCGCGCAGTCGGAGCAGAAGGTCTACCAGATTCCCGCCGGCCCCCTGGAACCCGCGTTGATGCGCTTCGCGGGCCAGGCGGGCGTCAATCTGAGCGTGAATCCGGCCGCCTTGCGCGGCATGCTCACGACCGGGCTGTCGGGGTCGTTCACCGTGGAAAGCGGCTTTGCGCGCCTCCTGGAGCGGACGGGGCTCAGGGCGAAGCAGGTCGGGGAAGGCAACTATACGCTGGAGCCGGTTCCATCCGGACAGGCCGCTGCAGCCCCCGCCGCGGCCACCGCTGCAGCGGTATCCCCGCCCCCGGTCGACCTGCCGACCGTCACGGTCAGCGGCCGTACGCAGAACAATCTGACCGCACCCACCCGGCCGGTCACGACGCTCGATGAGGAAGAAGTCGAGCAACTGCGGCTGGGCTCGGACAGCGTGGCCACCATGTTGAGCAAGGTGGTCCCGGGCATGGCGGACTCCAGCCGCACCATTACCGATTACGGCCAGACGCTGCGGGGCCGGAACATGCTGGTGCTGGTCGACGGCATTCCGCTCAATACCAATCGCGATTCGTCCCGGAACCTGGCCAACATCAATCCGGCGGACATCGAGCAGATCGAGGTGCTCCGCGGCAGCAGCGCCATCTACGGGAGCGGCGCCGCGGGCGGCATCATTTCCATTCGCACCAAGCGGCCCTCGGGGGAAGCGAAGGCTGAAACCATCGTGACCGGCATCACGCCGCTTTCCAGACTGGGCGCGTCCGGCCTGGGTGGCGAAGTGCAGCATCACATCTCGGGGGGCGGCGAGATCGTCGACTACTCGGTCAGCCTCGGCGCCCGGCACAACGGCGGCTCGTTCGACGCGAAGGGCCATCGCATCGCCCCGGAACCCAGCCAGGGCGACATGTTCGACTCCAATATTTACAACGCCTCGGCCAAGGTCGGCTTCAAGCTCTCGGACGACCAGCGACTGCAATTGTCCGCCAGCCGCTACGACGCCCGCCAGGACAGCAAATACGCGTCGGACCCTTCGGTTGCCAAGCTGCCGCCCGGCTCGGTGCCGGCCCGATCCATCAAGGGCCTGAAGCTCGACGACCAGAACCAGATCAAGAACACCATGCTGGGCCTGGACTATGAGGACCGCGACCTGGCCGGCAGCACGCTGGCCGCGCAACTGTACTACCGGGATTTCTTCACGCGGTTCTCGCCGTTCGATGCCCGTGCCGTTCCCGTCCGGGGAGGCAACGTCGACCAGGTGATGCAGAACTCCAGGGTCTTCGGCGGACGGCTCACCGTCAAGACGCCCCTGGGCCAGGAGAAGGACACCCTGCTGATCTGGGGTGCGGATTTCAATCACGAGCGGACCGACATGCCGCTCGACGTCTTCGACCCCGCGGCCTACGACGCGAGCGGCGGGCTGGTCTTCAACAAGACCGGCCGCCTGACCTACATGCCCCCGCTCACCACGCGCAGCCTGGGCGCGTTCGCGCAGCTGCAGCACAAGTTCAACGACCAATGGTCGGTCGAGGGCGGCGCCCGCTACGATCGCGCCAGGGCCAGCTTCAACACGTTCACGCCGCTATCGCAATCGCGCGCGGCCGATCCGCAATCGGTGGCGGGCGGCACGGTGAACTACGGCGCCTGGTCATTCAACGTGGGCACGGTGTTCAGTCCGGCCAAGGGCCATGAACTCTACGCCTCGTTCAGCCAGGGCTTCGAGCTGCCGGACATCGGCGTCGTACTGCGCAACGCCTCGCCCAGCTTCAACATGGGCAACTCCAATCTCGAGCCCATCAAGACCAACACCTATGAACTGGGTTGGCGCGGCAGCTTCGACAATGTGCGGACGAGCCTGAGCGTGTTCCAGTCGCGGTCCAACCTGGGCGCGGTCCAGAGCTTCAACAACGGACTGACCTTGCTGCGCACCAAGGAGCGGATCCACGGCGTGGAAGGCAGCCTCGACTATTTCAGCGACGACGACCGCTGGAGCGCCGGAGCCAGCTTCACATGGATGAAGGGCCGCGAACTTCCCCAGGCGGCGGCTGCCTACCAGGACATGACGGGCTTTCGCATTCCGCCGCTGAAGGTAAGCGCCTATGTCGAGTATCGCCCCAATTCCCGCTGGACCCATCGGCTCCAGGCCACCTCGTATGCATCCCGGGACTATCGCCTGGACGGGAAAACGAGCTTCGGCCGCTACGACACGAAAGGCTATACCACCGTGGACTTGATGAGCCATTGGCGCATCGACGCCAAGAACCGGGTGTCGTTCGGCATCGAGAACCTGTTCAACCGCTATTACTACCCGCTCTACAGCCAGCTCTTGCGCAGCAACACCAACACCAGCCACCTTCCCGCGGCGGGCACGGTGCTGAAGATCAGCTACGCCCATACCTGGTGAGCCCGTGCGGCGACTGCTTCGCGGGCTGCACCGCTGGTGCGGCCTCGCCATCGCGCTCTTTCTTGCCGCCTGCGGCCTGACGGGCAGCCTGATCGCGTTCGAGCACGAGCTGGATGCCTGGCTCAATCCGGCGCTGTTCCGGGTCCAGGCGGCACGCGCGCCCTTGCCGCTGGATACATTGATCGAGCGGGTCGAAGACCAGGACCGCCGTATCCGGATCGTGCAATGGCCGCTGGATACGGTGCCCGGGCAGAGCAGCGAAATCCATGTCGCGGCGCGCCCCGGCCATGCGGTCGACTTCGACCGAATGTTCATCGACCCGGCCACCGGCACGATACTGGGCACCCGGAAATGGGGCGCATGGCGATGGGATCGTGCCCATGTCATGCCCTGGCTCAATCGCTTCCATCGCAACCTGACGCTGCCGGGGCAGTGGGGCACCCGCCTGGTCGGCGGCCTGGCAGTGGCCTGGCTGGCGATCACGCTGGCGGGGATTTACCTGACCCTGCCCGCACGGCCGCGGCGCGTCGCCTCCGGGCCCCTGGATAGCCGGCTCCTGCCGGCACGCGGCTTCTGGGCGGCATGGAAACCCGCATGGCGGCTTCCTTGGGGGGCCAAGGGGCTGCGATGGATCAACGACCTGCATCGCGCCGGCGGCCTGTGGATGCTCCCGATCGCCCTGCCGCTTGCCTTTACCGGCGTCTATTTCAACCTGGGCAACGAAATCTTCAAGCCGGCCGCCAGCCTGTTCGGCCCCATCACGCCGCACCCCATCTCGACGCTGCCGCGGGTGGCCGACGGCGGCCCCTCGGCGCCCGCCATCGGCCCCGCGCAAAGCATCGGGCTTGCACGGACATTCCTGCCAAAAGACGCGCGCGACTATGAACCGTGGTACCTGGGCTACCTTCCTTCGCTCGGGGCGTATCGCGTGGCCTTCAAGGAAAAGCATCTTCGCGAGCGGGCCTTGCGCGTCCGCTACGAACAGGTCTTCCTGGACCACCAGACCGGCCGCCTGCTCGGCCGCTTCGGCTATGAGAGCGGAACGCCCGTGGACCGGTTCCTGGTGTGGATGTATCCCGTGCACTCGGGCAAGGTGTTCGGCCCGCCGGGCCAAGCCGCCATCGCGCTGGGCGGACTCGCCGTCGTCCTGTTGTGCGTCACCGGCATCGTTCGGTATGGGTTGCGGCCCAGGCCGGGCCGGCGGAGGTCCCGGACGGTCCCGGCCGAGGTTTGACGATCGCGCGCGCCGTGCTAGCATTGATTCACTCGGGATTTCAGCCTCCCGCTCTTCCAAGATAGACGGTGTCCCGTCCAAGCGCTGGCACTCTCAGCCGGAGTTTTCCGTGGACACCGCTACGCCCGTATCCCTTCCCCCTGAATCCGTGCGCCCTCGGCTTTCGCTGGGCGCAGCGCTGCGCTTTTGGCTGAAGCTGGGCTTCATCAGCTTCGGCGGACCGGCCGGACAGATTGCCATCATGCACACCGAACTGGTCGAGCGCCGGCGCTGGATCAGCGAGCGGCGTTTCCTGCACGCCTTGAACTATTGCATGCTCCTGCCCGGGCCCGAGGCCCAGCAATTGGCGACCTATATCGGCTGGCTCCTGCACCGCAGCTGGGGCGGCATCATTGCCGGCGGCCTTTTCGTCCTCCCTTCCCTGCTGGTGCTGACAGCCCTGTCGTGGATCTATGCCGCCTATGGCAGCCTGCCTGCCGTCGCGGGCCTCTTCTACGGCATCAAGCCCGCGGTCACGGCCATCGTTCTGCACGCCGCGCATCGCATCGGATCGCGGGCGCTGAAGAATCCGGCGCTCTGGGCGATTGCCGGCGCGGCGTTCGTGGCCATCTTCGCGCTCGGGGCTCCCTTTCCGCTCATCGTGGCCGTTGCGGCATTGGCCGGTTTCCTGGGCGGCAAGTGGCGGCCGCAGCTGTTTCGCGCCGGAGGGGGGCACGGCGCGAGGATCGAGGAATCCGGCCCGGCCATCATCGACGACGACACGCCGACACCGGCTCATGCGCGCTTTCGCTGGTCGCGCCTGGGCATGCTGCTGCTGGCGGGCTGCGCGCTCTGGGCCATCCCCATGGCGGCGCTGACCGCCCTCTACGGGTGGCAAGGCGCCTACACGCAGATGGGATGGTTCTTCACCAAGGCCGCGCTGCTGACCTTCGGCGGCGCCTACGCGGTGTTGCCGTACATATACCAGGGCGCGGTCGACCACCATGCCTGGCTGACGGCCGCGCAGATGATCGACGGCCTGGCGCTGGGCGAAACCACCCCCGGGCCGCTGATCATGGTGGTGGCGTTCGTGGGTTTCGTGGCCGGCTACTTCCATGAGTTGCTGGGTCCGGGCAATCTGTTTCTTGCCGGCGCGCTGGGGGCGACGCTCGTGACGTGGTTCACGTTTCTACCCTCCTTCCTTTTCATCCTGGGAGGCGGGCCGCTGGTCGAAGCGACGAAAGAAGACCTGAAGTTCACCGCGCCGCTGACCGCCATCACGGCCGCCGTGGTAGGGGTGATCCTGAACCTCGCCTTGTTCTTCGGCTACCACGTCTTGTGGCCCCAAGGCTGGTCGGGAAGGTTCGATTGGATCTCGGCCTTGATCGCGCTTGCGGCGGCAATCGCGCTGTTCCGCTACCGGCGCGGCGTCATCCAGGTCATTGCGGGTTGCGCGGCGACCGGCCTGCTGGTCACGCTGGCAAGATGAGGCCGGCCCGGCTGGAAGTCGGCGGAGGTTGGATCTGCAGCCCTCCTACGTATCCAATCGCACCCGGAACCTGCTGCCGTGCGGCGCGACGTCTTCGAGCGAAACCTCCCAGCCCTGCCGCGCACAGATGCGCTTGACCAGCGACAGCCCGAGCCCCATGCCTTCGCCGCGGCCGGGCTCGCCCCGCACGAAGGGATCGAAGATGCGCGCCTTCTGGGCATCGGGAATGCCCGCTCCGCTGTCCTCGACGTCGAACCCTCCGCGCCGCAGCACCAGGCTGACCTGGCCGCCGCCGGTGTAGTGCAGCGCATTGCGCAGCAGGTTGGACATGACCGTTGCCAGCAGCGTGCCGTTGTACAGGCCGTCGTCGCCAGATTCGGTACGCACGGCAAACGCCAGCCCGCGCTCAGCCATCAGCGGGGCCCAATGGGCCTCCTGCTCGCGGGCCACCTCGGCCAGGCGGCGCTGCGCGCCCTGGACCGTGGCTTGCGACTGCGGCCGCGCCAGCACCAGGAAGGTCTGCACCAGGTCGTGCATTTCCTCGGCGGCGCGGTGGATGCGGGCGACCTGCTGGCGTTCGCGTTCGTCCAGCGGCCGGGTTTCGAGCAGTTCGCACGAAGTGGCGATGACCATCAGCGGCGTACGCAGTTCGTGGCTGACGTCGCTGGTGAACAGGCGCTCGCGCTCGAGCAGCCGCCGCAGTTGTCCGAAGCTCTCGTCGAAGGCTGCCGCCAGGCGGCCGATCTCGTCGTTCGCATAGCCGGGAGCCAGCGGCGGGGCGCCGGGATGCAGCAAGTCGCCGTGCGCCACCTGGGCGGCCAACTGCGCCACGGGCGCCATGACGCGGCGGGCCACGATCCACCCGAGCAGCCACGCGCCCAGTACGCTCAGCACGAAGCCGGCAAGCACGATGCGGAACAGGGCCTGCTCGCGCGCCTCGAACTCGTGCTGGGCTTGCACCAGCACATAGCGCTGTCCGCCCGCGTCGTGATGGGCGTAGACGTAATAGGCCTCGTCGCCGGTGACGACTTCGGAAAAGCCTGCCTTCAAGTCGAACTGCGGGGGGATGGGCTGCGCCGGCGGCACGGAAGCGTAGAAGCTGACATCGTGATCGACATCGGGCATGCGCGGCAGCTGGCCGAGGATGCCGTTCAGCTCGCTTTGCATCTCGTTGGAGATCAGGTCCTCCTCGACCAGGTGGACGATGCCGACGATGCCCAGCGAGAACAGGCCGCTGACGACGAGCGTCATCAGCGTGAACGCGATGACGATGCGGCGCTGGAACGGCTGCCTAGCGGCCATCGGCGCGCTCGGCCAGGCGGTAGCCGATGCCGTGCAGGGTATGCAGCAGCGGCCGGTCGAAGGGCTTGTCCAGCACTTGCCGCAACTGGTGGATGTGGCTGCGCAGCGCGTCGCTGTCGGGCCGCTCTTCTCCCCACAGCGCCTCCTCCAGGGTATCGCGCCGCACGACGGCGGGACTCCTGCGCAAGAGGATTTCCAGCAGCTTGAGCCCCACCGGATTGAGCTTGAGCGGGACGCCGGCCCGGGTCGCCTGCAGGGTGTCGAGATCGAGGCTCAGGTCCGCCACCTGCAGGACCCGCTTGCGGCTGCCCTGCGTACGCCGCAGCACCGCCTGGATGCGCGCCAGCAGTTCCGACAGGGCGAAAGGCTTGACGAGGTAGTCGTCGGCGCCAGCGGTCAGCCCCTGAAGGCGGTCGTCGAGCGCGTCGCGCGCGGTCAGCATGATGATGGGCGTGTCGCGGCCGGCGTCGTTGCGCAGCCGCTCGCATACCTGGTAGCCGTCGATGCCGGGCAGCATCACGTCGAGCACGATGAGGTCGTAGTCCTGCGTCACCGCCAGATGCAGGCCCCCGAGCCCGTCCTGGGCGCAGTCGACGACGTAGCCCTGCAGCTGCAGGTAGTCCAGCACGTTGGCCAGGATGTCGCGGTTGTCTTCGATGACCAGGATGCGCATGGGCGGCGGACGGCGCGGGGGGGCGAACGATTCTACGAGGAATTTTTCACGAAAATTTGACGGGGGCGCGGCTAGCCTGCCGTCGAAGCCGTTATCTCAGCACGGCTGTCTCCTGCGTTCAAGCTCCGACTGTCATGATCCGACCCCGCCGTCTCGCGCCGGAAGCGCTCGCCTTCCTGGCCGGCCTCCATTTCCTTGCCTTCTACAACATTCCGCTCTGGCGCCGGCTGGGCGAGATCGCCACCGCCGGCAGCCACGGCGGCCTGGCCACGCAGGCCGCGTTCGCCGTCATGGTGCTGGCCATTTTCACGCTGGTCCTGGTGCTGGCCTCGTTCCGATGGGTGCTCAAGCCTACCCTGGTGGTGCTCTGCATGGCCAGTTCGGTCGTGGCCTATTTCATGCTCCAGTATGGCGTCCTGATCGACAAGGGCATGCTGCTCAACGTGGCCGAAACCGACGTGCGGGAGGTGCGCGACCTGCTGTCGCCGCAGCTGTTCCTGACGGTGCTGCTGCTGGGGGTATTGCCCTCGTGGCTGATCCTGAAAGTGCCGCTGGCCCATCGGCCGCTGCGCCGCGAGCTGCTGGGCAAGGCTGCGGCCATCCTGGCGTCGCTGGGCGTGCTGGTCCTGGTCGCGCTGGGCGATTACCAGGGACTGTCCTCGCTACTGCGCAATCACCACGAATTGCGGATGATGGTCGTGCCCAGCAACTACCTGGCCGCCATGGTGAGCTTCGCCAAGGACCGCCTGGCCGCGCCAGCCCGGCCCATCGCCGTACTGGGCGCGGACGCCCGGCGCGCCGCGGCGTGGGCCGGCCACCGGCGCAAGTCCCTGACCGTGCTGGTCGTGGGCGAAAGCGCACGGGCGGAGAACTTCGGCGTCCTGGGCTACGGACGCGATACGACACCGCGGCTGGCCGCGGAGGACGGCCTGATCGCCTATGGCAACGTGACGTCGTGCGGGACCGAGACCGCCGTGTCCTTGCCCTGCATGTTCTCGAACATGACCCGGGCCGGCTACGACGCCAATCGCGCCAGACAGCAGGAAGGACTGCTGGACGTGATCCAGCGCGCCGGCCTGCGCGTGACCTGGCGCGACAACCAATCCGGCTGCAAGGGCACGTGCGATCGCGTCGCCTTCGAGAGCGTGCGCGATGCGCGCGTGCCGGCCTACTGCGGCGAAGGCGAGTGCCACGACGAGATACTGCTGGACGGCCTGCAGGACTACATCGACCATTTGCAAGACGATGCCGTGCTGGTGCTGCACCAGATGGGCAGCCACGGGCCCGACTACTACAAGCGCTATCCCAAGGCGCTTGCCCGCTTCGGCCCCGTCTGCGCAAGCGACGCCCTGAACGCCTGCAGCCGGGAGAGCATCGTCAACGCCTACGACAACACCATCGCCTATACCGACCGCGTGCTGGGCACGCTGATCGACCGGCTGCGCGCGAACCAGGACAAGCTCGACGTTGCCATGGTGTATGTCTCGGACCATGGCGAGTCGCTGGGGGAATACCGGCTGTACCTGCACGGAACGCCCTACATGCTGGCGCCGCCCCAGCAGACGCACGTGGCGATGCTGGCGTGGTTCTCTCCTTCGTACGCGCAGGACTTCGGCCTGGACCTGCAATGCCTGAAACGATCCCGGCAAGCGGCGTATAGCCACGACAACTACTTCCACTCCATACTCGGCCTGCTGCAGATCGAGACGGCGGTGCGCGATCCGAAGCTCGACATGTTCGCCGCCTGTCGCCGCGGCGGCGGCATCGGCCCCGGCGACGCATGATTGAAGACCGCTTCACGCGCATGGCCCGGCGCGGCGACAGTCCGCCGGCATCGCGTCCCTTCAACTTCGCGCTGTGGCTGAGCCTCCCGGCGGGCGCGATGACCGCCCTGCTGTTCATTGACCCTACAAGCGCCGACTTTGCGCTCGCGCGCGCCCTGTACCTGCCTGGACAGGGTTTCGTGGGCAGGCAGAGCGTATTCCTGGAAGCGGTCCTTCATCGGGGTGCTCGCGATGCAATGACCGCATTCATGCTCGCGGTCCTCGCAGGATTCATCGCGAGCCTGGTGCGGCGCGACCTGGCGGCCTGGCGCCGGCGCCTGGCCTATGTGCTGGTCGCGGTCGGGCTGTCGACCGGCATTGTCGCCCCCTTGAAGGCGGCAACGGCGGTCCAGTGTCCATGGAGCCTCGCGGACTTCGGCGGGCAGGAATCCTATTCGCCGCTCGTGGGGCATCGCCCGGCAACCAATAATCCGGGACGGTGCTGGCCAGGCGGCCATGCCTCGACAGGTTTCTCGCTCTTGGCTCTGTACTTCGCCCTGCGGGATGGCCATCCCCACCGTGCGAGATGGATGCTGGGGGGAGCCCTGGTGCTCGGCACGGTGCTATCCGCAGTGCGCATGGCGCAGGGCGCCCACTTCCTTTCGCACAACGTCTGGACGCTGCTGCTCGACTGGACGATCTGCGCGGCGACGTACCGGTGGATGTTGTATGAGCCGGGACGGCTCGTCACCTCCGTCCGACAACCCGTCGCTCGATCCGGATCGGCGGACTGTCGATCCTGACTTTGCCCTTGGCGCCGCCCACGCGGCGGCCGACATGGCGCGCCGCACATCCGCCACGCATTCGCGCAGCCAGTCCATGGCGCCGTCTCCCTCGCGATACCGGCTCCGCTGCGTGACGATGCGGGACAACGCGCGGGGACGTAGTACCATGCACGCGTGTCAGCCGCCCGCCGGGGCGGCGAATCGTGCAAGGGAAAATCCTCAGCGTATGCGTTCCATAGGCCGCGCACGGAGCCTGTCCGAAGAACTCGTGCAGCTCATGTCCGAGAAAATCCGCCGCAAGGAGTGGAAGCCCGGGGACAAGCTGCCGACCGAGGCCGAGATCATGCAGGCCTACGGCGTGAGCCGCACCGTCGTGCGCGAGGCGATTTCCCGCTTGCAGGCGGCGCGCATGGTGGAGACGCGCCACGGCATCGGGACGTTCCTGCTGGAGCAGCCTCCGCTCTCGCCCCTGCACGTCGATGCCAAGGACGCCGTCACCATGCTGGACGTGATGGCGGTGCTCGAGCTGCGCATCACCATCGAAGCCGAGGCGGCCCGCCTGGCCGCCCTGCGGCGCACCGAGCAGAACGTGGCGGACCTGCGGCGCACGTTGGCGACCTTCGAAACGCAGGTCAAGCTGGGCGGCGACACCGTCGCCACCGACGTCGAATTCCACAAGCAGATCGCCGCCGCCGCCGGCAATCGCTACTTCTACGACATCCTCGCCCAGATGGGCGCCACCATTATTCCTCGTACCCGCGTCAACACCGCCGAGCTGGCGCACGGCGACCAGAAAGCCTATCTGGCGCGCGTCCACCGGGAGCACGAGGAAATCTGCGATGCAATCGCGCGACGAGATGCGGATGGCGCCCACGAGGCAATGCACAGGCACCTGACCAAGAGCCGCGAACGGCTGCGCCAGGCCTACTTGGCCAGCAAGGATATGAGCGACCCGCCTGTTTCCTGAGGCCGACCGCGCGCCTCCAGGGTTTACCCCGAAACAGCATCCAACGAAATGAGTTGTATGATGACGTACAACTTATCTGCACACCCTGACAGGACCCGCCATGACGCCCCAAGCGCTGAAAACGACGATCTCCCAAGGTTTGCTGTCCTTCCCCGTCACCGATTTCGACCGCCAGGGCGACTTCGACGCCAAAGGCTATGCCGCCCGCCTGGAGTGGCTCGCGCCCTTCGGCGCGAGCGCGCTGTTCGCCGCCGGGGGCACGGGCGAGTTCTTTTCGCTGACGCCGGCCGATTACTCGGCGGTGGTCAAGACCGCGGTCGATGTCTGCGACGAGCGGGTCCCCATCCTGGCCGGCGCCGGCGGCCCCACGCGCACCGCCATCGCCTTCGCGCAAGAGGCGCAGCGCCTGGGCGCCAAAGGCATACTGCTGATGCCGCACTACCTGACCGAAGCCGGCGAGTCGGGCATCGAGGCCCACGTCGAACAGGTCTGCAAGGCGCTGGACATAGGCGTGATCTTCTACAACCGCGCCAATTCACGGCTCGGCCCCGCCGCGCTGACCCGCCTGGCCGAGCGCTGCCCCAACCTGGTCGGTTTCAAGGATGGCGTGGGCGACGTAGAAGCGATGGTGAAGATCCGCCGCGCGCTGGGCTCGCGCCTGGCTTACCTGGGCGGGCTACCCACGGCCGAGGTCTATGCCGCCGCCTACAAGGCGCTGGGGGTGCCGGTGTACTCCTCGGCAGTTTTCAACTTCATTCCCAGGACGGCCATGAAGTTCTACAAGGCCGTGGCAAGCGATGACGCCGAGACCGTGGGTGATTTGCTGGATACCTTCTTCCTGCCCTATCTGGAGATACGCAACCGCTGCGCCGGCTATGCGGTGAGCATCGTCAAGGCAGGCGCCCGCCTGGTGGGTCACGACGCGGGCCCCGTGCGGGCGCCGCTGACCGACTTGGACGAGTCGGAGACGGCGCAGCTCGACGCGCTGATCAAGAAGGTGGGCGGCGAGTAGCGCCGTTCCTCACCTGAGGCGTTCCGGATCCAGGTGCGCGGGCGCCTTGCGTTGCACCAGGAAGTTCACGCCCCACATCACGACGCCCAGCGCCAGCAGCCAGCCGGCCACTTCGTACTGGATGGGATCGCGGCCGGTGAACGGCGTGACCATGAACAGGCAGACGATGGCGCCAAGGGCGGCAAGCGGCCCCCAGGTGCGGAAGTGCGCATGTTCGACGTGATCGCGCCGCAGTACCAGCACGGCGACGTTGACGAACGCGAACACGCCCAGGAGCAGCAAGGCGGTAGTGCCGCCCAGCGCGCGGATGGCCTGGGAGTCGCTGGCGGCGGACACGAGCGCGATCAGCCCTATCGCCAGTACGGTGGTGAAGACGATGGCCGACCAGGGGGTCTGGGTGCGGGCGTGCACGTGCGCCAGGAAGCCCGGCAGCACGCCCTGGCGCGACATGCCGTACAACAGGCGGCTGGCCATCATCATGTTGATCAGCGCCGAGTTGGCCACGGCGAACATGGAGATGACCGGCATGATGACTTCCATGGGCAACCCCGGCGCGGCGCGCTTGACCACCAGCACCAGCGGCGTGGAACTGGCGGCCAGCTCGCCCACGGGTATCAGCGCCACGGCGCAGATGGACACCAGCACGTAGATGGTGGCGGTGAGTCCCAGTCCGGTCAGCAACACCTTGGGGAAGATGCGGTGCGGGTCGTGGGTTTCCTCGGCCATGTTGACCGAGTCCTCGAATCCCACCATGGCATAGAAGGCCAGGGCGGTGGCCGAGGTAATGGCCAGGAACACGCTCTTGTCCTCCGGCGTTTCGAAGGCCACCACGCGCGAGAAGTCGGCCTGGCCGCCGGCAATGGCATAGAAGCCCAGCAGTATCACCAGCAGCAGCCCGCTCAGCTCGACCAGGGTCAGCACGACGTTGGTTTTCACGCTCTCGGACACGCCGCGCAGGTTGATCAGCATGATCAGCAGCATGAAGCCCACCGCGCCTAGCGTGACCACCATGGGATTGGCCTCGATGCGCAGCGCCGCGAACAGGTTGGCGGCAAAGGCCTGCGACGCGGTGGAGGCCGAGGTCAGGCCCGAGCACATGACCGTGAAGCAGACGATGAAGGTGAGGAAATGCAGGCCGAAGGCCTTGTGCACGTAGAGCGCGGCGCCCGCGGCGCGGGGGTATTTCGTGACCAGTTCCAGATAGGAGAAGGCAGTCAGCAATGCGATGACGAAGGCGGCCAGGAAAGGTGCCCAGGCGGCGCCGGCCGCCACGAGCAGCAGGGCAAACCCGGCGGCCAGCCAGGCGGTCAGCGGATGCGGCGCATCCGGCGAAGCTGGCGCGGGGCGCTTTTCCTCCAGCGCGAAGCCGCGTACCGGCTGCCGGCCGGTCGCATGCGTCCCGTCCATGGGCGGGGGAGCCGCGGCTCCTGCCAGCGAAGGCGCGGCGCCGAGCGCGAGCCGCTCCTGGCGCGCATGGCAGGCCGCCTGCGCGCAGTGGGCGCCGTGCGCCGCGGTCTCCTGCGCCAGCAGTTGTTCCAGTTGCGCGCGAACCTGATCGCCGGCCTCCCACTTGCCGCGCTCGATGGCGTCAAGCAGCGCGCCGATCAGTTGCTGGCGGGCATACGGATTGTGCTGCGCGAAGTAGTCCTGCAGGCCCAGCCGGTACTTGTCATCCACATAGATTTCCTTGACCGCCTGCCAGTCGGCGTCGGCCACCAGTTCCGGCGTGGTCACGTCCCACAGCAGCAGATGCTCCGGGAGCTGCGCCATGTAGCGGGCGCCGTTGTAGCCGCTGGCCTGCATGGCGCGAATCCACGCAGGGTTGAAGTAGCGGCTTTGCAGTTCCGCGCCATAGCTGCGGGCCAGGTCGTCGATGCGTGCCTGCCCGGGACGCGGATCCTTCAGGTCGGCGACATAGTTGGCGACGGCTCGCCCGGTGCGTTCCCGCACGGCCATGCCGATGCCGCCCAGGTAGGCGGCGGCCATGGGCGTGTCGAGCAGGCCATAGACGTTGGAACTGCGGCTGAACACCGCGGCATCGACGCCATCGAGCTGCGCGCCGAAGCCCGCGCCGTCGGCCTCGCCCTCGGCGCCGCCGCCGTAGGCGTGCGACATCCGGTCGGCGTAGAGCCCGGCAAGGCGAGCGTCGGTCCATTCGGCGCCCGCCTTGATGGCGAACTGGGTCGATGGGGAATACGCGCCGGGCGCGGTCGAATAGACCCGGCGCAGCGCCCGGCGGCGTGCCTCTTCTTCAGGCAGGCCCTGGCTCCTGAGCAGCGCGATCGTGCCGGTGCTCGCGGCCCGCACGGCGTTGTCCGGTTCGTCCGCCCGCGCCGCCAGCGCGACCGCCTTGGCGATCAGCTCGATCTTGTCGCGGAAATGGTCGCGGTAGGTTCCCGAGGTCGTCACTATCACGTCCACGCGCGCCCGGCCCAGCACAGCCACGCTATGGCACACCCCGTCCCCCCCCGCCGCCCACGTATTCCAGGTCAGGCTCGCTGCCC
>Ga0182746_1000638_pt1 | contig 43401 bp, 46 predicted proteins | sample eDN3rd30CBELigOP_FD_128881 | JGI IMG/M metagenome (GOLD analysis project Ga0182746, IMG submission 128881) | Enriched Organic Plus compost microbial communities from Emeryville, California, USA - eDNA 3rd pass 30_C BE-Lig OP (version 2) (version 2) ...
AACATATTGACCGGGACGAACCTCTACGTGGTTGGCCGCATACGCATCGTCAATGTGCGCGTTAGCGGTTTCAATTGTAAGACGGCCACCATCAGGCATGGCATCGCGGGCGTTTACAGCGAGATTGAGGAGAGTCGCTTCCAGTTCATTGGGGTCCGCCTCGACGCGCCACAATCCAGCACCTCGCACCGTTTCAACCTGGACGGTCTCGCCAAGAGTCCGGTGTAAGAGATCAGACATGCCAGTGACCAGGACGTTGACGTCAATCGGCTTGGGGTCGAGAGGCTGTCGCCTTGAAAAGGCTAATAAACGTTGCGTAAGCGCTGCCGCGCGCTGAGCTCCATTCATGGCCTGGGATGCGGCGCGGCGTAAGCGCTCGGAGTGGTCCGAAAGCCCTCGTTGTAAAAGCTCGAGATTTCCCACGATAACCTGCAGCAGGTTGTTGAAGTCGTGAGCAACTCCTCCTGTCAATTGTCCTACAGCTTCCATTTTCTGAGCTTGACGTAACGCCTCTTCGTTTTTCCGGAGTTGTTCAGTTCGCTCGGCCACCTGTTGCTCGAGCGTCAGATTGAGCTCACGCAATTCGTCTTGTGCCTGCCTGCGCTCGGCGATCTCGCGCTGCGCGGCAGTTGCCAGCCGGGCGTTTTCAATCGCGACTGCGGCTTCCGCGGCAAGCCCGAGTAGGCCACGTTCAGATCGTTCGGTGAAGACGCCGGTTTCTCTGTGCCCGAAAAATAGTCCTCCAATCACTTCGCCATTGCGTGAGACCACGGGTATGGCTAGATAGCTGCGCACCGGAAGATGGCCATCCGGCATGCCTTTCCGAGGAGCATTTCTCCCATATCGTGGGTCTTGAGTGATGTCATCGGAGCGAACGATTCCATCGCCTCGAAAAGTGGGAGCGAAAACGTCGGTATTGCGCGGCATCGGAAATTTGGCGAAGGCTTCCCGAGGCGCTCCAGAGAGCGTGTAGAGCATATAGCTTTCGCCTTGATCGAGAACTTCATTATAGAAAAACGCGCCGAATTCTGCCTTCGTTAGCTCAACTCCCGCATCGGTGACAATCTGAACAAGAAGCTGCAGGTCCGTTTCGAGGGCAAGCGCCGACCCAGCTCTGTTCAATATCTCCAACGCTTGCCGCTCTTCTCGCAACTCCTGCTCAGCTAGTCGCTGAGCAGTTCGATCGCGAATAACTTTGATGAAGCCGACTGTTCTCCCCTGTTCATCGCGAATAGGAGCCATTTCGCCTGCGGCCCATAACAGGCTCCCGTCTTTACGGATGCGCCAACCTTCCGCGCCACCCCCCCGGCCGACCGTGCTGGCTTCAGCCATTTCCGCTGAAAGCAATCCGCGATCGCTCTCAATAAAAAGCCGATCAAGCGTTTGGCCCAGCATTTCACCTTCCGTCCAGCCTAGAATCCGAGACGCGCCGGAGTTCCAGCTGGTCACATGCCCCTGAGGATCGATGCTAATGATGGCAGTATCGTTCGCACTGTTAACGATCTGACGCCATTGCGCAGCCGTAATCAGAGCCGGATAGCGCCGGTTATTTGATTCACCGTCGTTCATTGTCGCCCGATCGGCTAATATTGCGCCTAGCTATTCACAAGTCGTCTGGCGCAACCGGGTTCCGTGCTCTCAGGCAGCCCGCCAGCCGACAAACCGGGTAGCTAGAGGTAAGCGGAACTCAAGCACGGTAGGGGCACGGGAGGCAGCTTGCTGCGCATTCCTGCGAGGGCAAGGCTACGAAGTTAGCTCCTGGAACTTAGTCGCCGGTGCCGCAATGATATTCGCCACAGTCGTGATCGCGGCCATTTGACCAACGGACGGCAGCGGCCAGCCCATTGAGGCTCGGGAGATGATCAATAGCCGGGGAGCATAGGAGGTACCCCTCTCACGTACCGTTTTAGCCACCCGCGCGCTGAACCCTTAGGCCCGGCCACGATTATGGTAAGGCGGAGTTGCAGTGATCCATGCACCACAAATCCCAATATCCCGAGCTCGACAACGGTGACCGCAAGGACGCCGGCGAAATCCTTGTGCGGACATTGAACCACCTCGCTACAGCCACGTCGAAAGCCCCTCCCGCCATTCCTGTTGAACCGAACAGAGCCAGCATGTCTTACATTTTCATCACCTGCCCGGTCACTAAGAGGCCCGTCCAGACTGCGTTTGAAATCTCGCCGAGCGAACTCGAAAGGCATTGGGACAAACACTCGCGGGTTGAATGCCCTCACTGCGGCGAGAACCATACCTTTGTGGTCAGGCAGGCCTTCGTGGCCAGTGTGCTCTCCGACCATGGCTGGGGCGACCCTGGAACCTCAGATTTGATTTCGGAGCTGAAAGCCCAAGCGGAGACACCGCCCAGCCCCTCAGCTTCGGCCAAAACGCCTGCCGAACCCAAGCGCCCACGACCAGGGCGCCAGCGTGACAGCCAGATATTTGGCGGCAGGTAAACGGGCCGGGTTAACGACAAACTCCGTGCGGGTCCAAAAACGGCCCCGTCGCTGAGAGGCTGTGAGAGCGGCATGGCCGTGCGAGCGACTCCCTGTGTCGAATGGCGAGAGAGCCGGCCCGCAGCGGCAACATGGCGGGCGCCTTTGGGCTGTCGAGAAAGCCCCGTAACAGCTCCCGGGGGAAGAATTTCAAACGCCAGCGGCAGGCCATACCGCTGCTACTCTTCCCCAAAGAACAAAAATCCCGCTGCAACTGCGGCGCAGCGGGTGAAGTTTGAGGCGGAGATCTAGGGGGCCGGGATGATCACAGCCTCGTCGCTCCAATGCGCGATCGTGCTAAAGGTTCAGGAGGTCCTGTTGAAATTCAATCGGAGTTCCGCGGCCTTGTTGCTCACTTCCTCCGGGATGCGGCACAGAAACTCCGCAGTCTCCTCCAGCGTGCAACTGCATGAGCACGGAGGCGCAGGTCGTGCACCGATATTCCGCTCCACGGCAGGCCGGTGTTGAGAGGGGGGCGATCTTCAAGCTGGATCATTTAATAACGCCTGAGCCCATTTCTGCGACCTTATCGAAAACCTCTACTTCAGTCCGCTGAAGAAAATCGGCTATTTCTCTGACAGGGAAACCCAGCCTGATGCTCTCTTTCAGGTCCTACAAGGCAAGCTTCGACCAAGGCGTACCGGTATTCACATTGGGACGTTCATGCATGAGACGCGTCCGCTCCACGGCGGCCCGGTTAGATTGAGGCGTTCGGAGCGCATCAAGCATGGCTGTTCAGGTGCTTCCGGACGGCGGCGACGGAGTTGCCGACCTGACCGATCACGTTTCGCAGCCTGCTCTCGCTCACCCCGAGTTCTTGAGTCCAGTACCGGACCTCGTGCTCTTCACTCAGGCTGATGCGGGAGCGGTCGGGTTCCCCGCGTTTCTTCGGATCATCGGCCATGGCGTCCTCCTGCGGGGGCTATAACGCCATCGCCGAGTAACGGGTTCCCGTCGAGAGAGCGGTAAGCTCTTGAGAAGGGTCCGTAACTTCTTCGTTCAGTTGAGATCAAAAAAAGCCCCACGTTATGCGGGGCAACGGAGCGAAGACGTCGGGGGCACGAGGGAGCTTCGCCCTCGGACGGCCATGACACCGCCAGCCCTACAAGCGTCCGCTGTTGGAGTTGTTCCCTTCTGTTCTGCGGCCGATTTCCCGCCAAGCGATCCGACGACAGCGGTCGCACCGGAATAGCCGCCTTCATCCACTCCGAACGGCTGGAGGGTTCCCGTTAACCATCAGACCGAATGTCATATTGCCAGCATTGCGATGCACAATGAATGATCCGATAACCGGCGCGGGGTGGACGTCGTGAGGGATCGCGTCGCGTGAGTTCGCTTACATCAGCAACCGTGTGGGAGATCGATCTCCCTCCCTATCGTGTCGCCCTCCAATCCAGGAGGCCGATCATCCACCGTGGGTGCCACGTCGAGGTTGTCGCCATGAGTAATGCGCCCACGGACGGAGAGGCGCGTAGGGTCCTGCTCAGGGAAGTTCCTCAAATTCCGCGCTGTTGAGGCCTCTCGCTGATCGACCGCATTGCGCGGGGGGACCAGCGGCAGCTATCCAGCGGCGGGTTTCGCCTCTCCGAACGCGTCATCGTTTGAGATAGCCGGCCGCCACTAGGTCATCCCTGATCTGCCGCGACGTAGGCGTTAAGCGGACGCCCCACGGTTTGCGCCATTCGGCCTTGGAAAGCTCTTTCTCGTCCCCGATCGTCAGGCTGCCGACCACCTTCTCCGTGAGAAAGATGGCATCGCTCATGTGCCGGCCGGAGTGCTGGTTCCGGCCCTTGAGAGTCGACCAGCGCTTGAACGGGCCGAGCTTGAGGCGAGGCAGCTCTTCCATGATCTCACGCCGCAAACAGCGCTTGGCACTCTCCCCCGCTTTGAGGCGGCGTCGACCGCCCGGGAACATCCAAAGGCCGTCGCGGCGGCGCTTGACCAGCAAGACCTTACCCCCTCGGGTCACCACCAGCTTTGCCGCCTTGACCATAATGTTCCGAATCACTCCCCGTGCTTGAGAATCGCAGACTTATTATATGAGATAACATGGCGAATATCATTTTGTTTTCCCTCCGAATGGCTACGGTCAGAAGCTCAATGAGATGGACTGGCACGCGAAGCACGGCATCAAATCGTCGCTGGTGATAGGTGAGGCGGAAATCACGCGCCTTGTCTTCGCCTTCGGCGCTCGGGAGCATTTCCAGCAACAAGCAGCAACAAAAAGCCCGGCACTCAGTGCCGGGCGTTCTTCGCCTGTTAAAATCCAACAGTAATATCTATTCGATCACCTCAACGATCCGACGTGTCCTCGGTTCCACGATGACGGGTCGATCGTTGACGTAGGTGTAGCGATAGCCAGGGGCTTTAAATTCGGCCGGCACTTCCCGATAGGTCACGCCCTCTTCCGGCAAAACCACACCGACGCGAACATCGCTATCGTAATGGTATGACGGCACCCGCTCGCGCACAACGTACTCCCGAAAGCGCGGACGGGTATCGATCCCCAAAATGCCGTTTACAGTGCCTGTGGCTGCGCCGACCGTACCGCCAATGATCGCACCAACGGGGCCACCAGCACGCCCACCGGCATCGGCACCTTCAGCAGCACCCCCGATTGTTCCTTGCGCATGACCATTGGAGGATAAAATGAGAGGCAGTGATATTGCCGCGACGACGAGTATTTGGCGCATCTTCCACACTCCTCGATAGGATTTCTAGGTCGTGCAGCACAACGCCAAATGACCATAAGCGTTCCTTTCGAGCAGCGAGGTAACCCGCGGACCGATAATTCCACTGCCGGAGGCGTGAAATTATGCCTTGGCCGGAACTAGAATGTCCATGCCTAGGTTAGCTTCACGATGGAGGCCAACCAATGACACCCGAGATCCTTTACGGAATCGGAGCCCTCGTCCTGCTGGGGGTGCTGGTGTGGGCAACGATGCAATATCCCTGGCGGCAGAACCGGACCCGCGATCGCGCCACGGATTGCCTTTTCAACAAAGAGGGGAGCACCTTTGATCACAATACCCAAGGGACGAATGAGCCGTGGAAGCGGCCAGGTCAGGCGTCGCAAGACCCGTCGCTCTCGGAGCCAAATCCGCGGCCCCGCCGATGGGCGGACAATGAGACGGCCTAGACCCGCCAGCTGAGACCAGTTACACGCCGTTGTCCACGGCCGCGTTATTTGTTGGGCTTTGTTCTTCCCTCTCAGCGCGATCGAGACATTCTTTCTCGCGCATCTCGAAGTATCTTTTGACACTGGGGTCGGCTGAAGATCGCTTCAGGACGGCCATCTCTTCAGCCATTCGTCGCATGCTAATGCTGCGCATGATGCACCGCCTTTCGCGGATGCCAAGATCATCGAGACTAACCGCTGAGTTCCAGCTCGGTTCCACAAAAACAAGAGCCCCGCCACCCTCTCTGGCAGAGGAGCCTGGTTGTCGTCACGGGACAATCAGTGCGAAGGCCACATTGTCTGACGCTTGCAGTGTTCCGCTCACGCGCGCGAAGGTGACCACCGCGATATTGTCGGCAGGACATCCCACCCCGCTTGAACGCCAGTAGGCCAGCAGGTCGTCACCCAGCGAGTTGCTCCAATCCACCGTGACGGCTGGAATGACTTTTGTAACATCCACACCCTTCGGCCATTTCCGCTCGATGCAATAGACGCCCGTGGAGGGATGGGTCACCGATTCGACCCCTCGACTGCGAATGACGGTGCCACCCTGTCCGACAAGTGCCGACATCCGAGCGTACCTGCTCTTGGCCCCGCCAATGTCCCGCTCCATTTTGGCGGGCGGATCATTTGAGCGGCTGGCCGAAATAACCGTGGATCCCGCGGCCACGACGACAGCCGCACCGATGGCTATGGATTGCAATAGCTTCTTCATTATTGCCCTTTCTTTGGTCACGAATCGCCCCGGGAAGGGGGTCTGACACAGAGAAAGAACGGCGCACAAGTAACTATGATCGCCCGTTCCCAAAGACAAAGCCCCGCCACCCTTGCGGACGGCGGGGCCTGCGAGCGAGTCTGGGATGGTGGACTATGTCGACGCACCCGCTCCAGATAACCAGCAAGAGAAAGGCCGGTTTCATCGTCTCAAAATGGATAAGAAAAACCCCGCCAGACTTCGGGGGAATGGCGGGGCCGCGAACCAGGCCACTGGCTTGCAGACTCAACAGCCCAGGCTCACCCTCCCCAAACTGCCGCGCCGCAGCAACGTTCCCAATAAGAAACGGCCCCATCCCACAACAGGGACAGTCCGGGTCAGCACAGGTGGAGACACGTCCCATTACTGGACTGCCGTCTAGGAGGTTATCGAGCGGTTCGATGAGTCGCTGTCGCTTGACCTGAACGACCGGTACGTCACTCTCGTGGCCCTTCCAGCGCGAAGGCACGCCACGCAGACCAGAATTGCAGATGGCGTCCCATAAACCGGGTGGTTCGACTCTATCACTATCACGTCGCTGGAAGCTGACCCGTCTGGTTCGAGACAATCCTTACAAATCTGCACGCAATCGGACCTTCTGGGCCTACCCATGCAGGAAGTCATACAATACCGTGTACTTCATTGCGAAAATGGATTCTTGCAATAGAGATTTGGTGGCGGATCTGAAGAGCCTCACTCTCAAGATCTTTCCCGACAAACCCAACAACGCCCAGTGTCGGCGTGACAAGTTCGTGCGGCAGTTGGAAGAGCAGTCCCTGCTGTTTGCAGACCCGGCTTCCACGACGCCCGTCCACCGCTGAGAAGAAGATAGACGGAGAGCGGCAGCGCGTGACCTCCCAGCGCGAGCGATCCGACGTCTCCTCCATTGCGAGATTTTGGTTTGAAATCGCGGATGGCGATCTCCGGATCACGTTCGTTTGTCAGATGACCGGCTGGGCGGAACTTTCTATCAAACTCTATGCGAGCTTGCGATTCCATTAATGGAACCTGCTCAAGGGAGTGATAGTTGATAGGGCGATTATCCGTTTCTCGAGCGGAGAACAGGAGATCCGGCGTGCGCAGGAAGCTGTTGGTCATCAGCGGAGTGGCGGTCGCGCTTCTGGCAAGCGTCACGAACGTCTTCGAACCAAGGCCTGTCTACACGCCTTGGCGACTCGCGACCGCACAGCGAATGACTGACGAGGGTCGACGAGTTCATGCTAAGATGGACTTGGCCGACAAAGCGTTGCTGTTCGAAACGCCACTTATGACGCGTCAGTTGGCCCTTCACGTCCGCCCACGATGATCAAGTTGCCGAACGGGCATCCGATCTGGGATATCGGAAGCTCGAATTCTCGAACGGCAAGTCTGCTTGGCTCTACGATTTGCGGACAGGCACGCTTGCGCCGAAGCCTTGACTTCAATGCCGTAGTGACCCTCGCTCTAACTTCATTGTGACCGCGAATGGACTTGATAGAGTCAGAGCGCATCGTGGGGAAGGATTTAACAATGTATGTGCCGTCACAGCGTGAACTCGCACTGCGGTTGTTAGTCGAGATCGTGGGCGATGCTGAATGCGATGATGTTCTGTCTCAGCCGGGCCTCAGGGAGGTCGAACTGGTCGGGGGTCCCCTCCGCGAGCTTGTTATCGCCGGAGCTCACCCCGTAAGGACCAAGCAATGAAGAGCACAATCGGCGGATGCCGCCCGCGGCCCAGCGTGATGCTGAGCTGGTTTCCACGGCAGAGCGAGAATACAAGCATTATTCCGCTGACAGGCCACCCAAGATAATCGAGGTCGAGAAGCGTTTCATTTTGTGGAGCGATGTCAGCTTGGCCATGTTCGTGCTCCATAACTTGGCACCTCATTCATGGCGGGACTGGGCGGGACTGGCTTTGAGCAATTCGATTGCATTCGTCGCAATAGAACAATCTGGACGGCCGGCACGGCGTTCTGGGGAGTTTGCGTCATCATGGGCCGCATACAGCGGCTGAAAGTGTCCGGTAGACAGACGGGTTCTTCATTTGTCGCCTCCGGCGTTTGGCAGCGGAAGCTGGCCCAGATCCAGCTCAACTGCCATCGGCGCCGTCGGCGGTGCGAATCTTCCGACGAAGTAGCCGGCGTCGACCTTTTCTTGGTAAGCGCGCCTCGGGCCTGAGCGTTCGTCTTGAAGACCCCGCCCCTTTTCGTGGGGCAGCGAGAAATCGCACAGGGACGCGGGCCCAGAGCCTTTGTGGAGCGCGTGATGGCGAACGAGCCTTCGGTCTCGGCGAGGTTGGTTTGGTACCAATGCCACCACCCTGACGCTCGGGAAGCTGCCCAGCCTGGTATTGGTCCGCCCATGCGCGAGCCCAGCAGTGGGATAGGAGAAGTTCGGGACAGCGTTGGCGGCAGATCATTCCATCGGGTTCCGATGTGTTCACCGATGGCACAAAGAGTCGAATTCTCGCTCACAACTAGCTTGGCGTTTCGCAGGGCTGTTGGGCTTCGCGGTGAGTGTCGCAATGGCCGACGACTATGATGACCTTTTTCCCGTCGTCACACGCCGGTTTCTCGAAACACTCCGCTCCCCCGCTCACCGCTGACGCACTCGAACGTCCCAATCTCAACACCGGTCTGCCGTGGAGCGGGATGTTGGTGCATGACCTGCGCCTCTGCATCAGCGCCGGCTGTACGCTCGAGGAAACCGCGGACTTTCTTTGCGGCTTGACCGTCGCATTGGACCAATCGTTATTGCCTGCTCCATAAGGGCTTTGACAGCCTGTTGGCGAGTACCTCACCCATTGATCGAGCAGTAGGATGATTGCATGCAGAATACGTCGCGTTGGGAGGAAACTCAGACACGCCGAGGTGCTTCCGGACGGCGGCGACGGAGTTGCCGACCCGGGAAATCACCTTCCGCAATCGGCTCTCGCTGCCTCCGAGTTCATGGGTCCAGTACCGGACCTCATATTCTTCACTCAGGGCTGATCCGGGAGCGGTCGGGCTCCCCCCGATTCTTCAGATCGTTTGGCCATGGCGTTCTCCTGCGCGGCCTGCAACGCTAGGAGGCTCGCGCGGTTCCGGCGCACCGGTGAGCCCCGCCGGAGGCTCACGATACCGGCGGGGCCCAAGCGCCAGGTCCAAGGGAGGGAAGGATCGCCCGACGCCAGGGCCACAACGCGTGGGTGGAGGAAGGGTTTCAACCCTCAAAGGCTTTCGAGATCGTGATGCTTCACACCGAACGGACTTGGCTGGCAGCGCGAAGCAGAGAGCACGGCTTGCCTAACCCTTGTCGGAGTCCCACCGAAACGTGTCGAACCCCGCCAAGCCGGCGGCGACCAGACCAATCATCGGGAGAATGAGACAGGTTATCATCTTCGAGAGCGCCCTGATCGAAGCTGAACGGCAAGACCAAAGCCCCGCTGAGGGGCCCAGCGGGGCCTGCTGGCCGGCGTCCGAAGCGGCGGCGGCGTGCCCCCCGCAGGATCGACGATGCTCGCGTGAATATTAAACGTACAGGGAGATCAAGAGTTACCCCCGTCGCTCCTAGAAACGGCCCTGCCGGGATTCACGACCGGCAGGGCCGTACGAGCACAGCTTGGGTTCCCGAGGGGGGAGTCTGGCCCGCGACAGAATTGTGACAGGTTCCGCGCGACGAGCAAATAAGCCCGCCCCCCGGGGGTCTCCGACTGGCCCGGCGTCAAGTCTCCGAAGAACGAATTTTTCGAGCCCAACGCCGGACGGCAATGCAGCAACAGGCGGCCGCGCAGCGAGCGGTAAAGCCACAAAGACCTTTGCTGCTAAGCTACCTGCCGGAGCCCGCCCTCGATTTGTGACGGCGTGCCCTGCTGTGTGGCGGAGCTGATCTGAATGCGACGTGGTTTCATTTCTTCGGGTATCTCGCGTTCCAAATCGATGGTCAGAAGACCATTCAACAGATTCGCTCCCGAGACCTTGACGTGATCAGCGAGTTCGAAGCGCCGACTGAACGAGCGGGTTGCTATTCCGCGATGCAAATACTCGACACTTGGTTGACCAGATTTTTCACCCGTTACGACCAGCAGATTGGGCTGGGTTGAAATATCGATCTCTTTCTCGGAGAACCCTGCAACCGCCATCGTGATGCGGTAGGCATCATCGCCCGTTCTCGCGATGTCGTACGGCGGCCATTGATCAGCAGCCTGTCCTCGGGTTGCGCTTTCCAGGAGATCGAACACCCGATCGAAGCCAACAGTTGAACGATAGAGCGGGGCAAAATCGAGACTGGTTCTCATAACCACATCCTCCACTGAGCAACATGGGTATATTCAAAGGCGCGCCGGGTTTAGGCGCCCTCATGTTCGCCATCCCAATTCAGCGAATGGCGGGAGGTGATTTGGGAAAAGAGCAACGCCCGTCAAGAGCCGCCATCGAAAATTTTTGGTCGGCAGGCGTTAGACCTAACCTCTTCGGAATGGAGCGCCTCCGCGGAGGTGCCAACACGGCAGGTCGCCAGCTTCGAACCAGGTGAGGTGTTGAGTTTCTCCGGGATGTGCGAATGATGCCATCCGTGTTGGCTTCACAAGCTGCCGAAGACGGCGGCCTTGGGGCGCCCACACCGCCAGGACGCGGCTGATCTGGTCCGTCCAAGCTTCGAAGCGCTGCGATGATGTCATCTATGGGGATCGGCGCCGCCGCACCGGGGGGAAGCCGCAGGCTGGGTGCTGATTCGACGGCGCAAGCGTCAGACGCCCACGACGACAGGATCGCCCGCTTTTCTTCGCGGCTGAGGTCTGGATCCTCCAGGACCTGATCGGGCCGGGTATATGCGGCGCCGGGCTGAAATATCACTTCCGGGTTGAGTTGGGTGTCACCGGGATAAACAAAGAAACCACGCATCTCTGTCCTCCATCTGCTCCTTTCTGAGGTGGCACAAATCGAGTTAGAAAGAGCGGGAGAAATTTCAAGGGGGTTCTTGAACTATCAGGAAGCTTCACTAAGTGGGCTGTCGGCGGGTCGCCGCCGTACTGCCAACCCAGGACCGACAAAAAGGGAGAGGAGCATGCCGGACCTGAAGACAGCTCTGATTTCGGCTCACGAAAAAAGCATCCAGCGCTATTGCCACCTGTTGGCCACGCCACTGACCGAGCTTGAGCGGGACTACATTCATCGACAGATCGCCATGCAACGCGCAGAACTTGAGCGCCTTCTCGCCGAGCAGAGCGCGCCCTTGCTAGATCGGGCCCATGCCTCGATCGTTATCGCGGCCAAAGCGATGGGTGAAGGCGGCGAATCCGCCGGCCACTGAGGTTCCCAACTATGAGATCGGCCCCGCCGATTGGGGCAGCGGAGCCCAAGACAAACCGGAATCGGGGAACGGCGAGTTCCGCGATTCCCGGGAAGGCGGCGCGCCACGGCCCACAAAAGATGGCTCATCGGCTCAGGTAGCCCGCCTCAACAAGCTCGTCACGGATTTGCCGAGACGTCGGGTGAGACGAATTCCCATGGCTTCCGCCAAGCCGCTTTGATTTAGCTCTTGGCTGTCGCCGATCTTGAGCCGTCCCGCGGCTTTCTCGGCAAGGAATATGGCATCACTCATAGGTCGGCCAGAGTGCGGGTTCTCACCCCTCAGAGTCGTCCAGCGTTTGAAGGGGCCAAGCTTAAGCCCGGGCAGTTCTTCTCTGATCTCTCGCCGCAGACATTGTTTGGAGTTTCGCCGGCGGACCGTTTGCGCCTACCACCCGGAAACATCCATAAGCCGTCCGCTCGCCGCTTCACAGCAGGACCCTTCCCTTGCGAGCCGCTACCAGCTTTGCAGCCTTGACCATTGCCTTGAGAAGACCGTTCTACCCACAAAAAAAGCCGAAATCGCCATTTAGCATAACATGTGCAGAATAGTCCTCTTCGCCCCTCCGAACGGCTACGGAGCTGCCAATGTCATCGTGGATCTCCAGTACCCTGATCTTTGTCACAGAAGTGGATGCCTCGATCAGGTTCTATGTCGATCTTCTTGGCTTCACGCTCAACATGCGGTTTGAGGATGACGGACGCGCGTTGGTAGCCGGCGTCAGCCGAGGCGACGGGTGCGCGCTCCTTCTCACCAGCCAGTGGCCCGAAAAGGCCGGAACCGGTGTAATCTACACCGCTCTTCCCACTGAGGAGTTCGACTTGTTCCTTTCAGAGATTGAAAAGAAGGGGGTAATAACCAAGGGAGGGCTTTGGGGCAAACCCCTCACGATTGTTGAGGATCCCGACGGCAATCAACTGTACTTTCCAAACCCGTAGAATTGGCCTCTTGGCCGAAAGGCGCGACCAGGAATGCTACACCGTCTGGCAGTTCGAGACGGAAGCGCTGGCTGAGGAGTTCATGGCCAGATTGGGCGGGGGATGCTGGGGGAGGACGGAACCGGACTTGCTCCCTGAAAGGCCTCCGACTATTTTCAAGCCTATTGCAACCGTTGCGGGCAACCCATGTCCCAAGTTTTTATCACCTGTCCCAAGACGACCAAGACCCTCCTCACTCCATTCGAGGATTCTCCCGGCGAACTGCAAAAGCACTGGGACAAGCACGCAACGATCAAGTGCCCTCACTGTGGCGAGACCCACAGCTTCGTCGTCAGAGAGGCGTTTGTGGCAGGCGTGCTGTCCGACCAGGGACTGAGCAGCCGCGGAATTTCCGACTTGATAAAGGAACTGGAGCCAAAGGCCACCAAAGCCAAACCGGCATTAAGCTCAACTAAGGCCAAGAGTCGATCGGAAAGGACCAAACGATAAAAGTCCTTCGCCAACGGAGGACAAGTGCCGTGTACTAGCCTCTACATTGCGCAGAGGGCTCATGGAGAGGTTCGGCGACAAGCGGCTGGTTGTGGAGAGCTAGCCGGGTTGCCAGCTTCGACCTGCTCGCTCCGCCCCTCTTCTTCGCGCGCCTCATCGAGGCATTCCCGTTCGCGCCGTTCAAAGCATTTTTTGACATCGGGAGCAACTAGCGATCATTTCAGAACGGCCATTTCTTCGGCCATTCGCCGTAAGGCATCGCTACGCATAACGCACCGCCTTTCGCGGGTGCCCCACATCATTAACAACAACCGGCGAGTTCAAGTTCGGTTCCCTAAATCAAAGGCCCCGCCGCCATCTCGGCAACGGGCCCTGCGACACGTCAGGGGTGGGTAGACCATTCGACACGCCCCGCGGCCGACAACGACCTCCCGGTTCTACAGGGAGGAGCCAATTTGGTACCGATGCAGGACGAATACTCTATCCAAGAGTCTGGGAGCTTTCCGAGAATGGTACAACCGGCGCCCTGAGCGACACCGACATTGAGACCCAGATGAATCCGCCATTGCCGGCCCGAACTGATTTAGAGATTGGTCTCCTTATCAAGGACCACGCTGCCGAGCGTGCTTCCAAATGCTGGCAGCAAAGCAAACACTGCGCCTTCGCGCGTCCCGGTCAACACGGCGAGATCTCCAGTCGTGAAGCTGACGACGCCGGGGACCAGGACAGTGAAACGGCAGTTGACCCGCTCCAGAACACGACGCTCGCTTTCTTTCGTCGGCGGGGATGTTTTGCCGACGATGAGGCGGTTGTCAGGCACTGCACCATGCGCTGACATAAGTTTATCCCGGAACTCCTCGCACCGCACAACGTCTTGAGACCCGCTCACCGGCACCAGGGCATCCCTCACCGATAAGGAACCTTTCTGCAGCCGCCGCGCTTAATAGATGAGCATTTCACGACCCCGTGAATCGCCGCGCACAAGATGTGTCGAAGGAACATCCCATGACGAAAGAAAAGTCGCTGGAAGACCTCTTCCACGATACGCTCAAGGACATCTATTACGCGGAAAGGAAGATCCTGAAGGCTCTTCCGAAGATGGCTCGAGCGGCTTCCTCGCCCGATCTGAAGGCGGCATTCGAAAAACACAAGGACGAGACCGAAGGCCAGATCGAGCGCCTGCAACAGGTCTTCGAGCTGATGGGTAAGCGGGCCCAAGGTAAGACCTGCGACGCGATCGAAGGCATCATCGCTGAGGGGGAAGAGATCACCGAGAGCTTCAAGGGGACACAAGCGATCGATGCGGGTCTGATTTCTGCAGCACAGGCGGTCGAGCACTACGAGATCACCCGCTACGGTACGCTCAAGCGCTGGGCCGAGGTTCTCGGGTTGAAAGACGCCGCCAACCTGCTCGGTGAAACATTGGAAGAAGAGTCAAAGACCGACGAGGCGCTGACAAAGTTGGCGGACGCGTCTGCCAATGAAATGGCAAAGGCGGCCTGATTTCGACAACGCCCGGCTCTGCCGGGTGGCCTTTTCTTCAACGAACGATCTTCGAGAGGAGACCATCATGGGTCGTGGCATTCTGCTCTGGCTGCTGGGCGTTCCGATTCCGATCATCATCCTGCTCGCGCTGTTCATGCGATAAGAGGACGCCATGGTAACAACGCTATCTGCAACAGATGCTCCCGCCTCTATCGAATCCTCGTCATCGGCAGTGAGCTGGGGACCGATCATTGCCGGCGCCTTCGCTGCGTCGACGCTCACCCTGATCCTGATGCTCCTCGGCTCTGGCCTCGGGCTGACAATGGTATCGCCGTGGTCGAGCGAGGGCGCCACCGTTACGACCTTCGCTGTTTCAACTGCAATCTGGCTAGTTGTCGTTCAATGGTTGTCGTCGGCCGCTGGTGGCTATCTGACCGGGCGGCTGCGCACCAAATGGGTTGGCATCCATTCGGATGAGACCTTCTTCCGTGACACCGCGCATGGCTTCATGGCCTGGGCGTTGGCAACGCTGCTGGTCGTATTGGTTTTGAGCTCGGCGCTGTCGGCCGTGGTCGGCAGAGGCGTCCAGGCCTCCTCGACTGTCGCTTCGGGTGCGGCCATGGGCGCTTCGGCTGGCGCGACGGCCAACGCGGGCTCGGGAGGAGCCACCAATGCGACGTCGTATTTCGTCGACGCGCTGTTCCGGCCGTCTGATCCGGCTCGTCTTTCAGCGCCGGGTGCTGAAAGCGATGCCGCTGCGGCCGCGCAAGCCTCCCGTATCCTGATCGCAAGCGCCGCCGCCGGTGAAGTCTCGGCCGACGACAAGGCTTATCTTGGCCAGCTGGTGGCCGCGCGCACCGGGTTGGCGCAACCTGAAGCGACTGCTCGTGTCGATGCTGTGCTGGGGCAGGTCCAAGCCGCCAAGGTCAAAGGGCAGGAAGCCACAGATGCCGCGCGAAAGGCCAGTGCGACCTTCGCTCTGCTTGGAGCTCTGTCTCTGATCATTGGAGCGTTCATCGCCTGCGTGGCCGCGGCGTTGGGTGGCAGACAGCGTGATGACGACGAAGCGTTCTATCTCACTCCGCGCGGTTAAGAGATGTCGTTCTGGCCGGCCCCGCGAAGGCCGGCCGATCTCTATCGCTAAGCTTTTTTGCATTGCAGCAACCAAAGTCCTCTACCGGCGTTGTTGATCCGTCGTCCAAACCTAGGCGTCACAACATGGGCGTCTCCTTGCGAAAATATCAGATACCATTGTGCGTCTGGCGGCATGGCGTGCACAACAGTCTTCGCGCCCCTCCGACTTCATCGGCCCGGATCGTCTCTCGAGGCTCGGCGTGTTCGGAATCCAACCCCGGTGCTTTGCGCGCGCGATTTTATCTTCCAGAAAATCTCTCTGGCGGCGCACCGCTGGTCGTCGTGCTGCATGGCTGCACTCAAAATGCCGCCGGATATGATTATCGTGCGGGCTGGTCGCAGTTGGCCGATGAGGCCGGCTTCGCTCTGCTGTATCCAGAGCAACAACGAGCAAACAATCCTAACCTTTGCTTCAACTGATTTCTTCCCGGCGACACCCAGCGCGACAGTGGCGAGGCGCTCTCGATCCGGCAGATGATCGAAACATTTGTGGCGGTCCATCATCTCGATCGCCAGCGGATTTTCATTACCGGCGTGTCGGCGGACGGCGCCATGGCTGTGCGATGCTTGCCGCTTATCCGGAAGTATTCGCGGCCGGCGCCATTGTCGCCGGCCTTCCTATGGCACCGCGCGCACGGCACCCGAGGCCTTCGATCGTATGCGCGGTCAGGGTGGCCTCTCGGAGCAGGACCTGCAGCGACTTCTGCGGGACGCCTCAGGCGTCGGCATTTCCTCGACCCGGCAGATCACCCACTTTTGGGGCATCGCGGGGGGGGCCGCAAGCCACCCCCTTACCAGCGAAGGTCGAACTCCGAAGTAAGCGATCCGATCCGCACGAGCCAACGGAGGCTGTCGATCTGGCCGACTGGCGCAGCCGCCGTGGAGAGTTCGAGCGGCGTTTCCGCTAGGTGAGGTGATCATTCGTTATCTCTCAATGGATCGCGTATAGCCCGGTGCGCAATGCCGTCGGACCTCGATCCGCGAGACCGATTACCACCCGAAGACGAGAATTCTTTCGGTATGGTTCGTTACCAGCGGCAAGCAATGCGACTATAAGGGAATGTCACCCGAGACCTACGCTGCATTTTCGGAGCGCATTCTCAAAAGGACGATCGTTCAACGAGCATATTCGCGGTCATTTTACGTACCGTCTGCATGAGGCCCCTGCGCGAGCCCGCATCGTCTCGTAACGGTGGTTTGATGCCCCTATGCACCGGTTTCATCGTTCCGCGCGCCGGCAGGCTTCGATTCTGGCGATCCTTTGTGTCGAAGGACGATGGATAGTACGACCAGCACTGCTGTCGACATGAATTCGGACTGCCAATTCTGGAATGACTCGAACCAAAGTTGTGCATCCCACAGATAGCTTGTGAGCGATTGCATCTCCGCTCCGTGCCGCTGTGCCTCCTCGTTCGCCGCCGCAAGGCTCGCCCACCAGTGCAAGCCAAAGCACGCCACGAACAAAAGGGCCAGCCCAATACCGAGGGAGTAAGAATACAGCCAGGCCAGGACGGGGTTTCGCTTCCGCACGTGTGATGGCGGCTCGTCGTCGGGACGATCCGGATTGTCAGGATCGCGGGATTCGGCAGAGCCGCGTTGAAAGAGCACCGCGGTCAGAATCACATAAGCCGACATCTGCAGAAACTCGCTCTCCCAGTTCTCGAACAATGCGGAAAGAAAGTCGCCTGTTGTCAGATAGGCCAACAATCCAACCGCTTGCGAACCATGGTCCTGAAGCTCTCGATTATACGCAGCCTGCCCGCTGTAGATCATGCCGAACACACTGAACAGAAACATCGTCACCAAAGCGATTGTTAGTCCGTTATCTCGAAAGAAGGTCTTCATCCTGCATTCCTTCTTTCAGCGTTCGGCTAGCGCCAGCCGTCCAAGACGTCTTGCAGCCTTACGGTTTCGACCTGCTCGCTGAAGCGAGAGTGATAGAGCTCCATCAGCGCATCGTGGGTCTGGTCGGCGGAGCTGCAGATCGCGTCAGTGACGAGCACGACACGAAAGCCCCGATCGATGGCGCCCAGCACCGTGGCCAGCACACAGACATCGGTCTCACCACCGGTCATGACCAACGTGTCGACGCCAGACCCGCCGAGCATCGCGTCCAGTTGTCCTTCGGTCCATGGCGAGTAGACGCGCTTGTCGAGGAGCTTGGCGGGCGGCACAAAACGCGCCAGTTCGGGCATCAGGTCGACAAGACTGTTGTCGATCCGAGAGAGAGTAAGCTCGGCCCAGCGGCGATAGTACCGCGCCCAACTTCCGGGTCCTCTCCCCGGCTCCGCGGCCGGGATGAAGCGCGTAAAAAGCGTCCGCTCCGCGTGTCGCGATGTCAGCTCTACAATCGCCGGCAGCACTTTTGGCGCCCAAGGAAACAGTCCACGGACCGCCCGGTGCAAACAACCGCTGCATGTCGACGCAAAGGTGCAGGCAATTTTCGCCAAGCGGGCCGTGAACCAATCCTTGCTCAGCCATGCTCAACCCCTTTCGAGGTCGACCCGGACGGTGCTCTCGCTGACACGACTAGAGTTTGACACTGGATTCCCGCGCCCACAGCCGCAGCTTCCGGCAGGACTCGATATACCCCGTAACCGACTTGGGTCCATCCAGCGAGATCAGGCCTTCGTCAGCTTCCGGATCGACGCCGGCTTTTTGCAAGAGCGGGGTTGCGTCCGCGGTAAACCCGATGAACTTGCAATGGGCGAAGGCGTCAGCGACGAAGTCGCGCGCGGCGGCTTCGCCCATTAGGCGCTCCGCGCCCTCCTGCGACAGCAGCAGCACGACGGCATCGAACAGCACCGACGGTCCGCCGTCGATCATGTGCTTGGCTTCGATCCAGCTTCCGTCTGCTGCTTCGACCCCGCCAACCTTCGGCGCGATCACTTCCAATTCAGCACCTTCCTTCTTGGTCGCGGAGAGGAGCCTCTTCAGCAGTGCGGCATCTGCACCAGGGCTGGCCAGAACGCCGATCTTGCGACCCGCGAAGCTCTCGGGCCCGTTCTCGATAATGCTGAGTGCGGGTGACGGCTCGAGATCATCTCTCGGGACAACAGCAGCGTCCGCCGGTTTCGGCAGCATCTTTATGCCAAGCTTCTCGGCAACCGTTTCGGCGAGCCCCTCGTCAATGTTCAAAAGATGCGCCACCATTCTTTCGCGAATGACGGGCGTTTCCACCTTGCTGAGCTCGAACGTCAGAGCCATCGCGATGTGGCGCTGCTCCGGCACCGTCTGACTGATGAAAAACTGGCGGGCCTGGCTGTAATGATCGGCAAAGCTTTCGGCCCGCAGGCGGACCTTTGGGCCCTGTACGACATCAGCGAAGGACCGAAAACCACGCTGTGGACTTTCGCGCGGTCCTTCGCCAAATGAATTCGGCTGGTAGTTCACCCGGCCGACGGGATTGCGCATCGCCATGTGGCCGTCCTGCTGGAAATGGTGGAAGGGGCATTTCGGCGCATTGACCGGGATATGGGTGAAGTTCGGACTGCCGAGGCGTTTCAACTGGGTGTCGAGATAGGAGAAGTTGCGGCCCTGCAACAACGGATCGTTTGAGAAGTCGACGCCTGGCGGCACGTTCTGAGTCATGAACGCGACCTGCTCGGTTTCGGCGAAAAAGTTGTCGGGCATGCGGTCGAGAACCAGCCGTCCAACCGGAATAGGCTCGAGCAACTCCTCAGGAATGATCTTGGTCGGATCGAGCACGTCAAAGTCGAAGTTGTCGGCAAACTCCTGGTCAAACAATTGCACCCGCAACTCCCACTCAGGGAAGTTGCCGGACTGGACAGCCTGCCACAGATCGCGACGATGGAAGTCCGGATCGGCCCCGTTGATCTTCACTGCCTCATTCCAGACGACGGATTGCAACCCCAGCTTCGGCTTCCAGTGGAACTTGACGAAGGTTGACTCGTCCTTGGCATTGAGGAAACGAAAAGTATGGACGCCGAAGCCCTCCATGAAGCGAAAAGAGCGCGGAATCGCCCGGTCGGACATGACCCACATGATCATGTGCATCGATTCCGGCGTGAGGCTGATGAAGTCCCAAAAATTGTCGTGCGCCGATTGCGCTTGTGGAAAGGCGCGATCCGGCTCGGGTTTCACCGCGTGGATGATGTCAGGAAACTTGATGGCATCCTGGATGAAGAAGACGGGGATATTATTTCCGACGATGTCCCAGTTTCCTTCCTGGGTGTAGAGCTTGACGGCGAAGCCTCTTACGTCACGCGCCAGATCGAAGGATCCCTTGGACCCTGCCACCGTCGAGAAACGCACAAAAGCCGGCGTCTTTTCGCCGGCCCGCTGGAAAATGTCGGCACGGGTATATTTGGCGAGGGATTTATAGGTTTCAAAATAGCCGTGGGCACCATAGCCGCGGGCATGCACCACCCGTTCCGGAATGCGCTCATGATCAAAATGGAAGATCTTCTCGCGGAAATGAAAATCGTCGATCAGGCTGGGACCCCGTTCGCCGATCCGCAGCGTGTTCTGGTCATCCGAAACCGGACCGCCTTGGGCGGTGGTTAAGACCGGGATATCGCCCTCGGCAATCTGGTGCAGTTCTCCGCCATTGCCGCGCGCCAGCTTTTGATCGTGGATCGTCGCGCGCTTATTCGTCACCCCCCTGGCGGTCTTGGCCATTTTCAGCTTCCTTTGAGAAACACACGCTGCGTCCGTCTTTCACAATGCTGCGAGCGATTTGTGGTTCCGGAGGGCGTCGCTTTAGTGCCGAGGATAACCGACAGGCGGCTTTGATACCCGAACCTCAGCCGAATTCGCGAGCTTTGAGTGACGAGGGAGCTGCGCACTGCAACAGCCCGGCCTCATTAGGACCGTGTCAGACGCTATAGGACTAATAACCGGGGGACTGAACGGTAGTGGGTCAGTCAGACTGCCCACTACCGTTCAGTCCTGCGCCTGCCGGGGTGGTGCACCTTGGCGTGTCCGCGACCTAGATCGACGCGCCCCGCACCTGGATCTGATCGAGCATGCATTGAGACGGAGCCTTGTCCGGCCGCCATCGAACAAATTTCGTTCCGTGCCTGAACCGATGGCCGGTGACGTGGTCGAACCGCACCTCAACGACGAGCTTGGGTGCAAGTGGTTCCCAGTCACCGCTTCGCTCCGTGCTCCACCGACTGGGTCCACCCGGCGCCTTGCCGGAAAACCCAGGAGGCTCGCGCAGGGCCTCAAGCCGTCGCGTCAACGCAAGCCGTTCGACAACCGGAATCGCCGAGGTGAATCCGACGTGGTCGAGTTTCCCTGCTGCGTTATAGAGCCCGAGCAGCAATGATCCGACCTCGCGGCTCCCGCTTCCATACCGAAACCCGCCCACGACGCAGTCGGCTGTGCGAAGACGCTTCACCTTGATCATCGCGCGCTCGCCGGGCTCGTAAGGGCCGTCAAGACGCTTTGCCACGACGCCGTCGGTTGATTGTCGATCCTTGCCCAGCCAATCTTCCGCCACGTCTCGATCCCGGGTGAACGGCGAGATGGCGAGACCAGGCGGTCCTGCCCCACGGATAAAATCCCCAAGGTGACGTCTGCGCACCGAGAGCGGCTGATCGATGACGGTGTCGCCACGCGGTATCCGAAGAATATCGAACAAAATGAAGCGGGCGGGCGTTTCGCGCGAAAGCCTCTGAATTCGGCTTTCCGCCGGATGAAGCCGCATCTGCAGCGCGTCGAACGATAAATCGCCGTCGACCTCGATGACGAGTTCGCCGTCGACGACAAATCGTTCGGCCGAGAGGCCCGCCAGCATAGTGACGACCTCGGGAAAATACCGCGTCAATGGCTTACCGGACTTCGCGCGCAGCTCGACGTCGGGTCCAGCCTTGAACGCAAGACAGCGAAAGCCATCCCATTTCGGTTCATATTGCCATGCGCCGTCGGCGGGGAGACTCTCGAGTAGTTTTGCTTCCATCGGCGGCAGGTCGAGCGGAATACCAAATTTCCGACTTGCGGGCGACCGACCCACCCGGTCTCCCGCCGCCGCCTTGGCGCTCTGTCTTACTGGCCGATCACTGATCCTTTGAACGTCTTTCCTCTGCGCGCGCACCAGGCCCGTCCTTTTAAGGAGATCCATTGAGCACCAGCATAGCGATTGCCGCCACCGCCATGATGGCGGTCGCCGCCCATCCGAACACCAGCACGGGAAGCGTGACCGTAAACCGGCCCATTTGACTGCGCTGACTTGCAACCCACATCATTGCAGCCATGATCGGCACGGCGACGAAGCCGTTGATGACTGCGCTCCAGAACAGCGCCCGGATCGGATCGATCGGCGAGAATTCGATGCCGAGACCGAGCACAATGGCGGCTGCGATGACGCTGTAAAAGCCCACGGCTTCCCACGGCTTGTTCTCGAGGCCGCATTTCCAGTCCTGTGACTCGCCAAAGGCGTAGGCTGCAGATCCAGCGAGAACGGGCAGCGACAGCAATCCCGTGCCGATGATGCCGAGGCTGAACAGCACGAAGGCAAAATCACCGGCGATCGGTCTCAGCGCCTCCGCTGCTTCCGCGGCCGAACCGACCTCGGTCTTGCCTTGCGCGTGGAGCGTGGCTGCGGCGCTCATCATGATGGCGATCGCGACGACGTTAGAGACGGCCATTCCGAGAAAGGTATCAAAGCGAATCCGGCGCATTTCATGGTGGGCCTGTTCCGGCGCCTCCGCCAAGGGCTTGGCCTCGGACTTTTGCTCGATCTCCTCGACCTCCTGACTACTCTGCCAGAACAGTAAGTAAGGACTGATCGTCGTGCCGAGGATCGCCACGATGACGGTGAAACTGTCTGCCGTCAGGGGAAACGTGGGTGCGACCATCCCCTTCGCAGCCGCCGCCCAGTCCACCTTCACGATGAAGACAACGGCTACGTAGGAAAGCAGCACGAGCGTCAGCCATTTAAGGTAGCGGGCGTACTGCTCGTAGGGGACAAACATCTGAAGGGCCAGCGAGGCGAGCGCAAAAAAGACCGTGTAAAGATGTGACGGTCCGCCGACGGCCAATTGAGTAGCGGCCCCCATCGCGGCGAGGTTGGCCCCGATGTTGATCGTGTTGGCGATAAACAGGAGCCCGACAAGACCAAGAACGAGCGGCTTTGGAAAGAGATCGCCAATATTTTTGGCGAGACCGCATCCCGTGACCCGGCCGATCTGCGCGCTAACGAGCTGGACCGCCGTCATCAACGGATAGGTCAGCGCCATCGTCCAGAGCATGTTGAAGCCGAATTGGGCACCCGCTTGCGAATAGGTCGCAATGCCGCTCGGGTCATCGTCGGCGGCGCCCGTGATGAGGCCCGGCCCCAGCTGCTTGAACAGCGCAGCTTTGCGCAGTCTGGTTCCGGCCTTTCGCCTCAAGGGCGCGTCGGCGACGCCGATCGGCTCAGACGTCACAGGATGGGCTTCCCGCCGGTCACCGCGATGGTCGCACCGGACACGTAGCTCGACAGCGGATCGGCGAGCATGACGTAGGCGGTTGCGAGTTCGGCCGGCTGCCCAGGACGCTTCATCGGCACTTGCTTGCCGAAATTGACGACCGCATCGTCGGGCAGGGTCGACGGAATGAGCGGGGTCCAGATCGGTCCCGGCGCCACCGCGTTTGCGCGAATGCCCTTATCGGCGAGCAATTGGGCCAAGCCCGCCGTGAAATTCTGGATCGCTCCCTTGGTGGTCGCGTAAGCGAGAAGCGTCGGATTCGGCGTGTCGGAATTGATGGATGCGGTATTGATGATCGCACTGCCAGGCCTCATGTGCGGGACCGCAGCCTTGGTCAGATAGAACATCGCATGGATATTGACGCGAAAGGTCAGCTCCCATTCCTCGTCCGAGATGTCTCCGATCTCCTTGAAACTGGCTTGATGCGCCGCATTGTTGACCAGGATATCGATGCCGCCGAGTTCGGACACTGCGGTGTCCACGATCGCCCGGCAGTGTGCGGCCTCCTGAATGTCGCCCGCCACCAGGACGATCTTCTGGCCCGCCTCCTCGACCAGCTTTTTGGTCTCCTGCGCGTCCTCGTCTTCGCTCAAGTAGGCAACCAGCAGGTCCGCACCCTCCCGCGCGTAGGCCAGTGCAACCGCCCGGCCGATGCCGCTGTCCCCGCCGGTGATGATGGCGCGCTTGCCGGCAAGACGTCCCGACCCCTTGTATGACACCTCGCCATGGTCCGGAATCGGATCCATCCGGGCGGTCAATCCCGGCATCGGCTGCTGCTGCTCGGAAAATGGTGGTTTCGGTGGGCCGGACATTCCGGTTTTCCTTGATTTGACTGGATGCACCGGCGGCAACGCGTCTGCGACCGTGCCAGTCCATAAATCCCAACCAGGACGCGGGGTTCCAGCGGACTCATACGTCTGCGATCGCCCGGCATGCGCAGACAGCGCCCCAGGAACGTTCGGCTTCCGGTTCCGTTGTCGTTCAGGGACGGAGATATTCCCATGCCAGCGCGATCAAAAGCTCAGCAAAAGGCGGCAGGCGCGGCCCTCGCCGCAAAACGCGGACAACGCAGCAAAAGCGAACTCAAGGGCGCGTCGCGCTCAATGGTGCGTTCGATGAACGAGGCGGAGCTGCGCGAGATGGCTTCGACTCCGCGCAAGGGAAAGCCTGAACGTCGCCGCCGAAAGTCCTGATCCGCTTCATAATCCGCGAGATGCTCCATGCCGAACGCCGCCGAGATCCTCATCGACACGCTGGTGGAATGGGACGTCGACGTCGTGTTCGGCCTTCCGGGCGATGGTATCAACGGCATCATGGAAGCGTTGCGGACGCGCCAGGACCGCATCCGTTTCATTCAGGTCCGTCACGAGGAATCTGCCGCTTTCATGGCTTGCGCATACGCGAAGTGGACCGGCCGGCTTGGCGTATGTCTCGCAACGTCAGGTCCTGGCGGAACGCATCTTCTGACCGGCCTCTACGACGCCAAGCTCGATCAGGCGCCCGTGCTTGCCATTACGGGCATGCAATTCCACGATCTCATTGAAACCTTCACCCAGCAGGATGTGGACCTGACCAAGGTTTTCAATGACGTGACGATCTTCAACGCTCACGTTGCGGACGCCTCGCACATGGAAAACGTCGCCAGTCTGGCGTGCCGCTCAGCGCTGAGCGGTCACGGTGTTGCGCATCTGTCGATTGCGAACGATGTCCAGGAACAGGAACTGGAGGACGCGGAACGCTCCAAGCGCAACCGGCCCAATCACGTGCCGAATCGCATGGTCGAAGGTCGTCGGCTACCAGCGGAAGCCGAACTCGACACGGCTGCACACATTTTGAATGATGCCTCGAAGGTGGCCATCCTTGTCGGCCGCGGTGCGCTGGGCGCGCGCGACGAACTTGAGCGCACCGCAGAACTCCTCACGGCGCCGATCGCGAAAGCTCTGCTCGGCAAGCCGGTTCTCCCTGATGACCATCCGTACACGACTGGCGGGATCGGCATTCTTGGCACTTTGCCGTCGCCGCGCCTACGCGGATATTTTGCGCCGCGCGATCGAGAACTCGTAGGCACCCCATTGACGATGCGCCGCTCAGGTAACGAGCGTGATCTTATCGACCATGCGGCCACGCTGCCGCTGCAGCCCCTCCAGTTCGGGCAGTACGAGGGCAGGCGTCGTGTCGCGTCGTCCGGCTGGCAATACGACTATTCGCAGCGCCGCCTATTGTCTCCGGAGCCAATCCCGGGCTGGCTGGCGCCGTTGATCGAACAGGTCGGGGCGATCGGCGACCCGGGAAGCCAGCGCAGCAGACCGAGAGCCGGCCGTTGATCCCGTTGACGTTGAATGTTGCGATCTTCATGACGACCAGCGTGCTCCAAGATCACGTCCTTGCCGCGATCTGAGCAACATTATTTCATCGGGAGCTTGTCCACTTCGTTCAAGAGGCTGCTGCGCATTCAAGTGGGAGACGGCTAACTTTGCGGCAGCTTTCCTGGTTCGGCGTCGATGAGCGCGATGCCAAGATCGGAGCGCTTTCGCCGCCGCAGCTTCGCCGGCGTTTCCGTGAGCACAACTTCGAGCGTCGGATGGACGGTCCCCTTGAGCAGGTGGCCGCCGCGCGTCGACCCGTCCGACAACCCGAGCACGACGTGGACATGAAGGCTCGCTTTGCCGTCGTCGCCGACTGCCACGTCCCCGATCGCGCTCAGAACCTCGCACTGCTCATCGACGGCGATTTCCTTGTAGGACTTGCTGGCGAAATCGAACCAACCGACGGTTGCCCGCGAGAAGGCGCCGATCGCCGTCAGCGATGCAGCTGACACGCTCTCTTTTCGTGCAAACTCCTGCAAGGCGGAGAAGGCCTCCTCCCCATCATCGAGCACGATGATGAGCGTCTCACCCCGGCCCTCGGCTGCAATTCGTTGGCTTTTCATGATCACCTCACCGGCCATGGCGTTGCAGGACTCCGCGCAGGCGCTGCCCGCCTCACGCGGAGTTCCAGAGCAACGCTAGGCAAATCGCCTCGTTCCCCGATGGCCCGCGCTTGCGAAGAAGCCGGAAGCAGCTCGACCAACCGCATGGGAATCCTCTCCCAATGAGGCTGACCTGAGCAAAGGAACCCACCTCCGATTTGGATGTTTCTAAACTGGTCCCAGAAGAGCTGGGCGGGAGTAGCCCCAGCGGCGGAGCCCTGCGTCGCCGGACAGCGGCATTTGAGGATGGTCGTTTCGTCCCGCGGCTCGGAAAACACGGAAAGGCGCGGTCACGATGCGGTTCGATGTGAACGGACGCTCCCTGGAGCTGGAATTCGATGCCCGGACATCGCTCCTTGATGTTTTGCGCGAGCACCTGAAGCTCACCGGCACGAAGAAGGGATGCAATCAGGGCGCCTGTGGCGCCTGCACCGTCCTTGTCGACGGGGAACGCATTCTGTCCTGCCTCACGCTCGCGGCCCAATATGAAGGGCGCTCGATCACGACCATCGAAGGTTTGTCGTCGGACGGGGCGCTGCATCCTTTGCAACAAGCTTTCATCGAGCATGACGGCTTCCAGTGCGGATACTGCACGCCGGGTCAAATCTGCTCCGCAGCCGGTATGATCGACGAGATCGAGCGAGGCGTGCCAAGCCACGTCACCGAAGATCTGTCGAGCCCTTCGATCGCGCTCAGCCGCGAGGAATTGCGCGAGCGCATGAGCGACAATCTCTGCCGTTGCGGCGCGCATAACGGGATCGTCGACGCCATCCTCGAAACCTATGGGACGTATAAGGAGGCCGCAGAATGACGCCGCTCGCTTTCGCTCGCGCCGCCGACGCGGCCGAGGCCATCCGGCATGGAGCGGCTGCGCGCGCCAAATACCTCGGCGGCGGCACCAACCTGGTCGACCTGATGCGCGAGACGGTCGAGAGACCGTCTGCGGTCGTCGATGTGACGAACCTTTCGTGCGACATCACCGAGCGAGACGGCAGCCTCGTGATCGGCGGCGCGGTGCGCAATACAGCGGTCGCGGAGCATCCGCTCGTGCGCACGCGCTATCCCATGTTGTCGCGCGCCATCCTCGCAGGGGCGTCCGCCCAGATCCGCAACATGGCGACCGTCGCCGGCAACATCCTCCAAAGGACGCGCTGCGCCTATTTCTACGACAACGAAGGCTCTCGCTGTAACAAGCGCAGCCCGGGTGAAGGATGCGATGCGCTCGAGGGCTTCAACCGCATGCACGCCATCCTCGGCGCGTCGCCAAGCTGCGTCGCTACCCACCCCTCCGACATGTGCGTCGCGCTGGCAGCGCTGGATGCGACTGTCACCGTCCAGAATGCCGATGGCGATCGTACAATCCCGCTCGAGGGCTTCCACCAGCTGCCAGGCGAGCATCCCGACATCGAAACCGTGCTCCGGCCGGGAGACCTGATTACGGCCGTCAGCATCCCCGCGCTGCCATTCGCCGCAAACTCGACCTACCGCAAGGTGCGAGACCGCGCGAGCTACGCCTTCGCGCTGGTTTCAGTCGCCGGGGCGATTGAGGTCGAGAACGGGAGCGTGAAAGACGTGCGGCTGGTACTCGGCGGCGTCGCGGCCAAGCCCTGGCGCGCCTTCCAGGCTGAAGCCGCGCTGCGCGGTCAGCCCGCAACCCCGCAGTCATTTCGTAAAGCGGCCGAGGCCGAATTGTCCGCTGCCGTGCCGCTGCAACACAACGCCTTCAAGATCGAACTTGCTGCGCGCACCATCGCGGCGGTTCTTGGCGAACTCTCGGGAGCAACCGAATGAGCATCCTCGACCGCGCCAAGAAGGCTGCGAAGGGCGCCGCCCAAGGCGCGATGAAGAAGGCGATCGAGATCGCGCCGGATCGCATGATCCCCGGCGGTACGCCCGACCCAGCAATCGAGAAGCACGGCCATGTTGGAAAGCCGGTCTCGCGCATCGATGGTCCGCTCAAGGTACAGGGGAAAGTGCGCTTTGCCGCCGAGTTTGCCGCGGAGAGCTTGAGCTACGCTGCTCTGCTGTTCAGCACCATCCCCAAGGGCCGCATTTCGGAACTCGACGTTACGGAAGCGGCAGTGGCTCCTGGCGTCATATTGGTGATGACGCATAAGAACGCGCCACCCATGAAGCCAATGCCGCTGTTTATGACCGATGCGAAGGCCGCGGGCGGCGACAACCTGCCGATCATGCAGGATGACCGCATCCACTGGAATGGTCAGCCGATCGCGCTGGTACTCGCAGAAACCCAGGAGCAGGCCGACCACGCCAAATCACTGATCAGCGTCACATACGATATGGAGCCGGCTACCACCTCGTTCGAGGCGGCCAAGGCTGCGGGAATCGACCTCGCGGAATTCCAAGGCGAGCCACTCAAGCTGGAAATCGGCGATGCACCGAAAGTTCTGGCAGAAGCCCCGTTCCGTACGGATCAAATCTACCGGACGCCCCGCCATGCGCATAACGCCATCGAGCCGCACGCGGCGACCGTGAGCTGGAGCGGTGACGATTTGATCGTGCACGACGCGACGCAGGCCGTGGTGCACACGGCGTGGTCACTCGCGCAGGTGTTCGACATCGACGAGAAGCAGGTCCACGTCACATCGCCTTATGTCGGCGGCGGCTTCGGTTCGAAGACGCTGTGGCAACATCAGGTTCTGGGTACTGCCGCGGCAAAGCTCGCGGGACGTCCTGTCCGCATGGCGCTCTCCCGCGAGGGCGTCTACCGAACCGTCGGCGGTCGTAGTCAGACCGAGCAGCGTGTTGCCATCGGCGCCAAAGAAGATGGGCATTTCACTGCCATTCTGCATACCGGGACCACGGTGATGACGCGCAACAATGCGATGCCCGAGCCGTTCATCGTGGCGACGCGAAGCGGTTATGCGGCCGACACGTTCAAGCTGCAGGTCGAAGTCGCGTATATGGACATGCTCGCAAATACATTCATGCGGGCGCCGGGCGAAGCGGTTGGAACGTTCGGCCTCGAATGCGCCATCGACGAGCTGGCCGACCGTCTCGGCATCGACCCGATCGAGCTGCGGCTGCGCAATGAACCCGAAAGAAATCCGACAGGCGGCGTGCCCTTCTCGGCACGCCACATCGTGGAGGCTTACAAGTCCGGCGCCGCACGCTTTGGATGGGACCAAAGAGGGCAGCCCGGTGCAAGGCGCGAGGGCGAATGGCTGATCGGGCTCGGCTGCGCGACCGCGACCTATCCCTATTACCGCATGCCGGGCGGCGCGGCTCGCATTACCCTCAAGCGCGATGGCCACGCCACAGTAGCCGTCGCTGCGCACGAGATGGGCATGGGTACGGCGACGACGCAGACAATCGTGTTGGCCGAGCGGCTCGGCTTGCCACTCGATCACGTCTCGGTCGATTATGGCGATTCAATTCTGCCGGGGCTCGTGCTTGCAGGCGGCTCGCAGCAGACCGCCTCCATCGGAGCTGCCGTCATGGCGGCCCAGGCTAAGCTGAACGCCGAGCTTCTCAAACTCGCCGGCAACGACTCTCCTCTCGCAGGCCTGCGAGCCGACGATGTTGAGGGCGCAGATGGCGGGCTCCGCAAACGCGGCGAGCCCGACCGCCATGAGAGCTACGAGTCGATCCTGGCCCGCGCGCAACGCGACGAGGTTACGGTGGAGGCTGAAGGGCCGACCCCGCTCGAACTGGTCCACTGGTCGATGCATTCTTACGGCGCAATGTTCTGCGAGGTGCGGGTCAACGCCGTTACCGGCGAAATCCGCGTGAGCCGTTTCCTCGGCTCTTTCGATTGCGGTCGCATTCTCAACCCCAAGACGGCCGCCAGCCAATTTCGGGGTGGCATCATCATGGGGCTCGGCCTGGCGCTGATGGAAGAGACGCAATTCGACGAACGTAACGGACGCATTATGAATCCGAGCCTTGCCGACTACCATGTGCCGGTCCACATGGACGTCCCCGACATCGATGTGATGTGGACCGATATCCCCGATCCGCACACTCCCATGGGTGCGCGTGGTATTGGCGAAATCGGAATCACGGGTGTCGGAGCAGCGGTCGCCAATGCGGTCTTCAATGCGACTGGCAACAGGATTTGTGATTTGCCGATCACGCTCGACAAAGTCATGCCGCGGTTGAATTAATACCAATGGCGCCCGAGCGCGCGAAACGGCGCGCGCTTGATAGGGCCATTTGCCCTAGGATGTGAAAGGTAGTCCGTAGGGCAAGGCATAGATTCTGAGATTGACACATTAATTCGGCATTCATGCCGGGCTTCTTCGCTTCCGACTCCTTGCGTATGATCGCTTGTAAGAATGGGAGTGGGTAGCACAGAGGAATGAATCTTCGCGAGAAGAAGCGTGCAGGAGCTAAGAGAATCACACGATTGCTTGCTTTTCCACTCGACTTCTCTCCAAAAGAAAGCGTGTGTGGTGCCGAAAGGAACGCCACATGGACGCGCTTGCCCTCGAGACCACACTCAGATTCCATCTGGCTGCGATCCGCGAACGGCTGGATAAAGCCGCAGCCATCGCGCGCGCGGCGGAAGCCTGCGCCACAGCCGGCAGCATGACCAACGCCATCGATGGGTCGCGTTCGAACACAGTAGGCACGTCGGTACGCTGACCGCGAGATCCTTAAGCTCCGCCATCGCTGACTTGGCGCCGTTCCCGTCCAAATGCCGAGAATAGATGAGTCGGAACTCCGCGTATCGCCCTTCCCTCGCCGCTTCTCGCCCCGGTTTGGGGTCTCCCAACTGTGCAAAATGCTGATAGCGAATGCCCTCGGCTTCCATCCCCGAGCGCGAAATATCGGGTCATGCCGCCTCCCAATGAAAAACCCGCTCAGGTCTCCCTGGCGGGTCTCCGTTCGTTCGCGCTCTCCAGTACATCCGTGGGCTCGCGAACGACGGATGATGTGTAGAGGTCAATTGCGTCGGTTCCGTGACACTACACGCCCCTGAAAAACAGCGGCGCCCGCTCTCCAACCGGAGGGTTCCCGTGATCGCCAGCAGGCTCCGCATATCGTGTTGGGATCCGCTTCCTTGCACCGGCAGCTGCACCGGGGTCCGGTCATCGAGAGCGGACACAAAACCTTTACGCCCGATGGACAGTTTTGGCGGGAGTGTCCCGCGACCCCGACGATAGTCCGGCGAAGCCGGCATGGAGGAGATATGTCAACCCTTGCTCGCGCGTTTGCGATCGCGGTTCTGCTTTTCGGCAGTGCATGTGGCCAGACGCTGGCCCAAGACCGTGGCCCGATCCAAGTCGCTTCAGGCGTGCACTACGAATTCCTCGGCCGATGGGGCCAGGATCGGCTCAACCGCATCCTCGAGACAGATACCCCTAAATTTGCCGGCGTATCGGAGAGCTACAGCCCTGCCCGCTACGCGGTTCGACTCTATCGCGTGACCTACTCCTCGGTGATCCCTGAGCACGGCAACAAGCCAACGGTGGCGACCGGGCTCCTTGCGGTCCCAGACACAATCGACACGACCTTTCCCGTGGTCTCATACCAGCATGGGACCGTCTATGGAAAACACGAGGTTCCTTCTTTCCCGGAGCAATCCGCCGAAACGCAGTTGATGATCGCTCAGTTCGCGGGCCAGGGGTATATTCTTATTGGCTCTGACTATTTCGGCATGGGCCTGTCTGAAGAGCCTGAGGGCTATATGGTCAAGGGCAGCCACCAGCAGGCGGGCTTCGACATGTTGATCGCGAGCCGCGCCGTTCTCGACTACCTGAAGCTCGGCGCAACCAAGCTTTTCCTGGCTGGCTGGTCCCAAGGCGGCTTTGTGACGATGGCGTTGCTTGAAAAACTGGAGAGCGCAGGCGTGCCCGTAACTGCGGCCGCAACGGCAAGCGCTCCGGTTGATATTTTCGTCCCGCTGAACGGCTTTCTGAACTTTCCTCGAAAGATTGATGCGCCATGGGTGACGACGCTTTTCATCCTTTCATCGTTCGCGTTTGAAAACTATTACAGCGTCCCTGGCTTGGCGCGATCGGTCATCAATGACGACTACTACGAGGTCTCGCGAAAGGCCTACGAGAAGCAGCCAATCGATCCGGCGGATGTTCCGACTGATTTAAAAAAGCTCATTCGAGGGGACTATTTCGATCCTCAGTTCTTTGCGGCCTCAGCCTACGGCAAGCTGGTCGCCGCTGCTCAAGCCTATCGGTGGATCATCAAGACGCCAGTCCGCAACTACTACGGTGAGAACGATGAAGTCATCAGCGTTGGCTTGGGACAGCTGGCAATGACTTACCAGCGTGCAATCGGAAACTAGCGTGTGGAAGCGATATCCACCGGTCACACCAGTCATCGGGGCACCTTTGCCGTGGCTGTTCCTCATTGGAAGGGTTGGTTTGACAGTCAATAGAAGCAAAGGCGCCGATGCGAACTCGGCGCCCTCAACGAAGACCTCTTTGATTAGGCTGTCCGCATTTCCTGAAGGTCCCGCGCGAGCGAGCACAGCGCCTCGATGCCGGTGCCAGCGTCGTCGGCCGGCGTGATATCGCCGGTGTAAGCGTCGCTGACGATCTGGAGCTTCGCATAGATCCCGGCCGTCGACTTTGCTGGAAGGGCGATGATGGCATCCCGGACCGCATCGATTGCGTCTACGGCGTCCTCGATGGCTTTGGCAGCCGCCTTCAGCCCCTTGGCTTCTTCGAAGGCCTCAGTCGCGGCCTCGTGCTGGTCATGCGCGGCGACGATCGCATCCCGCCTCGCCTGGGCCTCGGGCCATGGCAGGCGCTCGGCTCGGCCATATGTCCATCGTAGCCGTGACGGTCGGCGATCCGCTCACCGGTGTCCCGGTCAATCCAGAAGAACACCGTGTGGAACGATCGATGGGACCGTATCTCCACAACTTCCTTCGGGGTGTAGAATTCGCCCCCGCGATCCACCCGGGCGATATGGTAGAGGGTGGCGTCCGACGGCTGTTTGCAGAGGGCATGCGGACGGGCGGGCCACTGATGCTCGAGGCGTTGGAGCAAGGCGTCTTCATGTTCGAAGGCGGCGTCCCGAGCCGCTACGAGGCGTTCGAACTCGGCTACAAGCGCGAGAAGAGCAGCGTCGGGATGCAGGGCCCCCGGCGGGCTCCCAGCGGCGGCGAGCGCCGGCGCCGACGATGCCAAGGCGGTCACCACCGCCCTTCGGGAGGGGGAACGGGGATTGTCTGAGGTGCTCATTCCTCCCTTTTCTGAGCCAAACGCTTCGCCCGCTACAGGGTGGCGGGCTGGTCGGTTGGCGGAGCGAAAGCCGTAAGCGGTACGGATTTTCGAGCGGCAAGAACCCGTATCGCTGAGGCGCGCCGGGCCTCCCGCTGTGCCTCGCTTGCTGGCGCCCGCCACGGGTTCGCGCCCATGCGGAATGGCCATGCCGGGCACCGGGTCGCGGTGCAAAGCCGGACCTCGCTCGCCTGCCCCGCCGAACAGTCCAGGCATCGCGCCCGGAGCGCCGCGATCGGCGAGCGCAGGGCGTGGCCGAGCTCCCGCAGCTCGGCTTGCGTCATAGTCCTCGAGTCGCGGCCGACGGCATGGCCGCCAGGACCCGTTTGGAAGCGGCGGGTCGAACGGCCGGCTTGTGCTCAGCGGGACCACGGTGGCCAAACGGTAGCGATGCTTCATCTTGGGCGATATCACGACAACGGGCCGGCGCTTCACCATTTCAGGAAGCTGAAACCCCGTCGTAAAGTCGCAAATGAGAATGGTCCCGGGCTCGGGATGGAAGGTGAGCGGCATCGTTTCGCAGTTGTGACCCCCGATTCGTTGGTAACATGATGCGGGGTATCGCTGGTAAAAACGACTACTCTCTTGCGGCAGACGGCGGATCGCCTCCAAGCACGCCGTGCGACGGGGGGCGAAATCCTCACAGTTCAATGGCCGAGGCGGGGATACAATCAAAAAGGAGGTCGCCCGCCCTTCTGCTTCAACACAGGCCAACGAGCCTGCATTCGAAGCCCCGCGCCACCGTCACCAAGTTGGCCGAGATGAGGAAGCATTCAACCTCACATGGCCGCCATAACTCTATTTTCCCGATCCGCTTTGCCACGAATTGTCAACACGGCCGCGATAGTGAGCCCAGCCGCGAACATCATGTAGAACGCCGGAGCCTCGGATTGTCCGGTCGTCGTGATCAACCACAAGTTGATGAATGGCGTTGTGCCCCCCAAGAATCATTTGTGTCAGTGCGTTGCTGATCGACAGACCTGACGTGCGGAGCGACGTTGGGAACAAATCAGCGATGATCGCACCCGTGCATCCAAGCTGGACCGCAATCAGCGTGCTTAGCACGGCCTGCATGCATAACAAGCTCCAAAGCGTCGGAATCAACAGCAACAGCGTGTACATCGGGAAAGCAAGCAGAAGCATTCCGACTGAAGCGCCGAGCAACAGGAATCTGCGGTCCACGTGGTCAGACAAATGGCCTATGAAAGGTATTAGGATCATTTGAATTGAGCCGGAAAGCATAGTGCCGAGAAACGCGACTGAAGATGGTAATCCAAGCTCTCTGATTGCAAACGTCGGCAGAAACACCAGCGTGTAAGTCGCGACAGCGGAGACGGCGATCACGCCCGTAGCCAGAGCGATGTGCGGCCAATGCGCTAGGACGACCTCACGCACCGGCGCTCGGCTGCGGGGCGCGGCCATGAAGGTGTGCGTTTCCGTGAGCTGGCTTCGGATGTAGAGACCGACTGGCGCGATCAGCAGCCCGAATATGAACGGTATGCGCCAGCCCCAAGATTCGGTCTGGGCCGGCGTCAGCCCGGCATACAGCGCTGTCGCAAAGCCTGTCACCAGTACCGCGGTGAGTGCCTGACTTGCATATTGCCAGCTCGCGAAGAAGCCCCGTCGGTTGACGTCCTGTTCGACCAGAAACGACATCGACGCACCGTATTCACCGCCGACGGAGAAACCCTGAAGCATCCGCGCCACGAGAACGACCACCGCGGCCCACGCGCCGACCGACTCGTAGGTTGGCGCCGCCGCCATGGTGGCGGTGCCCAGCGTCATCAGGCCAATCGACACGAGCAGCGCCGCCTTGCGGCCATGGCGGTCCGCATAGGCCCCCAGCATGATCGCGCCGATCGGCCGAACCGCAAACGGAATGGCGAATGTGGCGAAGGTCGCGAGCAGCGCAGTGATGTCGTTCGACGGCGGGAAGAACAGCTTGGCCATCGTCGTGGCCAGAAAGCCGAAAAGAACGAAGTCAAGCCATTCCAGGGCGTTTGCCACTGATGTCGCGGCAATGACCTTCCAGCGGTAAACCCGCAGCCTGTCTTTGTGAACTGACGGAATGGTGGAGGGCAGCGGTTGTTGGTCCCCCGGCGCCGCACCGAACCCCGCTCCTGAACGCAACGACTCTCCTCGATCGCCTGAATCAAATTGATCGGCCGTTTCGTGTCCCCTAGAAACGTTCATGAACCGATCCTGAGAGATTCTCGCCAGCCGGCCGCGCATCGCGTCTCGGCGCGCGCCCGCCCGGATAGGAATAGCCAGCCGGAGGCCGCCAAAACAAGAGTGTTCGAAGATATCTCGCCGATGCTCCGAGGCAGCGGGACGGACGCGCGGCGGGAAGAACCGACAGCCGGCCTGGCTGACGGATTCCAAGGCGTCTCAAGCATTCCACGATCACGGATCGCGATTTTTACTCACGAAGTCAGCTCTGGCGGAGAGCTTTCAAAGCGTCACGCGGCGCCAGAAGTCATCGAAGGCTATGCTGTCGAAGAACGCTGTGGCTGCCACGATCCGCCCATCGCGCATTTGCATGAACCACGCATAGCTGTTGACGTATGGTTTTCCATCGCGCGCGGTGCCACGCGCGTCAAACAAGACAATCACGGTGTCCCCGCTCGTGTAGAGCCGGTGGACACTCGGCACGAGCCGATCGCGCATGCGCGCGTTGAACGGCCGGATCACCTCGGAAAGGAATGCCTCACGACTTGGATAGGTCCGGGCTGCCAGCGAATTGCCGGTGATGGTCCAGTTTGCATTCTCGGCGAGCAGATCATAAGGACTGCCCGTCCCATCCCGCCATGCGTCGAAGGCGCGCTGGACGAGCGTCCGGTTGCGTTCCTCCTCGGCTGCTGACTGAGCCGATGCAGCTGTCGCAAGAACGCCGGTGCTTGCAATGGCGAAAAGGACTGTCTGGGCGATGGAAAGCAAGAGCGTCCTCACTGTCTATACTCCGTCCCGTGTTTGAAAGGCTTGCCCCGCTGCAGCGGCGGCCCTGGCGACTTCAAGATCCTGCTCGACAGCACCGCCGGATACGCCAATGGCGCCAAGGACCGTGCCGTTGACATCGCGGATCGGGATGCCTCCGGCAAAAACAACAAGAGTCCCATTGGTCAGTTCGAGCCCCGGCGACGATCCGCCGGGCTTGCAGAACTCCCCGACCGCTTCGGTTGCCATCCCGAACAGGGCCGCCGTCTTCGCCTTGCCGAGAGCGATATCGATTGAGCCCAGCAAAGCCCCGTCCATGCGGACGAAGGCCTTGAGGCGCGCGCTGGCGTCAAGGATGGCGATGTTCATCGGCACGCCAATCTTCACGGCGGCGCTCCGCGCCGCGGTGATCACATCCTCCACGTGAGGATCTGTGATGCTCATGGATTCTCTCCGTCCTGGGAATCATTCCGGCCGCGATGGCGGCAACCCCGTCCGTGGCGGGAGCGATCAGATCGTGTTGTCCCAGGCCGCGAGCTGATGAGCCTTGAGCATGTCCTCGATGACCTTTGGGCAGACGTTGCGGAATTTGCCTTCGTCGGCCGGCACGATCTCGATCATCCGATCGATCACCTCCTTGGGGTCCATTTTCCCCTCCGGGGTGGCAAAGAAATCGTCGAAGCCCTTGCGCAGATCAGCACGCTTGGTGAAATTCTTCGTATCGTCGAGCCAGCGGAACGGATTGTCCGCCATCGTCTCGTTGTATCCGGTGTAATAGGCGCCCGGATTGATGGTCTGAACCTTGATGCCGTAAGCCGCCAGCTCCTGCTGCATCGCTTCCGCAAACGCCTCCAACGCGTGCTTGGTCGAAACATAGGTGCCCCAGTTGGCGGGAGTGAAAAGCCCGCCCATGGACGAGGTGAAGACTACCTTCCCCTTCTTGCCATCGCGCACCCACTTTTGGACGACACCCTGGGTCAGGGTCAGCGGCAAGAAGACGTTGATCTCATAGTTCTTGCGGACGAGATCGACCGGGATTTCCCAGACCGGGCCAGCTTCGCCCATGCCGGCATTATTCCACAGCACGTCGAAATCCCAAGCCTGGGCCTGCTTGATGTCATAGGGATCAGTGAGGTCGAGACGCTCAACCCGCAGATTGTCCAGACCAAGCACCCTAGCTTCCTCACGCAGCGGCGTCACCTGCGACGACGCCTGTGTCGTGGCGATGATCGCGTGTCCGTTCCTTGCCATGCCGATGGCAGCGGCCTTGCCAAAGCCCGAGCCGGCGCCAGTGATGAGAATTCGCTTGGTCATGTCGGTTTGCCCCTTCCTGGCGGCGTTCTGGCGACTGAGCCTCCGCTCGACAGATGAGATAGCGGCCACAGGAACGTCAAACCGTCGAGATGTTGCGGCGACTGTCGCAATGTTGCGATGACATTGCGGTGCGGCATCTTGTCAATTCAGGGTATCAAAGGCCGCGGCGGAATCCGGTTGGCGTCGTCCCGACGATCTTGCGGAAGCTCGCCGCAAACGCCGACGGCGTGGCGTAGCCGACCGCGAGCGCGACCTCGCTGACCGACAAGTCGCGCTCGCCGAGAAGGCGGCGTGCACGCGCCATCCGCTGCTCCGTCAGCCAGACATGCGGCGAGCGCCCCGTGGCGACACGGAACGCCGTGCAGAAATGGTAGCGGCTCAAACCCACCAGCCCGGCCAGTTCATCCAGGCCGATCGACTTATCGATATGCTCCCGCATGTAGTCGGTCACACGCCTGACCTGCCAGGTCGCCAGACCTCCGCGCTCCTGCCCGGCCGTCTCCGGAAGTCCCAGTGAACAATGCCGCCGCAATAGGTGCATGCAGAGCAGGTCGACCGTCCGCTCGACAAACAGGCGCGCGCCGGTCTCGCGCAAAACCTCGCCGTCGCTCAGGATCGCCAACAGGTGCGCAGCAACCGGATCCTCAAACCCAACTCTGTCAAACAATTCCTCGCACCGGCCCTTGACGTAGAGCTCGGCGCAAGTCTCGAGTCGCTCATGGGTTAGGTAGACATGCGAGACTTCAAGTGGTCCATCGAGTATCCAATGTCCATCATGCCGGTCGGAGATGACCGTGATGGCGCCTGGCCGCAACCGGTTTTGCAGCCGACGCCCTTCCAGTGTCCACGAGCAGTCCTGCGCGCGGCCGTGATAGGTTGCGATCAGATGGCCAGGCATGCCGGGCGCATAGCCGTAGCGTCCATCTCGGGTCCAACGCTGCGTAACCTGGGTGCCGCAAGTAAGCGTGTGGGGTGCGAGCGGCGGCGGAGCTGGAAGCAATCGAGACATTGCTTGGAATGGGTTGCGTTCGCCCGACGGCAACTGCCCTAGGGACAAAATGTGACGGTCTTGGCTTCCATTGCCTGCATTCGACATCGAAAAATCGATCCCGCGCCTATACCCACGCTGCCTAAAATACCACAACCGGTCGGTTAGAATTGTGCGAAATCACGGCGGCGGCAAGGGTCGTCGCAAATTGCCCAGGGAATTACACATTCGGGTATCTTGTGTTGTAAATTGCAAGACTTCGCCACCAGATCATCGACAAGGTCTCGAGGTATTCCTGGGAATGGTTGGCGATGGCTTTCGCCACATCGGGAACAGCCACACCGCCAACGGCGTATGATCCTTTGATCTCGGCAGCGGTGCAGAGCGCATTGAGAACCTCTGCCTTGCTGATCTGCTCGGGCAGCATGCTCATGATGAGACCCCACGCCATCTTCAGCAGGAATTCCTGCGTGGCGAGCTCAGCGCGAAGCGTGAGCAGCTGGACCTCGGTCTCTATCATCCGGCGTCGCCGTTTGTATGCGGTGCGGCCGCGTCAGGCGACGATGTGCCCAGAGATCCGGGGCTACTGCTGCGCTCGGCGTTTAAGCGGAAGAAACCTCTGAGCGTCATCAAGGCTTCATCGAGGCTGCGCTTGGTGGCGATCAGATCCGAGCCGGCGACGACCTCCACAACGATCTTGCTCTCGCCCGTCACCTCCCCTTGCACCTTTACGTCGCGCGGCTGGCTCAAGCCCATCAGAGCCTGGCGAACGCCCTCAACCTTCAGCTGAGGCAAGTGAGCTTGCTGCTGACGATCGATATAGCTCACCATCTGCCCAGCCTGCTCCTCGGTTGCGCCCTGGATGTTGTAAAGTGTCTTGCGCGGATCAGCCGTCGGAAGCGGAACGTTCTTGTCCAGCTTGCGATCGATGATGTCGATCATCCGCTTGACGTCATCCGGGGTCGCGCCCTCGACCTTTGGCTGCGGCGTGATAGAGGGCAACCGGCATGAAACGGTACAGCCGAACGAAAAATGCACCGCTGATGCTCTGCCGCACGTGAAGTTCCCAGAACCCGTGAGCTAACTGACGCCCGCCCTCGGTAAAGTCCAGCTCCTGTCTGGCCATTCGCTCCAAGATCGGTCGAAGGGGAGAGTCCTCGCTGAAGGAATGGACCCCATCACCGGCCTCACTTTGGATTCTCGCTCTAAAAAATCCTTTCTGCTGCACTTCAATCTTGTCGCGAGGCAAAAACTCCTGATCCTGATGGGCGACCAGATGGATTATCATTCGGTCGACCCGGAGTGTCATCAGTCAGGTAACCCACGCTCCCCCCGGACTTAATTGAAAAGGCCGCGGCACTAACCCGGCTACCTCAACTTTTGGAACGAATTGGCCAAGAGCACCGCGACCCGCTGATGGGGCCTCCAGACTCACGCGGACCAACGTCCTGTGGGTGGTAGGGAACCGCCTGTCGGCGGTTCGGCTTCGCCGGTTCTGACTGTACGGTCTCCGGGTAGAAATCCGCATTAGACGGAGATTGATCTTCGGATGTGTGGTCAGGTACCTGCCGGTATCGGTTTTCCTTGGCTCCCAGCTCGCTGGTAACCCGGGGGAGAATCAGCACATCATCTGTCCCCGTTTGATGGACCCCATAACATAATCCGCAATGTCATGGGGATCGTGGGTCACAGGCCTGATGTCGTGATTCGACACTCCGTGTCCGGCGACGACCAGTGCTCGTTCGATGATCTCTTCAAGGCTTGAACCGGACCGAGATTCCGACTGTTCGAACTACAATGAATGGACGTGGAGCCCGTCGTTGGCCCTGACCTGTTGGATGGTCTGGGGTTGCCGTTTCTCCAGTCCCTTCGTCTTCCTGAAGGTCTGGCCACACGTATAGACCCCAATAAGATCGCTTCTATGACATGCTTGCCGAGCACACCTCGGCAAGGAAACCATTTCAACGGTCTGACATTGCAAACCTAGTGGCGTCCCCCTAGACATATGAATCACACGGGTTAGGCGGGGGACTTTAACATGAAATTGTCGACTTTGGCGGCGGGCGTATGCCTGCCGGTGGCATTTGCTTTGTTTGCAGGCTTTGAAACTGTACATGCGCAAGTCGAGGCCCCAGCGGCTTCCCCGATCCAGAAGATCGGCTCCGAGTTCCAGGCAAACCAGATTGTCAAATATTCGCAGATCGAGCCGAGCGTCGCCGGACTGTCCGATGGCAACTTCGTTGTTGCCTGGCAGGACGACAGCGGAACCCCACCAGATACCAACAGCTACGCTGTTCGTGCGCGCATCTTCAAACCCAACGGCATAGTCATCACACCGACCGAGTTCCTCGTGCCCAATCGGTTCGGCTACACGCAGAGCCAAGCGCAAGCGGTTGGTCTCAAAGATCGGTTTGTCATTGGCTGGTCGGATGACGGCTGGAACGGTGGCGATCAGGAAGGCTACGCCATCCGTAACCGACACTTGGCCAACGACGGAACCCCCTCCGGCAAACAGACCACGGTCAACCAGATTACGGGTGGCGACCAGTGGCAGCCAGCGATGGCGGCAATCCCGACCGGTGGATATATCGCCGCCTGGTTTGATGGATGCCGCTGCGATGGCGACGGCGATTATCAGGTGCGCGCTCAGGTTTTCGATGAGAACGGCAAGCGTGTCGGCAAAAGCTTTCGCGCCGCGGATATTCCCAACGGTACCCAGCAATTTGCCGCCGTTGCCGGCCTTCCAAACGGCGAGTCGGTGGTGGTCTGGGAAGACTGGAACTTCCTCACTTTTGAGAAGGATCCGGACATCGGCTCGGTGATCCGCGGACAGCGGATCGGCCCCAAGGGCAAGAAAAAGGGCAAGAACTTCCTTGTCAACACCACCATCCGTGGAAGCCAGAGCAAGCCAGGCGTCGCCTCGATTGGCGACGGCAGCCGATATGTTGTGGTCTGGGAAGACAATACCGGCAGCGCTGCAACGCCAGCGTTCGACACCAACATTCGCGCTCAGGTCCGCGGCGCCAAGGGCAAGGTTGGAAAAGAATTCGTTGTCAATACAACCACTGCAGGCGAGCAGCGCTATCCAAAGGTGCTGGGCCTGAGCGACGACAAATTCTTGGTCTGCTGGGTGGACCTGAGCCAGACCGCACCGGATTTCAGCGGCAACAGCATCCGCTGCCAGGCATTCACGATGTCAGGCAAGCAGGTCGGCAAGTACGGCCCGGAATTCGTGGCCAACGGACGCAAGACCAATGATCAGGGCAACGAATACGGCTTCCAGGGCGGCTACTCAATCGCGCGCCTGAAAAGCGGCGACGTGGCTGTGGTTTGGGAGGACTGGAGCGGATCTGCGCCTGATCGAGAAAGCGCGGGCATCCGCGGCCAGGTTTATCGGATCAACTGAAAAGCATGGGCGCGGCGGCGGCCTCCGCGCCGCTCCCTCACGCCACCCGCATGTTCTGCAGGTCCCGCGCGAGCGAGCACAGGGCCTCGATGCCGGCGCCCGGTTCACCGCAGGCGCTGGCGTGACGTTCATGCATTGGAAGGACTGAGCGGACGTCTTTGGACGCGTGCCGATGTCGCAATCATATGGGCGAGTCTGCGACAGTTTGTCGCGAAGTATGCCTAGGTGCCTGACGTTATTGTCCCGCCTTGCTTTCGGGGTTGGCAGTAAATGGAACTTCACTTTCTTCACATTGGGAAGACGGGCGGCACCGCGCTGTCCAGGATCTTGAAATCCAAAGCGAGGGAGATCGAAAGCACGCCATTTTCGATCATGCGTTACAAGCATGATTCGAATATGAAGCTGATCAGGATCGAAACGGATACCGGCAAGTTTGTTTTCTTTGTCCGCCACCCCGTAAGTAGATTCGTTTCCGGATTTTATAGCCGTCAGCGCAAGGGACGGCCGGCCTATTTTATTCCCTGGTCAAAGTCCGAAGAGGCCGCCTTTGGCTATTTCAAGGATCCAGAGTCGCTGGCGGTGGCGCTCGATTCTGACGATCCGGCGGCACGTGCCGCGGCCATTATGGCAATGGAAGCCATTCAACACGTCAGTGACCCGATGACCTTTTGGGTCGGGAAGACGAACGCCCTTCGCCGGAATCGGGACGAAATCTTTTTCATAGGGGCTCAGGAAACATTCGACGCCGACTGCGCGGCCTTATTGACCAAGATCGGTGTCAATCCCGAAGTTCCTACCCTTTCTGAGTCCGAGCGGCATGCATCAGGACGGCAGCCACCGGCGCTCTCTGAGCGGGCCACAAAGAATATCGAGGCCTGGTACGCTCACGATCTGGAGCTGTATCAATGGTGCATGCGGAATCGCGAAACCATCAACAATCCAGAGACAATGGAAATGGGAAAGCTTCACACCACACCAAAAACCGCCAACACCGCGAAGAAAGTCGCACGGCGCAAGAAGATCAATGCACTCGCCAGGAAGGCTGCCAAAGAAGCAGGTCTCGACTGGGCCACACTCGGTAAGGAAGAGCGGAAGCCCTTCAAGGTTGCGGCGCGGACGTCCGTCAGGGGGGCGCGCAAGCGCCGAAAGAACAAGAAGCTTGAGGCTGCATAGGATCGAAGCCCCTCCTTTTTGAGAGACGGGCGAGGCCAAAGCTCTCCTACGGAGGATATTGCACACGGCATATTCTGCTGCCAGTCCCCCGGACGCAACCTCAATCGAGGTCGACCTGTCATCTCGAAACCCGCCGCGACGCCTGAGGCGGTAGCGAAACGGCCCCGCCGCTGTCAAAGCGGCAGGGCCAT